>Ga0137390_10000601_pt1 | contig 25130 bp, 23 predicted proteins | sample 15con2h24AmetaG_FD_104937 | JGI IMG/M metagenome (GOLD analysis project Ga0137390, IMG submission 104937) | Vadose zone soil microbial communities from Angelo Coast Range Reserve, California, USA - 15con2h2.4A metaG | ecosystem: Environmental > Terrestrial > Soil > Vadose zone > Saprolite... | reverse complement strand
GTTCATGACCGAAACAGTCGCGTGGGAGCGCTGGGAGGGCACGATCGAGTACACGTTCATGGCACCGATCCGCCGCCCGGTTCACCTGGCCGGCGTCGGCATCTTCGCGGTGCTCTACGGCGTCCTCCGCAGCGCGGTGCTGTTCGTCGTGATCGCGCTGATGTTCGGCTTGCACATGCCCAATGCGAACTTCCTCGCAGCGGCGATCGTCCTCGCGGTCGCGTCCGTCTCGTTCATGGGCATCGGGACAATGACCTCGGTGCTGCCGCTGATCTCACCGGAGAAGGGCGCCCAACTCGGCTTCATCGCACAGGGAACGCTGCTCGTGATCTCCGGGGTGTACTACCCGGTGTCGGTCCTGCCCGGCTGGATGCAGTGGCTGTCGACCATCTCACCGGCGACGTATGCGCTGCGAGGCATCCGGCACGCGATCCTCGACGGAGCGGGGATCACCTCGCTGTGGGGCGACATCTGGCCGCTGATCATCATCGGCGTGATCGCGTTCCCGCTCGGGGTCTGGATCTTCAAGCAGGGCGAGATCTACGCCAAGAAGCACGGCAAGTTGAAGCGGTCCGGCTGATAACTGGGGGAACCTCCCTGTTCCCCCAGACCCCCTCCACTGGTCCGCTCCGCGGACAGGCGGCTTCGCTGCCTCAAGAGATCCGGCTAAGGCATTCGCGCAGGCCCTCCCGCCAATGCGGGAGGGCCGGCGCGTCCTTCTCAGTACGCAACACCGAATACGCGGGTCGTTGCGCCGGGCGCCCGAGCTCGCGGCTCGAGGTTCGACGGACCCGCGTGTCCAGACCGGCCTCCTCGAAGATCGCCTCGGCGAACTCGGCCCACGTTGCATCTCCGCCGGCGGCGAGGTGCCACAAGCCGAACGGCAGGTCGAGCAGCTCTCGCGTCGCCGTCGCCAGATGGCCGACGTAGGTTGGCGAGGTGCGCTGGTCGTCGACGACAGCGACCTCTTCACGCGTGCGTGCGAGGTCGAGCATCGTGCGCACGAAGTTGGTTCCGGTCGGGCCGAAGAGCCCAGAGCTGCGAACGACCCACGCCTGCTCTCCGGCGGCAGCTTCGCCGTAGAGCTTCGTCCGGCCATAGGCCGAGAGCGGGTTCGGCGCATCGGACTCGAGGTACGGCTCGCTCTTGTGCCCGTCGAACACGTAGTCGGTGGAGTAGTAGACGAGCGGAGCGCCGAGCTCGGCGACATGCCTCGTCCCGCCGACGTTGACGGCGGCGGCGCCCTGCGGGTCGTCCTCGGCGCCGTCCACGTCGGTCCAAGCCGCAGCGTGCAAGACCGTCTGTGGCGGATCGACGAGCTCGGGCGGCGGAAAGGTGACGTCCCACTCCCCGTGACACAGCGCCAGGGCGTCGGGAAACTCGAGCGCGAGTGCACGCCCGAGCTGCCCGCCTGCGCCGGTGATCAGAACGCGCGGTCCCGTTTCGAGAGGATCGGCGATGACGTGCTCCAGAGGTCGAGCACGCGAGGATCGTTCCACGGCAGCTGGTGCTCGTCCGGGTCGGCAGGGTCGTACTCCTCCGTCACGTGGTACAGCATGAGCACGTCCGTGAGCGCCTCGAAGCCGTGCGCGAGGTTGCCCGGGACGTACACCGCGGCGAAGTTGCCGTCGCCGATGTCCTCGCTGAAAGCCTCGCCGGTCTCGCGGTCGAGTGCGACGACCCGCGCACGGCCTTGCAGGCAGACGAACAGATCGTCCTGGCCACGCTCGTGGTAGTGCAGCCCACGGATCGTTCCCTGCCGCGAGAAGGAGACGTTCGTCTGACGGATGGGCTTGGGCAGGCCGCCGGTCCGGGCAATCTCCGTCAACCAGCCTCGCTCGTCCTCGAGACGCCGCAAGGGGATCGGGCGCGGGCGCTCCGAGCCGAAATGCGGCCGGCGGACTCGCTCGATCACCTCGTGATAGGCGTCGATGGACTCGCCTGCGTCGCCCCAGTAGCCCTCGAAGACGTCGTACTCGAGGGTGCCCGCGCGCACGTAGTGGTTGTTGACGTCCGTGATCTCGAGCTCCCCGCGCCCCGACGGCCGGAGCTCCGCGATCACGTCGAAGACGTCCGGCTCGTAGCAATAGAGACCGGTGACGGCCAGACGTCCCGGTGGGTCCGAAGGCTTCTCGACGATCTCCGTGATCCGCCGGCCGTCGAGGCGAGGCACTCCGAGGTGGCGCAGATGCTCGGTCTCGCGGACGTGCGCGAGCAGGACCCGTGCGCCGCCGGCCTGCTGCTGGAAGTTGTCGAGCGTCTCCGAGATCGACCCGCCGAAGATGTTGTCCGCGAGCATCACGACCACCCGGTCGTCTGCGATGAACTCCCGGGCCAGGCCGAGCGCCTCGGCGATTCCGCCGGGGCGTTCCTGGTTTCCGTAGGCGAGCCCCTCGCCAAGGAGTCGCCGGAAATCGTCCACGTGCTCTCCGCCGGTGACGACCATCAGCTCCGAGACGCCGGCTTCGCGGAGGGAGTCGATGGCGTACATCACCATCGGCCGGTCGTAGAGAGGCAGGAGATGCTTGTTCGTGATCCGGGTGAGCGGATCGAGACGCGAACCGGTCCCACCGGCTAGGACGACGCCTTTCATGCCGGAGGCGATGCTAGTGGGCCTGTGGTCGTGAAGGCCGCACGTCTGAACGTTGCCCAGCCCGGGTACCCTGGGGCGGTGGAAAAACGCCGACGGGACCTGGGACACGCTGCCGAGGAGATCGAGCAACTCTTCGCCGATCTCTGGGAGGTTTTCCCCTTCTCACGCGGGATGCGCCGCACGTACCGGCCGGAGGTCGACGTGTACAGGACCGAGGGCCCACCCTCCCTGACGGTCGTCGTCGAGCTTCCCGGAGTCGACCCGAGCCAGGTGAAGGTCGTCGCCTCCCCCCAGGCGCTTCTGATTGCCGGGGAGCGTGAGCGCCCGAAGGACATCGGCCAGTATCAGCAGCTCGAGATCGAGTACGGGCCGTTCCAGCGCCAGGTGACGCTGGCCCAAGACGTCGACCCGGAGCAGGCAACGGCTACCTACGAGCGCGGGTTTCTCACCATCAAGCTCCCGATCGCCCCGAAGCCGGCTCCCGCCGAGCGCGTCTCGATCGTGGTGACATCGACATGACAGAAGCACTGAGCGACTCACTCGTGGAGGAGTCGACCGAGGAGCTCACGTTCCCGGCGACCCTGCCTGTTCTGCCGCTGAAGGACACGGTCGTCTTTCCCGAGTCGGTGACGCCGCTTGCGATCGGACAGGAGCGCTCGATCAAGTTGGTCGAGGACGTCGTGTCGGGCGACCGCGTGCTCGCTCTGGTCACGGTCACGAACCCTGAAGTCGAGCAGCCGGGCTGGGAGGACCTCTACGAGGTCGGCACGGCCGCGGTCATCCACAAGATGATCAAGGTTCCCGACGGGACGTTGCGCATCCTCGTCCAGGGCGCACAGCGCATCAAGCTCGGCCGCACGGTGCAGGAGGACCCGTACCTCGTCGGCGAGTTCGTCGAATTGCCGGACGAGCTTTCGGAGACGCCCGAGGTCGAGGCGTTGACGCGGAACGTCCAAAGTCTCTTTGGACGAGTCATCGGCCTCGTTCCCTATCTGCCGGAGGAGCTTCAGATCGCAGCGGCGAACGTCGACGAACCGAGCGCGCTCTGCAACCTCGTGGCGTCGACGCTGCGCCTCAAGACCGAGGAGAAGCAGCGACTGCTCGAGCTCACCGACGTCGAGGCGAGACTGCGAGAGATCTCCGCCATCCTCAACCGCGAGCTCGAGGTCTTCGAGCTCGGTTCGAAGATCCAGTCGCAGGTCCAGGAGGAGATGGAGAAGGGGCAGCGCGAGTTCTTCCTGCGCCAGCAGCTCAAGGCGATCCAGGACGAGCTCGGGGAAAGCGATCCCGAGGCCGCGGAGCTGGCCGAGCTGCATTCGAACTTCGAGTCGATGGAGCTTCCGGAGGACGTCCGCAAGGTGGTCGACCGCGAGCTCGCCCGGCTGGAGAAGCTGCCGACCGCGGCGGCCGAGTACGGCGTCATCCGCACGTACCTCGACTGGATCGCCTCGCTCCCGTGGCACAAGACGACCGAGGACAACCTCGATCTCGACAACGCGAAGCAGGTCCTGGATGAGGACCACTTCGACCTCGAGAAGGTGAAGGAGCGGATCCTCGAGCATCTCGCCGTGTCCAAGCTCAAGAACGACACCTCGGGGCCGATCCTCTGCTTCGTGGGACCGCCGGGGGTCGGCAAGACCTCGCTCGGCCAGTCGATCTCGCGCGCACTCGGCCGCAAGTTCGCCCGCCTGTCGGTCGGCGGCGTGCGCGACGAGGCGGAGATCCGCGGTCACCGGCGCACGTACATCGGCGCGATGCCGGGGACGATCATTCGCCATCTGCGCGACGCCGAGTCCATGAACCCCGTGATGCTGATCGACGAGATCGACAAGATGGGCGCCGACTTCCGGGGCGATCCCGCGAGCGCGATGCTCGAGGTCCTCGACCCCGAGCAGAACAGGAACTTCCGCGACCACTACCTCGATCTGCCGTTCGATCTCTCGAAGACGCTGTTCATCTGCACGGCGAACACGCTCGACACGATCCCTGCTCCGTTGCTCGACCGCATGGACGTGATCCAGCTGTCCGGGTACACCGAAGACGAGAAGTTCGGCATCGCGAAGCGTTACCTCGTGCCCAAGCAGGTAGCGGCTCATGGCCTCGGTGGCGACCAGATCACGATCTCCGATAAGGCCCTGCGCCTGATCATCCGTGAGTACACACGCGAAGCGGGCGTCCGCAACGTCGAGCGAAGGCTCGCGGATGTCCTGCGCAAGGCGGCGCGACAGGTCGCCGAAGGAAAGCTGCGCGGCAGGAAGCTGCGCGTCGACGAGAAGCGCGTTCGCGCGTGGCTCGGGCCAAGGCGCTACGAGGGCGAGGTGCGCAAGCGAACGTCCGAGCCGGGTGTGGCGACAGGCCTCGCATTCACCGCGGTCGGCGGCGACATCCTCTTTTTCGAGGCGACGGCGTATCCGGGCAAGGGCCGCCTGACGATCACCGGGCAACTCGGCGATGTGATGCAGGAGTCCGCGCAGGCTGCCCTCTCGTGGGTTCGCGCGCATGCGGAAGCTCTCGGCCTCGAGCCCGAGTGGTTCCGAGAGCACGACATCCATCTCCACGTCCCGGCGGGCGCCGTGCCGAAGGACGGACCTTCGGCGGGGATCACGATGGCGACGGCGATCGCCTCGCTCGTGCGCAACCAGCCGGTTTCCGACGATGTCGGCATGACGGGCGAGATCACATTGACCGGGCAGGTCCTGCCGATCGGCGGCATTCGCGAGAAGACGCTTGCAGCGCAGCGCGCCGGGTTGAAGCGAATCATCATGCCGCGCGACAACGAACCGGACCTCCTGGAGCTGCCCAAGGAGACGAGGGAGCAGATGGAGTTCGTCCTCGTCGACACGATCGACCAGGTCTTCGACGCCGCGTTCGACGGCAAGGGAGCGACGCACCCCAAACCGTCAGCGGTTCAGGATCGTCAGGCCGCCGCGAGCTTGAAGGACGTCAGCAAGTCGTCGCAAGCGTCGGTCGCGCCGCCGCTCTCGTAACGGCAGAGCAGCAAGTACTCGGTCTCGGCTCGCAGGACGAACACAATTCGCTCGACCAGCTGCTTGCCCTCACCCGCGTAGGCAACGTCGTAGCTCCGAGCCCGCTGCCCGGCGACGGTCAAGGTGCGCGAACCGCTCACCGTCCCTTTCTGCTGGCGCGCGATCGCAGCGGCCGCGCGATCGAGCTCGGGGACGACCTTGTCCCAGAGCTCCGGGCGAAACCGGCGCAGCAGCGGGAAGCGGGTCACGGAGATCAGCCGAGTGCCCTGGGCTGCCTGAACCTGCGAGCCTGTCCGGGACACGGTCCACTGGTCTGGAGCGACGAATGTGAAGCCGGGGCCCTTGACGATGGAACCCTTCGTGGCAGCGCCGCCCCCGCAGCCGGCGCAGACCAGTAGAGTGAGCGCAAGAACGGCTTGTTTACGTCGTTTCCGGGCGGGTAGGCAAGAGTTGGCAAACCAGCGAAAGGACACAGGGAGCATGACCAAGACGAGAGACAAAGTAATGGACCGGGCCGCCGACGCGAGGCCCTACATCGAGCGCGCTTTCAAAGACGAAGGCCTGCGCGAGAACGTCCGCAACGCCTACGAGTCGGCGCGAGTCGTCTACAACGAGCTGATCGGCGGACGCGGAGCGATTCCGGTCGCCACGCGGGTTGCCACCGACAAGGACATTCAGGAGCGCCTACGTGAGGCACTCGACGAGCTCCGCCAGGCAGCTGATCGCGTCCAGGGCAAGCAGGAGCACGGCGCGCGCAACACGTTGCTCCTGCTGACCGGTGTTGCGCTCGGGCTGCTTTTCAACCCCGTCTCCGGCTCGCAGACACGGAAGTGGCTGTCCGACCGTGTCTTCGGGCCGAGCGACGAGTTCACCTATCAGGGGAACTCAGGGGCTGGAGCCACCTCCAACTAGCGCGAGCCGCTTCTTCTCCTTCTTCGAGCTGAAGTTGTCCGGCCTCACGATGAGGGGCCTCATTGCACGCTGCAAGGAGCCCGGGACCAGCCCGTCCGCGGTCGAAATGTCGGTGGCCGCCAACAGGATCGCTCCGGGCTTCGGCGCGTTGCCGAGCGAGTGCAAAGGCGCCCATGCGTCGCCGCCCGCGAAGCTCACATCCTGGAGATGCTTCCACGCAAGGAGGTACGACGTCGGGTTGACCGCGCCGTCGTAGCCGAGCCCGAGGAGACCGACAGGATGGATCTCGAAGTGCAGATGGAACGGCGTCCCCTCTGCGTCGCCCGTATTGCCGACGAAACCGACCACGTCACCAGGATTCACCCTGCTGCCGTTCACCGCGAGCGGCGAGAACGCCGAGAGGTGCGCGTAGTAGAAGAGATTCCCCTGGCCGTCGCGGAGCCAGAGCCGGTTTCCTCCGATCCGGTTCCACCCGACGGAGAAAACCGTGCCCGAAGCGACTGCGAGGAGTGGCGCACCGAGCGGAGCGAAGATGTCGTCGCCGTGATGCCAGCCGCCCGGAACGTCGCTACGAGGCGCGCCGAACGTGTCCGTGAATGACGACGGCCCGTACACGGGGAACACGTAGCCGCCGGCCGTGAGCTTCGGCGTGACGTTCGGCGGCGGCTGTTGCACGGGCGGAAAGCCCGGCGTCGGCTCCGGCGCCTTCGTGCTCGAACCCGCCTTCCCCTTCGACGCGCCCGGCGCCTGAACCGGAGGCCCGGGCGGGGCAGCCTGCGCGGCGACCTCCGCGTACCCGACCAGGATCGTCGTACCCGCGGGAAGTCCTCCGTGGTCCGCCGTCAGCCGGATCTCGAGCGCGGTGACGCTGCCGCGATAGCCGGTTGCGGGAGAACTGCTCGCTGCGCCGGCCACGGTCGTGAGCGAGCCCCAATCCGCGAGCTGCAGTGTGTTGTCCATGACAGGCTGGCCGAATGCCATCAGCTCCGTGACCCCGGATCCGGCCATGTCCCCCCTCGCCGCTCCGGCGTACGCTGTTGCATGCGCCTGCGCGACGACGCTCTTGGCTGTGATCTCGCCGCCGAACAAGCTCAGGTCGTCGATCTCGGCCGAGGCGGTTGCGGTCGCCGAGGGGCCGCCAATGGCAGATGCGCTCGCATTTGCGGAGCCGGCCGTGACAAGCTTGTTGTAGTCGAAGCTGCCGGTGAAGACGACGGAGTCGTCCGGTGCGGAGGCGGTCGGGGTCTCGGCTCCCGGCTGGTTCGGGACCGCAACCCGGATCGCATAGGCGCGGGCGGTTGCTCCTGAGGCTCGGGCCTGCTGCCAGCCGGCATCGGCGGCCGCAGCAGTCAGCAGCAACAGGGCGGCGACGAAGGCGACAGGCGCGCGCTTCACAAGCACCCCATTATGCAGGCTCTTTCGCGGGGCAGAGCCATGGCCCTGCGTCGACTGGGCTCGGTCGTGACCGACTCAGTCGCCGGCGAGCTGCTTCCGGGCGAACTCCCGGAAGCGGTCCCGGGCGTCTTCGTCCGGGCCGAGCGGCTCGTCGTCGGCGTACTTCGGGTCGGCCGCGATCTCTTCCGCAACGGCCCGCACCTCGCGGTGGAGGGCGGCATGGTGCTTCGGGTCGCGGAGCAGCGCCTCAACCCAGTTCTCGTCGGCGTCTTCGGCGGCGAGCTCCTGCTCGAAGAGCAGCTCGCCGAGCAAGATCCCGACCCTGATGTAGGCAAACGTGCGAAACGCGAGAACTCGATGTGGCGAGCCGACGAGACGCTCGATCTCGGGATCCTCGGCCTGGATCCGCGCGACGATGTCGCCCACCGGCTCGTCGACCAGGGGAAGCCAGATCTCCTCGGAGCCCGCCATTTTGCACAGGATAGGTCAGGATTCCTTGCGACGCGCTCGCCAGGCGACTTGCGCCGCAACAAGGACTAGGAGAGCTGCGAACAGGCGTCTCAAGGTCGAGGCGGGCAACGCCTCCGCGAGTGCGACACCTCCTTGCGCGGACGCCGCTGCGGCGACCCCGATGATTGCGGCCGAGCGCCAGCGCACGTTGCCGTAGCGCGACTGCCGCCAGGTGCCCACGAGCACGGTCGGAACGATGGCAAGGAGCGAGGTCCCGATTGCCTCGTGCTGGTTGAGTCCGAGAGCGATCAGCGTCGGGACGAAGAGAATCCCTCCCCCGACACCGAACATCCCCGCGAGCACGCCGGCGGCGAGGCCGAGAACGATCGCGAGCACATACGTCATTTCACGAACAACCAGATGGCGACGGCGAGCATGAAACCGGCGAAGAGCAATTCGACGGTTCGAGTGCGCAGGCGCTGCTGCAGCGCCGTCGCGCCGGCGACGGAGACCGCGGCGGGCACCCCGACGAGCGCCGCGTACTCCACGCGAACGTCACCGTGAACCGCGTAGGCGATGACACCTGAAACCGCAGTGAGGCCGATCGCGGCCAGAGACGTTGCGGTCGCCGAGCGCGCTTCCCAGCCGCAGAACAGGAGGAGCAACGGGACGATGACGATGCCGCCTCCGACCCCGAACAATGCGCTGAAGAACCCGGCGACGAGGCCGATGAGAACGAGCCGCACGCCCGTATTCTTTCAGTGTCCAAGGCGCCGCTTGCGGTGCCGCTGTCAGGATCCGCCGGCTGGGCCGGCGCATCCGTCGGAAATGACCGGTCGAACCATCAGAACTGAACAAGACCCGCTCGACGCACTCGACCGTCTTGCCGAGGATCCCGGGCAGGCCGCACTCTTCCTGGACGTCGACGGCGTGCTCGCCCCGATCGTCTCGCGACCGGAGGATGCGCGAGTCCCGGAGGAAACACGAGCCGAGCTCCGCCGCCTTGACGAGCGTTACGCACTGGTCGCGTGCATCTCAGGCCGTGCCGGGGCGGACGCGCGAAGAGTCGTCGGCGTCCCGGAGCTCGTCTATGTGGGAAGCCACGGGCTGGAGCTCGACGCGAGAGCCGGCGAGTGGGACCGGCGGCTCCAGGACTTCCTCCAGGACGTCGCCTGGCCCGCGACGGAGAACAAAGGACTGACGGCGTCGCTCCACTACCGCGGCTCGAAAGACGAAGACGCGGCGCGCGCGGCGCTCGAGGACGTGAAGTCGCGCGCGGAGGGCGAAGGCTTCGTCGCTCGCTTCGGACGGAAGGTGCTCGAGGTGCTACCGCCGCTGGAGGTGCACAAGGGAACCGCAGTCAGGCAGCTGCTCGCCGAGCGCGATCTGAAACGTGCACTCTATGCCGGCGACGACACGACCGACCTCGACGCCTTCCGGGCGCTCGAGGGTCTGGAGCTCGCGGTCCGCGTGGCGGTCTCATCCGACGAAGGCCCACGCGAGCTCCGCGACGCGGCCGAGATCGTCGTCAACAACCCCTACGAGTTCGCCGTCCTGTTGCGGCGGCTCTAGCCGCGCACTCTCTGTTCGGATTCGTTGTCGCTCGCAAGTTGTGCTGACGTGCCTAGCCGAGAGGCAGGCGCGCTGCGGACTCGCGCTTCAGGACCTCCCAGGCTCGCCGCACGTCAGCCTCGGTCGTGCGTTCGTTGCCGATCGCGAGCCGCAGGACGTACCGGCCGTCGAGCTTCGTGTGGGAGATGAACATCTCGCCCGATTCGTTGACCCGGGCGAGCAGGCGCTCGTTGTCGTCGTCGGTCGCTTCGCGGCGGAAACAAACCACCGAGAAACGCCTCGGAGCGCAGACCTCCCAACCTGGTTCGACGCGCACGAGCCCCTCGAACACCTCCGCAAGCCTGACGGCTTCCCTGATCCTCGCCTGCAGGCCCTGGCGGCCGTAGCAGCGAAGGACCGCCCACAGCTTGAGCGAGCGAAAGCGGCGACCCAGTGCGGGACCGTAATCCGAAAGGCTCTCGGCCTCGTCACTCGTGCGGAGATACTCGGGCACCAGGCTGAAGGCCGAGCGCAGCAGCTCGGGTCGGCGCGTCCAGAACAGCGAGCAGTCCATCGGGGTGAATAGCCACTTGTGCGCGTTGACGACGAGCGAGTCCGCACGCTCGACCCCTGCCTGGGACCAGCGCAGCTCGGGGCAGACCCAGGCAGAGCCGGCGTAGGCGGCGTCGACATGCAACCAGACGTCTGCGGCCTCGCACGCATCCGCAAGACCGGGGACAGGGTCGACCGCGGTCGTCGACGTCGTCCCGACGGTCGCTACGAGCGCGGCTGCATTCGTGAGATCGAGGGCAGCCGGGTTCAGCCGGAACTCGCCGTCCAGCGGCACCTTGCGCGTCTCGAGACCGAGGAGGCGCGCGGCCCGCTCTACCGAGGAGTGGGCTTCCTCTGAGCACACGACAACACGGCCACCGTTCGCTTCGCGCGCGGCGGCGAGCGCCGCGATCGTGGAGACGGACGCCGTATCCTCGATGTGCCCGTGCCAGCCGGAGGGAAGGCCAAGGAGCTGCGCGGCCCAGTCGAGCGTATGCGCTTCGAGCTCGGTAGACGCCGGTGACGTGCGCCAGATGAAAGCAACCGAGTTGAGCGTCGCGGCGAGGAGCTCCGCGAGGATCCCAGGCTCCGCTGCGCTGTTGGCGAAGTAGGCAAAGAACCTCGGGCTCTGCCAGTGAGTGATACCCGGCAGCAGGATCTCGTCGAGATCGCGCAAGACATCGGCGAACGGCTCGCCTTGCTCCGGTGGGGCCGCTGGCAAGCGACTGCGAATGTCACCAGGCTCGACCTGCGCGAGCACGGGGAAGTCTCCGACGCGATCGAGATAGCGCGCCGCCCATTCGAGTGCAGCGGCTCCGTCCTCCCGGAAGCTCACTTGAGGAGCTTCTCGATCTGCGGCCAGGGACGGGTGTTCAGCACGTGGTCCTTCGTGAGCCACGCTCGCCTGGCCTGGGCGGCGCCCATCTCCATGTGCTGGAGCGCGCTCAGCTGATGCGCGTCGGTGTTGACGGCGATCCTCACGCCGGCCTCGCCGGCCAACCGCGCATGTGAGTCGCGGAGGTCGAGCCTGTTCGGCTGCGCGTTGATCTCGAGGAACGTCCCCGTCTCGAGCGCCTTCGCGACCACACGCTCGATGTCGACGTTCGCGGGCGGCCGGATGTTGATCTTGCGCGCGGTCAGGTGCCCGATGCAGTCGACGTGCGGGTTCTCCATCGCCGTGATGACACGTTCGGTCGGATTGCGGTCGAACGCCGCGTGTAGCGACGCCATCACCCAGTCGCGCTGTGCGAGCACCTCGTCCGGCAACGAGACGGAGCCGTCGATCCGGATGTTCACCTCGATTCCCTTGAGGATCCTGAACGGCTTCAGCCGCTCGTTGAGGGCGTCGATCTCGAGATCCTGCTCCACCAGCGTTCCGCGGGGATGGTCCGTGACCGCGTAGTACTCGTATCCCCGGGCCCGAGCGGCGAGCGCCATCTGCTCGAGCGTGTCGCGTCCGTCCGAGTAGCTCGTGTGCGTGTGCAGATCGCCCTTGATGTCGAGCAATTCGACGAGCTCCGGCAGCTCTCCCTTGCGCGCGGCCTCGAGCTCGCCCGCGTTCTCGCGCAGCTCCGGCGGGATGAACTGATAGCCGAGGCGCTCGTACACCTGCTCCTCGTCGGAGAACTTCAGCTCCTCGCCCGACTCGACCAAGGTGATCGAGTATTCGGACACCGACAGACCGTCCTTCACCGCGCGCTCGCGCAGCGCGACGTTGTGATCCTTCGAGCCGGTGAAGTGCTGCAGGAGGTTGCCGTACGACTCCGGCGGCACGACGCGGAGGTCGAAGCGCAGGCCCTCGTTCGACAACACCGTTGCCTTCGTCGGGCCCTTGGCCACGACCTCGATCACCCACTTCAGCTTCGTGAAGGAGTCGATCAGCGCCTCCGGATCCTTGGCGGTCGCGATGATGTCGAGGTCTCGGAACGTTTCCTTGCGCCGTCGCGCACTGCCGGCCTCGGACACCTTCACCGCGGCCGGGTGTTGCTGCAAGACCTCGACAACGGCGAGCAGAGGGCCGAGACCATCCCCCAGCAGCCGACGGTCGGAAGGCTCCTGCTTCTTTTCCGCAAGCGCCTTGAGGATCCGCTCCTCCGTCTTCGCCCCCAGGCCCGCGAGCGTGCGGAGCTGCTCCCGCTCCGCGGCCCGCTTCAGCTCCTCGATCGTCGTGACTCCGAGCTCCTGCCAGATCCGGGCCGCCGTCTTCGGCCCGAGGCCCGGCAGACGCATGAAGCTCACGACCTCGGGCGGGATGATCTTCTTCCGCTTCGTCAGGGCGTGCATCTCGCCGTCCTCGACGACCTGGACGATCTTCTCCTCGATCGTCTTGCCGATTCCCTGCAGCTCCTTCGCCCGGCCGGCGAGCGCGAGCTCGGCCACGGAGCCCGCGGTCTCTCGGATGCGGGTCGCCGCACGCCGGTAGGCGAGAACGCGAAAAGACGCCTCCCCTTCGATCTCGAGCAGGTCGGCCAGGAGCTCCAGCTGCTCGGCCACGTCCACGTTGCGAGGCAGAGCTCCGGCCACGCGTTGAATATACGTCCGTGCAGATGCCCAAGGCCGTCGTCTGTCTGCCCACGTACAACGAGCGCGAGAACCTCGAGCCGATGCTCCGCGCTCTCGGCGACAAGCACGTGCGCGTGCTCGTCATCGACGACAACTCGCCGGACGGAACCGGAGAGCTGGCGGACCGGCTCGCGGCCGAGCTCGGCTATGTGGACGTCCTTCACCGTGAGAGCAAGGAAGGTCTCGGGCCCGCCTACCTCGCCGGCTTTCGCCGTGCGCTCGAGAGCGATGCGGAGCTCGTACTCGAGATGGACTGCGACTTCTCGCACGATCCCGACTACGTGCCCCGCCTGATCGCAGCTGTCGAGGACGGAGCGGATCTCGCACTCGGTTCGCGCTACGTCCCAGGGGGAGGCGTGCGGAACTGGGGTCTGCTGCGGCGAGCCATCTCTGCGGGCGGCTCCCTCTATGCGCGAGTCATCCTGAGCGTGAAGGTCCGCGACCTGACAGGCGGGTTCAAGTGCTATCGGCGCGCTGTGCTCGAGACGATCGATCTCGACGCGGTCGACTCGAAGGGCTACGCGTTCCAGATCGAGACGACCTACCGCGCACTGCGTGCCGGCTTCAAGGTGGTCGAAGTGCCGATCACCTTCGCCGATCGCGAGGTCGGAGGCTCGAAGATGTCGAAGGCAATCGTCGCCGAGGCGATCTGGAAGGTGCCGGGCCTCCGGCTCAAGGCCCTGCTCGGACGGATCTAGCGGCTACCCTGAGCGCTCGTGTTCGAAGTGACCGACGACACGTTCGAGCAGGACGTCCTGCAGGCCGACACGCCGGTCGTGCTCGACTTCTGGGCGCCCTGGTGCGGCCCGTGCCGAGCGGTCGAGCCGATCCTCGAGCAACTCGAGTCCGAGACCCGGGGCCGCGTCGAGTTTGCGAAGCTGAACATCGACGAGAACCCCGTGACGGCTGCTCGTTACGACGTGCTCTCGATCCCGACAGCGATCCTGTTCAACGGCGGCGAAGCCAAGGCGACGCTGATCGGCGCGCGACCTCGGTCACACTACGAGCGCGCGCTAGCGGAAGTGCTGCCAGCCGCCTAGCTCGTACGGCTCGCCGTCCAGCTTGACGGCGACGCCTTCGCCCTCCTCGCACCGGCCGATCACCGCAAAGCGGTCCGGCTTCGCGACCGCGGCGAGCAGCTCGTAGTCCTCGCCGAATGCGAGGTCCTGCAGCTCTGCCCCACTGGCGAGCGGAACTCGTTCAAGCTCGATCACGACGCGACAGCCCGAACGCGTCGCGATGTGGCCCGCATCGACGGCGAGCCCGTCGGAGATGTCGAGCAGGGCATGCGCAGCCGCCGCGAGCTGCTTTCCCTCGGCGAGCCTGAGCGGAGGCCGCACGTACGACTGGCGGCGAAACGCCGCGCCGGCAGCCCCAAGCGGCCCAGTGACGACCAGCTCGTCTCCGGGCACGGCGCCGGCACGACCCGGAACGCGAGCGGAGCGTCCGAGGGCAGTCACCCCGAGGATGAGCTCCTCGGCCCTCGACAGATCCCCGCCGACCACGGGCACGCCCGTCTCGGCAATTCCCTCGTAGAGCTCGAGGATGTCGTGGAGCTCCGTCTCGCCGGGAGCACCAAGCGTTACGAGCAGGCCTTCCGGGTCGGCTCCCGAGGCCGAGAGATCGCTCAGGTTGACGGCCGAAGCGCGCCAGCCGAGATCGCGCCAAGAGATCCAGTCGAGGCGAAAGTGAACCCGCTCGACCAGCACATCTTGCGTGACGACCAGCCCCTCGCCGAGCTGCGCTGCATCGTCTCCGATGCTCTGTGCGAGCCCGCGGCGTTCCAACTCGGCGAGCAGGCCCAGCTCGCCGAGCTCAAAGAGCCGCATCGATCGCCGACCTCAACGCGGCGGCGTCACGGGCCGCACAGTTGAGACCGACCGCAGGATCGGCATCGGGTTTGGACGGCGTCTCCCACACCGGGCCGGCGCCGACGTAGTCGGCCTGCCCGGAGCGCGGCTTCGACGTCGTCGTTCACCATGAACGTGACGCCGCGACGTGCGCACAGGCTCGTGCCGTAGCAGCCCGCTGCCGCGAACGCCTTCAGATCGGCCTGGATCCCGGCTCCGCCGCCGGAGTCCGAGCCGGCAATCGTCAAGCAAACTGGAACCATCCAACTCCCTCCGCCGGTCAACACGGGGGAACCCATGGTTCCCCCTTGGGCCCCCTCCTTCTAGCCGGTGACCCGAGCCGCGCAGCGAGCCTCCGCCGGGCAAAGCCCGCCTCCGGCCTCAACGCGTAGCGATGATCGAGCGTTCTGCCTCCCTCCGCCGGTGCTAACCGGATCAGGTTCTACGGGTGTGATCTCAGCCCAAAGGGCACCCCGGTGACCCCAGGCTACCATCGCCAAATGGCTGTCAGCGCGGCGCTCTGGGACGAACTGCTCGAGGGCGAACAGGTTGCTCACGTCGAGACGATCCCATCCGCCGACGCGCAAACCCAGCGCCTTCCGGACGGCCTCGAGCCGCGCTTGCGCGAGGCGCTCCCCTTCGATGCCCTCTACGCGCACCAGCGTGAAGCCTTCGACGCAGCTGCGCGTGGTGAGCACGTCATCCTTGCGACCGGAACGGCTTCCGGAAAGTCGCTCGGGTTCAACCTACCCGTCCTCGACACGATCGCTCGCGAGCCGAAGAGCCGTGCTCTCTACCTCTATCCGACCAAGGCGCTCGCGCAGGATCAAGCCCGCGCACTGGCCGAGCTGCGCGCTCCGAACGTCCGCGCCGCGATCTACGACGGCGACACACCCGGCGAGCGGCGCTGGCAGATTCGCAAGTGGGCGAACGTCGTTCTCACCAACCCCGACATGCTCCACGTCGGCGTGCTGCCCCACCACGACCGCTGGGCCGACGTCCTGCACAACCTGCGTTACATCGTCGTCGACGAGGCGCATGTCTATCGCGGCGTCTTCGGCTCTCACGTCGGCAATGTCCTGCGCCGGTTGCGCCGGCTCGCGCAGGTCTACGGTGCCGAGCCACAGTTCCTGTTGGCATCGGCGACGATCGCCAACCCCGGCGAGCTCGCCCGCGACCTTGCCGGCGTCAGCGCTACGGTCGTCGACGGCGATGCCGCTCCGCGGGCCGAGCGCACGATCCTGCTGTGGAACCCCGAGCTGCTCGACGCCGAGCTCGGCCTGCGCGCGAGCGCCCTTGGCGATGCGTCGAGGCTGATGGCGGAGCTGGTCTCGCGGGGCTTGCGCACGATCTGCTTCGCGAAGAGCAGGAAGGCCGCCGAGCTGATCCACAAGTTCACGGTCGACCGCGTGGACGCGGAAACCGGGAAGCGCCTGGCTCCCTACCGCGCCGGCTACACCCCGGCGCAGCGACGCGACATCGAACGACGACTCGTAGCAGGCGAGCTGCTCGGCGTCGCCGCGACAGACGCGCTCGAGCTCGGCATCGACATCGGCCTGCTCGACTGCGCGATCTCCGTCGGCTTCCCCGGAACAGTTGCGTCCCTGCGTCAGCAATGGGGACGAGCAGGGCGCCGCGGCCACGGGCTGGCCGTCCTCGTCGCGAGCGAGGACGCGCTCGACCAGTACTTCGTCCGCGAGCCGGAGACCCTGCTGCAGCGGCGCGTCGAGGCTGCGATCCTCGACCACGCAAACCCTCGCGTCCTCGACGGGCACGTGCGAGCGGCCGCGTTCGAAGCGCCGCTCGACGACGACGACCGCGCCACCCTCGGAAACGAGGCGCTCGAGCGTGCAGCGCTTCTGCCCGAGCTGAAGCTGACGAAGAGCGGGTACGTCTGGGCCGGACGCGACTATCCGGCCGGACAGTTCGGCTTGCGCAGCACGACGCCGGACACCTTCGCGGTCGTCGAAGCGCAGAGCGGCACCGTGCTGGGAATCGTCGAGCGTGAGCGCGCCTACTCGACCGTCCACGAGGGCGCGATCTACCTCCACCTCGGCGAGAGCTACCTCGTGCGCGAGCTCGACCTCCAGGCGCGCACTGCGCTCGTGACGCCCTACAAGGGCGACTACTACACGCAGGCGAAGAAAGACACGAACACAGCGATCGAAGAGACGCTACGCACCGAAAGGCGCTGCGGGCTCGACCTCCGGTTCGGACGAATCTCCGTCACCGAGCGCGTGGTCGCGTACCAGAAGAAGTCCATCCGCGACCAGTCGACGCTCGAGACGGCCCAGCTCGACCTGCCCGAGACGAGCTTCGAAACCGAGGCGATCTGGTACGTCCCCGAGCCGGAGCAACTCGACGGCCTGGAGAAGATGCCGAAGCTGCTGGGAACGCTCCATGCGGCGGAACACTCCATGATCGCCCTGCTGCCGCTGTGGGCCATGTGCGACCGCTGGGATATCGGCGGGCTCTCGACGAACATCCACTTCCAGACGGATGCGCCGACCGTGTTCATCTACGACGGACACTCCGGCGGCGTGGGGATCACGGAACGAGGCTTCAACGCCTTCGAGGGTTGGGTCGAGGACACGGCGCGCATGCTCGAGGGCTGCCCCTGCTCGGACGGCTGTCCTTCTTGCGTTCAAAGCCCCAAGTGCGGCAACCTGAACGAGATGCTCGACAAGGGCGGCGCCCTGGCCCTGTTGCGCCGGATGGTCGCGGCTTCGTCTAACCGCCGAGCGCCTTCAACGCGTCCGTCAGACGCTGCCTTGTCGTGAGCACGCCCGCATAGTGGTCGCCGTGCTTCCGCACGCGTTCGAGGACGACGGGCATCGTGAACGAGAGGGGGTCGAGATCTTCCTTGACCTCCGACCAACGGAGAGGCGTCGAGACGGGTGCGCCTGGACGCGGACGCACCGAGTACGCGGAGGCGATCGTCTTCCCCTCCCCGTTCTGGTTCGCATCGATTAGCACCCCGCGCCGCTTCGACTTCGTCCACTCCGTCGTGGCGAGCCCACGATGTGTGCGCGCGATCGCGCCGGCGACGATCTCCGCGAACTGGCGTGTGTCTGCATAGCTGTAGCGCCGCTCGACCGGCACGAGGATGTGCATCCCCTCCGCGCTCGACGTCTTCGGAAAGCCGACGAGCCCAAACGCGTCGAGCGCCTCCTTGACGAGGAGCGCAACCTGCACGGTCTCCCTGAAGCCGACGTCGGGTGAGGGATCCAGGTCGAAGAGGACCCAGTCCGGGCGGTCAGGCTTGTCGACGCGCGAGTACCACGTGTTCATGTCGATACAGCCCATATTCACCATCCAGAGCAGTGCAAGGTCGTCGTTGACGAGCGGGAAGTCGACCCACTTCTTCGTCCTCGGCGATTCCCGCGTGGAGACCTCGGTGCGGAAGGTCGGAATCCATTCCGGCATGTGCGACGGCGCGTCCTTCTGGAAGAACTTCTTCCCTTCGATGCCGTCGGGCCAGCGCACCATCGTGAAGGGGCGTTCCTTGAGGTGCGGCACGAGCACCGGAGCAACGGCACGGTAGTACTCGAACAGGTCGCCCTTCGTGATGCGCTCGACGGGAAAGAAGACCTTGTCGAGGTTCGAAAGCTTCAACTCGCGCGAGCCCCTCTTGACGACGTCGGTGATCGGCTCCTCGCGTCGCACCTCCTCCGCAGGCTTGTCCTCGCGCAAGCCCTGATACGACGGAGCCCGAAGCCGCCCGTCGTGCGTCCACTCCGCAAACACGACCTCGACCACGAGCTTCGGCTCCACCCAGATCACGTCCTCTTTGCGCACCTTCGGCATCTTCGGGACCTCGCGAAACGGCGGAGTGTCTCGCTGCAGTGGTCTCAGCTTGTCCAGCAGCTTGTCGATCTCCTTGCTGTTGAAGCCCGTGCCGACGTTGCCGGCGTACACGAGCTCGCCGCCGACGTAGTAGCCCAGGACGAGTGAGCCGAAGCTCGAAGCGCGCCTACCGGTTCCCTTCGTGTAGCCAGCGACGACGAACTCCTGCTCGGAGTGCGTCTTGACCTTCAGCCAGTCGCGTGTGCGCCTGCCGGGCAGGTAGCGGGAATCGAGACGCTTGGCCATGATCCCCTCGAGGCGCTGCTGCTTCGCGGCTTCGAACAGGGCTTGCCCGTCGTCAAAGGCCTCCGGGAGGCGCACGGTCTTGTTCCGCCGGTCGAGCAACCCTTCGAGCAGCTCGCGGCGCTCGACGAGCGGCAGGTCGATCACCGGCTCGCCCTCGATCTCGAGCACGTCGAAGACGTAGTAGACGATCGGCGTTCCCGCCTTGCGCTGTTGCATGGCGGAGAAGCTCGAGCGGCCGGACTCGTCGAGCGCGCAGACCTCGCCGTCGAGGACGCAGTCGGGCGTCTTCACGGCCTTCGTCGTTTCCTTCGCGACGTTCTGGAAGCGTGCGGTGAGGTCGTTGCCGTTGCGGCTCGTGAGCGTGACGTTGCTGCCGGCGACGGTGGCGATCGCCCGATAGCCGTCCCACTTCACCTCGAACGTCCACCCCGCTCCGCGCGGCACGTCTTCGGCGAGCGTCGCGAGCATCGACGCATATGTATGCGCGCTGCGAAGAGGAGCAGCCGAGCTGTCGTCTCGCTTGCGAAGGATCAGCCAGTTCTTCTCGTCACCGTTGAGATGAGCCGGGACGAGCGCCCAGATCCCGCTGAGCTTCGTCCCGTGCAACCGCACCGTCACCCCACCGTTCTTCTTCTCCTCGAGCAGCTCGTACGTGCCGTGGTCCCAGATCTCGACCGTGCCCGCCCCGTATTCGCCCTTGGGGATCTCGCCCTCGAACGTTGCGTACTCGAGCGGATGGTCTTCGACGTGCACCGCAAGGTGCTGCTCCCCGGGCTCGAGCGGCACGCCCTTCGGGACCGCCCAGCTGAGCAACGTCACGCCCTTCTCCAGGCGGAAGTCGTAGTGGAGCCGGCGCGCATCGTGCCTCTGCACGACGAAGATCGGTTCTTTCGTCTTGCCCGTCTTCCCGCCGAAGGGCTCGGGGGTCTTCTTCGGATCGCGCTTGCGCTTGTACTCCGAGAGTTTCTGCGTGGCCACCTTGGAAGCTTTGCGCTTCGAGGGTGCCTTGCGCTGCCTCTTCGTCCGCTCGACCGATTCCGACGCAGCGATCTAGCCGGATGGGCCGGTGTTTCGACCCGGGTGCCCTCCGGCAAAGCTCTCACTTCAAAGGCGTGTTCTTGTTCTTTGCAAGGCTTCTCCAGCCAGCGGGGGGTCGACTCGGGTCGGGGGAAAAGGCTGTGGATGTTGTGGAGAGGCGACACCCGTCCAGGCCCGAAATCTGCCTGAATCTACGCGAAGCTCCGTTCTTTCCACAGGTCGCGGCTGTTGACTCAGGCGTAAACGCCCAGCGAGCGGAATTTGGCTCGGCGCCTGCGCTTCAGGTCGTCGGGGGAGACCGATTCCAGGTCTTCGAGCGCTTCTTGCAGACTTTCCCCCAGGAGCCGGGCAGCGGCGTCGTGATTCGTGTGGGCACCCCCGGCGGGCTCGGGGACGATCGCGTCAATAACGCCCAGTTCGAGGCAATGGCCGGCGTCCGGCTTGAACGCGGCGGCCGCCTTCTTGGCCTCGCCGGCGTCCCGCCAGAGGATGGCAGCACAGCCTTCGGGTGAGATAACCGTGTAGATCGCGTTCTCCTGCATCAGCACGCGATCTGCAAGCGCAGTCGCGATCGCGCCGCCGGAGCCGCCCTCCCCGATCACGCAGGTCACGATCGGAACTCCGAGTCGCGCCATCAGCGCCTGCGACCGCGCGATCATTCCGCCCTGGCCGTGCTGCTCGGCCGCGACACCCGGATAGGCACCTGGAATGTCGACGAGGCTGAGCAACGGAAAGCGGTGCAGGTCCGCGAGCTCCATCAGACGCATCGCCTTGCGATAGCCCTCCGGATAGGCCATTCCGAAATTGCGCTCGGTGCGTTCCTTGATGTCACGACCCTTTTGGTTGCCGACGAGCGCGACCGTGCGCCCGGCGAACCGACCGAGACCGATGACGAGTGCGTGATCGTCGGCGCGGCCTCGGTCACCGTGCAACTCGACCCAGTCGTCGAAGAGCCTGTTGACGTAGTCCAGCGTGTACGGGCGGTCTTGATGGCGCGCGAGCTCGACCGAGCGCCAGATCTCCTCATCCGTCGGCGCGGCCTGGATCCGCTCGAGCTGGCGCTGCAGCTTCTCGAGCTCGCCCGAGACGCGAGCACCCCCGAGCAAGCTGAGATTGCGGAGGCGCGTGAGCCGCTCGCGCAGCCTCAGCTCGGCGTCAGTCGCCATTCGGAGAGAAGAGCCGCAGGAGCCGCGCGACGTACGCCTTCAACTCGGGCCGCGGCACGATCGCGTCGATGTGACCGAACCGGAGGTTTTGCTCGGCGAGCCCGAAGTCCTCCGGCAGCTTTTCACGCGTGGTCTGCTGCACGACGCGAGGACCCGTGAAGGCGAGGAGCGCGCCCGGTTCGGCGACGATCACGTCCCCGAGGCTCGCAAAGCTGGCGAGCACTCCGGCCGTGGTCGGATGCGTCATCACGCTGATCAGCGGTTGTCCGGAGTCGTGCAGGTCCTCGACGGCGCAGACAGTCTTCGGAAGTTGCATCAGCGAGAGGATCCCCTCCTGCATGCGGGCGCCGCCCGACGCGGTGACCGAGACGAGCGGCACGCCTCTCTGCGCGGCGGCGTCACAGGCCCGCGAGAACTTCTCGCCGACGACGCTCCCCATCGACCCCCCCATGAAGGCGAAGTCCATGACCGCAAGCTCGCACGCATTCCCGTCGATCGTTCCCTGGCCGATCACCATCGCCTCGCCGAGCCCGGTCTTCATCTCCGCCTCCGCGAGCCGCTCGGTGTAGGGCCGGAGATCGAAGAAGTCGAGCGGATCCTCGGAGCGAAGATCGGCCGCTGCCTCGACGAAGGTGCCTTCGTCCGCCAGCGAGGCAATGCGCGCGCGAGCACGCATCGTGAAGTGATGCCCACAGTGCGGGCACACCCAGAGCGCCACCTCGAGCTCGTCGTCCCGATAGTGCGAGGAGCACTGCGGGCACGTGTTCGGGTGCTGCTTCCCCGGCGGCTCTGGGACGTTCCGATGCTCGATGGAGACGTCGATCCGGGAGGACATTGACTGACGAGTTTAGACTGACACGGCCGGGCGCCAGTTACAGGCCCAGGGCCGCGGTCACCCGGGCGAGCGGCCCGACGTTCCGGGGCTCGAAGCTGCCACCGGTCAAACCGGCGCCGAGAACGCTGGTGGCCCTGGCGACTTCGCCCAGGATTCGCTCGGCCTGGTCGAGCGAGAGCCCGTCGGGCTCGGGGATGAAGACCACCACCTCGGCCGGATCGAGGACGTCGGCATCGAAGGCGACGTAGGCACCGGTAGCACCTTCGAGCGCCCTGACGATCCCCCTCTCGCCCAACTGGACGCCCCGCGCACGGATGAACTCCTCCTCGGGCGGGTCGAGGTTGCGCGCGCCGACGAGCGCCACGTCCCCCGCCTCGACCGCACCGGAGTCGATCAGCTTGCGGAGAGGTGTCGCCCAGAGATTCCCCGTCGGCGAGCTCTCAACGGTGTTGAGATCCCCGTGCGCGTCGAACCAGATCACGGCCAAGCGGTCCTGGCGTGACGCCAGACCTTCGACGGCGCCGATGTGCGCGCAACAGCAGCCGCCGAGGACGACCGGCCGCTCCGGAAGATCCGCGGCGAGCGCGAGCGTCTGCTCCTCGAGCGTTTCGGCCTCGACGACCGCGGTCTCGGGGTAGGGGAGCTCGAGCCACGCCGCCTCCGCCATCGCTTCACCTCCGTCACCCCAGGCTTGCGGAACCCGGACCAGCCCTGCGAGGTAGACGCGGCCGCAAGAGTGGCACTCGTACTCGGGGCCGAGCGCGACCGCCGTGAAGGTCTTGCAGTCGGGACACTTCGCGCGCAAGCGGCTCATGCGAGCTCCGTCTCGAACGCGACAGCCTCATACGCGATGTGCATGCCGGCGCGCTCGTACAGACGCGTTGCGCCGGTGGGATTCTCCTCCTCAGGCGGCGCTGAGCTCATCGGCGTTTCAGTCTTCGAGCCGCTTCAGCACGATCGAGGCGTTGTGACCGCCGAAGCCGAACGAGTTCGACACGGTCACGCGCACGTCCGCGTCGCGCGACTTGTTCGGGATGTAGTCGAGGTCACACTCCGGATCCGCGACCTCCTGATTGATCGTCGGAGGCAGCTTCCCGTCGCGGATCGCGAGCGTCGAGAAGACGGCCTCGACCGCGCCCGCGGCACCAAGACAGTGTCCCGTAGCGCCCTTCGTCGACGAGACGGGAGTCTTCCGCGCGTTCTCCTCGCCGAGCGCCAGCTTGATCACGCGCGTCTCCGCGGCGTCGCCCAGCGGCGTGGACGTTCCATGCGCGTTGATGTAGTCGATCTCCCCGGGATCGATCCCCGCGTCGTCGAGAGCATTCCTCATCGCCCGGGCCGGATTCTCCCCGGTCGGGTCCGGCTCGGTCACGTGCTTCGCATCCGACGAGAGCCCGTAGCCCACGACCTCGGCATAGATCTTGGCTCCCCGAGCCTGCGCTCGCTCGAGCTCCTCGAGGACGACGACCGCGCCGGCCTCACCCATGACGAACCCGTCGCGCCCGGCGTCGAACGGCCGGCTCGCACCGGCCGGATCGTCGTTCCGGCGCGAGAGGGCGCGCATCGCCCCGAAGCCGGCAATGCCAACCCGATTGATCGCGGACTCGGTCCCGCCGCAGAACATCACCTCGGCTCGGCCCAGCCTGATGTCGTCGAGGCCCTGTCCGATCGCCATGTTCGATGCGGCGCACGCAGTGCACTCCGACGAAAGCGGGCCGCGCGTCCCGAGCTCCATCGAGACCCAGCCCGCCCCCATGTTCGGGATGATGCAGGGAATCGCGAACGGATTGACCCGGTCGGGACCGCGGTCCTTCAGCGTGTCGTAGCAGTCCTGGAAGGACTTCAGGCCGCCGATCCCCGTCGCGATCGAGGCGCCGATGCGATCGCCGTCGGCTTTCACGTCGACACCCGAATCCGCTTCCGCCTGACGCGCCGCGGCGAGAATGAGTTGCGCAAAGCGATCCATGCGCCGCGCCTGCTTTCGCTCGATCCAGTTCGACGGCTCGAAATCCTTCACCTCGCAGGCGAAGTGAACGTGGTAGTCCGTCGCATCGAACTGGGTGATCGGCCCGGCGCCGGACTCGCCTGCGAGCAAGCGCTGCCATGACGTCTCCGCATCGTTGCCGAGCGGCGTCACCGCGCCGATGCCGGTGATGACGACTCGTCTATGTCCGTTGACTGCCATCTACATCCCCATTCCGCCGTCGACGAGCAGGACCTCGCCCGTGATGAACGACGCCTGCTCGGAACAGAGGAACCGTACCGCCCCGGCCACGTCCTCCGGCTGGCCGAATCGGCCGAGTGGCGTGTTGGCGAGCATCAACTCCCTCATCTCCTCTGCAATCACCCGCGTCAGCCGGGTGTCGATGTAACCCGGTGCGACCACGTTCGCGCGCACGCCGCGGTTTCCGAGCTCCCGCGCAAGCGCCTTCGTGAAGCCGATGATCCCGGCCTTCGAGGCCGAGTAGTTCGTCTGGCCGGGATTCCCGTGCACTCCGACGATGCTGGAGATGTTCACGATCGAGCCGGCGCGACGCTTCATCATCCCGCGCGCTGCAGCGCGGCACGTGTGGAAGACCCCACTCAGGTTTGTGTCGATGACGACGCGCCAGTCCTCGTCCGACATGCGCGCAATCAGCCCGTCGCGCGTCACACCTGCGTTGTTGACCAGGATGTCGAGTTCCCCTGCCCCGTCGACGAGGGCTTTGGCCTGCTCGGGGTCGGCGACGTCCGCTTCGACCGCACGCGCTCCCGCGTCGCGCGCGACCGCTTCCGCTTCGTCCTTGGCCGAGCGGTAGCTGAGCGTGACGTCCGCGCCGGCACGTGCGAGTTCGAGAGCGATCGCACGCCCGATGCCCCGCGACCCGCCCGTGACGAGGGCGGTCTTCCCCTCCAGCGACGCGAAGGGGTCAGCGGTTCGACCGTTCACACGCGCGAGTGCCGGGCGAGCGAAAAGCAAGCCTGGGAAGGACGCAGGGAGGGCGCGGGTGGCCGGTCGAGCCGCAAATTAAGCAGAGAGAAGCGTCTCCTCGAGCTTGTCGATCTCCGCCGGCGTCGAGACCGAGATCGTCTTCACGCTGCGGTCGATCCGTTTGATGAGCCCCGACAGGACGTTGCCCGGCCCGACTTCGACGAAGGTCTGCACGC
>Ga0137390_10000600_pt1 | contig 25132 bp, 29 predicted proteins | sample 15con2h24AmetaG_FD_104937 | JGI IMG/M metagenome (GOLD analysis project Ga0137390, IMG submission 104937) | Vadose zone soil microbial communities from Angelo Coast Range Reserve, California, USA - 15con2h2.4A metaG | ecosystem: Environmental > Terrestrial > Soil > Vadose zone > Saprolite... | reverse complement strand
CGGGCTGTTTTCGCTGCCGTGCCGGTCGAGGAGTGCCGCAGAATCCTGGGACTGAACGCCGCGGAGCTTTACGGATTCGACCTAGAGGCCCTCCGACCATTGGCGGAACAGGTGGGGCCCACCCTCAAGGAGCTCCACACCCCGCTGGATCGCTATCCCGATGGCTCGACGCTCGAGCTCTTCCTCGGCAAGCTCGGCGAACCTGGTTTGGTAGGTGCATTGTGAACGATCGACGGTTGATGATCGTCTCCGCCGACGGCCACGCGGCGCCCCACCCGGAGACGTATCGGCCGTACTTGCCGAAGAGGTATCACGCCGACCTGGACGGGCTCGTCGTCGAGAACGAAGAGTGGCGGGGCTTCACTCCCACTAGGCGCTCCTACTCCGACGAGACGCTCGAGTTGATCGACACCGATATGTCGATCCGCTCCGGCGGTCTCGAGGGCGTCTACGACGTCGGCCGCCGGCTGAAGGAGATGGACCGGGAGGGCATCACGGCAGAGATCGTGATCTCTGGTGCGCACAACGCAACGAGTCCGTTCTTCTCCGTGGTGAACCGTCCCTACCCGTTGGAGCTCCAGATGGTGGGCGCCCGGGCTTACAACCGGTGGATTGGTGACTGCATCGGCGAATCGGGCGGGCGCCTCTTCGGGCTCGGCTACCCCGGACCGTGCGCGGACATGGACAAGACGCTCGCCGAGCTCGAGTGGCTTGTCGAGCTCGGCTTTCGCGCGGTCGCCCTACCCGGCAGCGTTGACAACCCCGAGGTGCCGTCGATCGACAGCGCCGCATTTGACCCATTTTGGCGGGCGTGCGAGGAGTTCGGGCTCGTGCTTCTCGTCCACGCCGGTCACGGCAGGCGTCAAGGCGAGATGGTCGAGTTTCTTCGGCGGCTCGACGCCGCGACGCAAGGCATGACGCGGGAAGAGGTCAATGAGGTCCTTCGGACGTCGACGAACTCACCGTTCGGTTTCGACGTGCGCCCGCGCCAGGCTATGTGGAGGCTCATGTTGGGGGGCGCGTTCGATCGCTTTCCGGGCCTCAAGCTCGCGCTGACCGAGGTTCGTGGCGATTGGGTGCCCGCGACGATCAACATGCTTGACGCCGAGTTCGAGCGGGGAGACACGCCGCTAGAGCGACCTCCCTCTGAGTACTGGCGTACGAACTGTTTCGCGGGCCTGTCCTTCATCCACCGCGCCGAGGTCGAGCTCCGCCACGAGATCGGTGTGGATCAGATCATGTTCGGCCGCGACTTTCCGCATCCCGAAGGCACCTGGCCGAACACCATGGACTGGCTTCGCGACGCCTTCGCCGGGGTGCCCCTCGCGGAAGCCGTGGCCATGCTCGGCGACAACGCGATCCGTTGCTACGGCCTTGACGGCCCGCGCCTTCGATCGATCGCCGATCGTGTCGGCCCTCCGGTCGCAAGTGTTCTGGAGCCGAGCGCGCCGGTCTCGGAGGCCTTGATTGCCGAGTTCGAGACGCGAGGAGGGTACCTCAAACCTGCCGAGGCGATGACGCCGGACATCGTCCGCGAGGAGTTCGAACAAGACCTTCGCCGGGTTCTTGCTCGAAACGGCTGATCCCGAGCGTTGATGGCGCTTGGTGGGCACGCGCCTTTTGTTGGTGGGCACGCGCCCTTTGATAGCGTCAAACACGGTGGGGCGCCGTTGGCGCCCGGGTGAGAGGAGTCGTCAATGGTCATCGTCGCCGGATGGATGCAGCTCGACGCCAAGGATCGTGACGCCTTCTTGGAGCTCAAACGTGAGGCCACCCTCGCTACGAGAGCGGAAAAGGGTTGCATCGAATACGTCTTCACGCCAGATCCATTCGAGCCCGGACGAGCACGCGTGTTCGAGCGATGGGAAACCCTCGCCGACCAGGAAGCCCACGTCAAACTTGCGATCTCGGGTCAGTCGTCGTCTCCGCAGCCTTACCCCGTGCTCGGTCAGGAGCTGTACGTACACACCGTGAGCGACTCCCGGCCTTGGGCTCGCCCCCGTTGACACGGGCCTGATGCCGAGCTCGACACCGCGCCCCGGGAACGTTCGCTCAGATACTGACCGATTGCCGCTCGCAAGATCGCTCGCAAAATGACGAAACGAGGAAACGATGGGTGACTACGACCTGGTGGTGAGGGGCGGGACGATCGTCGATGGAAGCGGTCTGCCACCGTTTCGCGACGACGTCGGCATCCGGAACGGGCGCATCGTGCAGGTGGGCCCGATCCGGGAGAGAGGTGACCGCGAGATCGATGCCGAGGGCCACATGGTCACGCCCGGGTTCATCGACGGGCACACCCACATGGATGCCCAGGTCTTTTGGGACCCGTACGGCACCTGCTCGTGCTGGCACGGCGTGACGACCGTTGTCATGGGCAACTGCGGTTTCACCCTCGCGCCGGTCCGCTCGGACGCCCGGGAGCTGATCGTCCGCAATCTGGAGCGGGCCGAGGACATCCCGCCGGCGGCGCTGGCGGCCGGCATCGAGTGGTCGTGGGAAGACTTCAGCGGGTACCTCGACGCGGTCGAGCGGCTCCCAAAGGCCATCAACTATGCCGGCTATGTCGGTCACTCGGCTCTCCGGACGTGGGCCATGGGGGAGCGGGCCTTTACAGAGGAGGCCGGCGACGACGACATCCGGGCCATGCAAGACCAGCTCCGGGTGGCCCTCGACGCAGGTGCCGTGGGGTTGAGCACCAGCCAAAATTCTGTTCACGCCACCTCCGACGACCGCCCGGTCGCTTCCCGCCAGGCGTCGTGGGCCGAGCTGACTGCCTTGGCCGGGGTGCTCCGAGAATACGGCGGGGACCGAATCTTCGAGATAGCGGTCGAAAAGATGACCTCTGACCCTGACGCGAAGCAGAGAGAGGCGGCGTTTGCCAGGCTGCGATCGCTCGCGCTGTCATCGGGCGCTCCGATGACGTTTGGGATCACCGCTGGTATCGACAAGGACACGGATGATTACCGCTGGCGCGACAAGCTCGATCTCGTCGAAAGCGTCAACGCGGCGGGAGGGAGAGCGTTCGGGCAGAGCCTGCCGCGCACGGTGACGGTCATCTACTCGTTCAAGTTCAGACTGCCCTTTGATCGGACCCCGCTATGGGCGGAATTCAGATCACTCGGCCTGGACGCTCAACGCCAGATGCTCGAGAACCCCGAGGACCGGGCTCGCCTCGTGAAGGCGGCCATAGAGGGCCCGTACCAGTCCGAGAGCGGCATCGGCCGGCCGCCAGAGTACGAGCGCATCGAGGTCCTGCTCGATCCGGTGGGACCCAACCCGACTCTGGCGGAAATCGCACGACAGCGCGGCGTTCATCCCGCCGAAGCCCTCATCGAAACCTCGCTCGAGAGGAACTTCGACCAGTTCTACTCACTCGTGATGGCCAATCAGCGGGAGGAGGACCTCCTGGCGATCCTCAAGCACCCGAACGTGATCATGACCTTCTCGGACTCGGGAGCTCATGTCGGGTACCTCATGGAGTCCTCCATCCAGTCGTACCTCCTCGCCTACTGGGTTCGCCAGCGACAGGAGCTCAGCTTCGAGGAGGCCGTCCGCATGCTCACCCTGGTACCCGCGACCGCGTGGGGGTTCACCGACAGAGGCCTCCTTCGGCCTGGGTTCGTGGCCGACCTGAACGTGATCGACGCCGACCGCGTCGCCCCGCTTCCCCTCGTCGTGGACAACGATCTCCCTGCGGGAATGTCGAGGTTGAAGCAGAAGGCCACCGGGTTCCGGGCGACGGTTGTGGCCGGAGAGGTGGCCCTGGAGGAGGGCGAGCACACGGGCGTCTTTCCCGGCCGACTGTTGCGCCGGGTCCAACCCGTATAGCCGAAACCCGTGCAGCCGAAACCTGTGTAGCCGATGAGAAGCGTCTGGGAGTGCCGCTACGTACGCCTCCTATAGTATCGGGGCTTCCGAGATGCGAATCTGCAGGAGGAATGTGTCATGGCGACGATCAAGTTCGTGCGGGGCGATGAACAGAAATTCGTCACGGTGGAGGAGCGAGCGAAGACCGACCCGCGAGTGGCAGAACAACTGAAGGAACGCCCGCAGACTTCGGGCTCGTGCTCGGTGTTGAACTTTGTCCATCACGAGGGATCAGCCGACGAACCGGAGCTTCTTGCGGTGCGGCTCCCCGCTGGCTACAAGGTCGAAGCGCACGCCCACGTGACCGACGAGATCGTCGTGGTGACAGAAGGTGAGGTCATCTTCGGGAAGCAGGCCTATGGAGTCGGGTCCTCGGTCTTCATTCCGAGGATGACGCTCTACGGCTTTCAAGCGGGGCCGGAGGGGCTGACCTTCTTGAACTTCCGGCCCACGAAGAACCCGGGAACGCTCAGACGGGACGAGTTCCTGGCCAAGCGAAAAGCTGCTTCGGAGCAGGCCACAACCTCTCTCTGAAAGGATTGAGGGTCGAAAAGGCTTATGGATGAGATCCGGGTCATCGCGGCGACCGCAGTCGTCGGCGATGGCTTTAACCAGGACACCTTTTACGAGGCTATTCAGGAGTGGAAGCCCCACGTCATAGGCTGTGACAGTGGCATCCGAGGGGATGGACCCTACTGGCTTGGAAACGCCACATCGCATTGGGAATGGCGCACTGTCAAGCGTGATCTCGCGATCATGCTTGTTGCCGCTCGCCGGTATGACTTACCTTTGTTGATCGGCTCCGCCGGTTCGGTTGGAGCTGATCCCAACTTGGCATGGCTGGCTCGCATGGTCAAGGAGCTGGCTGCTGAGCACGCCCTTCACTTCAGGCTGGCTCTGGTCCACGCCGAGCAGAGCCCTGACTATCTGAAGCGGAAGATGCGTGAGGGCAAGGTCCGGCCTCTCCATCCCGCTCCAGAGCTCGATGATCAGGTCATCGACCGGAGCGCGCACATCGTGGGGATGATGGGCCACGAGCCGTACCTCAAGGCGCTCGAAGGTGGCGCACAGGTTGTGCTTGCGGGTAGATCCACTGACGCCGCCATCTTCGCCGCGGTCCCGCTCAGGGAGGGCTTTCCGCCCGGGCTCGTGTGGCACGCCGGCACGGTCATCGAAGCCGGTGGTCTTGCGGCTGTCCACATGGACGGGGTCGGCCACGAAGGCATGTTTGCCCGCATTCGCCGTGATTACTTCGAACTGACTCCTACCAACCCGCAGCTCGAGGTATCGCCACTGAGCGTCGCCGCCCAGACCCTCTACGAGGAGCGCAGCGCGTTCGATCTCGTCGTCCCTTCGGGCACGCTGAACGTCAAGGAGACAAAGTACGAGGCCATCGACAAACGAGTGGTGCGGGTCAGCGGCAGCCGATTCACGCCCGCCGACGAGTACTCGGTCAAGCTCGAGGGTGCCGAGCTGGTCGGGTACCAGGCATGCTTCATCGGGGGAATCCGCGACGCGATGATCATCCGACAGTTCGATACCTGGCTGGAGGACGTCGAACGCAGCGCCCAAGGGCGCGTCGACAAGATATACGGCGGATCGCCGCCGAAGTATCGTTCGAACTTCCGGGTCTACGGGAAAAATGGGGTGATGGGCGCGCTCGAGCCGATACAGGGGATCACCAGTCATGAGGTGGGTATCGTCCACGAAGTGACCGCGCCGACACAGGAGGACGCCAACGCCATCTGTCATGCGTTCGCGTCCACGTTGATTCACACACCCGTACCCGAGTGGTCGGGCGCGGTCATGACGCTGGCGAAGCCGCCGGCTCCCGGAATCCTAGAGAAAGGCCCGGTCTACCGGTTCAACATGAACCACGTCGTGCTGCCGGACGACCCGCTCGAGATGTTCCCGATCGAGTACGAGGACGTGTAGTCGTGCCAAAGTTGAGTGAGCTGGCGGACCTGATCAGGAGCAAAAATGCGGGGGCGTTCGTCATCAGCTTCGACATAATGTTCCAGGATTGGGACACGTATGTAAGGGTGCGAGACTCAGGCAAGGTTACCCCGGAGGTCTTTTCTAGACTTTTCGCGACATCTATCGAGGAGGTCGAGTTCTACACCTACGATGCGGGCCTCGCTATCAAGGCTTCTATCCCGCGCCCCATCCCATCCGGGGACGTGGGTGATTCGGATGTCCTTGGTGGCCAGCAATACGGACCTCTTGTGGATATTGAGATCCCCTGAGGTTGATGTTGGTGGGTTCACGCCGGAACCCGGGGCGGTCCGGATGGCGTCGGGGCGCTACCCGCCCAATCCCCATGCATTCCCGGACAGGCGGATTAACCGCCTTCCGGAAGGCGCTGATAAGGTGTCGGGAAATACTCCGGGACCAGCGCCAGCAAACTGGGAGGATCGCCATGGCCCATGAAGACGGCCCCAACGGGGCGGACGCAGCACCCGATCCCTCGATGATCGGGGCCCCGACGGACCTTGAATTCGGCGGTGTCCGGTTCAAACTTTATTACAGCGATCGTGGTGCGACCATTCGTACCTATGGTCGGGTCGATGGAGATTGGATTGAAATGATTCGTTGGGACGATTTCATCGACTCGCCGCACTATCACGTGCCAGAGGAGGGGCCTCAGATCCCATTCGACCGGGCTTCGCTCGGCGAGCCGCTGGCTTGGTACGTGGCGCAGATCCGAGATCATCTGCCCGAGTGGATCGAAAAGGCCGGTTTTGCTGGCGTATTGCCGACGATTGACATGAGCGTGGTCTCACAGAATGCAGAACGGCTCTCCGAGACACTGGTTGCGAAGATGCCGGAGCAGTACCACCGCGTCCCGGGCGTAGGGCTTCAGCGAGTCGGCTAGCAGCGCGCCCGGTCCCGCCGACGCGGGGGCCGTGCCAGTGGTGCAGGACCAGTGGTGCAGGAAATGGGCTTTTGTCAATTCAGTCGTGTGCGCCAGCACGCGGGCGTGCGAAAGGAGAGTCGAACCCGAATGACGGACGCGCTTAGAGCCGAAACGATTCACATCAGCGGAGATGGAGGGGAGGATATCGAGGCATATCTCGCTCAGCCCCTCGGTGACGGACCGTTTGGGGGCGTGGTGGTGATCCACCACATGCCTGGTTACGACGAAGCCACCAAAGAGATGACGAGGAGGTTCGCAGCCCACGGTTACCTGGCCCTGTGCCCGAACCTCTACTGGCGAGAGGCCCCGGGTGCGAGCTCGGACGACGCCTACGCCATCGCTCGGGCACGACGCGGCGTCCCCGACGAGCGATTGGTGGGTGATGTGGACGGCGCGGCGACGTACCTGAAGTCCCTCGCCTCCTCCAGCGGGAAGATCGCCACGATCGGCTATTGCTCAGGTGGCCGGCAGTCCTTCTTGGCGGCCTGCAGCTTGTCCCTCGACGCTGCGGTCAACTGCTACGGAGCCTTCGTCGTCGCCCCCCCGCCCCAGGAAGCGCCGACCTCGGCGACACCGATCCTGCACCTGGCGAAGAACCTCTCGTGTCCGCTGCTGGGGCTGTTCGGGAAGGACGACAAAGTTCCGACGCCCGCAGAGGTCGCCGAGCTGGAGCAAGAGCTCGCGGCACACAAGAAGACCTACGAGTTCCACATGTACGACGATGCTGGGCATGCCTTCTTCGCAACGGACCGGCCCAGCTATCGACCGGAAGCCGCCAATGCCGGATGGAAAGCCATCTGGGAATTCTTCGGCCGATACCTGAGCGATTGAGACGAGGGTCCCATGTGCACATATCAAACGACCAAACTCGAAGCACGAGGAAGCGGCAAGGGCGCCCAAGGCTGGTTCCCGCTCACGGATGTGACCGTGTACTTCGACCACCCCGTGCACGCGTGGAGCGACCACAGCTTGAACATCGACTTCTTCAACTTCAAGGACGGAGCCGCAGACCGGGTAGCGGTGGAGCTCGAGCCGAGCACGGCCAGAGCGCTCGTTGCTGCGATCGTTCAGATGCTGGACTCAGCGCCCGCCTCGCTTCTCGAACCTTCCGCGTGAGCGAAATCGGGCGCTAGTTGTCAGAGCGATCGCAAGCGCTCCCAGGTTCGGTCCTGTCGGGGCTTCGCATCGTCGAGCTCTCGGCCTTTGTTGCCGCACCCCTGGCCGGATCGGTCCTCGCCTCGCTCGGTGCCGAGGTAATCCGTGTAGAGCAACGCGGGGGCGGCATCGATGCGGCCAGGTGGCCGATGCACGAAGGTCGCAGCCTGTACCGGAGCGGGTTGGACAAGGGAAAGCGATCGGTCACCGTCGACCTGTCCACCCCCGAGGGCCAGAAGCTCGTCGTCGACCTCATTACGGCGCCCGGCGAAGGCGGCGGCATCGCTCTGACCAATCTGCCGGTTCGCGGCTGGATGGACTTTCACACGCTGACGCGGCGTCGACCGGACGTCATCATGATGGTGATAAGCGGCTCCTCCGACGGTCGGGCGCACGTCGACTACACGGTGAACGCACGAGTGGGCTTCCCGTTGGTCACCGGACCCGAAGGCGCGACCGCGCCGGTGAACCATGTGCTTCAGGCATGGGATGTGACGACGGCGCTGTTCACCTCGACCGCACTGCTCGCTGCTGAGCTGTCCCGCCGGTCGACAGGCGAGGGCCAGATCGTCACACTGGCGCTCGAGGACGTGGCCCTCACCGTCGCGGACAGGCTCGGGTACCTCGCCGAGGCGGAGCTGATCGACGAGCCCCGCGCCCGCTACGGCAACGCGATCTATGGGACCTACGGAGACGATTTCCGAACTGCAGACGGGAGGTATGTGATGGTCTGCGCGCTCACGCCGCGACAGTGGCGGAGCCTCTGTTCCGCTACCGGGCTCACCGAGAAGTTCGCCACACTTGAGCAGTCCACTGGCGCCCGGCTTGAGCTCGAGGGAGATCGGTTCCGGCATCGCCGAGAGATCACACGACACATTGGGGAGTGGACTTCCGCCCGCACCCTCGAGGAGATCTCGGCACGCTTCGACGAGCACGGCGTGCTCTGGGCTCCGTATCGATCGTTCAAGGAGGTGCTGCGGGACGATCCGCGGGCACGTTCGCTCCCGTTGAGCCCGCTGCATTTTTCCGCGTTCGCTGCGTCAACCCCGTCTGCCGCCCATGAGATCGGGGCGGACACCGACGGCGTCCTTCGTGAGGTTCTTGACCTCGGCGATCGGCAGATCCGGGATCTTCGCGCCAATGGCGTGATCGACTGACCCGCTCGACGTTTGACGGCAACCCCAACGGCACAAGGGTATGATCGCTCGGCCCCATCGCCGATGACCCGGGAATTGGCGTAGGACAGCGCTCATGACCACACGACTCCCCCTATTGAGGCCGGACGACCTTTCGGCCAGTCAGAGAGACCTCTACGATGCCGTCACCCAGGGGTGGCACCCGAACTCTCCGGCCTCACAGAGTGGCCAGCTGAACGCACCGTACAACGCGTGGCTCTACGCGCCCGATATAGGGCAACTGTTTCACTCGTTCGCACTGGGACTACGCGACTCGATCACGATATCCGACCGAGCGAGAGAGCTGGCGATCTTGATCGTCGCCGCGCATCCATTCTCGGATTTTGCCTGGAACGCCCACGTGGGGCGAGCTCGTGCGCTGGGGATCTCCGACGAGCAAATCGATGCGATCCGGGTGGACCGGCAACCGGAGGTAGAGGATCCGGTCGAGCTCGTCGTCGTCGAATCGGCACGGGCGATCGTCATGGAGCGGGATCTGGCCGACGAGCTCTACGAGCGCGCCGTCAAGGTCCTCGGTCCGCAGGGTCTCATCGAGCTGCTGGCCTTGTGCGGCTGGTACCAGTCATTGGCACTTCAATTCCGAGTGTTCCGGGTGCCACCGCGCCAGGCGTAGGGTCACGGTCAGTCGATCGTCGGCAGGATTTCGCCTACGGCCTCGTCCGCGACGCCGATCACGTCGAGACCAGAGTGGAGCACGCCGAGGCAGATGGCGTCGAGCAGCTGTTCTCGCGTCATGCCCAGTGAACGACCGAGCAGCACGTTCTCGCGAATTCCCTCTCGAGAGCCGCGAACGACGTTGTAGTTGAGCAGCATGTATGGCAGAAACTGTTGAGGAAGTGAGTGCTGGATCGCATGCTCGTAACGGTCACGCTGCGCCTTCAGCAGGCCGGGCCGGTGCCGCGCCAGAAAACTCACATGGCGAGGTACCTCGCCGATGACACGTTCATGCCAGGCCACCAGCTTTTCGATGTCCTCCATGCTGGCCTCGCGCCGAGAGAAATCCATACCGGAGTCGAACGCATTTGGATCGAACGACCAGTTCGGCGGGAAGCGCTCGCCCGTCTCCGGATCTTCGTACGAGCGCAGGTAGTCCGCGGAGGCGGCCGCCGAGTACATACCTCGATGGCCGGAGTGGATCCCCGCCACCGACAACGCGTCGAGGATGTCCGTCCGGATTGCCCCCATGCTCTGCGCCGATCGGATCTCATAGGCCACGCCTTCCCGGAAGGCCTGGATCGTGTACTGGTGCAAGCAGGTCAGCGCGGTGACAAGTGGAAAGTCCGCCTCTTTCGAGGTATGAAAATGCCTCGTGCGTGCCTTGTGACGCTTGAAGACGTCGGGGCGAAACTCGAGCCAGAACTCAAAGGAATCGAGCAGGCCCTTGTTGCTTCCAAGGTACTTGGCCCGATAAGCCTCGATCTCCTCCGGGGTGATCACGTCCGGATTGGAAACGTCGATGCCATCCTGATACCGACCGATCGTCGACACCCTCAGCCACTCCCTCTTGTCGTCGTCTCAGTCGGCCAAAGGTACCACACGCTCCTGATCCGGAGGCCAAGGTCATTGGCGGTAGAGAGGCCTTGAGGTCGCTGCGTTTTGACACTGCGCGGCAAATCGCCGTAACTTTTTGGAGAGCGAAGGCGGTCTGGATCAGTGAATGACAGTGAATGACAAGGTCTTCAATACGATTCTTGTAAACCAAGTGGCCCGGGTTGCGACGATCACGTTGAATCGTCCGGAAAGGCTCAATGCCATAAATCAAGAGGTACGGGCCGAGCTGTTGGAAGCGCTCGACCAAGTGGGACGGGATGAGTCCTGCAGCGTGGTGGTGCTCCGAGGAGCTGGTGAGGCCTTTAGCTCGGGTGGGGATACCAAGGACGCCGGTGTAGTTGGTTCCGGACAGGAGATTCATCGCGGGGACACGGCCGAAGACTGGTTGCGTGGCCGAAGGAACCAGGACTTGCTCTGGAAGATCTGGGATTTGCCGCAACCGGTGATTGCCCAGGTGCACGGGGCCGCACATGGGTGGGGTTCACTGATCATTACGGTGTGTGATTTCGTCGTTGTCGCTGAGGACGCGTCGATTGGCAACGCACGGAACATCATGGGCGCCGGATTGATCGGCCCGAAGTATGTCTGGGCGTTGGGGCTTCGGCGAGCAAAGTGGCTGGACTTCGTACCGACGTGGCGCGTCAGCGGCCGGGAAGCGGTTGAGTGGGGCTGGGCGAATGTGGCTGTTCCCGAGGAGCGGCTGGAAGAGGAGACGGCGGCCCTGGCATCGCACCTGACGGGAATTCCCCTCACACACCTCATGCTCAGGAAGGCGTCCTGTAACAGGGTGTGGGAACAGATGGGTTTTCGTTCGACCGTTGCGTCAGGGCCGGAGTTCGATGCCCTCGCGCACATGTCGAGACATGGCCGCGAGATCGAAGACGCCGTCGGCCAGGAGGGCTACGTCGCGTACGGAGAGGCGAGGGATTCCGGGTACGCGGCGCGCCACGGCAGGTCGTGAGGGACCCGGAGGTGTGACGGTAGCAAGATGCGGCCAATTACTCACATGCTGAGGGCGGCAACGACCTTCGCAAGCGACGGGTCGTTCGACGAGGAAGCGTTTCGCACCTATCTGAGCCGCTTCGTTGAAGCCGGGCTCGGCGTGTATCTCGCGAGCGGTGGTTCAGGAGAGGGTCATACGCTGACGTGGGAGGAGCTTTACCAGGTCTACCGAGTCGGTGTCGGCGTCTGTAAGGGAAAGGTTCCTGTTCTCTCGAACCAGCCCGAGCAGTACACCGCCCGCGCCACGATCGAGCATGCTCACCTGGCTATCGAGGCGGGTGTCGACGCGGTCAACATATATGGTCCAGTCGGAAGTCATGGTGAGGCTGCCAACGAGACGGAGTATCGGGCGTACTTCGACCACGTACTGACGGAGATAGCGTTTCCCGTGGTCGTGGCGCTGTCTACGGCGGAGGCCTACTGCCCTCCGGCCCGGGCGATCGCGGCAATTTGCAACAAGCATGCACAGGTAACGGCGATCAACGTGCTACCGCCTCCTGTCGGAGTGCTCGCCGACACCTACTTCCTCTCCTTGCGGGACGCCCTTACGCGTGACGTGGAGATTTATGTTCATTACCCGGGTGCCCTGACCCTGCTGGAGATGGGTGCGGCCGGAACGATTGGGAACGAACCCAACATTCTCCCGAAGACCTTCCGCCGACTCGGCGACGCATATCGAGCCCGCGAGCTTCAAGAGTTCACGAGGATCTATTCCGATATCCGGCGCTTCACCCAGTACGTCTTGCAGTGGGGTCGAACACCTCGTTGGATCAAGGTGGCGATGAAGGCATTCAACATACCCGGGTGTGGTCTTCGTGAGCCGTTCACGATGCCTGAGCAGCCGGAGTTGGAGCGATTCGCGGTCGGAGCGCTCGCTTTGAACATTCCTGAGATCAGCGAGATAGCCAAGGAGGGCGGCCTTCTGGCCTAAGGCTCGCCCGACCCCGAGTGCAACAAGGATGAGACCACGTGATAGAGTACACGATTACATCCAGAAATGAAGGAGAACGCGATGGCTCCTGAGCTTGCGCCCGAGTACGCGAATCTGAAGGTAATTGACGCTGACTCCCACATAACAGAGCCGCGCGATCTATGGACTTCCAGGGTAGGGGCCAAATACCAGGATCTAGTTCCTCATGTGGTGAAGGACGCCAACGGGAACGACACGTGGGTGTTCAACGGCGACGTCCGGCTGGCTGCGGGGGGCGCTGGCAGCAATGTGCGAACCGACGGGATGAAGGTCCCCCTCAATGAGCACGACATCACCCTTGGAATGCCTTACGAGGACATCCATCCCGCTTCCTACGATCCTCGCGAGCGGGCTCATCTGCTCGACACGCTGGGGATCTACGCCCAGGTCGCCTATGCCAATGTCGCAGGGTTTGGGGCCGAGCGGTTCATGAGGCTATCCGACGAGGCCCTGGGCCGATTGATCATCTCCACTTACAACGATGGTATGGCCGATTTCCAGCGGGATTCGAATGAGCGGGTCTTCCCCATGGCTCTGGTGCCCTTCTGGGACATCAATGCCGCCGTCGGCGAGGCCGTACGGGCGAAAACGGAACTGGGCCTTCGCGGCATAACGATGTGCAGCGAGCCACACTCGGCAGGAATGCCGGATCTGCTGGACAAACACTGGGATCCGCTGTGGGAGGTTTGCACGGACCTATCGATACCCGTGAACTTCCACGTGGGCGCGACGGAGTTCGGGCGTGAGGCGTTTCTCAAGGGCGTGTGGCCGTCTCATGACCGGATCCGGAGCATCATAATAGGGGCGTCGATGCTCGAGATGCATCAAGCCCAGGTCATCGCCAACCTGCTCATGGGCGACCTCTTCCAACGGTTCCCGAAGGTGAGGTGGGTGGTTGTGGAAAGTGGGATCGGTTACATCCCGTACGTGTTGGAACGGCTGGCTTACCAGATTGAAGATGCCCGCGCCATCGAGGGCGGAGGTTGGCTCCCACATCCGCAAAAGCAATTTCAGGACCACATGTACGCCTGTTTCTGGTTCGAGGATTTTGGCCCTCGCTTCGAACTGGAGATGTTGGGCTTCGACAACGTGCTTTTCGAGACGGACTTTCCGCATCCAACGTGTCTGTACCCGTCTCCGGTCGAACACGGAATGCGAGTCCTGGAGAAGTGGGGCCCCGAGGTTGTCCGTAAGGTCATGAGCGAGAACGCGGCCAAGCTCTACGAGATCCCGATCTAGATGGCACCTATGACGGTCGATGGCAAGCGCCAGCCGGGACGGCATGCAGGGGCCGGCGCGGGTGGTTGATGGCTGCAACAGGGGAGCCCGGTGGCGGCCACAATGACTGATGTTCCGGAGACCACCATCGCCCTGACGGGCAACATCTACCTTGAGCACCCCGTCTCCAAGCTCCGCAACCCTCGCTTCCGAAGGGTTGCGGAGTATCTACGGGGATGCGAGGGGACGATCACGAATCTCGAGTGCGCCATCCCGGACCAGGAGGATTGGCCGGCCTACATGGCCGGAACCGGCTGGTCGGCAACCTATATGGGGGCGGATCCGACGATGATCGACGAGCTTCGGTATTTTGGAATCGACGCGCTCTATGCGGCCAACAATCACGTCGGCGATTTCGGTGAGCTGGGGATCTTGTCGACGATCCGGCACCTGCGGGAGAGAAACATGCCCTTCGCGGGGATCGGAGCCAGCCTGACCGAGGCGAGCGAGCCGGCATACTTTGACACGCCGGGGGGCCAGCGAGTCGCGGTCCTGTCCGCGTTCGACTGGGGTCCCCGCAGAGCCATGGATCTCAATTTTCCCTGGCCCTGGGGGCAGATGGCCTCCGACGACGGGCCACCGTACCGGACACGGCCTGGCGTCAACCTGTTGCGTTACACCACGGAGACCACGGTCGATCGGCAGACGTTCGATGAGCTCCGGCGCGCGAGCGCGTACCTCGGCTGGGAGGAGGCGAAGGCCTACCGGCGTGGTGGCGCGGAACGTGACCTGGCCCTGATCGGGCCGTACATGATCGATTGGGAGACGGACAGCGATGACGAGTTCTTCTTCATGGGCCGGAAGTTCGTTCGCGGGGACGGGCCGGGTGCGAGAACGGTGGCCGCTCAGGACGATCTTGAGCGCATCTACAAATATGTTCGCGAGGCCCGCCGCCAGGCCGACATCGTCGTCGTAGCGCTTCATGACCAAAGTCACGGGGTAGGCGTGTACGGGCATGTGGATACGCTCGCTCACGGGGCCATCGACGCCGGGGCAGATATATTTGTCAACAACGCCGGGCGTCATCGGGGGATCGAGATCTATGAGGGCAAGGTCATTCTGTACGGCCTGCCATCTCTGTTCCTTCAAAATGAGCAGGTCACCCACGTACCGACGTCGGCGCTTCACCTGATGAACCTCGGACCGGATGCGACCAGCGCCGATTTCCTGGATGCCCGGGATCAGGGCACCGCCAAGGCGCCGCGAATCTCGGCTCCGGGTCGACGGGGCACCGTGGTGTTTGTAGTCGTTTTCGACGCGGAAGGGCACGCCAGGGAAGTGCGGATTCAGCCACTCGAGGTCTCGGAGGGACCGAGGTTCAGGAGCGGGCTTCCACTATGGCCGGACGAGGACAGCACGCTGGTCGACCAGCTGCTCGACAGGACCCGGGCGCACTCGGAGGACTTCGGCACGAAGATCGAGGAAAGCGATGGCGTGGGAATCGTCAAGGTGAGTTGACTTCCTCCTGAGTTGACGAGGCGCGAGCTGATCGGTCCGCATAGGATCTCCCGGTGAACGGTTCTTGTAGCCACCTCGATCAGGTCGCCGACGTCGAGCCGAGCAGCCCCGGCTGCGAGGATTGCCTCCGCATCGGCGGGCGCTGGGTGCATCTACGGATGTGCATGTCTTGCGGACACGTCGGATGCTGCGACAACTCGCCCAACCGTCACGCCACCGCCCATTTCACGTCTGACCACCATCCGATCATCCAGTCCTACGAGCCGGGTGAGGATTGGTGGTACTGCTACCTGGAGGATCTCGCCTTCCTCGTCGAGGGCGCGGCATCCTTCGCCCATCCGTGAGCAGCTACGACCCCTTGGCCGGGAGAGCCGCGGCGTAGGCAGTGCCGATGGCGACCCACCTCGCCAGCTGCCGCTTGGTGCGAACATCGTCGGTGCCCACCCGCAGCCATCCGCTCATCTCCCGGCCGCGCATCACCATCGGCTCGGCGGCAGTGGTGGCGACGAGCCGCTCGCCCTGGGTGGGGTCGACCCGCACCATCAGCCCGCCCTGGCCGCTGGCGGCGACGGCCATGTTCCCGCCGACGAGAAATGCCAGGCCGCCGAACATCTTCTGCTCGCTCAGGTGCCGCTGCTCACCGACCAGCTCACGGATGCGCTCGGCGAGAGCCTCGTCGTATCCCACGGTCCGAATCTAGGGCGCCCTCGCCTGGCGCGCCGGGCCCGATCGGGGAGAAAGGCGGCCCGGGCATGATGGGGCCATGGACCTCCATCTCGACGGCAAGGTTGTTCTGATAACCGGTGGCACCGACGGGCTGGGCGCGGCGCTGGCCGCCCGTCTCGTCGAGGAAGGGGCCCGCGTCGGCGTCTGCGGGCGGGACCCCGAGCGCCTGGGCGGGACCGGCGATCGTCTCCAGGCTGCGGGAGGCGATGTCGTAGCGGTGCGGGCCGACGTCACCCGGCAGGAGGATCTGGCGCGCTTCGTCGACACTGCCGCCGAGCGCTGGCACCGCATCGACGGCCTGGTGAACAACGCCGGCCAGGGGGCGGCCGGCCCGATCGACGAGGTTCCCGACCAGGTCTGGGCCGAGGACCTCGAGCTCAAGGTCCTGGCCGCGGTGCGCGGCACCCGGCTGGTGGCACCGCATCTGCGCGCCGCCGGCGGAGGGTCTGTGATCAACGTGCTCGCCATGGGTGCCAAGGCGCCCGGGCCCGCCTCACTTCCCAGCACGGCGTCTCGTGCCGCCGGCCTGGCCATCACCAAGGCGTCCTCGAAGGACCTCGGACCGGCAGGTATCCGAGTCAATGCGGTGCTCATAGGCTTCGTGGAGAGTGGGCAATGGCGGCGCCGGGCCGAAGCCACCGGTCAGCCACTCGAGGATCTGTACGACCAGATGGGCGGCCACTCCCACATCCCGTTGGGCCGGGTGGGCCGAGCCGAGGAGTTCGCCGACCTGGCCGCCTACCTCCTGTCGGACCGCGCCTCGTATGTCACCGGCTCGGCCATCAACCTCGACGGCGGAGCCAGCCCCGTGCTCTGACCGCGGGTGGTCAGGTACCGCGCCGGCTGCTGGCGCACCGTTCGGGGCGACAGCCGGCAGGCCGCCCGGCTGACGGCGGCGCCCGCCCGCAGCAGGCCCTCCTCGGCTGGTCCCATGCTGAACCCGAGGTCAGCACGCAGCCGATCCGGGAGAAGGGCGAGGAAGACGACTCGGTCGAGCGGACCGAGCAACACGGACAGCGGGGGCCGGAGGAACGGGCCCACTCCGGACGCGACGTCGCGCGTGACGCTGGTGACCTGGAGGTCCTCCCCGACCACTCGGGCCACGTAGTCTCGGAAGCCCGCCCACGTCGCCGGGCAGCGCTTCGGGGGCACGCCGCACGCTGCCGCCAGGAGCTTCTGCTCCTCGTAGTAGCGCTTCCTCGCCGTGGCGCTCTGAGGGCGGACGAAGGTGTCGTAGACGAGGGCGAAAGAGTCGACGAGGGTGGCCCAGACCCACAGGAGCAGCTCGGGATCGAGCGCTCGGTACGGCTCGCCGCCGGGGCTGGTGCCGACGACCCGGCGGTGCACGGAGCGCAGGAGCTTCGACTGGGCGCGAACGGTCGCGGGGTCGCAGAACTGCACCTTGAACAGCCAGTCGAGCGTCCGGAACGCCCGGCCGAACGGGTCGACCTTGTAGCCGGAGTGGTCGGCCACACCGGCGGCCACCATCGGGTGTGCCACCTGGAGAACCGCGGCCCGCGGCCCGCCGAGGGCCAGCACGACAGGTTCGCGGTTGACCCTCCAGCTCACGTCCCCGGGCCCGAATGGCAGCGCCGGCTCCCGATCCCACCGGCTAGTGATCATCCGACCCCTCTCTGGGCAAGACGGTACAACGTGGCCACCGTCGCATCCCGGCGGCGGGGCCGGCGGATGGGTGCCATGATGGAGTCGGGCATTGGAGGATCATGAGCGAGAGCGTGGCGGACAAGGCGGAGCAGGCGGCGCGGCCCGCGGGGGCCTTCGCTGGGATGCTGTCGGGCGCCAGGCTGGGCTCGTCGGCGATCCCGGTACCCATCGTCGGCACGTTCGTGGGTGGGGTCGTCGGTGGAGTGGTCGGGGCCGAGTTGGGCCCGCGCCTGGTCCGGGCCTGCGTCGAGGGCGGGTTGACCTTCTGGAACACGTTGTCGAAGGACCCGTCGGCAGAAGCCGAGTCGTAGACCCGAGCCACCCTCTTTTCGCTCGGGCCGCCGGCCCGGGGGTGGCGACGAGCGTGCCGTAGAGTCGGGGTATGAGGGAACTTTCACGGCACGTCTCGTTCGACGCGTGCTTCAACTTCCGCGACCTCGGCGGCTACGAGACCGCGGACGGGCGCCGGGTGCGCTGGAGCACGCTGTATCGCGCCGACACCCTCCACCGCTTGACGAGCGCGGACGCGGCGGTGCTCCGGGCGCTCGGTCTGCGCACGGTTATCGATCTCCGCTCCGGAGCCGAGATCGACGACCATGGGCGCCTGCGGCCGGAGGTGGCCGAGGCGACGTGGCAGCACGTCCCGATGCTCGACAACATCAAGCTCGTGGCCCGGCCCGCGTCCGAGCTGCCTGCCATCCTGTCCGAACGGGCGCGTCCGGGTGAGGGGTACCTGCGGATCGTCGAGACGTTCGCCACGGCCGTGACAGACGTCGTGGCCCTGCTGGCCGACCGATGCACGCTGCCGGCGGTGTTCCACTGCACTGCCGGAAAGGACCGGACGGGCATCGTGGCCGCCCTGGTCCTGGACGTGCTTGGCGTTCCCGACGAGGAGATCGCAGCCGACTATGCCCTCACGGAGGAGGCGAGGGATCGCAGCACGGCGTGGATCGAGGCCAACGAGCCGGACTATGCCGCCTACCTGGCCCAGATCCCGCTCGAGCGTCGGATGGCCACGCCAGACAAGATCCTCGACTTTCTCGACGGGCTCCGCGAGAAGTTCGGAACGGTCGCGGGCTTCCTGGCCGAGCAGGGCGTGCGCGAGGACCAGCTCGAGGCCCTCCGGACGAACCTCCTCGAGCGTTGAGGTTAGGCGGCATCGGGGCGCGGCCCCGCCCCGTGGATCGTCACGGCTCGTCGGTGCGGCGCAGCGTGAGCGGTTGCAGGTCATCCACCGATCTGAGTCGCACTATCCGGCTTCCGGGTGGCAGCACGATGGCGACGGAGGTCGCGTCCCGCTGCCATTGACGCAACACCTCGAAGCCGAACTCGTCCATGCGCAGCGACACTTCGAGCTGGAGCTCCGGCGGCGGCTCGAGGTCCGGTCGGTCATCGGGATGGGACTCCGGACGGAGGGCGAGGCGGACGCGGCCGGGCGCCACGGTCGCCACCTCGCGGACTCGCACACGCGGCGTGTCGGCCAGCACCCCTAGGTCGGCACCGATGCTCAGCCCTCGCCTGGCGATGATGCCGTGACCCCGTCTGCGCAGGACCGAACGGATGTACCACGCCATGACCAGCACGAGGAGCACGACCAAGACGTTCGCCATGAGACGAGCATCGCACTCGCGGCGTCGGTGCGACAGGTGAGGCGCGCCGTTGGCGCCTCGGCGTTTACCCGGGTGCTACTCCCGCTGCGGTGGCCGGTGCTCGGCCGGCGACAGCAACCGGACGGGATCGCCTCTGCGAATGGGGCCCGGGACCACAACCCGGGCGTTGCGACCCCGGAGGTTCAACACCAGACCCATGCCTGTGTTGACGAAACGAAGGGCCTCCGGCCCGAACCGGTCAGAGAACTTCGCACAACCACGGTGGGGTTTGGCGGTGATCTCGATCACGGCCTCGCCGATGGCCAGGCGGGTTCCGGCGGGGAGCGCGCCCTCGCTCAGGTCCATGTCGACGTAGAGCTGGTCCCCGGCGAGGGGCCAGCGCTCGCGCGGGCCGGCGACGAGCGCGGCGGCGCGGGCACTCATCACCGTTAGCTGGGCGTCGCGGTTTGACGACCCGTCCGCAGTGCTGGTGCTGCCTCGCGCCTGCCACGTGTCGCCGGTCAGACCCACATCCAGGTCCAGGAACCCCTCGTCGAGGACCTCGCGTTCGTCGACCGCGGGGCGCCGCACGATCAGCTCGAGCGTGCCGGTCCCAGGGGGCGACGCCCGGACCTGGTCCAGCCCCGCCTCCAGCTCCTCGGTCGTCTTGTGCACCATGAGCCATCTTGGCCCATCCCTCCGCGGTGGTCGACCGAGTTCGGAAGGCCCCGGGCCGGCAGACGGCTACGAGCGACGATCGAGAGGGCCGAGGAGCTGGTCGACGAAGGCCTCCAGCGACCGTACGTGCGGGTGGCCGTCGTCGACGCAGGACCCATACGGCGAGAGGTGGACGGGCCGGATGCCGGCGGCGCGGGCGCCGTTGACGTCGAAGTGCACCGAGTCGCCCACGTAGACGCATTGGCTGGCAGCCAGATCGAGCGCATCGAGAGCGAAGGTGAATATGGCGGGGTCGGGCTTCTCCACGCCGACGACATGCGAGTCGATGACGGTGGCCACCTGGACGCAGTCCCCGCCGCCGACGCCACAGATGCGGTGCCCGGCCAGCTGCGCCTCGACCGTGCCCGAGGCGTTGGACACGATCGCCAGCTGGAGCCCGGCCGCGTGCAGCCGCCGGAGCTGCACGGCCACCCCGTCGATCGGCACGTAGGGGGCCGCCACGTACACCCACTGGATGGCCTCCGCAGCCGCCTCCACGTGGGCGCCGGCCACACCGAAGAAATCCGCCATGGCCCGGTCGGCCTCGGGATAGTCGGCAGCGCCGAGGCGATCGAGCTCCCCCATCCCGAGGTAGTGGGCCCGGTGGCAACGCTCGTCGTCGGGCACCACCCCGAACGGAGCCAGACGGGCCCGGAAGGCGGCTGGGTCGGGCATCAGCAGGACACCGCCAGCGTCAAGAAGGACGGCCTCCACCCCGAGCTGCCAGCTCATCTACGTGATGGAGGCCTCGTAGATGCTGGCGATCGAGCGGTCCAGGGTGGCGTCGAACTCCGCGTCGCTCTGCTGGGCGGAGAGGCTCTCGGTGAGCGCTCGGGAGAAGCTGGCGATCACCCCGTGGTTGCGGGTCAGCCGGGCGTTGGCGTCGTCGCGCGTGTAGCCCCCGGACAGGGCGACGACGCGGGCGACGTTGGGGTGGCCCACCAGATCGGTGTAGAAGTCGTCGACGTCGGGCAGGGTCAGCTTCAACATCACCGGCCGGCCCGGGCCGAGCCGGCCGAGCTGCTCGAGGATGGCCGCCCTGAGCAGGAGCTCGGCTTCGCCCTTCTGGGGGCTGTGGATGTCGACCTCGGGCTCGATGATCGGAACGAGCCCGGCTGCCAGGATCTGGTGGCCGATCTCGAACTGCTGGTCGATCACCTCCTTGACCCCGGCGTCGTTGGCCAGCTTGATGACCGAGCGCATCTTGGTGCCGAACACGCCCTTGTCATTGGCCCGGGCGAGCAGGTCCACCAGGTCCGGGATGGGCTTCATGAGCTGCACGCCCTCGGCCTCGGCGGCCAGACCCTTGTCGACCTTCAGGAACGGGACCACCTGCTTGACGTCCCAGAGGTAGCTGGGAGTGTCTCGACCCTCGATCTGGCGGTCCATCGTGTTCTCGAAGAGGATGGCGCCAAGGACGCGGTCGCCGTCGAAGCTCGGGCTCTTGATGATCCGCGATCGCATCTCGTGCATGAGCGCGAACATCTTCTCGTCGCCCGAGTAGGCATCTTCGGGGATCCCATACAGTTTGAGCGCCTTCGGCGTGCTCCCGCCGCTCTGGTCCAGTGCGGCGATGAAGCCCTTCCCGGACGTGACCTTGTGGAGCTGCGCTTCGTTCATGCCAGACCCCTCGACTCGACGGTGGTGCTCAGAGAGACGCGCCGCCGCGGCGCGCGCCAGCCGACGCTAGCAACAGCCAGGCGAAGCCCGGCGCGCCGCGCCTGCGTCTGCCAGGCCCTGCACAGGAGGCCTGGGCGATCCAGGCCGTCAGAGGTTCAGATCACCCTGACGTTCTGGGCTTCCTCACCCTTGCGCCCGGGGGCCACGTCGAACTCGACGCGCTGCCCTTCACTGAGTGTCTTGTAGCCCTCGCCCTGGATGTTGGAGAAATGGACGAAGACGTCGTCGCCCTGCTCCCGGGAGATGAAGCCGAAGCCCTTCTCAGCGTTGAAGAACTTGACGGTACCGGTGGTACTCAACTGGATCTCACTAACCGCGAGCCGGTCCGAATGACGCTCGCCGTCGTCCACGCTACACGACGCCCGTTCGTCGCCGAGCCTCCGGGTGTTTCCGGCTCGTTTCCGCCAGGTGGCGGCGCCGACCGCGCCCGCCGCGGAGCCCTGTAGCACGGCGTTTGCCTGCCCGGAACAAAACGGCAAAACCGGGATGATTGGGTCTAACGCATGGCATCGCCCGACATCCCGGCCGCCAAGCGATCGGGCCTGGTCGTCGACATTGAGCGGCTCGCCACGGACGGGGACGGCTGGCTGACCCCGGAGGATCGGTACGCCCTGAAGACCTACGGGGTGTGCGCCCAGGTCCAGCCCGGTGTCTTCATGGTCCGTTGCCGGGTCCCAGGCGGGACGCTTGCGCCGGCACAGGCGACCGGGCTGGCCGACCTGGCCGACGGGCACGGGCACAGCTGGCTCCACCTGACGACCCGGCAGGACGTGGAGCTGCACCACGTACGCGCCACCGCCGTCCCAGAGGTCCTGAGCGGCGTGGAGGCGCTCGGGCTGACCAACCGCTCGGCGTGCGGCCACACCATGCGCAACGTGATGGCCTGCCCGGACGCGGGCATCGGCCTGGACGAGCCGTTCGACTGCCGGCCGGACGCCCGGCGCGTATCGGACGCCATCCTGGCCCGCTCCGCGGAGCTGAACTGCCGGCTCCCGAGCCGCGTCAACATCGCCTTCGGCGGTTGTTCGAGCTGTCGGGCCCACGCCCGGATCAACGACGCCGGCTTCGAGTCGCGGGTCGTCGACGGCCAGGCCGGCTACCGCCTGTGGGCCGGAGGCAGTCTCGGGACGATGCCGGCGCTCGCCCTCGAGGTGGTCGGTTTCCTCCCGCGGGCCGAGGTGGTCGCGGCGGCTGAGGCCTTGGTCGACGTGTTCGTCACCCTCGGCGACATCGCCCACCCCAAGAGGGGCCGGATGAAGTTCGCGGTCGAGCGGGTGGGCGCGGACGGCTTCCGGGCCGCGTTCGACGCCTCGTTCGCCCGGGGGCGCGCCAGGTGCGAGCCGGCGCCACCACCCGTGGAGACCCTCGGGGCCGCCGATTTCTCCGAGGCCCTGGCCATCGTGCCTCCCGGCGGGTGGGCGGAAGGGGCGCGGCCCCAACGCACGCCGGGGCGCGCCATGGTCACGGTCAACGTCCCGCTGGGCGACCTCACCAGCGACGAGATGAGGCTGCTCTCGTCGCTCGCGCCGACGGGTGACGGCCAGCTGCACCTGACCCGCAACCAGAACGCCATGTTCCGCGACGTCTGCGTCGCCGACATCCCCGGACTGCGCCTGGCGCTCGCCTCCCACGGGCTGTCCACGGAAGGGGCCGATGCGGCCGGCGACGTGCGGGCCTGCACCGGCTCCGCCGTCTGCGCCCTCGGGATCACGGCCGCCCCGGCGGCGGGCGCACGGCTCATCGGTCATTCGGCGCTCGCCCGCAACTCCGGACTGCGGGTGCATGTCTCGGGCTGCCCGAACTCCTGCGCCCAGCACCAGGCCGCAGCGATCGGGCTCTCGGGCGCCAAGGTGCGGATCAACGGCGAGATCCGGCTCGGCTACCACGTGTGGCTCGGGGGCGACCTCGAAGCCGGCCGTCTCGGCGTCCTGGCCGGACGGGTCGCCGACGACAGTGTCGAAGAGGCGGTGGGCGCCATCGTGGGTTGCTGGGAGGCGACGCGGGCCGTGGGGGAGTCCCTGCCCTCGACCGTCGCCCGGATCGGCGCGGACGCCTTCTGCCGCCACCTGGAGGCGGTCGCCTCCGGCTTCCAGACCGGTGCCGGCGAGGCCGAGCCGCCCGAGGTGAGCCGGGCCCTGCCGATCGGCGGAGCCCTGACGGGGGGCGTCCGGTAGGGCCCCCCGGCAGCACCACACCACACCACACCCACCACGACCAGCCCACACAAGACCAGCCCACACAGGACCAGCACAGAGAGGATCACCGATGCCCGTACCGATCAGCGAGACGCTGGACGACCAGGAGGCGGCGGCGGCCGCCAAGGCCAGGACGGCGAAGACCGAGCTGCCGAAGTACCTGGTCACCTCCGGCTTGGCCGGCGCCTACGTCGGCGTTGCCGTCGTGCTGTTGCTGATGGTCAGCGCCGCGTTCGTGGCCGGCAAGTCTCCGAGCACCAAGCTCGTCCAGGGCGCGGTGTTCGGCATCGCCCTCACGCTCGTGGTGTTCGCAGGTGCCGAGCTGTTCACCGGCAACGTCATGGTCATGCTCCAGGGGCTGATGCGAAGGAAGGTGACGATCAGTGACCTCGTGCTCGTATGGGCGGCGTCACTGCTCGGCAACCTGGGCGGGTCCATCGGCTTCGCCGCCCTCGTCAATGCGAGCGGGGTGATGAGCTCCGGCGCCCCCAAGGGCCAGCAGACCATCTTCATGGCCACCCTCGCCGGCATAGTGAAGTCGAAGGCCGCGCTGAGCGGGGGTCAGCTGTTCTTCCGCTCCGTGCTGTGCAACATGCTCGTCTGCCTCGCCCTCTGGATGGCCGCCCGGACCAGGAGCGACGCGGCCAAGCTCCTGTGCCTCTGGTGGGCGCTGCTGGCCTTCATCGCCTCGGGCTTCGAGCACTCCATCGCCAACATGACGATCTTCGGGCTCGGCATCTTCGGCCACGTCTCGGGCGCGACATGGGCCGAGATGTCCCGCAACCTCTTGTACACCGTGCCCGGCAACATCGTGGGCGGTGGCGTGCTCGTCGGCATGGTGTACGGCTGGACGGGACGCGAAGCGTCTCCGAGCTCGCTGGGCGCGACCGGCACGATCTCGGTCGACGGCCCCGGCACCATCGAGCTCGAGACGGCCGAGGAGGGCGACCGGCCCGCCGCGGTCGCGCCACGCAACGGTGCCGGCGGCCGGCGCCGTGCCACCACGCCGCCTCCCCGGCGCACGCCCGTCCGGTAGCTGCCGGTACGACGCCGCCGGTGCGTTGACCGCCCGGCGCAACCCAGTCCATCCAAACCCACAACAGGAGCAGACATGCCCATGACCACCACGGCCGGGGACACCCGAGCCAACATCGTTGCCGCCT
>Ga0137390_10000594_pt1 | contig 25177 bp, 20 predicted proteins | sample 15con2h24AmetaG_FD_104937 | JGI IMG/M metagenome (GOLD analysis project Ga0137390, IMG submission 104937) | Vadose zone soil microbial communities from Angelo Coast Range Reserve, California, USA - 15con2h2.4A metaG | ecosystem: Environmental > Terrestrial > Soil > Vadose zone > Saprolite... | reverse complement strand
GACTCGGCAAACACGCCGCCCATACCCGCTCCCGGCTGCAGACAACGCGGAGCGATCTTCTTGTCGAGACCGAGCGCCAGAGCCAGGCTGACTGCATCCGCCCCAACCCGCTCGCACAGCACCGCGACTTCATTGATGAAAGAAATTTTCGTCGCCACGAATGCTGTGGCCGCCTCGCGCACCAACTCGGCTGTGGCCTGATTGGTCACGATCACCGGCACACCGCGCATCACCAGCGGATGGTAGATCTGTTTGAGAGCATGCACCGCTTCGTTGGAGGTCGACCCCAGAATCAGCCGGTCGGGCCAATTGAAATCTTCCACCGCGCAACCGTCCGTAAAGAACATGGGCTGCGAGACGATCGTTCCCTGCAGGCCCGCGGTTTTCAAGGATTTTTCCAGCGCCGCAGCCGTACCCACCGCCACAGGGGTGACAATGGTCAGAATGGGAGGCTTGGCCGCGAGGCGAGCGATCCGCATCACCACGTCGGTCAGGTTTTCCGCCCCGTCTTCCGCCAGAAAAATGACCTGCGTCTTGCGCGCAAAAGATTCGATATCGGTGGAATACGCCAGGCGCCCGGCCCGCACGTTGCGGCGGATGACTTCTTTCAGATTCTTCTCGAAGAACGGGATGTTGCCCTGGGCCATCTCAACCATGCGAGTCCGGTCGGGATGACAGCAGGAAACGGGAGTACCAAAATCCGCCAGACAGGCCGAAATCACCGTTCCCAGGTAACCCGAACCGTAAACTCCGATCTGCATGCTCTGCCCTCCGGCATGGCTGAATGCTGCGCACCAAGAGGCTTCCGGCGCGGAATTTCAACCCATTCCCTCTCTTCTGTTTACAGCGCGACCGCAGCCTTCGCAACGCACGGGAGGGAAATGTACCAGGGGCCATGACAGTCAGGGGCGGGGGTAACGTAACGGGCAGGTAATCAAGGCGAGATTACGCTGGAGCGAAGTCGATTACGGTGTAACCAGGTTGCCCCCCAGCGGCACGGGAGCCAGATCGACCCAACAGTTTGCCGCGTCTTCGCGGACGAACGTAAGGCGATCAAGCAGGATGCGACGCGATCCGGAATATTGCTGCCAGCGTGTGCGGGCAGTTCCCAGAGCCTGGTCGGCCGCCTGTTCGGTCGCCATTTTCGCAATCGTGAGGTGAGGGATGTAGGGCCACTCCTCGCAGAAGGCGAGTGACTGCTGGTTCAATTGCTGGTGCAACTCACACAGGCGCGATGCTCCATATGCCACGCGAACGTAAACCGTCGGCGTGCTGGGAACGAAACTGGCCATGTCGCCGAGCACCACTTCGAAGGGCTCAGCGTTGCCACAGATCCGTGCCAGCTGCTGCAACGCCGCGCCTTCACTCGCTTGCAGAAGCCGCGGCGGCAAAAGGGTAAGATGGGCCGCGAGATGAGGCAGTTCGGGATGAAGATCCCGACGGAGGTTCTCGACGAACTCTCCCACTGGGCTCTTGATGTAAGCGACTAACGCATACCGCAGGCTGGGCATATATCCAGTAAAAAATTATAGCGCGTTCCGTCGTTTATAATCGGAACAGTCGTTGATTCTGTAGAGTCCTTAACAATGTCGGGGCGTAGCGCAGCCTGGTAGCGCACCTGCCTTGGGCGCAGGGGGTCGTAGGTTCAAATCCTATCGCCCCGACCAATTCACTTCTTCACGAATTTGCTGACCGCCAGCCAGCATCCATTGAATGCCTGGCGCAACCGTCAGGATTCACTGCGTTACTTGGAAGACCACGTTGCTTGAAAGTGTGCCGCTGGGTGTTACGACTTGGACCTTTCCGGTGGTCGCGCCTGCGGGCACACTGGTGCTGATTGCAGAGGATGAAACCACGCTGAAAGCGGCAGCGACTCCGTTAAAGCTGACGCTGGTTGTGCCCGTCAGGCCGTTCCCAAGAATTTTGACGCTGGCGCCCACTTTACCGGCGGTAGGCAGAGTCTTCACAAACGCACCCAGGCCAACATCCAGGCGGAAGACTGTTCCGTCATTTTTCGTCCCGCCGACCCGGGTTGTTCCGTAGAACCTCCCATCAGTCGTTTGCAGCAAGCCGGCGAATGAATCTGCGCCATCGCTTCCACTGAACGTATGCAACGTGCTCAGCGTCCCCTGCGGCGTAAGTGCGAAGACGGTCCCATCGATGCTGGCCCCGCCCGAAATGGTTGTGCTATACAAGTTGCCGTCAGTGGCCAGAAGCACCTGGTTTGGCGTGGCACCGTCGTTCGCATTGAAACCGTACAGCACGGTCACGGTTCCGGTTGACGTCACCGAGTAAACCGCACCGTACCCGTTCGGTCCACCCAGAGTCGTACTCCCATAAAAGCTTCCGTGGCCGGCTTGAACCAAGCCGCTGGTGACGGCACTACCCTCGGTTGCGTCATCGAAGATGTGCAATGTGGTCAGCGCGCCCGTCGGAGTGATTTTGAAAACCGTTCCGTAGCCTTCCGTCCCGCCATTGTAGGTGGTGCCGTAGAAGTTGCCGTCGCTCGCCTGGATGAGGGCGGCCTCCGGGGAGGAACCATCCGTGGAGTTGAAACTGTGTAACGTGGTCAGCATTCCCTGCGGCGTAATCCTGAAAACTGTTCCCAGCAAGTGGGACCCACCGGACTCGGTGGTTCCATAGAAGTTCCCATCCGTAGCTTGAACCAGTGCAGCGTACGGACTTGCACCGTCACGGCTGCTGAAGCCGTGCAGCGTGGTCAGCGTCCCCCGCGCGTCAATCTTGAAAACCGTGCCCTGCCCGGCGGCTCCGCCGGACTCGGTTGTACCGTAGAAGTTTCCGTCCCTGCCTTGAATGAGCCCCGCGTAAGGCGCCGAACCGTCGGTGCATTTGCTCTGGGCACAAAAACTGTAAAGCGTAGTAAGCGTTCCGCTGCGAGTAATCTTGAACACCGTGCCCTGGCTATGCGCCCCTCCAGCCGATGCCGTTCCGTACAGATTCCCGTCAGTTCCCTGAACGAGAGGCGCAAACAAAGGACTGGAGCCGTTACTCCCGCTGAAACTTGTCAGCGTGGTAAAGGTCTGCGCCCGTCCCGCCATTGGAATCACAGCACAAAGCAGAATTATGGCGCACCCACCAACCAGGCAATGAGCGGGATCAATCGAGTGCTTCATTTTCCACTCCTCTCTTTTCCAGGCAGCAATACGCCAACTATTATGCAAAGCCGCCACGGGAGATTTGTCACCGGATTGTCCTTTTATCGCAGAAAGAAAGAGTATCGGAAGGTGGCGGGCTGGTGTGGGGTATCGAACCAAGTCTCAACCGGACCAATCGGTGGGTTTTTAAGCATGAGGCAACGTGAGTCGATGCGAGGAACACACCGGTTTAAACAACGGCCTGCGGACGCCACTTGCGGGCAAGTGAGCACGCAGGCCAAATCTGCAAAAATTAACTCCCAAAACTCTCAAACCGCGCTGGAACGGCCGCTCAACAAGTTGATGACCAGAACCACAAGCGCCACCACAAGCAGCAGATGGATCAAGCCACCCGCCACGTGCAGGCTGAAACCCAGAAGCCACAAAACTAAAAGCACCACGAAGATCGTCCAAAGCATATTCGTCTCCTCACTCCCTCAGGTTGTCCCATTCTGCACGGGCCCTGTCGCAAATGCCGAGCGACATTGCTCGATCCGGAACGTTAGTTGCTAATCGACCTCTCCAGAGTTGGCCGCAAACGAAAGGCAACCATTCCAATCTGCTATGGTTTTGTGCCTCGGTGATGATGATGCCAGAACGAGCCCCTCTTCTCTTCTCTCTGCCTCTTTTCTCTCTGCCTCTTTTTCAAGTCTTCTGAGCGAAGCAGCCCATTCAGTCTCTCCCTCTTAAAGGCCGGTTCGGCATCTGCGATCGCCCCCAGTTCGTGCCTTCATGAAACGAAAGCAGGTGACCAACGCCGAACACAAAACGCAACTATACTGCTTACATTAAGGGTTACGGCTATTGCGACGGAACTCGAATGACGCCCTCCGAAGCGAGGGCGACCCCGACCGATCCCAAGCCGCTCGCCCAATGAGCCCGGCGGAAAGCCAAGTCTTGATCCACTGATGGAGGAACCCGGTTGAACTGTGGCGCTAAGGAGAGTCTTATATGAAGATGCCCACGGTTGTCTTTTTTCTGCTGGCAATTGCCAGCTTCGCGGTGCTTCCGGCGGTCAAAGCGCAATCGGCCGATTCGCGGGATTCTTCCAGTTCAAAGGTTAAGACGGCGGAGCCAGATGTGAGGTACGTGCGTCCTACCCCCAAGATCCAGTTCCACAATTATCTCTTCGACACATTCGGGCCGTACCCGATCCTAGGCGCGGCATTTGCGGCAGGCATCAACCAGGCGGAGCGTACTCCGCCAGAATGGCAACAAGGGGCCGAAGGTTACGGTGAGCGATTCGGGTCCAACTTCGCCATCGCAGGGGTAAGCACGACTACCCGGTATGGCCTGGCAAAAGCTTTCGGAGAAGATACATTGTATTACCGTTGCGAGTGCAAAGGAGTGTTCCCGCGATTGAGGCATGCGGTGATTTCCACGCTTATCGCTCGCCGCAGCGACGATGGACATCGCGTCTTTTCCTTTCCTGCTCTGGTCGCCCCGTACGCCGGCACTATGACCGCCGTATATACGTGGTATCCCGGCCGCTACAACGCCAGCGATGGGTTTCGTATGGGCAACTATAATTTGCTCGCATCTGCAGGCGGAAACGTCGCCATTGAATTCCTCTACCGCGGTACGCATTCATGGCTTTCTCGCGTGCACCTGAAGCACGGGCACGGAGCAAAGGGCTCTGAGCATTAGTCTAATTCGACGATTGAATGCGAGCCGACCGCCGTGCCGCGGCGTCAGGGTTTTCGAGCAGGGAAAAGTCGCGTTGAGGAAAGCCGCTCGGGAATAGCGGGATGCCTTCCCTCAGCAAAACCGGCACAACCCCCAGATAGAGTTCGTCGACCAGGTCCGCTTCGAGGAAGTCGCGGGCGAGTTCGCGGCCGCCCACAAGCCGGATATCTCTGCCCGGCCGCGCGAGAGCTTTGCGGAAAACCTGGTCGTTTCGCTTAGGCAAGCCACTGATTCGGATCTCGAACCGCTTCCGCCAAATCATTCAGGAACATTGCCGCGCGGGCGCCGTCAGCGGCGCGGTGGTCGCAGGATAGAGTCAGCGTCATCATGGGGCGAACCGCGGGCTTGCCGTCGACGACGACGACGCGGTCGGCGATGCTGCCGACCGCAAGGATTGCCGCCTGGGGAGGAGTGATGATCGCGCTGAACTGGTCCACGTGATACATGCCGAGGTTGCTGATCGTGAAGGTGGCGGCGGCGATGTCGGCGGGACGCAACTTCCCTGCCCGCGCGCGCTCGGCAACGTCGCGGCGCCGCTTAGCGATTTCCGCCAGGTTCGCCGTGTGTGCGTTGGGAATTACCGCTGCGACCACACCGTCGTTCACAGCGATGGCGACGCCCATGTTTACATGATCATGAAGTCGAATGCCTTCGGGGGTGAAGCTTGAATTCAGGCGCGGATGTTTGAGCAGCACGCGCGAAGTCAAGACGACCAGCAGATCGGTATGCGTGATGCGGATGTTATGCGTCCGCTCGATTTCGGCAAGCAGTCTTTCGCGATTGTCGTTGAGCGCAGTAGCTTCGATTTCGCGTATGACGAAGAAGTGTGGAACAGTGGTCCAGCTCTGCGTAGTGCGTTCGGCCATGAGACGGCCTAGAGTGCTGGGAACTTCAAGGCTGGCTGATTTTGCCGGAACGGCGCTCGCGCTCGCTGCACCCTGGATGGCTGCAGCCTGGACATCGGATGCAAGAATTTCCCCGCCTGGTCCAGAGCCGCGCAGGCTTGCGATATCCACGCCCAATTCTTTTGCGAGACGGCGCGCCTTAGGAGAAACTCTCCCGCCCGTGGCGGCAGCGGGTTGGAGGGCACCCGCGGCAACGGGAGTGGCATGCGATTCGGTTTTTCCTCGCGCTGCCGGCGCGGCGGATATTGCGGATGCTTTCTCCGCGGGCGGGGCCTCGCCAGGTGCGACGATCCATGCAATTGTTTGCCCGACCGGGATGTCGGCTCCGACCGATCCTGTAATTCCGGCGAGAATGCCGTCGGCGGGGGCTTCCACTTCCATCACCGCTTTATCAGTTTCGATTTCGAGAAGAGGCTCGCCCTTGGTGACGCGGTCGCCCTCTTTTTTCCGCCAGGCGATGAGCTTGCCGGTTTCCTGCGCCATCTCAAGGGCGGGCATAACAACGCTGAAGGCCATGGTTTTTTATGGGGGAGGGCTCGACTATGGCCTTCAGCCCGAAACTCCTACTCGCTCAGTTTTCGCGCTGGCTTCGATCATATCGATGACGCGCTCGCTGGGCGGAGCTTCAGTTTCGCGAATGGTGGGCAACGGCCCGTTGACCGTGAAATAGTGCGCGCCCGCCACCAGTAGTTCTTCCGCCGGGAATCGTGTAATCACTTCGTGCCCCGTCGGAGTCACGACGATTTCTTCTTCAATGCGCGCGGCGCTCCAGCCGTCGGTCGAAGGCCAGAAGGTTTCGAGGGCGAACACCATCCCAGGCTCGATCGTGACTGGGTGCTCGAACGAGACCAGGCGGCTGATGACTGGCTTCTCCCAGATGGCAAGGCCGATGCCGTGGCCGTATTGGAGTGCAAAACAGGATTCTTCATTCGGGAAGCCGAACTCTTCAGCCTTCGGCCAGACTGCGGCAATCTCGGCGGTCGTGCGGCCGGGTCGCACCAGTTCAATGGCCGCGTCGAGATACTCACGGCAGCGCTTGTAGGCGTCGACCATCGCACGCGAAGAGTAGCCGACGGTGAAGCAGCGGTAGTAGCAGGTGCGGTATCCCATGTAGGAGTGGAGTATGTCGTAATAAACGGGGTCGCCGGGTCGCAGCACGCGATCGGAGAACACATGCGGATGAGGATTGCACCGCTCGCCCGAGATTGCGTTCACTGCTTCTACGTATTCCGAGCCGAGATCGTAGAGAACTTTGCTGACTAGTCCGACGGCTTCGTTCTCCCGCATGCCGGGTTTCATCGCCCGATAAAGCTCGTCGTAGGCGGCATCGACCATCATCGCGGAAGTATTGAGCAGCGAGATTTCGTCCTGCGTCTTGATTACGCGGGCGTTGGACATGAGCTGCTGTCCATCGACGACCTTGATGCCCTCACGTTGCAAGGCGAAGAGAACCGGCAGTTCGACGATGTCGATGCCGACCGGCTCTTTGTGGAGGCCGCGCATTTCGAGTTCAATGCGAATCTTTTTTGCGACGTCTTCGGCGCGGCCCATCTCTGGCGTCATGGCCCCGCGCAGCATGGAAATGCCTGCGCGCGAGCGGCCATCGAGCCACGGGCAATTCTGCTGATGATGCTTGGCAGCGGAGCCAAAATCCCACAGGATGGGCTCATCGTTCTGCGGCAAGAGCGTGAAGCGGTTGGCCTTGTCCTGCGCCCACGTGCCGATGTGCGTGGAGGTGAGGTAGCGCACATTGTTCATGTCGAAACAGAGCAGCGCGCCCATCTCGGACTTGGCCAGCAGAGTTTTCGCTTTCGCGAGACGCTCGCGGCGGAGACGGTCGAAGTCGATTCGGTTTTCCCAATCGACGGCCATGGTTCCGTGAGTTTTTAATCCCATACAAAACTCCTTAACCACTAAGGTCAGGAAGGTATACGAAGTAAACCCGAGAGCTCCTTCGTGTAACTTCGTGCCCTTGGTGTTTCATTTGCTCTTACCGCAAAGTTCGCGAGCAGCGTCAAATACCGTGTGCTCCGTCGGCACCGTGGCATCTTCCAGCGGCGGAGAGAACGGGATGGGAACATGCATCGCGCCCATGCGTTTCACTGGCGCATCCAGATCGTAGAACGCGCCTTCGGCAATCACGGCAGCCAGTTCCGAAGTCACGCCGTAGCGGCCGTAGCCTTCATCCAGAACGATCACGCGCGAGGTCTTCTTCGCCGATTCGATCAAAGTTTTTTCATCCAGCGGCCATGTGGTTCGCGGATCGACAACCTCGGCGCTGATGCCTTCCTTCTCCAGCAAGATTGCAGCGCCCAGAGCGACTTGCACCATGCTGCTGGTGGCGACCAGCGTGATGTCGTCGCCGGCGCGCTTCACATCGGCCACGCCCAGCGGAATGGTGTAATCCTCCTCAGGAACCGGACCTTTCAGCTTGTACATCATTTTGTCTTCGAAGAAGACGACAGGATTCTCATCTCGGATTGCCGTTTTTAGCAGGCCCTTCGCGTCATAGGGAGTTGAGGGCAAAACCACTTTTAACCCGGGTACATGGCTGAACCACGCATGCAGCGACTGCGAGTGCTGGGCTGCTGAGCGTCGCGTGGCGCCAAGAGTAGTGCGCATCACCATGGGAACTTTCCAGTGGCCACCCGACATGTAATGTGCTTTGGCTGCCTGGTTGACCATTTGATCCATGGTGAGGGTGATGAAGTCGCCGAACATGATATCGACTACTGGACGCAAGCCCGTCATCGCGGCGCCCACGGCAACGCCGGTGAATCCGGCCTCAGAAATCGGCGTATCCACCACGCGCTTGGCGCCAAACTCTTCGACCAATCCCGAGAGAACTTTGAAAGGCGTGCCCGCCTCGGCCACGTCTTCGCCGATGATGCACACCCGCGAGTCGCGGCGCATTTCCTCGGCCAGTGCCTCGCGCACTGCCTGTGCGAATGTGAGCTCGCGCTCAGGCATAGACGTGCTTCTCCACTTGGTCGACGTTCGGATAGGGCGCGGCAATGGCGAACTTCACCGCCGACTCCATGATGGCGAGAACTTCGGATGTAATTTGTTCCAGGGATGCAGCGTCAGCATAGCCTTGCTCAAGCAACCACTTCGCCAATACGAGAATGGGATCGCGATCCGTTTTCCAAAGATGTTCTTCCTGTTTGGAGCGGTAGTATTCGCGATTGATATCACCGACATGATGGCCGCTGTAGCGGTAGGTATCGCACTGCAGGAAGGCCGGGCCGCCCCCGGTGCGGGCGCGCCTTACTAAACGCTTCGCAACTTCATGAACCGCGCGCACCTCTTGTCCGTCCACTCTCGCGGCTTCGATACCGAATGCGGTAGCCCGGCCGAGAATAGTGCCCGCCGTGGTCTCCTGATAGTGCGTGTACTCGTTGTACTGATTGTTTTCGCAGACGTAAATCACGGGCAGCTTCCACAACTGCGCCAGGTTCATTACTTCGTAGAGCGATCCCTGCCCGAGAGCCCCTTCTCCGAAGAAGCAGACTGCCACCCGGTCCGTACCGAGAGTTTTTGCGGTGAAAGCGGCGCCGGTGGCGATGCCGACGCTGCCACCAACAATTGCGTTTGCGCCAAGATTACCGGTTGCGGGATCGGCGATGTGCATCGATCCGCCTTTGCCGCGGCAGTAGCCTGCTTCTTTTCCAAGCAATTCGGCGAACATGCGGTCCGGCGATGCGCCTTTGGCGAGGCAGTGTCCGTGGCCGCGATGGGTGCTGGTGATGTAGTCGTCGATGCGCAAAGCTTCACAAATTCCTACTGCCACAGCTTCTTCGCCGCTATAGAGGTGCGCGAGTCCAGGCATGAGGGCGCGAGTGTAGACCTCATTCACCTGCTCTTCAAACAGCCGGATGCTCACCATTTGGCGATAGGCATGAAGCCACTTTTCTTTTTCCGTGGCGGTGTCGCGGCCAGCTTCTTCTCGACCAGCTTGGGACTTGGAGGTCGCCATCGTCATATCTTCTTCCCTCCCTTCGTAACTGGAGTCGATACTCCCGACATGGCGGCTAGCACGTCGAACATGCATGCGAAATCGTATTTGGTCCAGCCCATGCCGCGAGCCGCGGTCAGAATCTCGTTGCTTACTGCGGTGGTCGGCAAAGGAACATCGAGTTGCCGGCCAAGATCCATGGCCAGAACCATATCCTTCTGCATCATGTTCACATCGAACCAGGCTTCCTCCGGCTGTTGCAGGACGAAGGGCCCGCGATACTGAATCATGGGAGAAGCGATTGCGCTGTGGATCAGCACGTCGACCGCAGTCTCGCGCGAGATGCCGCTTTTCTCGGCCAGCAGAACTCCTTCGGAAAACGCCAACATCTGCACCGCAAGACTCAGGTTCACGGCGATCTTCATGGACAGAGCGAGACCATTGTCGCCCACATGAGTCACCTTGGGACCGATGTCGAGGAGCAGGGGCCTTATCTTGTCGAAGGTTTCGCGGCGTCCCCCCACCATCACCGACAACTTCCCTTCCTGCAACGTGATCACGCTGCCGGAGACGGGCGAGTCGACCATGTCCGCGCCCTTCTCGCGGACCTTCGCAGCGAGAGCGCGGCTCACGTTGGGACTCACGGTGCTCATGTCGATGAAAATCTTCCCTGCGCCCAGACCAGCCAGCATTCCGTCTGGACCTTCTGTGATGGCGGCGATGGCGGCGGCATTGGTAACCATGGCGAAGGTGAAATCAGAAGCGATGGCAACGGCACGGGGTGAGGCGGCCCACTGCATTCCTTTTTCAACCAGCCACTGCGCCTTGGCGCGGGTGCGGTTGTAGCCGGTCACGGTGTGACCTTTGCTGAGCAACCGGTTGACCATCTGGCTGCCCATCACCCCCAGACCGATGAAACCTAGTTTCGCCATCCGCCGCAGAACCTCCGAAACGTTTTACGGAATGCTTCGCACAAGTGTTGCCCCTCGAACGGTCGCGGGGCTCGAAGCCCCTGTTCTCTTTGCCCTTAACGGCGCGGCCAGAGCCGCGCGCTTTCAACGCAGTTCAGAAAATAATTCATCTGACCCGGGTCGTTCATGTAACTTTGGAACCTGCCGGCGAATGTTTTCCTTGCGGAAAAGGCTTGCTGCCGGGAGAAGCCTTGGAATCCTCGCGCACTTGCTCTAGATGGGCGCGCATGGCAGTGCGGGCCATCTCCGCATCGCGCCGTTCCATCGCTTCAAGAATGCGCTTGTGATGCACTTGGCCGCGTTGCGGTCCGCCTTCTACATTGAAAATCTTTATGCGTTGCTCACGCAAAAGGCCGACGATGGAATCGATCAACGACAGTATCAGGGGATTGGCGACGGTTTCCGCCAGCGCCAGGTGAAAATCGAGGTCAGCCTCGATGTAAGCTTCAGGATCATCCTGGGCACGGTCCATGACTGCGACTGCTTCGCGCATCGCGGCGAGATCGTCTTCCTTGACGCGTACCGCAGCCAACGCGGCAATCCCCGGCTCAAGGATCAACCGAAGCTCCGCGAGGTGAGGCGCACCTTCCTGTTGTCCAATCTTCACCATAAGGTCGAACGATTGGCGCGCCGCCTGCGAGGTTCCATCGGTGATAAAGGTGCCGCGGCCGGAATAAGCTTCCACTAAACCTTTTTCGCGGAGTGCTTTGACTGCCTCGCGTACGGCGGTGCGGCTGACGCCGAGACGCTGCGCCAGTTCGCGTTCGGCGGGGAGTTGGTCGCCGGGTTTTAGTGAACCGTTTAGGACCGACTCTTCAATCTGTTGGACGATCTGCTCGTAGAGGCGCGAAGTCCGAACAACTTTGTACACTGGGTCTTCTCCCGCAGGAGCCGGTCTTCGGGAACCGGCGATGGTCTGGCTACTATACCGCAGGTCCAAGCCTTTCGGAGGCGCTTGGTCGGCCTTAAAATTGGAATCAAGCATCAGCGGTCTCTAGGTATGGTGGTATGACAGCTAATACAATACCACCCCGACAATATGGAATGCAAGGCTTGCCGAACTACTTCATTTCATCACAGATTCATGAGGAAACTCTTCCCGGAGGGTTACCAGCAAGACTCCAGCATGGTCGAGAAAGGGGCGTCAGCGGAGAAATTTGCTTGACTTCATTCCCGCAGCAGTGGTATGGCTGTCGGACCAGCAAAACGGAGGAAGTTCCGATGATATCCCGACGCACCGCCATGTCTGCGGTCCACGAGGCCACGTCAGCCATTCAGACTATTCTTCTTTTTTTCATTCTTAGCCTCATGAGCCTCCCATCGCTCAGCCAATCCACGGCGGGGCGCGTGCTAGGCGCGATCACCGATCAAAGCGGCGCCTCCGTGGCTGGTGCGACGGTGGTCATTACAGATGTGGAGCGTGGCACATCGCGCACTCTCATTACCGATGCCTCCGGCGATTACGTTGCCGCAGACTTGGTTCCGGGAACCTACAAGATCCGTGCCGAGGCTAAAGGCTTCAAATCTGCGGAGCGGCCCAGCGTGACCGTCGAAGTCGCCACCGACGTCCGCGCCGATTTCGGCCTGCAACCGGGCAACGTTTCCGAAGTTGTGACCGTAACCGAGGAAGTGGCGCTGGTGAACACGACCTCCGCTACCCTGGGCGGAACGCTGAGCAATAAAGAGATTAACGACCTGCCTCTGAACGGCCGCAACTATGAGAACTTGCTGCAGCTTCGGCCGGGCGTGATGCGCTATCCCGGCGGAGGGTTTTCGACCACGAGCACCAACGGGCTGCGGGCCGAAGACAACGCCTACCTTGTGGACGGACTTTTTAACAGCGAGCCTTTTTCGGGCCAAAGCATCATCAACGGCGCCGGCATCGCCGGCGATTCGGCGACCATCCTCCCCGTCGATGCCATCCAGGAATTCAATGTCCAGCAGAGTCCGTCCGCGGAGTATGGCTGGAAGCCCGGCACTATCGTCAATGTCGGGCTAAAATCCGGCACCAACCACATTCACGGCAGCGCCTATGCCTTTGGCCGCAACACTCCACTGGACGCGCGCAACTACTTCAATACCGTGGCTTCGGGAGCCAAGAACCCCCACAACCTGGAGCAGTTTGGTGGCACCGCCGGGGGAGCCCTGGTCAAGGACAAGCTGTTTTACTTTGGTGCGTATGAGGGACAGCGCTACACGGTGGGCAATACCAGCCAACTCGGAACTTGGGCGACAGTTCCGCTGCCTGATGCCGGGACTTGCACATTCGTTACGGGCGATTGCGCCAACAGCATTCCGGACGCGATTGCAGATGTCCACGGCGCCTTTTTGGCGGGAGCGATTTCCAGCGACGTAAGCCCAGTCAGTCTTCAGATCGCGGGCTGCACTTTCACTCCTCCGAATACGGTTAGTTGCGACGGCAAAGGGTTCCCCACCAACGACGGCACCAATCCGCTAGGCCCCACCACTCTTAACTATGGTTTGTCGAACACAGTGACTTCCGACAATGCGGTGGGCAAGGTCGACTACAACTGGAATGAACGCAACACCTTCAGCACGATGTATTTCTTTGGCAACAATTCTGGCACGGTGGCCGACGCCCAGCAGCTGCAGACACAGTGGCTGACTCAGATCCACACGCGGGCGCAGGTCTTTGGTGAGAGCTGGACCTATGTTCCCAATTCACGCTGGGTGAATGAAGCGCGCTTCGGATACAACCGTCTTTACCAGCCGACGTTCACCAACGATCACAACACACCGGCAACGGCTTATGGACTGAACACTGGCGTGACCAATCCGCTCTACGACGGATTGCCGCGCATCAACATTTGCTGCTTCTATATTTTCCCGAACGAACTCGGCGGGTTTAATTGGCCCAAGGTGCAAGGACCCGACACCCGCATACAGTTCGTCGACCACATCTCCTATATCCGCGGCAAGCACGCACTTAAGTTCGGCGGCGAACTGCATCGGGACGGCTTCAGCGGCGGCGCTTATGGCGGAGCCCGCGGCAGAGTTAAATTCGGGCTGGGAGGCCAGACGCTTGGCCAACCCGCTGTAGGGGGGATCGAAGATTTCTTCGGCGGCTTCTCGTCGCATGCCAGCCTTCTGGTCGGCGATCCCACCCGGCACATCCACAATTGGGGAGTGGCCGGCTTTATGCAGGACGATTGGCGCGCCACAAGAAACCTGACCGTCAATCTGGGCTTGCGCTACGAAGTGAATACCGTCATCAAAGAGGAGCACAACCTCCTGGGCAACTTCAGCCCGACGGTTGGGCTCGAACAGGTGGGGATGCAGATTAAAGGTCCTTACAACGGCGATCACCGAGATTTTGCGCCCCGCGTCGGCTTCGCATGGGACGCCATGGGCAACGGACGAACCGTGCTACGCGGCGGCTTCGGATTGATGTACGAAACTCTAAACTGGGAATCGTTTCTCGCCCTGGAAAACTCGCTGGGGTTGTCCACCGTCCCGACTGGGGCCATCATTGATTCGGGCGTGGGCACGGCTGGGGGCAAGATCGCGGTCGGAACCGTAACTTTTTCCGGCTCTGATCCCACCAGCGGCGGGATTAACTGGGATCCCGCCGTGACCGGCATCCCAGGAACTGTCTTTCCCACAACACCCCTCAATTGTTTCAACAATCCTTGCAACATGATGGGAGTCGATCCCAACCTGAAGACTCCTTACGTCTTAACCTATACCCTCAACGTACAGCACTCGTTCACTCCGAATCTCTCTGTTGAAATCGGTTATGTCGGAGATCACGGCTCGCGGTTGGTAGGCATTCGGGACATCAATCAGGTGGATCCAAACTCTGCGGCCGAGAATACGCTCACATGCAGCCATTGTGAACAGAATGGCCGTCTTTTCTTTGGTCAGTTTCCGTACCTGGCCCAGATCTTCCAGATGGGGAACATCTATCGCTCGAACTACAATGGTCTGCAAGCGACCCTGACCGCGCGAAATTTCCACGGCCTGAGTATGGTTGCTGGTTACACCTATTCGCACGCCCTGGACATGGTGGGTGCGAACTGGGATTTCGGTGCGGGTAATGGAGTTCCCTCTGACAGCACAAACTACAAGCGGGAATATGCCAGCAGCGACTTTGACATGCGTCATCGATTAACTGTTTCGCTGACCTATCTGGTTCCGGGCAAGGAGGGTGCCTGGCAGATGTTGAAGGGCTGGCAGATCAATACAATTACGACCTTGAACGGTGCGCAACCATTTGGTGTGATGGATGCCGGAACCGACGTGAGCCTGACCGGAGAACTTAATGATCGGTGGGACTTCTTTGGAAATCCCAAGGATTTCAAGTCGACCACTACGGGCATTCCTTACTTTGCACCGGGCGATCCCAACATGCCCGCCGCTTGCGCCACGGATGCAGCGTCGGTCGGCGCCACCGCATCGCTCAATACGTTCGGTTGCTACGCAAGCGGCACTTCAATGATGATTCCGCCCGCCTTTGGCACCTTCGGCACCATGGGTCGGAACATCTTCCGTGACACTGGCTTCCGCAATGTGGATCTTTCGATCGCCAAGAATTTCAAATGGGGCGAGCGCTTTGGAGCGCAATTCCGGGTCGAGTTTTTCAACATTCTTAACCATCCCAATTTCGCTAATCCATTCGGAGGACAGAACGGATGGGCGCACAACGATCCTTCGACCGGGTCCTTCGGTTGTTCCTGCGCCACGCCCGATGTAGCCGCATCGAACCCCGTCATCGGTTCCGGCGGCAGCCGCGCGATGCAGTTGGGCTTGAAATTGACGTTCTAGTGCGGTCAGTTTGAGGGGCGAGGTGAGGCCGGACGCGATTCCGTCCGGCTTTTTTTTCGTAGATGGCTGGCGTGATGCGTGTGCCAAAAATAGGGCCAAGTTATGACGAGACCAAATCATTTTCCTTTGCCGGTTTTCCTACTGTTGTTTCTTCGATTCATTTGTGCTGGCGCTTTCGCTCAAAGCACTTCAAATCAAAAAGAAGAGCGGCGCGAGCGCACCATCGATGAGATCCGCGTTGAAGCGATTCGCCGCGCCGAGGTGGGACAGTATCCGCTGATCGGCCTTGACGCCGGCGACGTGAAGGAAGCTTTCGAGAGCATTCATACCGGCGACAAAGACGAGTGGGCTGCGGGATTCATGCACGTGGCCGATCGCTACTTCAATGAGGCGAAGTCCTTTGAGAAATCTGATCCCACCAAGGCGAATGCCGATTACATCCGGGCATGGCGGCTTTACTCGTTCGGACGCTGGCCGATTCCTGCGTCTCCGGGCAAGCAGCGCTCGTATGAGAGGGCGCTTGAGGCATTCCTGGCGCATGCGCGCTTTTTCGATCCGCCGCTCGAAGTTGTACGCATTCCTTTCGAAGGAAAAGAAATCATCGGCTATCTGCGTTTGCCGACAAATGCGAAGGGGCCGGTGCCGCTGGTGATTGCGGTGAATGGTTTGGATAGCCGCAAGGAAGACCTGACGGAAAGTTTTAGCGCGATCCTTCCCTTTGGAATCGGATATCTCGCGGTCGATGGGCCGGGCACGGGACAGAATCCAATCAAGGTGAGTGAGACCGCGGATCGCATGCTGTCACGCGTGCTGGACTACGCGCAGTCGCGGCCGGAGATCGACAAGAACCGCATCGCGATGCATGGCGTGAGTTGGGGAGCGTACTGGGCCACGAAGATGGCAATCGTCGAGCGCGCGCGGCTGCGCGGGGCAAGCGCGCAATCTCCGCCTGTTGACAAGTTTTTCCAGAAAGATTTTCTGATGAACTCGCTGTTGGGAAACCGCGAATATTTGTTTGATCAGGTACCCGCGCTTATGAACATTCTGGAGGGCGTGCATACGCTGGAGGAAATGGGGGATTATCTTCCCAAGATGTCACTCGTACATCAGGGACTGCTGGGAAGGCCGATGGCGCCCATGCTTATTCTGGCGGGAGTGCTCGATACCCAGGTTCCCATCGACGACGAATATCTGCTGCTGAGCAAAGGCGACGTGCCGAAAGAAGCCTGGATTAATCCTCACGGCGGACATCTGGGGCGGCAGGTGGGGGTGTGGCCTGACCCTCGGATTTTCAAGGAAGTGATTATTCCGTGGTTAGTAAAGACGCTGCAGGGGCCGGCGAACTAATAGCGCGCAGATGAGATTCGTATCAGGGCATGCCTTCAGGCATGCCGTAAACGCCGCGTCGTCAGTTCGCCTTTAGGCGCTGAGTTTTCGCTCTGGATTCTGCACGGGCAGTCAGCGCCTGAAGGCGCGATTCTAATTTTGCGTGGTTACGGCATCGCTGAAGCGATGCCCTGATACGAATCAAGAACTTTTTCAAGGCAACCAGTCTCAAAAAATAATGCCTGCCCCAATCGAAAACTCACAGTCGGTCGACACATCAGCAACTCCGCGCCGCAAAGCGTTCTATGCCTCCCTGTGGGTGCAGGTGCTGATCGCCATGGTGCTCGCCATAGCGCTCGGATATTTCAGTCCCGCGCGCGCGGTCGCAATGAAGCCGTTGGGCGACGCTTTCATCCGCCTGATCACCATGATCATCACCATCCTCATCTTCTGCACGGTAGTGTCCGGAATTGCCGGCATGCAGGACTTGAAAAAGGTGGGACGGGTGGGCGGCAAGGCGCTGCTCTATTTCGAAATTGTTTCGACCATCGCGCTGGTCATTGGTTTGATTGTGGGCAATGTGGTTCGCCCCGGCGATGGCTTCAACGTAAATACGGCTTCGCTCGACGCGAAAGCTGTCGCAGATTATGCCGGGCAAGCGAAAGCCCAAGGCGTTACCGAATTTCTGATGCACATCATCCCCACCACCGTGACGGATGCGTTCGCCAAGGGCGACATCCTACAAGTGGTTTTCGTCTCGATTCTGTTTGGCTTTGCATTGTCGTCGGCGGGCCCGCGCGCCAAGCCGATTGTGGCGCTGCTGGAATCGCTGACCCAGGTTGTATTTCGAGTGGTGAATATTCTGATGCTTTTCGCGCCGATCGGCGCTTTTGGGGCCATGGCTCTCACAATCGGGAAGTATGGCTTCGCCTCGTTGGGGCCTCTGGTCAAATTGATCGCCACATTCTGGGTGACCTCGATTCTTTTTGTGCTCGTGGTGCTGGGCGGGATCGCCGCTGCGACTGGATTCAACATCGTGAAGTTTCTTCTGCACATCAAAGAAGAAATTCTGCTGGTGCTGGCGACCAGTTCGTCGGAAACCGCTCTGCCAACATTGATGGAGAAGCTTGAAAAGCTGGGCTGCTCGCGGTCTTTAGTGGGTCTGGTGGTTCCCACCGGATACACTTTCAACACCGACGGCAGCAGTCTCTACATGACGCTGGCGGCGCTCTTTGTTGCCCAAGCCACGAACACGCACTTGACTCTGCTGCAACAGCTCACCATTTTCTCGGTCGCAACTTTAACATCGAAGGGAGCGAGTGGAGTGCAGGGAGCTTCTTTCATCGCACTGGTCGCGACTCTGTCGGTGGTGCCGACGATTCCGGTGGCGGGGATGGCGCTCATTCTCGGCATTGATCGCTTCATGAGCATGTTCCGCGCGCTGGTGAACATGATCGGCAATGGCGTGGCCACGCTGATTGTTGCGCGGTGGGAGAATGAGTTGGATAGGGAAACGCTAAGGGGAAGGCTGGCTTGAAAGCAACTTAGTATATGCCTCTCGCGAGTCTCCAAGGACGTTTATGCCCCTTTGGTAACCATCCTCGTTGCACATTTTTCGTTGCACTTTAACATTCTTGAAATATCTTACAAGTAACATCTATCGAGGATCAGCATCTATTCAGGAGATGGCCGCCATGGGTTCGCCGCGTGTTTCGAAATCGCTGCCGCTGCAGGTGGCAGCGATCTGCTACCGCAAGCGAGGTAGCGCGGTGGAATTCTTGTTGGTGAATACCAACGGGGGAAACAAGTGGACATTTCCTAAAGGTTGCACAGATGCTCAGCTATCGCACAGCCAGGCCGCGGAGCGGGAAGCGGGGGAAGAAGCCGGCGCTCTGGGCACCATCGAGCCTCGTCACTTTCATCTCTACATTCACTCCAAGGGTGTCTTCTGGCAGCCGGGCGGCGTGCAGGAATTTGTGGTGAAGGCCTTCCTGATGGAGGTCCATGAGTTGCGCCGCGCCGAGGAGCCACAGAGGAAGCCGACCTGGTTCACTCCGGAGGAAGCCCGCCAGCGGCTGGCCAAAGGGCGGGAAGTGAAATATGCGCGGGAATTGGAAGCCGTTATTGAAAGGGCTCTCGATCGCATTGCCTTCCATGGGACGCCGCTGGGTCGCGATTCAGATAGTCGGAACTCCCGCGCCGCCGCGCATTCCTAATTCGTCTCAATTCTCCAAGCCATTTTGTGAGACGATGAACGCAGCCCCATGATCCAGCTTTCTGGCGCCGGAAAACGTTTCGGCCACAAACTTCTTTTTGAAAACACCGACTGGCTGATCACGCCGCGCGACCGCATCGGTCTGGTGGGCGCGAACGGCACCGGCAAATCGACACTGATGAAGGTTCTCGCCGGGCTGGATACGCTCGATTATGGCTCGCTTATTGTCGCCAAGGGAACGACTGCTGGGTACTTGCCGCAGGATGGGCTCTCGCTCTCCGGCCGCAGCGTGTTTGCCGAGTGCATGGCGGTTTTCACGGAACTGCATGCCATGGAGAAAGAGTTGGAGACGCTGACGCATCGCATATCCGAACTCGACCATGCCAGCGCGGAATACGGGGACGCTGCCGACCGCTACCACAGCCTGGAACATGAATTCCGCACCCGCGATGGCTATTCGATTGAAGCTGAAGTCGGCCGAGTGCTGATGGGCCTTGGGTTTCGAAAAGAAGACTGGGAGCGGCAAACGGACGAGTTCTCCGGGGGTTGGCAGATGCGGCTGGCGCTGGCCAAACTGCTGCTGCAGAAGCCCAACTTGTTGTTGCTGGACGAGCCCACCAACCACCTTGACCTGGAAGCGCGCAACTGGCTGGAAGAATACTTGCACAATTATCCGTACGCATTTGTGCTCATCTCGCACGACCGTTATTTTCTCGATGTGACAGTGAACAAGATTGCGGAAATCTGGAACAAGCGCTTTTGGTTTTACACCGGGAACTACGACAAGTTTCTGGCGCAGAAGACGCAGCGTAACGAGCAGTTGCAGGCGGCCTACCGCAACCAGCGCGACCGCATCGAGCAACTGGAAGTATTCATCAACCGTTTTCGCTACCAGGCCACAAAGGCCAAGCAGGTGCAGAGCCGGATCAAGGAATTGGAAAAGATCGAGCGCATCGAGGTTCCGCCGGAAGAAAAAACGATTCACTTTTCGTTTCCGCAGCCGAAGCCGAGTGGGCGAATCGTGGCCGAGTTCGTCGGAGTGGCAAAGAGTTATCCCGCCAAAGCCGGGACCAACAGCGGCGAGAAAGAAGTATTTCGCGACGTGGGCTTCATGATTGAGAAAGGCGACCGCATCGCCCTTGTCGGAGTGAACGGAGCCGGCAAATCCACGCTAATCAAGCTGCTCGCGGGCGCGGAGCCTGCCACTCGCGGCGAATTCAAACTCGGCCACAACGTCGAGCCTGACTACTTCGCGCAGGATCAGTACAAAGAGCTCGATGCGGACGCGCGCATGATCGACGATCTGGGCGCGGCGTCGCCGCGCTCCACGCAGACGGAACTGCGCAGCCTGCTCGGCTGTTTCCTGTTTTCCGAAGACGACGTGTTCAAGAAGATCGGAGTGCTCTCCGGCGGCGAGCGCGGGCGTTATGCCTTGCTTCGATTGCTGCTGCATCCCGCGAATTTTCTCCTGCTCGACGAGCCCACGAACCATCTTGATTTGCGCGCCAAGGACGTCCTGCTCGAAGCGCTCATGAAATACACGGGGACGATCGTCTTCGTGTCGCACGACCGTTATTTCATCGACAAACTGGCTACGCGAGTCTTCGAGATTGGAGACGGCAAGGTCGAAGTTTATCCCGGCAACTACGAAGACTATCTCTGGCGCAAACAGGGTGGAAGTGCGAAGCAGAACGAGGCTATTCGTCAGCAATTGAAGATTACCGAATCTCTTCCAACGACACCTTCCAACGGCAATCAGGCCTCAGTCGAACCGGCACTTGCCGCCAAGGCGAAGCGCATGAATCCCATCAAGCGCAAGAAGATGGAAGATCGCATCCATGAACTGGAAGCGGAAATCAACCGCGCGGAGACGGTGATTGCGCGGTGTGAAACGGCGATGCAGGACTTCGTCAGCGCCGACGAGAGCCAGCGCCAGTCTCAGGCACTGGGGCAGCACAAAGCAATCCAGGCCGCTCTGCTCAAAGAGTGGGAAGAACTCAGCCAGTCTCTGCAGGAAGCCGACTAACCGACAGTCCGGCCTGCCGCAGTCGTACAGCCTCTTCCGTAATCTCGTAGTAACACTTACCTGCGTGCGATAGTGACCATGGCCTAAGGGGCGCGAACGACCAGAGGCCCAAATCCCAGACCCAGCGCATTGCGGCCGCAGCAACAGAAAGCGTCGCGTGCGGCAGCTAAGGAAGGTTGCGAATGCTCCAGCCCTCGGAATACGCATACAATGGCAAATCCACTCCGCCAGTTTCGAACTCCAACACTTTCACTCCGGTCAAAACGGTCAGCGCTCCTGTCGAGCAGGCTACGATTGGCCGGTCGCTTGTTATCAAAGGCGAACTCAGCGGTGCGGAAGCGCTTTATATCGATGGCCGCATCGAAGGCAAGATTACCCTGCCGGATAACCGCGTCACCATCGGCCGCAACGGCAGCGTGCAGGCCAACATCATCGCCCGCGAAGTTGTGGTGATGGGCAAGGTAAGCGGCAACATTGAATGCAGCGACCGCGTCGATATCCGCAGCGAAGGCTCAGTCACGGGAGATGTTTCCACCGTACGCATCAGCGTGGAGGATGGCGCCGTGCTCAAGGGTGGAATTGAGGTCCGGAGCAGCGAGCGCAAGCAGCAGAACCAGTCTCAAGCAAAAGCGGCGGAACCACAGAAAGCAGAACTCGCTAAGGCCGCCACCGCCCACGCGTAAGAATCGCACGAAAACATCGGAGCACAAGAAGGGGCACGCTGTGCCCCTGTTTTCTTCGGCGAAGTTCTATGCGGCCAATACCCGGCAAGGTATTATTTCTTTTCCTTCGGCTTCAAATCGAGCGCAGCGGAATTCATGCAATATCGCAGCCCGGTCGGTGCAGGCCCATCCTCAAACACGTGCCCCAAATGGGCGCCGCAATGAGCACAACGCGCCTCGGTACGGACCATCCCGTAACTCGAGTCTTTGTGTTCTTCGACCTTACCCTCACCAGCGGGCTGGAAGAAACTTGGCCAACCTGTTCCTGAATCGAATTTTGTCGAGGAATCAAACAACGGTTCCCCACAGCAAACGCAGTGATAGATACCGGAGTCCTTGGTCTTCCAGTACTTGCCAGTGAACGCCGGTTCCGTTCCCGCTTCGCGGGTCACGCGGTATTGTTCCGGGGTAAGCTGCTGCTTCCACTCCGACTCGTTTTTTGCCATCTTTTCCGCCCTGTAGCCCTCAGTTCCATGCTCTGCAAAATTGCCAAACCGCTTACACATGCAATTGGATGATCAGCGGCCAGAAAAGTGGCAGGAGGGAGCCACATCCCACCCTGCTTTGTCTGTGACATCCGTCACAATAACTTTGTGACATTCAACCTTGTCATCCACAGGCCCATACGGCGACTATGGTTGCAATGTCTGCGAGTCCCTCGGGCCCGGCATCCCCCTCAGAAGGCGCCGGGCCCTTCTTACTTTTTATCTTTCACCTGACACTGCCACCTGCCACTGCCTCTCCGATCGTGCGGTACTTGCCCCGGAAAAACAGCAACGGATCCCCCGGGTGCACCACAACATTCTCGACCTCAGCAATGAAGATGGTGTGGTCGCCTGCCTCCTGCGCCGATTGAAGTCTGCATTCCAGATACGCCAAGGCTCCGTGCAGAATCGGGGTTCCCTGCGGGGTTCGGTCGAAACGCGCTCCTGCTTCCTCTTGGGCGTGCTCGTGAGTGCTCACCGGCTGTGCGTAGTATTCGGAAATCAGCCTCTGGTGCTCCGCCAAAATGTTGATCCCAAAGCGTTTCTTGGACTGCAGATGGGCATGGGTGCGCGCGTTGCGGTCGACGCACACCAACAGCAGAAGAGGCTCCAGCGACACTGAAGCGAACGCATTTGCGGTCATGCCATGAACTTCACCCTCCAGGTCAACGGTAACGATAGTCACTCCCGTGGCGAAGCATCCCATTGCTTCCCGGAATTCGGCTGGAGTAAGGCCCATAGTATCCGCGGCTCCCGTACGACTGCCTACATTACCATGCTCCTTTCGGGTCGAGGCGGCCCATCATGTATGATTCGATGCATCCGCCGGCCCACGGAAGCGAGGAACGTGACTTCAACTGCCATTAGCACGGCCGTCCAACGACACCGCTCTTCGTGCGCCACAGCATTGGGCGAAGTGCGGTTGGCAACGCCCATCTCGCGCGACCTTGCCTTGCGCCTGATCCGCTGCGGTGACGACGATTTGCCCTGTCTGGTTGCCGCCGCCCGCGCCGCCAAAGAAAATTTCAAGCCTGGAGTCATCACTTATTCACGGAAGGTTTTCCTGCCCCTGACCAATCTTTGCCGCGATTATTGCGGCTATTGCACGTTCCGCCGTGATCCCGGGCAGCCCGGCGCACACACCATGACGCCGGATGAAGTGCTAAATGTCGCCCGAGCCGGCGAAAAGCTCGGATGCACCGAAGCTCTCTTCAGTCTGGGCGATAAACCGGAACTGCTCTTCCCGGAAATGCGCGAAACGTTGCGGCATCTGGGCTATAAATCCACGCTGCAGTATCTCGAGGCCATGTGCGAACTCGTGCTGCGCGAGACCAGCCTTCTGCCACATCCGAATCCGGGCCTGCTTAGCGCCGAATGGATCGCCCGTCTGGCCGCCGTTTCGCCCAGCATGGGCCTTATGCTCGAAACTACCAGCAGCGATTTGCTTGCCTCCGGCGCGGCCCACGATAACGCTCCCGACAAAGTCCCGGCCAAGCGTTTGCGCACCATCGAAGATGCTGGAAAGCAACAGGTTCCCTTCACCACCGGCCTGCTGATCGGCATCGGTGAAACGGTGGAATCGCGCGTCGATACCCTGATCGCGATTCGCGATCTGCACGAGCGTTACGGTCACATCCAGGAAGTGATTGTGCAGAACTTTCGCGCCAAGCCCACGATCCCCATGGCACACGTGGCGGAGCCCCGCCAAGGGGAGATGCTGCGCGCGCTGGCGGTAGCTCGCTTATTAATGCCAAACGTCAATATTCAAGCGCCTCCCAACCTGAATGCGCCGTATTATGAAGAGTTGTTGGACGCTGGTATCAATGATTGGGGAGGAATTTCGCCGCTGACCCCCGACTACATCAATCCGGAAAAACCCTGGCCGCAGTTGGAGCAATTGCGTCTGCGGACTGAGAGCAAAGGCTTTCAATTGCGCCAGCGGCTACCCGTCTACCCCGAGTTCTTGCCCATGACCGCCTCGCGGCCCGGTTTGCTTGCGGCAAAACTGCAAACCGCCGCTGATGGCAAAGGCCTCGCCAGAGTGGAGAGGGCCGCATGATTTGTGTGCTCACGGGCGGCACTGGCGGCGCCAAGTTCGTCGACGGCTTGCGGCAGGTCATTCCACCAGAAGAAATCACGATGGTGGTCAATACCGGTGACGACTTGCTGTGGTGGGGACTTTACGTCTCCCCGGATATCGATTCCATCACCTACGTTCTCTCCGGCCTGCTCAGCCGCGAACGTGGCTGGGGCGTCAAGGGCGATACTTTTCTCTGCCTGCAGGCGATGGGGCAACTCGGCGAACCCACATGGTTCCACACGGGTGATCGCGATCTCGCCATGCATTTGCTGCGTTCACGTCTTCTGGCAGAGGGTAAGACTCTTTCCGAAGCCACGTCAACGATCTCCGAGAAACTGGGGGTAAGAGCTCGCATTCTTCCCATGAGCGACTCGCGCGTGGAGACCCGAGTTGATACGCCTTCCGGCGAGTTGAGTTTCGAAGAATATTTCGTCCAGCGCTGGTATCAGGACCCCGTGAACTCGGTGCGTTTTGCCGGAGCTACTGACGCCGAAGCCGCGCCGGGAGTGATCGACGCCATACTCGCCGCCGATGCCGTGATCATCGCGCCCAGCAACCCCGTCACCAGCATCGGGCCGATTCTTGCCGTACCGGGAATTCGTGAAGCGCTGAACAGCGCGCGCGGCAAAGTTGCCGCTGTGAGTCCGATTGTCGGAAATGCTCCGGTTGCCGGACCTGCTGGGATTCTTATGACCGCTCAGGGACTCTCCTGCTCGATCGCCGGCGTGGCTAAGGCGTACGAAGATTTTCTCGACCTGCTCGTCTGCGATACACGCGATGCCCGCGCCGCAGAGGCGCTTCGCAAGAATGGCCTGCGCGTGCAATGCGCGCAAACCATCATGCGCTCCTCGGATGACCGCGCCGCG
>Ga0137390_10000592_pt1 | contig 25221 bp, 18 predicted proteins | sample 15con2h24AmetaG_FD_104937 | JGI IMG/M metagenome (GOLD analysis project Ga0137390, IMG submission 104937) | Vadose zone soil microbial communities from Angelo Coast Range Reserve, California, USA - 15con2h2.4A metaG | ecosystem: Environmental > Terrestrial > Soil > Vadose zone > Saprolite... | reverse complement strand
CCAAGGAGATACCGGTTCAGCCCAACCAGACCATCGGGCTCGAAGTGGTGGCCGGCGGCGGCGCCGTCCTGGGCAGCCCTCCCGGATATGCGCGCTTCTTTGGGGGGAACTCCTCAGGGCAGTTTCTCTACGACAGCCCGTCCTCGGCGGCTCTTCAGAACATGCCCGTCGCCACCCTCATCCGCAGCTTCGGCGAGGGGCGGGCCGGCCTCCCGACGGCCAGTGGCGTGCGGGGCGGCGAGGGCTTCTGGCACGTGAACCTGAATCTCACGATTCCCATCCGCTGGTGGTCCCGTCCCCTGATTCCCAACGAGCTCACCGACATCGAAGACGCCGACGGCAAGCCCACCTCGCTCAAGCAGCTCCTGAGGAAGCAGGTGGACGTGACGGGCCCGAGCATGCTGGCGGCGACGCTGAAGAAGGAGGGGATGAGCGCGGATGACGCCGAGAAGAGGGCGGGGGAGATCCTGGGCGAGATCCGTCCCGCCACTCACTTCATCATCGACGACGCGAACATCTATTCGGTCAAGCCTTTGTTGATGTTCGACGCGGCGGGCATCACAGACAGGGGCATCAGCTCGGGCGAGACCTGGCTGGCCGCCGGCGGCGGGGTTGAGGTGACCATCGTCATCGCCAAGCTGCAGGTCGGCTACATGCGGACCATTTCCGGGCCGACCTTCGGGAGCCGCGGCAACGTGTTCGTGCGGCTCGTATTTCAGAATCTTTTTTGAGCGCCGCTCCTCTTCAAACGTAGGGAAGGAAGATCTTCTCTTCTGCTGCTGACGTGGGCGCCACAGGGGCGACAGTACGCGTCTCGACATCCAGCTTGGAGCACTAAGAAGCTCGCACTCTTTGGATCACGCTGCGGTCATGCGTAACTGCTCGCGAGAATCCGTTCGACGCGCTGAGGTTCATCGATGGTGCCGAGGTCGCGAAATAGGGCGAGCGCTTTGGCAAGGAGCACTCGGTCCGGCGCTCCCCGCTGGAGACACGCACGCGCCACCCATACTTTGCCGAGCTCGTTTCGCGCGTCAAGCTTCTCTAGAATGGCTTCCGCCGCCGCGAGTTCCGCTGCCGCCGCAGTTGCGTCGACGCTGGCTAGAGATTCCCCGAGGAGTCTTCTCGCGACGCCTTCGACGTGGCGGTATCCAAGCTCCCACGCCGTGGAAAGCGTTTCTTTGACAAGATCGCGAGCCTCCTCGAACGCCTGCTGCCGTAAGTAGCCGTCGGCCAGCCACAAAGCAAACAGGGCGCGTGTATAACGGAGTTGTGATCGATCGTAAAAGACCAGTGCCTCCCTCAACTCAGCGACGCCCGCAGCGATCTGGTCGGCTTTGACCAATGCGTACCCTCGGACGGCTCGTACTGCCGCCGCGTCGAATGGCGTCGGGGTCAGACGAAGGGCCTCATCGCACAAGTGAAGCGCCGTCTGCCAGTCGCCTCGGTGAGCTTGGGTCGAAGCCGTCCGGACGAGCCCCGAGACCTTGAGACGTAGATCGTTTAGCGAAGCTCCCAGCTCCATGGCCCGGCGGCAATACTGCAAACCTCGCTCCCAGGCACCAAGGTGGTTTGCCGCCGGGCTTAGTTGCGACAGCGCCCGGCTTGCCCACCACGCATCGCCCTGGCTCTCGAAGATCCCGAGTGCCCGCTCACCTACCTCGATAGCGGATCGGAACTCTCCCGCTATGATGTAGGCCTGCGCCAGGCCAGTGTCTGCATAGGCCCGAATTGTGTGGAGTTCCGCCGCGTCCGCGATGTTGGAGGCCGTGCGGCAGTGCGCGATGGCGACTTCCGGTCTAGCCCCGGTGAGACTCTTCAGAAAGCCGACCCAGTAGTGCCAGGACGCCCGACGGAGCGGATCGGCGGACTCTTCAACTAGCTTGTGGATGCCTTCAAGAACTTCGACATGGTCGCGGTGCCGGCCAAGCGCGAAGAGCACTTCGGCCTGCTTCGTGATGGTGTCGATACGACGAAGGCGGTTAGTGGAAGTGTCGGGAAGCGTCGCTAGTCGCGCCCGCGCCCGCTCGAAGAAGCCGAGCGCCTCGGCGTTGGCCCAACGCCGCTGTGCCCGCTCGGCCGCGCGGATAGCGTAGTCGACGGCCCGCTCGTCATCGTCGCTCAGCTCGAAATGGTAGGCCAGCAACTCGACTGCGTCGGCAATGCGTCCCGTGTACTGTTGCTCAAGTGCCCGACCGACGGTAGCATGGGCGGCACGTCGGCGGCGCTCCAGCAAGCTTTGATACACGGCATCTCGGGTAAGCGCGTGCTTGAAAGCGTATTGAGGCTCGGGCTCTGGCGTCAACTGATATAGGAACTCGAGCTGTGTCAGTTGCCGGAGACGTGCATCGAGACCTTCCTGGTGACGGACAAGGGCGCCGAGCAAGGCTGGCGAAAAATTACGGCCGAGCACTGACGCCATCTGCAACACGTCTTTCGCGTCGTCCGAGAGCCGGTCGATTCGGGCCGTGAGAACCCCGAGCAGGGTTTCGGGGATCTGCGAGTGAGGCGCCGCGAAGACGCGAGCCGTGGCCTGGAGGAGCTCCTCGAGGAATAGTGGATTGCCTTCACCCCGGTCGACGAGAGTACGCGCACTCTCTTCGCGGACCGGCACTCCTGAAACGTGGTGCACAAACGCCAGCGCCTCTCTGTCGGTTAGCGGCCGCAGCGCGACCTGAGTGGCGTATGATCGTTGACTCCACGGCGGACTGTAACCCGGGCGATAGGTTGTGATGAACAAGATTGGCGCTGCCGGGACGACGTCAGCGATCTGGGTCAGAAATTCTTCGGAAGCCTGGTCTATCCAGTGTAAGTCCTCGATGATCATGACGAGTGGACGACGGCGGCTGCTTCGCAGGAGCAGCTGACGGAGTACCTCTGACGTCCTCGACTTGATCGCTTCCGGACTGAGTGCGACCAGTGGACCACTGCCTTCCTTGACTCCGAGGAGGTGCACGACATAGGGGACGGCCGAGGCGGGTTCAATTCCGAGCTCTTCGGTCCCGTGCGCCACCTTGTTGGCCACTGTCTCAGGCGTGTCGGTGTCGACGATCCCGAACGCGCTGCGCAGCAAATCGAGCACAGGCAAATAGGGGGTTGTGCTCCCGTACGAGAGACACGATCCCTCGAGACAAGTGACCCGACGATCAGCTAAGCTTTCCCGGAATTGCAGAAGCAAGCGCGACTTGCCCATGCCTGGCTCGCCTACAATCCCGACAGCTTGGCCCCGTGACTCCTGAGCGTGATCCAGGGCCTCTTGGAGATCGCCGAGCTCTCGCGCGCGGCCCACGAAATGCGTGAGCCTTCGGCTGATGCGGGGAGTGACGTTCTGTCGCCGGATCCCGATAACCTCATGGACGATCACGGGTTCCACTCTGCCTTTGAGCGTGACCGACGCCTCTGGCTGCACCTCCACGACGTCTTGGACCCGTTCCCACGTCGCGCGCGAGATCAGAATTCCGTTTTCATCGGCGAGCGCTTCGAGTCGCGCCGCGACGTTCGTCGTGTCGACGATGGCGGTGTAGTCCATGCGCAGATTGTCACCTATCTTGCCAACGACGACAAGGCCGGTATTCATCCCCATCCGCACGGCGAGCTTGGCTCCGGGCACTCCGGGGATGGTTGCGAGCTCATTGCGAACGCGGTCGCGTAAGGCGACCGCGGCCAAAAGTGCCTGGCGCTCATGGTGTTCGAGCGCGAGCGGCGCGCCAAAGAGTGCCATGAACCCGTCGCCGAGAAACTGATTAATGGTGCCCTCGTACCGATGGATTTCCTCCATGGCGGGCTCGAAGAACCTCTGAAGAAGGTCGTGCATCCGTTCGCTGCCAAGTTTCTCGGCGAGGATGGACGATCCCGCAATATCGCAGAAGAGCACCGTGACGCGCTTGTGCTCGCCCTCGAGGGCACTGCGACTGCTCAGAATTCGATCGGCGAGATGTCTTGGTGTGTAGGCGACCGGTGAGGCGAATCGTGCCGGGAGAAGTGTCACCGCGGTAGAGGGTTGGGCGTGACCACAGGCCTGGCAGAATCGGCCACCAGGAGCGACGGTCGCACCACAAGCTTGGCACGACGTCATCATGGCTGCTCAGGGTATCCTGCCGCGGGGAGAGGGGTCAAGCCGCCAGTCGGCCTCCCGTGCCTACGTCAAATGGTATATGGAACTTTGACCGAGTTTCTGGGATGCGAGGGGAGCCTGTCCCGACAATTTGACCTTGTGGAAACGGGGAACTTGATGAGACGTTATGCGGCCGGGGCAGGTTCTGTGACATCGCGAGACCCTCCCAAAGGGGATCGGCGGTTGATTCAAACGATCCCAGAAAGGACCCGGGAGAATGCGTTTCACCGCCTCACGAAGGGAGGACAGTCAAGATCGCCTACGGGTCGAATGAATTGGAGATCGTCAAGTGTGTAGGTGCGTCGTCAACCTCTCACTGCGCGCTGTCGGCAAGGAGTCTCACCATGAGCGATCGGCCTGAGAACACACGGCGTAATTTTCTGAAGGCCTCGGGTGTAGCCGCCTCGAGTCTTGTCATGTTAGCTGCCCCTGCGCGCATGGCGTCCGGGCAAGCACCAGCCAAATCCTCGAAGAACTCGCTCAGGATTTTCAGTAATGGTCAAGACCTTGGCGACCTCATTCTCAGCCTGAGTCCATATACATTCCAAAAGGTCGGCAACAATGATCTCTACGAGATTAAGGGTGATGCAATTGAGTTTCAGGAGAGCCCAGGCAACTGGACCTTTAAAGGCGCACCCCACAACATTGCCCGGTCCGTGAGGATTCCTTACACGTTTTACTGGCTCAACAAGGCGACGAACAGCACGATCGAGGTCAGAGACTACTTCCTTGTCGGCTTCGAGGGTGGCGGCTCTTACTAAATGGTCGGCGCGGCGCTTCCGGTCAGTGTTCATTGCAGCGGATGTGAATAGTTGACCTGTGGCCGTTCCGAACTGCTGAGCCCACGCGGCAGAATCGAAGCGACGTCCAGCAGAATGTCTAGGTTTGCCTATCGCCTGGTAGAGTGAGAAGCCGTAGTCCTGCGATGGAATCGGTATTGAGTCGCGAAAGCGAAGGTCTAACTCCGCGCGGCCGAGCGCTGATGTCCAGCCCCGAGGATCGTTTGCCATGCGCGGGAGGAGCAATACTGTGGAAGTGTTCGAGCTGCTGGGCATTCAGCGTGAGCCTTGGCGCCTGCCGCAGGGGGGTACCCTCTCCCGATAGCCGGATGCTCCTCCCTACCCTTCCGCGGTCCTTGACCATTCCCCGGTCGCAGGAGCAGGATCACCGCGGAAGAAGGGTCACGTCGCGTTGCTGCGAGGGGCATGTGAGCTACCTGTGCCATAGCCCCACGCCGGAGACGGGTGAGGCTAGCCGCTCTTAACGCACCCCTCGCCGGGCGCGGCTGGCGGTGTTCAATGACTGGTCAAGCAGCTGGTCAATGCCACCTCTCGCGCTCGGTAACGTTGCGAAACGATACGGCTTCTCTGCGGCATGTTCGTTGCTTCCATTAGACGCGGCGCCGGCCTGATGCTCGGGCTGCGCCGTGGCCCGAGACCTGCCATGGGAGGTGCCGTGATGAGTCCTAGTTGCGATGTTGAGTACTGGGTCGAGCCCAGTACGCTCCTGGCGTACCCGACGTCGTACTGCGCCTACCGCCGGACGCGCGAGGCACAAGAGAAGTCGCCGCCGAGACACTGCGGCCTGGGGCCGGAGATCGATCGCTACGTCTGGCGTCATTGGCGACGGCCGGCAGCCTCGGATGTCGACGTGGTCCTTACGTTTCAACCGGGCGCATCACCGCGCGTCCAGCGCATTGTGGGTGAGGTTCTCCGCGCCATTCGCCGCGGTCGGCCCGCGGGAGAGGCCATTCGTCACGTGGCGCGGCGGTTTGGGCTTCGACACGCGCATGCGCGCGCGTTCATCACGGCCGCCATCGCGTTCGAGATGCAGGCACGGCACGACCCGATGACGCCTCTTGGAGCCGGACCTCGATCCTCGGGCAATCCGCTCACCGATTGGATCTAGAGGTAGTGCCGTCGATCATGTTGGCGTGACGAAGGGCGCAGCGGCCGGCCTGATCCGGAGCCTCTGCCGCGTACGACGTAATGCGGAGTGCTGGACAGAGACTGGATTTCTCGTGCGAGTGGGCCGATAATCGTGGCCCCATGGACTTCGTCGACGAACTGATCGGCCGCAGCCCCCGGATCGGAGCGCTTCGTGAACAGATCCGGGTGCTTCTCGCGCGGGAGGCGCAGGTGCGGAGGCTGCCGCCGATCCTGATCACCGGCGAGACGGGGACTGGCAAGGGCTTGGTCGCTCGCATCATCCACCGAGGTAGCTCGCGATCGAAGGCGGAGTTCGTCGAGGTGAACGGCGCCGCCATTCCCGAGCACCTGCTCGAGTCCGAGCTGTTCGGCTATGAACGGGGGGCGTTCACCGACGCCAAGCACTCGAAGCCGGGACTCCTCCAGGTGGCCCATCGCGGCACACTTTTCCTCGATGAGGTCGGCCTGTTGCCCCTCTCGCTCCAGGCGAAGCTCCTGAAAGTGCTCGAGGATGCGAGCGTGCGGCGCCTCGGATCGACGCGGAGCGAGCCAGTCGACGTCTGCATCGTCAGCGCGACGAATGAGGACCTGGCCGCGGCGGTGCGGAACCGGCGCTTCCGCGAGGACCTCTACCACCGGCTCACGGTGATCACGCTCGCTCTACCGCCGCTGCGCGAGCGCGGAGACGACATCGATCTGCTCGCCGAAAGTGCCTTGGATCGCTCGTGCGCGAAGTATTCCGGGCCGGCGAAGCAGTTGAGCACCGATGCGATGGCAGCGCTCCGCGTGTATCGGTGGCCGGGAAACGTCCGGGAGCTGAACAGCGTGATCGAGCGGGCGGTCCTCTTGTGCCCGACACCCGTCATTCCTGTCGCCGCCCTCGGGCTCGGCGCGACGCCGGAACTCCTCGTCAGCGCACCGTATGGGACGGCCGACGTGGATATCGACGCGTTCCAGCGCCAGCGCTTGAGCGATGCCCTGGCGCGCACCGGCTGGAACATCTCGCGCACGGCAGCCATCCTCGGAGTCGCGCGCAATACCGTCCGTGCCAGAATCGCGCGTTACGGCTTGCGTAGCATCGCAGAGGCTGAAAGCGTGTCGACCGCTCCTGCCGATCCGCGTGCGCGCTATCTCGAGGAGCCGACCCCGACGGCCTCGGACCACCCGGAGCTCGCGCGCGCGGGTGCGGGGAGCGCCGACGCGCCCGTGCCCGGAGCCGGCGTCTCCCGAGGGCACCCCGCCATCGCGGTGGTGCCCTTCCGTGTGGAGGGCGAGGCTGAAGCCAAGACCTACTTTGGCGATGGGATCGTGGAGGACATCGTTGGCGCGCTCGCGTCGATCCGGGATCTGCTCGTCATCTCGCGCAGCTCCACGCTTCGCTATGGTGGCGCCACCGTCGACGTCCGCGCGATGGGACGCGAGTTGGGCGTTTCCTATGCGCTCTCCGGCAGCGTGCGGCGCGCGGGCCCGCGGATGCGAGTGTCCGTCGAGCTGGCCGAGACGACGGGCGGCGCGGTGGTCTGGGCCAGTCACTTCGATGGCATGTCAGAAGACCTGTTCGCTCTCCAGGATCAGATCGCCACTGGGGTCGTCGGTACTCTCGCCCCGCAGGTCAGGGAAGCCGAGCTGAGACGGGCGCTTCGCAAGCGTCCCGACAGCCTGGAAGCGTACGATTGCGCCCTGCGGGGGTTGGCCCAGATCTACCTGCTCACGCCCCATGACTTCGAGGAAGCCCACACGTGGCTGGAGAAGGCGATCGCGCTTGACCCCGCGTACGCGATGCCCTACGCCTTGCTGTCCATCTGGCACAGTATTCGCGTCGGCCAGGGATGGTCCCGGGATGTCGCGGCGGACCAGGCCGCTGTCCTGCGGCTCGCGACAGCGGCGATCGCGCGCGACAGCTTCGACGCAATGGCCTTGGCGCTGTGCGGCCACTCCAAGTCGATCCTGCGCTACGAGTTCGAGGAAGCGATGCTATTGTTTGACCGCGCCCTCGAGGCGAGTCCGAGCAGTGCGATCGCCTGGATACGGAGCAGCCCGACCTATGCATATATTGGTGACCCCGAAGAGACGATCCGCCGCGCCGAGGAGGGGCTACGTCTGTCGCCTTTCGATCCCCTCGTGTTCCTGGCCCACACCGGCTTGAACCTCGCCCACTACGTCGCTGGTCGGTACGACGAAGCGGCGCGGTGGGGCCGAAAGGCCCTCGAGGAAAACCCGCACTACAACGCGAACCTCAGGCTCCTCGCGGCCAGCCTGGGCGCAGCGGGGAAGGCGGACGAGGCGCGCGAGGTAGGCCAATCGCTACTCGTCGCGGACCCAGGATTCCAGGTCGGTCGCTTCGTGGCCGCCTATGCCATCCGTGATCCCGAGCGACGCGATCGGCTCGCCCACCACCTGCGCTTGGCCGGGCTCCCGGGTTAGGTGTTCTCCGTTCACAATGCTTTGCTGAGATTGATGCGACCGTGCGCCTTGCACTTCAGCCACGGCAAGACGTCCACGGACGTCGTGAGGCGCTGCTTGAGGTCCTCCGCGGCCCGACTGGGATCCTGTGACCTGAGCAGCGCCGCCGCTCCCGTGACCTGGGCAGCCGCGGCCGACGTGCCCGTGTAGCGGCGGTACTTCCTCGGGGGCTCGCCGGTAGAGGAAAGAAACGTGGACGTGCTCATGATCTTGTCACCCGGTGCCGCGAGGTCGACCGTCTTGGCGCCGAAGTTCGAGACCGTGAGCCTTTCGTCGTACGAGTCCGTTGCCATGACAACGATGGCGCGCTCCGGGCATAGCTCCGCGTAGCAGGCCGGAACCAGCAGATAGCGATCATTGTCGGCTCCCGTATTGCCGGCGGCCATCACCACGAGCGCGCCGGCGTCAAACGCGCTCTCGATCGCCGATCGCAGCTCTCTGGAGCCGATGCCGAGGTCGAAGCTCAGGTTGATGATGGTGGCGCCGTTCTCCACGGCAAAGCGAATCGCTCGCGCTGCGTTTGCCGCCGCCGGCTGCGTGACCACGTCGAAAAACTTCACGGCCATGAGTTTGAGGCCTTCCACAAAATTCGCGGTGGCAAGGATCGACCCCGCGAGCATGGTCCCGTGCCCGTCCTGGTCGGTTAGATCGTAGTCTTGCACGTCACCCACGCAGCGGGCTCCGTGCACCTTTGGCCCACCGACCTCCTTGGTCCACAGATGGCGCAGAAGGGCAGGATGGTCGACCATGATGCCGGAGTCCACGATCGCTACCACGACGGGCTTGCCGCTGCCGGTCTCGAGTCTGGATCGACCTTCGGGATCGATTCTCAGCAGCGCTCGCTGGTCGGGATAGAGGTCTTCGTCTTCAGGTAGCGGCGAGGCCTCACCTGGTTGCGCGCGGAATGGCGCCGCGGGCTGAGGTGGCGCGGCGGCCGGGACGTCGAGAAAGTCCCGGCGGACTTGCACACCGTCGAGGTGTAGAGCCCTCTCCCTTACGGCGGCGACTGCGTCCACCGCCCCGTAGAGGCGGACGGTCACCACGCAGGCTTCCTCGGCCACGTGGATCTCGCCCGTCACCGACCCGTCCGGCAACTTGTCTATCGCCTCCCGCAACGCGGGGCGAACGTCCTTGAGCGTGGCCACGCTCTCCGCGTGGACCTCGAACCGGCGAACAACGAGATTAGGACGCATGATCAGCCCCCCTCATGCTCGCGCTTGCTCTCATCCTTCGCCTCTTCGAGGAGAGCACGGAACTGTGGGCATCGTAGCGTGCCGCCGTCTTCGTACATCAGCATGTCGAAGACCATATCCGCGGCGTCGCGGCCGGCCTCGTTGTCGAGAGGGTAGTGTAGGCCCGCAATGATGCGGTTTTCGGCAATGCGCTCGGCGAGCAGGTAAACCAAGGCGGGCTGGACGAATGGCCGCTTGGCCTCCACGATGAGCTTGGAGATCAGATGACTCTGGAGGGCATGGCCGGCGGGGAAGGCCGGCGTGATCGGAGGATCCACCATGGGGACGATGGCAGGACAGACCTGGGACGGCCGGGGCTCGCGGAAGTGGTGCTTGAGACACATGACCACGACCTCACCGATCCGCCGCCCGACCCGAATGAGTTCGTAGGCGGCGGGCGCGCTCGAGGCGTCGATCATCAGCATCCCCAGCCAATACTTGAGGGCGCCTTCGGCTTCGTGCTGATCGATGATCTCTACGAAGCGGGGCTCGCGCTCGTCCGACATCCCGAGGACGGCGCGGAGCTGCTCTCCCTTGTTGTCTTGCAGCAGCTTGTGCTTCTTGTTGAGCTCTGTGATCGTCCGGTCCAGCCAGTCTGGATTCTTCACGATGAATTCGTTCAGGTAGACGGACGCGCGGAGCTCGGGGTCCCAGTTCTTGCGAAAGCGGATGTTCTTCGACGCCAGCTCGGCCGCCGCGTAGGCCTCCCCCTCTTCCCTCGTGGCCGTCGGCGGAAGCTTGGCGGGAAATTCGAGCGGCCGCAGCAGTTTCGGAAGCTCCTGCGAGTTGTACCGGACGCCGGACGCCACGCCGGCCTGGGAGGAGCCAAAGACCGTATTCGTGTTGGTGTTCGTGTTCGTATTCGTGTTGTTCTTGCCAAGACGGCCCATGGGTCCCTCCTCACGTCGAGGTGGTGGGGCGGAGATCGTCGTGCCGCATCGGGGCAGCGTGTGCTCCGCCCCGTCTCGGCGACGAATGTCCCACGAAGGCGCCAGCTCGGCGACGGTCGCCCGGTTCTGCTCCAGGCCGGCAAATGGGCTAGGCCTTCTATAGGATCGTCAACGGGGCTCCCAAAGCGGCGGCATCCTCCCGAAATATCGGCGAAAAGTAGTCATCGTAGCCCGCGGAGCGCCGAACCCACCGAGCTGACGCACTGGTCGAACGCACAAAAACGCTGTACGGGAGCGCGGTTACGGTCCCAATCGGGACCCCCGCGACGCTAGTTAGGACGAGTTGAATGGAGTCATCGACCGAATCTCGAGATTGCGCTCAAGTGCCGAAAGCGCCGCGCACGGTCCATCTGCTCCTGCGCGACGGTTTTCACGGGCATACGGTCGTCATCACGATGAACGATCTGGAGGTTCTCCACGCCGTCGGTATCGTCACCGATCCGGTGAGCGCACGCGCGGGCGCGATCGCTGTATGTGTCACCACCGGCACGGCGCGCTTCGCGGTCTCGGTGACTCCGGGGAATCTGATGGCGGCGCTCGACGTCGACGTCGTCGCGCATCCCCACGTGGCCATCAGCCTGGTGGGTGAGGGTACAGTCGCGTTCGAGACCTCTGCGGTCTCGTTCCGCTAGCGTGTGGTGTCTATTCTGACGCGAGCCTATCGATTCTGAGACTGTCAACGGCGGCTGGATCGCTTCGCGCGCTGGCAGATGGCGCAGGAGGTGTAGAGCGTCACTCCTCTCAAACATCAGGAAGAAAGTGCCCTTTGGCTGCCACCAGCCTTGGCGCCGCCGCTGCGGCGGTACGTGTGTCGACGTCCAGCTTCTCGAAGATCCGCTCAAGATGCTTGCCTACCGTGCGCGGGCTGGCGTGAAGAATCCCACCTATCTCGACGTTCGTCTTTCCCTCCGACACCCAGTGGAGAACCTCTGCCTCGCGACGAGTCAACCCGAGGCCCTGGAGTCCGGCGTAATCGACAGCTGTCTTCGCCTCCTCCAGGATCAGCAGATGGTCCGGCGAGTCAGGAATCAGGCGAATGTTCAAACGCGTGTCTTGGCGCTCCACGACCAATGGCATAGCGGGGCACGGCAGCGAATTGCCGGGACCCAGGCGCAGCGCTTGTCTTCGTATCCAGCGCTCGAGATCATCTGGCAAACGACCATTTCGTGAACGAGCCTCGCCGAAATACCTGTCCAGCCAGCACGCGGCGCGCGGTGAGATGAGATGCTGCCCCGTTCGACGTAAAACGATGATCTCGCGTGGCCGCGTCTCCGGTGCGCCTGAGGTCTCAGGAGCCCGGCAACGAAGCGCAGACATGGTCTCGGCGTTCGCGTAGGCGGTCATCAGGTGCGGCCGGAGCAGGCTCAACATGAATCGGTCACGCTCCGTGAAATCGGAATCTCGCGGGCCGCGGTCCAAGGCAATGGCGATCGTGGTCGGCGAGGGCCGCTGGAGGCTCTGGACCATGAAGGTCATCTGGTATTCGACACCGGTACGCCGGTAGTTCTCGTTGTAGATGCCCAGGCGGTGGAACTCCTGCCGGGTCACGAAGTCGGAGAGCTTGTGGGGCGACCCATCGCCGGTCCGCCGGTAGTGGGCGACCACAGGCTGCTCATGCAGGTACTGCCGGACGACCATCTCAAGGTGGGGCACCTGCGCCGCGGCCGGCTCCACCACATATCTGATCCGCGCCGCCCGGTGGTCGATCTCGTTGTAGGATCCGAACGGGGCCCGGACGACCCGGCGTAACCCCGCGATAACCTGGCGCGGGAAGGCCTCCAGGTCCAGCGTGGCATAGGTCATCCGCAGGCAGTCCAGGACGGCCCGCAGGTCACGACGGCCCAGTCGTAACATTCCCTCTCCTCAGCTGCCGGACCAATTGATGTCTGCCGATCGGTCCCGGAACAGTGAGTCAACCGGGCGCCCTAGTCAAGTCGCCCGGACTGGTGGTCCTCTTACGCATACGTCAAATGACGTATAGACGCCTGGGACCCGCCCACCTTATAAGGGTCAAGTGCTGTTGAAGGTATTTCGTGCGAAGTGTGAACTGCGTTTTGTTGCCCGTCACGGAATCGCTATCGAAGAGGTATGACACTACCCAAGAGTTGACGAGAAATGAGGAACCGGTTCCGACTGGCGACCCCCGGTGGCATGGACGCTCGACGTTTGTGCCCATTCCGGCCCATAGATCCCGTCGAGAGCACTCAGGAAGGGAATAACGATGGCTAAAGCGAAAATCAGCTATCCAGTCACGATGCCCATGCGCATTCAGGCGCGTAAAGGTTCGCTCGCGGAGAGGCAGTACTACAGGAAGAGTGCGCTACCAGGCGGAGCGTGGCCAATGCCCAAGGCTATAGCGCCAGGTATTGATCCATCGCCGCTCGATGACCTTATCTACCACGGCGGGAAAGTGATTCCTCAGATGGAGTTTCAGAACATCTATCTCGGTTCGAATGCTGATTGGGCACAGAATGACATATCTTCGATCGATGCTGCGATCGCGCTCGCGATGCGCGATAAGCGCCTCAACAACGTCATGGTGCAGTACTTTCCAGGCACCACACTCACATGTGATCCTCGTCCTTCTCTACTGCTCAACGACCCGAAACCTCAACAACTCGATGAACCTGATGTACAGGCTAAGATCGTGGCGCTCTACGACGGGAACAAGATCGGTAAAGCGGATCTCGGTACGTCGGTCTTCAACCTCGTACTCCCGCCGGGGACTGTGCTCAAGCTCGGTGCTTCTTCCTCGCTCAACGGACTCGGTGGTTATCATGGCTCGGTGCACATCAAGTGCGCTGGCAAGTCGGTGGCCCTGTACTATTCCGCGAATGTCTATTCCCAGATGGTCTCCTCCTCCAGAGAAAATGGCATTGTCACCTTCGACAAGCCATGGAAGAACGTGGTTGGAACCCTCTACCATGAACTCAATGAATTTCGGACTGACGCTGACGTCAATGACGCGATCGACACCAACAACAATGACTTTCTAGGCTGGATGTCGCGAGACGGAAAGGAATGCGGAGATCAGCCGATCTTCGTAGCGAGGTCACTCACGCTCGTATTCAAGGAAGTTAGGCTGACGAGCAGCACCAAGAAGGTTCCGGTTCAACTCATGTATTCAAATGCTGTACACGGTGCGGAAGGGCCAATCGCGGCGGCGCATGCTTAGTCACGTGAGGATCACCAAGCGCTCGGAAAGCGTACGAGATTCGAATCGGGTCAAATTGTGAGCAATAGAGGCCAATGATGAAGAGAGCGCCGGCGGGGCCGAAACTAGACGTTGCACCCGGTACTAGGGATAACGATCCCGAGCTCGAATTGCACGATATCCAAGGCGATGTGCTGGTTGGATTGCAGAAGAATGTGGAAAAGTTCATGTTCTTCGAAATCACGGATGCGACGGTTTTCAAACGAAGGATGAAAGAGAAGGTGATAGTTCGAATCACAACGGCTTTGGTGGCGCACCTCCGTGAGTTCCAAGTCATTCAGCGTAAGGCCCTTGGCGGTCAAGGTCTTCTGCCATTGGTAGGGCTGAACGTCGGCTTTACTTTCGATGGGTTGAAGGCGTTGCTGGGTCCCGACGTCGTGGGGTTTGACAAGTCGTTCGAATCGGGCGCTATGCATCGAGCTAGAGATTTGAACGATCCAGTCGACGGGAAGGGTAGGCCGTCGACATGGAAGCCGCAGTTCAGATCTGGTCGGGTCGATGGTGTCTTCCTCGTGACTGGCCCGGACGAGGATGTTGTCGGCGCAGAGAGTGCGGAACTCCTTAGCCGCCTCGGCAACTCCGTAAGAGTTGTGTACTCGGAGATAGGCAGCGTTCGTCCGGAGCGAGGACATGAACATTTCGGATTTCTCGATGGCGTCTCTCAGCCTGGGGTACGCGGTTTGACTGCGCGGCAAAACGCAAGTGACGAGGATCAGGGCCTGCCAGGACAAGACTTGCTTTGGCCTGGGTTATTCGTGTTCGGCTATCCCGGACAGGATAAGGTCAATCATAAGAAGAAGGGTCGAGAGCCCGCGATGCCGTTCCGATGGATGCGAAACGGCTCCTACATGGTCTTCCGCCGCCTGGAGCAAAAGGTGCCGGAGTTCCGTGCATTTATCGCCGCGCAGGCGCTAGAACTCGGTATTGACCCAGAGCTTCTTGCAGCGCGCATGGTCGGACGCTGGAGAAGCGGGGCACCGTTGATGCTCGCCCCGCTTCAAGATGACGATCCGCTCGGGAACGATCCAATGCGAAATAACGATTTTGAGTTCGGGAGCGACGGCGGACAACGCCGCTGCCCTTTCGCCGCGCATATCCGTAAGACCTATCCGCGGGATGATCTTGGTGATGAAGGCCCCATCCAAGTTCGTCGGATTTTGCGTGCCGGTATTCCATTCGGACCTGAGGTGGGTGTAGAGGAAGATGGGCAAACCAAGAAGGAACGTGGGTTGATGTTCGTCTGTTATCAGACATCGATCGTGAACCAGTTCGAATTCGTCCAGATGCAGTGGGCAAACAACACGCAGTTCGTGCCTGGCAAAAAGCGACCGTCGAACCAAGCACCAGTAACTCCTGGTCACGACCCCATCATCGGCCAGGCGAATCAGGGAGGAAGTCGAGGGCGTAAGATGGACGAAGCAGTTCCCAACTACCCCATAGGCAACCAGCGATCTCAGCTGAGCATGCCGAAGGACTTCATCGTTCCGACAGCCGCTGGCTATTTCTTCGTCCCATCTATCACCGCACTGCGCACCGCGCTTACCTAACGGGATCGTTGGGGATGAACGATTGCGGATCCGGCATTGCACACCACCCGACATCGCTGCTGCGAGAGTGAGATGATCCAGCGCGGCGTGAGCACCGGAGAAGACTCAGACCGATGAGTTGGCACGGGAGGACCCAGTATGCACATCTTTGATGCAGTGCGCCTGGTGATCAACCGTCTCGCCCCTCGGGGCTGGCAGCAATTGCTCGCGCTTCACGGACTCCGTTTAGACGCAGCGGAACTCGCGAGCGAACTGACGCGGCCTCTAGCGAACACAAAGGGCGAATCGACAATAGATCGAGAGGTGCCAGGATTTGACGACTTCTGCCCGAGCGGTCTGCGCGCCATTGAACCTGGTAAGCCAGCACTTAGTCTCTTGTATCATGCCCTGGCGAGTCCACACGTATACCCAAGCGTGGTTGGTGCACGGACCGACCAAGATTTTCCCACTCTAGAGGAACTCGATGTCATCGAGAACTACATTTACAGCCTTGCCAGGAAGGGGCTCAAAGACTTCAATAACGCTGTCGTTGCCGTGTTCGCGTATCAGTATCGCAGCGGGGCACGCAGCGTTCACCGAGTTCATGCCGACATGGCATATTCCCGCGCCGGTATTGCTCGTGTCGGAACCGCACTCGCGCACTACGATGCCGTCCGTCGGAGCTTCTGGGTTGCTCCGGCCAACAACGCGCCAGGCGTGTCCGTTATGCCAGCTCGGTATGCGGCCTTTATCGCAGAACGACGGAAGTTAACAGCCGAGGATTCAGTCATACATCCTCTTGCTGCGAAGATACCCGGGGACGATAAACGCACGTTTTTGGTGCCCGTACACAAACTGTTTCCGGGTGAGAAGGATGAGTGTCTCGTAGGGGACCACGTTGAGGCACTGTCCTTCCTAGAGTATCACCGCAGCGAAAAGCTTCGCAGGATCCACGTGTTTGATCCCGCGAAAGGGGGTGTTCCGGCGCTCCCGGGGTTTGACACCAATCAGGCGCCATTCGTGCGTGAATCGAAGGATCTAGTGACGCTCCGACCCACAGGCGCATCCATCCTGCTTGTTCCGAATTCCCGAAGCACGCTGGCGGAAACGGCAACGCAGTTTAACAGCAAATCCGGGAAGGATGAGATCGTGCGCTTCCGAGTACCGCCCCAAAATTCCTCCCTGGGCGGCGGGCGAGGTAACAGGTTCGATGAGTCCTCGTTTCAAATTCCGGCTATGGACGCAGGTCGGGCCGCTCCCGAGTACGCGCATATCCGCCTTCACGTGAGACCCACTGGTCAGCTGTTCGACGTGAATACCCTGAGCACGTCAGACTTCCTGAAAGTTCTGAGAGAGGCCCGGTTCGAGGGAGTCGCCGGCCTCGAGGATGGACCGCTTGAAGCTGCTCACCTCGTCGACGGCTCGTGCGACGGCGCGATCGCTGTACGAGTCCACTTGAGTAGACAACTCGAGATATTTTGCGCGGTGTCTTTTGTAGCCGCGCCAGACTTTTTACCCTTAGTCGACCAGATCGAAGTTCAGCGTTGGGCCGAGGAAAGGAAAATCGCCGGATCGGCAGTTTATTTCTCACAAGGTGGGCCCGAGCCGCTTTGCTACGGTCGAGATTGCGCGCCTAACCCTGCACTGGTGGATCCAAGCAATCACAGCAGACCTGCGTTCGAGCGCGCAGAACCTGCCAATAGAACCTTTACTGCCGTGCTTAGCCGGGCCCCGGAGTCGATGGGTAGTCCCATTTCCACCAAAGTCAGCGTCTCAACGACTTGGCTACCGGATGCCGCCGCCGATGTGTTCGAACCAGGGTGGGACACGTCCATGTTCAGCGACAAGCAGGGAGAGTTCTATGCGAACTACGGCCTCGGAAGCCCGTTTCCAGAGGATACGAAACTCTGCGCGGCGCTCAACTCGTTCTGGCCTGCCACCGCTCCGGATGTCGGTCGTACCTTCGGCCAGATGACGGCGCTGCCACTGCTCGACGGGGAACTCGGGTTCCATTCGAAGCACCCGAAGGTTCTGGCCGGCCAGGCTACAAGTAGCCCGGGATGGGATGGAGAGTTTGGTCCTTTTTTTGTAGGCAAGGGTAAGAAGGTCAACTTCGCTTCGATCGTACGTGGCGACTACACAGTGAACTCGCTCCACGGGCAAATTGGAATCGGCGAACTGGGACAGATCGACACGGTTGAGCAACTCGCCAGGATGGATGCTTTCCGAGAATGCGCCGATCGAATCCGTGGTAACACGCCCATGAACAGATTCAAAGGGCTACTCGTCACTGCGGAGAAGGTGTCGGACTGGACACAGCGCCGCGATCGATTCGATCCTAGCCTCTCCGGAGCAGGCTATTTTTACGTATTCGCTGACGTCCGCAATCCGCCCCAGGATGATCCGACTGATCCGCGCCGCCAAATAGGGGACGTAGTCAAGACATACACCTGTCAAGTAACGTCCCAACTCGTTGCGATACGCACAAATGGTGGACGACCCGATGTCACTCCGTGGAGACATCCTGTGCGCGCAGGTTCGGCGCCCCCCTCAGCAACAGCGCGGCCCGCCTATGCGACACGTGCTACGCGGCCGGCCCCAGCATCGGCCACTAGGTCAGGGCGTCAGCGTGGTCGCATCCGCTGAACAGTTTGACGTGGTGATCGTAGGCGGCGGCCCTGCGGGCTCTGCTACTGCTCTTCAGTGCCTGCAGGCCGGTCTCCGAGTCGCTATCCTAGAGGCAGAGTTGTTCCCACGGCACCGGCCTGGCGAAACTCTGCCGCCGGGCATCGAGGCTTTGTTAACGCAGCTGGGTGTAGTCAAATTGGACTACCCGAGATTCAACGGACAGTGGGTAGCTTGGGAAGGTGCTCCACGGTTCGAGTGTTTCGGATCGGATGCAAATGGTCCATGGCGTGGCTTTCACGCCTGGCGCCCGGATTTTGATGCGCAACTTCTCCGGCAGGCTGTCGAAGCTGGCGCCAGGGTGCTTCACCCGCAACGCGCACTCAATCCAGTCCACAATAGCGATTCGCGTATTGTCGCGGTCGTCACCGATGGGACTACCCTAGAGTGCCGGTTCGTTGTCGATGCCTCTGGCGCTAGACACTGGCTGGCCCGGCATCTCGGTCTTCCATTTGAATATGCCTCGCCAAAGATCATGGCGACCTATGGTTACTGCGACGGGCAGATGGAGGATGGGTCGCCTAGGCTCGATGCTGATCGGACAGGTTGGACGTGGATGGCCCAAGTCAGGCCGAGCGTGGTCCACTGGACCCGCCTGAGTTGGTCGGATGAGGCTTTGCCTCGCAATTGGGCTCCCGCGCAGACTCGTCTGCTGCGTAAGGTTGGAAGGTCGCAGCGCGCTGATGTCACTTGGCGCATCACTTCGGCCCCGGCTGGGCCGGGGTATTTCATAGTCGGTGATGCTGCCATTGTGTTCGATCCGTCCTCATCCCACGGCGTTCTGAGGGCGGTGATGTCGGGCATGATGGCGGGGTACCTCATCACGGAGCATATCTCTGTCAAAATTCCGGCTAGTAAGATTGCCGCGGAGTATAATCGCTGGCTGTCCGCATGGTTTTCACGCGACGCATCTCGGCTGCGTGAGCTCTACGCAAGGCTTCCTTGTCCACCCAGTTGGCTGAGTTGGCTGCTGCCAGCATAGAGAGGTGCGGAAGGATAGTGAAACTCGCAAGAGGGTATTTCAATGGCCAACTATGGCTGTACTGTCAGTGGACTCGAGAATGGAGTCCCCCCCTTTGCCAAACGGAACAACGTGATCACACCTTGCGTTGTCGGGACCGAACTTTGGTTCACCTGGACATGTAGATATACATGACGTACCAGCTCTACTCCGTTACAGCGTAGCGGATGCTGATCTAAGGAGATATCGGACATGGCCGACCGTTCTGCGCCAGCACGCCTCAAAGACTTCGACCGTATACAGAATGCAGCGGCGCTGTATGGAAACTGGCACCAGCAAATGAACGGGCAAGTGTCGTTCAATATGCGGAACTTTCCGGTCTTCTATAGCGCGATCGATGCGCCGCTGGGACTATGCGCAAGGCTACCGCGCCAGAAATGGACCATCCTGCCGCGGACCATCAAGGGCGTCGTTGCCCCTCGATCGCGGCGGCGGCGAAGCTGGTCGACGACCCGCGCACGATCGGCGCGTTCGACCCAGTCGACATGCAACAATACGATCCATTCCGCGATGCCAGTGTCGATCCGTTTCTCGGGCCGGCCTACCGATCGCAGGACGAGTATCTGGAATGGGGCAGTGCGTCGCGACAACGACGGCGTCGTGAGCGAAGTGGCATTCACTGCCAATGGCCCGGAATACTCGGACCAGATCGCCGAGGACAAGGACCTTCTGACCAACTCTGCCCCAGTAACGATGGCGACGTGGAGAGGCCGCCAGGCGCCGGTGAGTTGGGGCGCGCTGCCTCGTGAAAAGAATGGACCGCTGAGAAATGGCCATAGGCCATGGCGGTCCGGACCTGGGTTGGTTATGTCGCCTGGCATGGAGGACTTGGATGGCTAGCCATTTCCGCCGTGGTCGCGAACCGCATATCCCTCCTGATCCAAGGACGGTGACCCACATCCCCCATCACATCGAAGCCCGATCTCTCAGAGGACTCGCGCAGACGCCGCGACATACCTTTCAGGCAGCAGCCACACCCTAACGAATCACCAATACCAATGCGCGAACGACCTTGGAAGCTAATTCAATGGAAGCAGGCGCCGCGATCCAAGTTTGTCGATGCGGTGAGTTCGGTGGGCACGCTGGCCGCAACCGCGGAACTGTACTCTCCTTTTGTCAAGGATGCCTCGCCGCAGCAGGAAGCAGAGATACTACTCTGCGCGGCCGCCGAGATAGAGCACGCCTTGCTGGTCGAATACTTGTACGCGGCCTGGTCGCTCGGCCCAGATGCAGGAGACTTGCAAAGTGCTATTACTACCGTAGCGGTACAGGAGATGTGCCATCTCATCACGGTGCAGAATCTGCTCCTGGCGTTGGGGGCCAAACCTTACTTCGGCCGTCAGGACGATATTCCTCATCCCGACCTCGATCCATTTCCTTTTCACCTGCGCCCGTTTAGAAAACATCCGGTGCTCGAGGAATTCCTGCTTGCCGAGATGCCTCCACTGGATCAAATGGACGAAGATCAACAGAAACTCATGCGGCCGATCGTGGATGCGCATAAATTGGATCCGCGTTTTCATCGGGTCGCGATGATTTATGCACGCCTCTTCTGGTTGTTTCAGCAGAGTGACAAACCAACGGACCCGTGGCCACAGATCGCCGGCCTGCATTTCGCGCCAGGATTTCACATCGACTCCTTTTCGAGCTTCGGATCGGCGAATACATTTCAGGCCGACCGCGCGCTGGAAATGAGAGCCTGGCACGCAGGATACCGTCGTGGGGGAGTTTTTGAAGTAATTGACTCACGCGAGGCAGCTTTGCAGGTACTCCACGACATCGCAGCACAAGGTGAAGGGCTCGCGGCCTCCAACAATTCGCATTTCGAAGTCTTCTTCGGTATCTTGACCGGATTCGACCAGGTCCCCGCGTCTGGATTTCTCAGCGTCCCCACCGACCCAACAATTTCGGACACTGCGTGTGCGAAACCGGATACGGAACTTAACCGCATCACGAACAAGCTGGCGGTGGCGCTCTGCGACGTGTTCGATGTGAGATATCGAATCATGCTGGCCTGTCTTCGCACTGCGTTGTCGCGTGACCGTTCCAATGTCACTGACGCCCCAGTGCGGACCAAGTACATTCAATGGGCGCTGGAAGAGATGCAGAGCGCCATCCGGCCGCTGGCCGGGACTATCACGTCGCTGCCACGCAAAAACGACGGAAATACCAAATTGCTTGCGGGACCGATGTTCCGGTTAGGTGGTCTCGATCTTCCCGACGACCCTGTTAGCTTGGACCTGAAGGTCAAACAACTCTATTTAGAGGGTGCAAAGGCCATCGCCGCTGCGCTGAACATCCCCCCTGACCGGATCACAGCACAAACCTTGCAAGACATGCTGGACCGGGACAACCAACGCTTCCGTGAGTAAGGAGAAGGAGATTCGGCGTGGCCAAAACATATCGGATCTTTCCAGGCATAGGAATTGCCCGCGTTGGAAACAGTCCAGACGGATTCTTTTTGGCTCCGGAGGTGCCGGGGCTTGGGCCTCTGGAGCTGACGCCCGATGACTTAGTTAGACCCGTGCACGAGTTCAAGGACCCCAACCGCAAGCTCCGGCGCCAGGCCGCTCGCTTCCGCGTCTTTGAGTTCGACAGTATCACTGGCAGTGCCCGTGAAATCGTGGCCGGCGCTGGAGTTCAAATCGAGTGGCGCGTGGAGCTAGCCAACGAGAAGGCTGCGGCCGGTCGTTTCGAATCGGAAACGGTACCCGAATCCGCCATACCGCGCAATCCCAACGTTCCGCAAGCTGACTTAATCATCAAGCCAACCTTTGCCGCAATTTCGGGCACTAGTCAGAATCGTCAGGGCAATCCATCAGGAAAGTTCAAAGGTCAGGCTGTGTATCTTGGCGAGCTGCGCACCGATGGCAAGGGCCGCCTGATCGTTTTGGGCGGCTATGGCGACTCCGCCAGCATTCCGCCCAATAAACCTGTGGGCACAGGCGGTAACAACAACAATTTCGCGAACAGTGAATTCTGGCATGACGACGTGTCGGATGGTCCGGTGACAGCCACGGTGAAGATCGTCGGACAACCTGATGAGCAAGCGGATAGCGCTTGGGTCATCGTGGCTCCGCCGGATTTCTCCCCTTATACCAACGGAATCGCGACGATGTACGACGTCGCGGCCCAGGCCGGCGGCACCGCGGCGCCTGCCGCGCCGTCGTTCCAGGACGACGTGTTTCCAATTCTGAATGCGGCCACTCGGCTACGCTGGGTTTCGAAACTCAAAAAGTTCAGCAATTTGTCTCAGGATTGGAACACGCTATCGCAGAAAGGAAATGTTGCGTCCGATGATCTCCGGCAGGCCACCTTCTTGGGAATCATGAGCCTTGAAACGGGCCATTCACTCGCGAATTTCAGGTTTACGGCCAACCAGCGCACAGTTCTGTCGAACTGGGCGAAGGGCAACTTCGTTATAGGTTACAATCCCGCTGCGCCGGTGTCGCAGGTTACGCCCAATGGCCTGGACTTGGCATCTCTATCGGTTTCGGTGGGCGGTGGCTTCTTTCCGGGAATCGAGGCCGGCATTCGGATGACCGTGCCTGGTATGTACCGCAGTCCTTTTCGGATCACTAACATGCCGTTCACTTTCGCCGGCGTGACAGTGATTCCGCATCCCGGATTTATCACACGCAATATGGCTTGTCCATGGCAGGCCGATTTTTTCGAATGCGAAAATCAGTCAGTCACATCCGTATGGTGGCCGGCGCAACGACCCATCGAGATTTTCGTCGACCCGAGTTTGCAAAGCAATCCACGCTGGGACGATTCGATTCCTGACCATCAGGCGCTTGTCGACAACTACTGGAAGCTCGGAATCATCCTGCCCTCAGACTTTACGAACCCTGGCCTTGCCCAGCCGTTGCTCGAAGTCGATCGCGATCCGAGTGTACCTCACGTTTAGACGGTGAATTCGCGCGATTCCTTCGATGTAGTCATCGCGGGCGCCGGACCGGCAGGGGGTGTCATTGCCGCGCGCCTCGCTGCCGGCGGCTTGCGGACGCTTCTGGCTGAGGCAGGCGATTTCAGTGAGCTGCGTGCGGGAGAGTTTCTAGCTCCGCACGCTTGCGCTCAAATCCGCGTTTCTGGACTGCTCCGGGACAATTGGGAGCAGTGCCACACGCCAGTTCACGAGTTCGTGTCGGCGTGGGGCTCAAGCAACCGAGTCTTTCGCAACTACATCTTGGATGCACACGGCGCTGCCCTTGCACTGGACCGAAGGGTGTTTGACTTGCAGATCGCCAATGCGGCCGTCCAGCGGGGGGTCCGCCTGCTCACTCGCGCCCGGGTGCGTCGCCTTCGGCTCTCATCAAATGAATGCCGAATCGATATCGACCACTGCGGAAACCTGTTGCAGGTGCGCTCACAGCTACTAGTAGTCTGCTGTGGCCGTGCCGGTGCCGCGATCCACGAGCTTCCGATAAAGAGGAGTCGGCTCGATCAACTGGTAGTGGTGGGTCTACGCGTACAGGGATACTCCGGGAATGCTTGCCCTGCGGTCGAAGCCTATTCTCGAGGCTGGGTCTATTCGATCGGTGTCGGCCACGTACTGCTCGTCTATGTATTTACCGAGGCAGACTCACATTTCCCAAACCGAATCCGTGCAACAGCGGGTTTCGTCCTCGAGGAACTTGTTGAGTGTCCCATTGCGACCTCGCGACTGCGTGCGGCGCATACGAAGAGCGCAGCCTCCGTGAGCTGCTTTGCTACAGCGGCGATGTCAAGCGTCGCACGGCCGCTAGTGGGTGAGAGGTGGTGCGTGGGGGGAGACTACGCTCAGGCCTTTGACCCGCTGTCATCGAAGGGGATCCTGTCGGCATTCGAAGGCGCAGAGTTGATCGCGGGATCGATTCTCGGCGCCGCGTCACTGGACGCAGTCGATTTCTCACGTTACAAGCGTCTTCTCGATGAAGAGTACGCAACGTATCTGAATGAAAGGGCGCGCTTCTATGGCATAGAACAGCGCTGGCCCACGCCATTCTGGCTGCGACGAAACAGGATTCCTCCGTTCTCGGCGTGATCGATTCGAAACGACAAACCGTGCTTCAACTAGTGCCGAAGCCGAAGGCTCCGGCGGTGCGTGGCCAAGATGCGAGCGGCCATCCGAGCGGTGGCCCCGGGCGGCAGGATGAGATCTCACGACTGAGCTCGGTGAGGTTTTCTCGCCCGCCAGGTCGGAACTCCGTGCGTCATACGGAGGCATCGCGGCCGAGATGGTCAAGGACGTATCTCATGTGTTCAACTTGATAGCCCGCAGGACTCGATCATTACTTCTTGGCAGGAGAAACTGCTCAAGAGGCAATTCAAGAGTAATGGTACTTATCCGTCCACGGCATCGACCCACCGGTGGGCCACGGCCAATCGCAGCACCACATCGCGCAGCGCCGTTTGCTCGCGGCGTGGGGCGACCTGGCGCCAGTGCCGGTAATAGCTGGCGCGGCTGACTCCCGTCAGCCCGCACATCCGCTCGATCGACCGCGTGCCTTGCGGGGGCGTCATCGCGTGGATGAGCGCGAAGACACTCTGGCGCCACGCCCGCCGCTCGGCGGGGGTGGTGCCTTGACGTGCCGCAAGGCCGCGGTGGGAAAATCCAGTTCCACGGCCTGCTGGCCGACTTTGCGCTCGAGTTCGACCAGCCGCGCGTCGCGGGCCGGCTCCGGGCCGGCGGGCGGGTAGGCCCGCGCTTGACGACTCGGCGGCTGCACCAGGGCCCGCCGCCGGGCCCACGCCACTGCCTTCGGCGGGCGCCCCCGGGGCACGAGCGCGGCGGCCCCGCCCTGCTCGTAATAGTCGAGCCATGTGTACAGCAGCTGCGGCCGCAGCCGCAGCTCGTCGGCTACCGTGCGAATCTTCTCGCCCGCCAGGATCCGGCGAACGGCAGCCTCCCTGAACTCTCGGCTGAACATCCGGAAGCGTTGTCGGGCCATCGGTCCTCCCCCCGGAGGACTTTCACTTGTTTCTCTGTCTCATTCTAGGGGTGCACCCGAAGTTGCCCGGCGCGCGAGAGGATTGAATCGCTGGAAGGGGGGAATCGCACGTAGTGGTTATCTAACCCCCCGGGGTCCCAATTAACTTTTGCAGGCTG
>Ga0137390_10000589_pt1 | contig 25257 bp, 24 predicted proteins | sample 15con2h24AmetaG_FD_104937 | JGI IMG/M metagenome (GOLD analysis project Ga0137390, IMG submission 104937) | Vadose zone soil microbial communities from Angelo Coast Range Reserve, California, USA - 15con2h2.4A metaG | ecosystem: Environmental > Terrestrial > Soil > Vadose zone > Saprolite... | reverse complement strand
GATCTGGAACGTCCTCGGCAACGACTACGACCTGATGTTCCTGGGCGAGGCGGAGGACCCGAAGACGCTCCATCGGATCGACGCCGTCTGCAAGGCGGAGGGCTACCCATCGAAGACCCATCCCGCGATCGAGGCAGCCGAATACGCCAAGCTGGTCGAGGACACGGCCGACGTTCTGAGCTACGGGCGGAATCGCCGCGACAAGAGCCGCGAGCGCGACGAGGCTTAACGACCCAAAGACTTACGGCGTTCAACTGGGAGACGCGAACATCCCGCGGTGTTCATATAGCGAACGGTCTGCTAACATGCCAAACACCAGTTGGAAGGGCGAGGGGAAAATCTAAGCGGCGGGGAAGCCCTGGTTCGCATGCTTCAACTCCACGGGGTCGAATATGCGTTTGGGATGGGCGGGTTCCAACCTCTCCCTTACTATGACGCGCTCGCGCGACAGGACAAGGTCCGTCACATCCTGATCCGCGACGAGAAGCACGGGGCCTTCTCGGCTGACGGCTATGCCCGGATCAAGAACCGGCCGGCGGTCGCCGATGCAACACTTGGCCCCGGAGCGACCAACCTTGTAAGCGGCGCGGCCGAATCTTTCGGGGCCTCGGTGCCGCTCATCCTCATCACGGGCGAGGTCAACAGCCTGATCGCCGGGCGGGCCGCCACCCAAGAAAGTGACCAGTTCGGCATGCTCAAGCCGACCACGAAGATGAGCATCCGGGTCGACCGCATCGAGCGGGTCCCCGAGCTCGTCCGTCGAGCCTTCAATGTCGCGACGGCCGGCCGCCCTGGCCCGGTGCTGATCGACATGACCGAAGACGTCTTTCACGGTCACCACGAATTTGCGGACGACGACCTCTTTGCCGACCCGGCGTCGTGTGTCCTCGGCGCCCGACGGATGGGTGGCGATCCGGCCCTGATCGAACGGGCGGCCGAGGTCATCAGCAAGGCGACAAAACCGGTGATGATCGTGGGCGGCGGCATCCATCTCTCGCAGGCGTACGACGAGCTGGAGAGCTTTGTCGCGCAAAGCGGAATTCCGGTTGCCTACACCATCAGCGGAAAGGGCGCCATTGCCGATACCGATCCGCTGGCCATCGGCCTGTGCGGGCGCTTTTCCCGCTTCGCCAACGACCTGATCAAGGAGGCGGACGTCGTCCTCGTCGTGGGCAGCAAGCTCGGCGAGATCGCGACGGCACGGTGGACCCTTATTCAGCCTCACACGACCGTAATCCAGGTCGACGTCGATCCCACGGAGCTCGGAAAGGTCTATCGCACGAGCATCGGGATCGCCAGCGATGCAAGGCTCGCGCTGGCGGACATGCGCCGGGCCCTTCCCCCGCGCAGCCAGATGGCGGCTCGCGCCGGCGAGCAGCAGCGACGCGTCGACCAGGCTCGACGGACCTGGAGCGTGACGGCGGAGGTGTCCTACACGTCCGCGGAAACGCCGGTCCACATGGCTCGTCTGCTCCGCGAGCTGTCGACGGTGCTCCCGGCCGACGCCATCATCGTTGCGGATGGCGGCTTCGCCGCGCACTGGTCGGCGCTGCTTTATGACACCAAGCAGGCCGGGCGCACCTATGTCGCCAACCGGGGCCACGCCGCCATCGGCTACGGCCTACCCGGCTCGATCGGGGTCAAGCTGGCGGCGCCCAGCCGGACGGTGGTGGCGCTCTGTGGTGACAATGGCTTCGCCATGTCGTTGGCGGAGATTGAGACAGCCAAGCGGGCCGGCACCGCGGTCGTGGTGTGCGTCGTGAACAACTCGACGCTCGGGTACGTCAAGGCCTTGCAGCACAGCCTCTACCAGGACCGGTTTATCTCTGTCGATTTTCTCCCCGTGGACTATGGGGCCGCGGCCCGGGCGTTCGGCTGTTACGGCGAAAAGGTCGAAAGCCCGGAGCAGCTCGGCCCGGCTCTTGCCCGGGCGCTCGAAGCCGGCATTCCCGCGGTGCTCGACGTGACGATCACGCGCGACCCAGCGAAGATGCTTCCTGGTATCGACGCTCGAAGTGCCGCGCCCAAGCCAGCACCCGCTCCGGTAGGGGGAGGACCCAAGGCCGCCTCGGATTAAGCGACAAAACGAGGGAGGAGGGAAGCACGGATGCCGCTGAGCAAGCCTGGTTACATGGAGGACACGGTTGGCACGATGGGTGTCGACTGGGAAGAGCGGATCAACCTGGCGAGGCTGCGTACCGAGCGCACCGCACGGGCGACGCGGGCGATTGCCGATGCCGGCTACGATGCGGTACTCCTTCTTAGCGACCCGAACCTGCGCTACGTGACGGGTGTCGCGACCAGCTCCGTCTCCGGGGCGGGAGGCTTTCACTACTGCCTACTGTCAGCGGGTGGCCGGATTACCCACTGGGATAGCGCCGACCATGCGATGGTCGAGCGACGCAGTTGCCCGTGGCTCACGGATATTCGCTACGCCGCGCCGGGAATCGGGATCGTACCGGCGGCCCTCGGCGCCGGCAGCGGCGCCGACGCGCTCTCGGAAATCATGGCGAAGGAAGTCGCGCAGGCTTTACGCGACCATGGCATCCAGTCGGGACGCGTCGGGATCGACGTGCATCAGCCCGCGCTGGCCTCGCGGCTCGAGCGGCACGGCTACAAGGTCGATGCGGGAGCCGCCGGACCACTCGGTAAGGCGCGCTCCGTAAAAACCGTCGACGAGATCGAGTGTCTTCGGATCTGTGCGGCCATCTGCGAGGCGGGCTTCCAGGCGATGAAGGAGACCATTGCGCCTGGGGTGCCCGACAACGTCGTCTGGGCCGAAGCTGTTGCCCGCGTCCTCAAGCTTGGTGGTGAACATGGTGGGGGCAAACTGTCCAGCGGGCCCAACACCTGGCCCAAGGCGCAATCGGACAGCAGCGATCGGATCATCCGCCCTGGGGACGTGGTCTACGCTGATTTTTACAACATCGGTTTCAACGGCTACCGGTCCTGCTACTACCGAACCTTCAGCTGTGGAACCGTCGGAAAAGCGACGCACGACGCCTACAAGCGAGCGGTGGACTGCCTCTATGCCGTCCTCGAGGCCATCAAGCCGGGCGCCACGACCGCCGATGCAGCCAAGCACTTTCCCGATGCCAAGGCCGAATACTGGGACTACTATGGCGCGACCGAGGCCTGGCAAATGACGACAAACCACTGGGGTCACGGGATCGGGCTCGCTCTCTACGAGATGCCCATGATCTGGCGGGGCGTCTCCCTGGACCACCCGATGGTGCTCGAGGAAGGGATGACGATCGCGGTCGAGACTCAGGACCGGGATGACAGCCAGGGAGTCCGCGTCGAGGAGATGGTAGTGGTCCGCAAGACGGGCGTCGAGGTGCTGACCCGTTGGCCGATCGGGGAGATCACGCTGGTTGACTGACGCCTTCTCGGCTGGGACGCTGCTCGCCGGCCGGACCGCGATCGTGACCGGGACCAGCCGCGGTATTGGTCGCGCCGTCGCGTCCGGGATCGCCGCGGCGGGCGCCAACGTTCTGGCGGTCAGCCGCGGGGAAGCCGCCCACGATCCTCGTGATGCGATCCGGCCGTTCCGATGTGATGTCCGTGTGCCCGAAGCGCCCGAGATGATCCTGGATGCGGCGCTATCGGCCTTTGGCCGCGTCGACGCGCTCGTCAACAATGCCGGCATCATTCGATTCGCCACCCCGATGGAGCAGACGGACGAAGAGTGGGACGAAATCATGGCGACGAATCTGACGGCACCGTTCCGTCTGAGCCAGCGCCTCGCCAACCACTGGGCCTCACATGAACAACCCGGCGTCATCGTCAACCTGTGTTCGGTCGAGTCGGAGGTCGCCTTTCACGACCAGCCGGCCTACGCCGCAAGCAAGGGCGGACTGCTCGGTCTGACCCGGGCGATGGCCCGTGAGCTGGCGCCATTGCGGATTCGCGTGCTCGCGATCGGGCCCGGTGTGATCGACACCGGCATGACCCCGGCGCGACCCGAGGACACGGAACGGATTCCCATGCACCGGCTTGGGACACCCGAAGAGGTCGCCGACGGCGTCGTGCTGCTGCTGTCGGACCTGGCGCGTTACGCCACCGGCTCGATCTTCTACGTCGACGGAGGCTACCTGACGCAATGACCGCGGGGCGGTTTCTCGGGCGCCGGGTGGTCGTGACCGGGGCCGGATCGGGGATCGCCCGGGCAACCGCCCGCCGCTTCTGCGCGGAGGGTGCCACCGTGCTCGGCATCGATCGTGATCGCTCCGGGCTGCAGGAAACCTTCGCCGCTTACCCCGGGGCCAGCTTTACGGACGTCGACGTTCGAAGCGACGACGCCCTGGCGGCGCTGGACCGTTTCGGGCCTGCCGACGTACTCGTGAATGCCGCCGGGATCCTTCGTCGGACCGGGATCCTCGAGCACTCATTGACGGACTGGCAGGACACGCTCGATGTCAATCTCAAGGCTCCCTTCCGCCTGTCCCGGCAGTTCGCCCGGGACCACGTCGCGCGCCAGGTCGGCGGGGCCATCGTCAACGTCTGTTCGATCGAATCCTTCAATGCCGGATATGGCCATGCCGCCTACACCGTGTCGAAAACGGCCATCCTGATGTTGACCCGTGCGCTCGCGTACGACCTGGCGCCTCACGCGATCCGGGTCACCGGCGTCGCGCCGGGCATGACCGAAACCGCCATGAACGCCGATATTCGTGCCGATCCCTCCAACGCGAAGCGGCTAACCAAGCTGGTCCCGCTCAAGCGGTTTGGCAAACCGGAAGAGATCGCCGCCGGAATTTGCTTCCTGGCGTCAGACGACGCCGCGTACGCGACCGGAACCGTGATCCTGATCGACGGAGGCTGGCACCTCGACTAAGGGCGACAAACAGGCGCCAGTGTCTCGAAGATCAGGTCGATCTGGCGCGGATCGTGGCTCACCGGCCCGACGATCAGCTCGTGGAATCCGCGGGCCTTCAGGCGGGCGACCCGGTCCCTGATCTCTTGCCGCGAGCCGACAAGATAGGTCTTTCTGAAGTGCTGATCGGTGTGCTGCTCACCCATCAGCGCGCGAAACAGGGGGAGCTGCTCTCGAAGCGCCCGTTCGCGATCATCCGTATCGACCACATGGATCCACTGCACGTGCATCAGGCGAAAGTCCGCCCGGTCCGGCCGCCGACCGATCCCGGCCTTGACCCGATCAAGATCCCGGTAGGTCAGCGCCTCGTCCCCGGAGCAGGGGGCGAGCCAGCCATCCCAGCGCAGGATCCGCTCGAGGACAGAAGGAGCCAACTCCGGCAGATCCCGCGGTGACCCGGCGGCGGCGGTCCGGCTGCCGCCGCCCACCATGAAGGGGATGGCCCGTGAGGGCCGGGGCGCAATCGTGATGTCATCGAACGCCCAGTGCTTACCGTGGTACGAGGCATTGTCCTGCGTGAGGAGAAGACGCGCGGCTTCGAGGGTCTCGTCGGTGAGCGTTCCGCGCTCCTGAATCGAATGCCCGAAGGCCGCGTATTCCGGCGCATACCAGCCCGATGACGCGCCCAGCACCAGCCGCGATCCGGCGATGACGGCGACGGAGGCCAGCTGCTTCGCGAGCAAGACGGGGTGGCGGAAGCCAACGATCATGCTGGCGCTGCCGATCGTGATCGCCTCGGTCGCCGCCGCGAGCGCGCTGAGACCGACGACGGTTTCCAGCCACGCGGACTGGTGAACGCCGGTGATCGGGAGGACGTGATCGAGCAAGTAGATGCCGCCGTAGCCGCGACGCTCAACCAGGCGGGCCGTCTCGGCCAGGCGGCGGTAGTCCGGCGCCCGGTGCGTGAAGGTCGGGAGCCAGTAGCTCAGTCGCATGCCGCGCATCCGGCGAGCACGATTCCGATTAGCGCTGCCGTATCCGGGAGGTGGCCGCTTCGTCGACGACCCCCTCGTCGGTGATCACCACACCGTACTCCCGCTGGGCGGCGGATCGCGACACGTAACCCAGGCGGACATCGGCCAGAACATGCTGCGGATCTCGCCTGAACGGCTCGCCGAAACCGCCACCCCCGGCGGAATCCTGGCAGACGACGTCGTCTCGCTTCAGCGGAATCATGCTGCCCTTCGACAGGAAGAGCGGCGACGCGAGGCGCTCATCCGGTGTTCCGCGGTTGATCACATAGGCGGCCTTCCCGCCGGGCTGCCCGCCGAAGAGGCCCCAGGGCGGCACCTTACACCGATTGCCGAGGATCGACAGCTCCGCGCGCGGCGTCGTGACCACGTAGTTTCGGGTGATGCCCAGCCCTCCCCGGTACTCGCCGGCACCGCCCGAATCCTGGCGCAGGCAGTACCGCTCGAGGCGGATCGGAAAGCGCATCTCGACCACTTCGGCCGGAATGTTCCAGGTGTTGCCCACGATCGAGAAGGTCGCGCTCAAACCATCCTTGCCATCGGTGCCGCCCCAACCGCCTTCGGGATACTCGTAGAGGACGTAACGTTCGCCGGCGTCGGTGTGCCCGGCGATCATGAGATTGTTCGACGATCCCTGATCGCAGGCGATGATGCGGGGACGGTGGCCCGCCGTGCGGGGAATCTCAGCCAACGCTCGGAAGGTTGCCATGTGCACGATATGGCATAGCTCGTTCCCGCCGGTGCAGGCGGCCGGAAAATTGGGGTTCACCACCGTCCCGAGCGGGGCGATGATCTTAATCGGTCGGTAGCAACCGTCGTTCGGTTCGATCGTTGGGTCGGTAGCCGCCTGGATCGTCATGTACACGCCGGACGCCGTATAGCCGAGCACCGAGTTGAGCGGTCCCTGAGCTTGCGGGCTGCTTCCGGTGAAATCGACTTCCAGACCATCCCCCTGAACCCGGATGGTGACTCGCACGGTGCGAGGTTCGTCGGTGATCCCATCGTTGTCCATGGCATCTTCGCCGGTGTACTCGCCGTCCGGCCAGGACTCGATGATCTCGCGGATTCGTCGCTCGGAGTGGTTCATGACCATTTCCATGGCATCACGGATCACCTGGGCGCCATAGCGTTGATGCAACTCGACCACGCGGGTGACGGCGGTCAGGTTGGCGGAGACCTGGCTCTGAAGGTCCGCGCGCATTTGAACCGGAAGTCTGACGTTGGCCGTGACGAACCGCATGATCTCCTGGTCGAGCTTTCCACGCTTCATGAGTTTCACCGGAGGGATGCGCAAGCCCTCCTGATAGTTCTCCGTCGCGCCGGCGTAGAAGCTCCCCGGCGTCGTGCCGCCCACGTCGAGATGGTGGGCACGGTTGGCGGCGAAGCCGACCAGGGCGCCGTCGAAAAAGATCGGTGTTACGAGCGTCACGTCCGGAAGGTGGGATCCGCCGCGAAATGGATCGTTCAAGAGGACCGCGTCCCCTGGCCGGAGGTTGTCCCGGCCGACTTCATCGACGGTATAGCGGACCGAGTACGGCATCGAGCCGAGATGGACGGGCAGGGTTTCTCCGTGGGCCACCAGTCGCGCCTGGCTATCGAAGATGGCGCAGGAGTAGTCGTTCCCTTCGTTGAAGATGGGCGAGGTCGACGTCTTGCGCATGGTGACGCCCATCTCGCGTGCCGCCGACATCAGCGCGTTCGCGATGATCTCCCGCGTGATTGGATCGACGGCGCTCATCCTAGCGCCACCACGATCGACCCGAGGTCATCGGTGACCGCGGTCGCGTTCGGAGGGATGTAGGTGGTCGCGTCGAGCTGCGTCACGAGGCAGGGCGACGGGAGCGTGGTTCTGGCCCCGAGCCGAGACCGCTCGAAGATCGGCAGCGTGATCGTCTCGTCGCGGCCGACATAGACGGTTCGATCGCGAAGGTGAGCGTCGAGCAGCTGCGAGTGGGTCGGGCCTTTGCTGTTCAGGACGGGCTTGGTGGTCAGGCCGATGCCGCTGATGCGGAGATTGACGATTTCGACTCGCTCGTCGGGCAGGGCGTGCCCATAGCGCCGCTTGTGCTCGCGATGGAATCGCTCAGCCAAGCGCCGCGGAAGGGCGTCGGACCGGCCGGCCGGGATGGGAATCGTCAGCTCATACGCCTGCCCGAGGTAACGGAGGTCCGCCGCCGCGCTGATGCGGACGCTCTGCGGCTGCATGCCTTCCTGGCGCAGCAGGGCGCGGGCCTCGGCGGTCATCTGGGCCACGGTTTTCAACAGCGCTTCCGAATCGACCTGGGCCAGCCTGCTGTGGACCGCCCGAACCAGCTCGTGGCGGAGATCGGCCGCGAGGATTCCCATCGCCGACGTGCAACCCGGCGCCGGCGGCACCAGGACCCGTTTAATGCCCAGCTCGTCGGCGAGCGCGGCGCCGTGGATCGGCCCGGCGCCGCCAAACGGCACCAGAGCAAAGTCACGAGGATCCCGCCCGCGTTCGATCGAGACGAAGCGCAGCGCGTGCATCATGTTGGAGTTGACGATGGCGATGATGCCGCGAGCCGCCTCCCGCAGGTCGAGACCCAGCGGTCGGGCGACGTAGGTTTCGATCGCCCGAGCCGCGAGCGTCGGATCGATGCGGAGCTCGCCACCCAGGAGCTGATCTGGATCGTAATAGCCGAGCACGACGTTGGCGTCAGTGACGGTGGGGATCTCGCCGCCTCGTCCATAGCAGGCGGGACCGGGAGTAGAACGGGACGACTGCGGACCGACCGTCAAGCGGCCATGCGGGTCGACCCTGGCCTGGCTGCCGCCGCCGGCCCCGATCGTGTGAATGTCGATCGAGGGATAGCTAACGTCGTAGCCACCGATCTCGAAGTCCAGCCGAACGTCGGGTCGGCCGTCGACGACGGCCGAGACGTCGGTACTGGTGCCCCCCATGTCGAAGGCCAGAAGCCGCTTCTCGCCCCAGAGATGGCCGAGGAACGAGGTGGCCGTCGTCCCGCCAGCGGGCCCGGACAGCAGCATCAGCACGGGGACCTCGCCCGCGCGACGCGGACTGACAAGGCCGCCGGTGTTCTGCATGACCAGCAGGCTGTCGGCGGCTCCGCTCGTCTTTACCTGGGCCTCGAGCTCGGCAAAATACTCCCGCAGCTGGGGCATCAGCATCGCCGAAACCACAGTCGTGCTCGTCCGCTCGTACTCCCGGTGCAGCGCGAGGATTTCCGAAGAGACCGCGATGTTGTGCCGGAGCTCCGGCAGCTCCTCTTCGAGGAGGTGGCGGGTCCGTTGCTCGTGGCGGTCGTTGACGAAGGAGAAGAGATAACAGATGGCGACCGCGCCGAACGCTCTGCGCCGGATCTCTCCGGCGATGCGCCGGACGTCGTCCTCTGCTAAGGGGGTGATCACCGAGCCGTCAAAGGCGATCCGCTCGCTGACCTCGAAGCGGGCATCGCGCGGCACCAGCGGGGGTGGGATGGCCTCGTAGATGTCGTAGAGAGTCCGCCGATGCGTCCGACGGATCTCGAGGACGTCGCCAAAACCGCGGGTGGTCAGTAACGCGGTCCTGGCGCCTCCCCCGGTGAGGAGCGCGTTCGTGGCGAGGGTCGTGCCGTGCCCGAGATACTCGGCATTCGACCAGCCGAGCTTGCGGATACCTTCAAAGAAGCCCATGGTCGGGTCGGGGTAGGTGGTCAGCACCTTCGTGTAGCTGATGCCGCCCTGGTTGTCCAGCCCGATCACATCGGTGAAGGTGCCGCCGATGTCAATGGCGATGCGGGTCATCGGCTAGCCGCGGATCAGCTGACGAGCGGCCTGGGCGATATCGGCCACCTGCGGAACCACAGCGGCTTCGAGCTCGAGCCCAAACGGCATTGGCACGTTCTTCGAGCCGAGGCGTCGCGGTGGCGCATCGAGGTCGTCGAAGCCCTCAGCGACCACCGAGGCAACCAGTTCCCCGCCCCAACCAGACCGCTCCACCTCTTCGTGCACGGCAAGGATCCGGTGGGTCCGAGAGAGTGATTCGAGGATGGTGGGCAGGTCCAGCGGCACCAGCGTGCGGGGATCGATCACCTCAGCGTCGATGCCCTCGCCCGCCAATTGCTCCGCAGCCTCCAGCGCTTTGATCGTCATGTAGGAGGTGGCCACGATCGTCAGGTCCCGGCCCCGCCGGCGAACCGCGGCTTGGCCGAAGGGAATGGGCGCTACCTCGTCCGCGACCATGCCCTTGGTTCGATAGAGCAGGCGATGCTCGACGAAGATGACCGGATCCTCAGCCGTCATGGCGGTTTGAAAGAGCCCGAGCACGTCGTGTGGCGTGGTGGGCATCACGACCGCCAGGCCCGGGACGTGGGTGAACCAGCTCTCAAGCATCTGGGAATGCTGCGCACCATGGCGCGTCCCCGTTCCGCCCTGCGTCCGGATCACGAGCGGTACCCGGATCTGGCCGCCGGTCATGGCCCTCAGCTTTGCGGCATGGTTGACGATCGGGTCCATTGCGCAGGCGATGAAGTCCATGAACATGACTTCAACGATTGGCCGGCGACCGACGATGGCGGCGCCGATGCCGGCGCCGACAAAGCCGGTCTCCGCGATCGGCGTGTCGCGGACCCGCTCTGGGCCGAACTGCTTTTGCAGGCCTTCGGTCGCCCGGAACACCCCGCCGTAGGTGCCGAGCTCTTCGCCCATCAGGAACGCACGGGGATCCGCGGCCAGAGCGTGGCTGAGCGCCTCCCGGACTGCCTGGAGGTAGGTGATCTCACGGGACCCAACTGCCGTTACCACCGATCGGCAGCCTCGAAGACAACGCTGGGCGGCGTCGGAGCGCTCTCGTCGGCAAATCGCCGAGCCGCCTCGAACGCTGCCTTGACTCGCTCCTCGATGGCGCGCAGCTCGTCCTCCGTGACGAGACCGTTGAGGCCCGCGCGCAGGATCTGGATCGGATCGCGCTGGCGGGCATCATCGACCTCCTGCCGATCCCGGTAGAGAAGGTGGGCGTCGTTCAAGTTGTGACCGCGCCATCGATAGCAGACCGCCTCGATAAGGGTTGGGCCATCACCGCGGCGCGCCCGTTCGGCCGCGGCGGCGGTCACGGCATAGACCTCGGTCACGTCGTTTCCGTCGACTGTCACTCCCGGCAGCCCGTAGGCCGCCGCCCGACCGGCGATGTTGCCGCCGTTCGATAGCTCGCGGGCGGGAAAGGAGTGCGCGTACTGGTTGTTCTCGCAGACAAACACCGCCGGGAGCCGCCAGATGGCGGCCAGGTTGAGGCATTCGTGGAAGACGCCCTGGCCGACCCCGCCGTCGCCGAAGAAGGCGGCCGCGACCCGGTCGCTGCCCTCCAGCTGGAACCCAAGGGCGGCGCCGGTGGCGATGAACATGCTGCCGCCGACGATGCCATTTTCCCCGATCGCTCCGATCTCCAGGTCGGCGATGTGCATCGAGCCGCCCAGACCTCGGCAGTACCCGGTAACGCGTCCCTTCAACTCGGCCAGCATCCGGTTGATATCGGCCCCTTTGGCGATCAGGTGGCCGTGTCCGCGGTGGGTGCTGGTGATGACGTCATCCTTGCGAAGCGCGCTGCAAACACCGACGGCGACCGCCTCCTGACCCATCGACGAGTGGAAGGGACCGCTCAAGTAGGCCTCCGTGTGAAGTAGCTCGGCGCCCTCTTCGAAGGCGCGAATGGTCAGCATGAGCCGATACATCTCGAGCAAGCGGCTACGGTCCTTGCGTAAGGCGTCGACCACGAGCCGCTGCGAGTCGGAGACCAGTTGGGCTGTCAAGCGTCGAGTTCCAAGATCTCCGCGTCGTAGGTGACGGCGATGGTCGGTTGCACACTCTGCGAGATCGGACAGGAGCGCTCGTGAACCGCCACCGCCCGCTCGGCGGCCGCGCGCGTCCCGGGCGGCACCTTGACCAGGTAGTGCACGTGCACCCGCTTCAGCTTCACGACCGTGTCGGTCTCCTCAAAAACGCCCTCGACCTGGGCTTCGAGGCGGTCCGGCTCGCTCGGGATCTTGCGCGCCTCCAGCGCGCTTGCCAGCAGGCTGGTCATTCACGAGCCGATCACGGCCGGCAGGTAATCGAAGGTCCCGGGAACTTCCGTGGTGAGCTTGTCATAGTGGTAGTAGCGCGCAGCGTCTCCCATGATGCCAAAGACGACCGGTTGGGGATGATCGCCGAGGTAGGCGCGCCGGTAGATGCCGTCGTCCTGGATGATGCGGGATCGCGCCACATACACCTGTTTCCCCAATTGCGCTCCTCCCCTCAGGGTGTTTGGTATCGTAGCACCTTGTTCGGTATCCGAGAGTCTTAGGCGATTGACAAGGGGTCGTCGGGGTGCTTGTATAACATACCGAACACTAATCCGTTATTTGCAGCACGGAGGGGAACGCATGGGGACAACTGCTGGGACCGTCTCTGTCGATGATCTAGTCAACCTACTCCAGGCGGGCCGGATGAGCCGGCGGGAGTTCGTTTCGAGCGGGGTCGGCCTGGGCCTGAGCCTTGGCTCCCTGTCAGCCATCCTGGCCGCCTGTGGCACTTCGTCGACCACGGCGACGACCGGGGGGACGCTGACCACCGGCGTGGTGGGCGCGGTCGGGAAGTTCGATCCGCAGGGTTGGGCCGGGTTCACCTCGAACCTCGCGACCAACCACATCTTCCAGGGGCTGGTGCGCCTGAATTTCGAAACCAGCGAGCTCGAGCCGTGCCTCGCGACATCGTGGGACACGCCGGACCCCCTCACCTATATCTATCACCTGCGCAAGGGAGTGAAATTCCACAACGGCAATCCGTTCACGGCTGACGACGTCGTCTTCAGCACGCAGCGATCCAAGAAGGTCAGCTGGGGCTCCTACGCCCTGTCGAATCTCGACAGCGTCACCGCCCTCGACCCCTATACCGTCAAGATCAAGCTGTCCAAGCCTGACTGGCGGTTCAAGTGGTTCTACTACTGGCCGCCGGGTGCGATCCTGAGCAAGAAGTACGTCGAGTCGGTGGGCGAGGACGCCGCCGCGCTGAAACCGGTGGGAACCAACGCCTTCAAATTGACCAGCTCGACCAGCAGCCAGGTGGTCCTCGAGAAATTCGCCGACTACTGGGAGACGGGCCTGCCCAAGGTCGACAAGGTGATCTTGAGAGTCCTTGACGGCTCGACCATCCTGTCGGGACTCAAGACCGGCGAGATCCAGCTGTCGCCCGACGTCGGCTTCGACCAGATGACGCTGGCCAGCAGCTTCTCGAACGTCGAGATCAAGTCTCGCGTTGGCCCGCATATCGTCATGACCTACCTGAACACGACCAAGGCGCCATTCAAGGACGTCAAGGTCCGGCAGGCGATCGCCGAAGCGCTCGATAACGGAGCGGCGCTGTCCGCCTATCCGTCCCAGTACTACCTGCCGTCAAAGGGCGCCTGGATCCACCCGTCTTTCGAGTTCAGCGCCTACAACGAAACGAATGCCGTCTATACCAGCAACCTGGATAAGGCGAAGTCGATCCTGGCGCAGAGTTCGACCCCGAACGGCTTCAGCACCACCTGGACGGTGGCCGCCACCCGCCCCCAGGAGCTATCGGCGGCGCTCGGCGCCCAGGAGCGGTTGGCGAAGATCGGGATCAAGGTCGATATCAAGCAGCTGCCCGACCCCGACGTTGCCGGCGCGACCTACACCCGGCCGCGGCCGTTCGACATGATCACCTACAACTGGCTGCACAACCAGCCGCACGCTCTCGACCCGATGGCCGCGCTGCTCACGACGGCGGCACTTGACGTGAGCAACTTCCCTGGTTACTCCAACCCCGCCTACGACGACGCGGTCGCCAAGGCGATCGTCGCCACCGACAAGGCGGAGATCACGACCCACCTCCGAACCCTCCAGATGCTGCAGGTACGCGACGTGCCCCTGCTGGTCCACGGTTGGGACGGGATTCGGCGAGTGGCCCAGAAGAAGCTGGTGACGCCGGTCCAGACGCTGGTGGCAGAGTACGATGATTGGTTCCGGCCGGCACGGCTGACGTAGTTTGACGTCGGGGGCTGGTTCCATGAGGAGGGCCGGAACGTTCCGGCCCTCATGGTTTATCAGGAGGGTCGGTCGATGAGCGTGCGGGTCCTCTCGATCATCCCGGTCCTCTTCGTGGCGTCCATCCTGATCTTCGTCGCCATGCGGGTCGTTCCCGGCGACCCGGTCACCGTCCTCGCCGAGGGATCTCCGCTCAGCGTCGAGCAGCGCCAGGCCCTCAGTCACCGCTACCACCTCGATCAACCGATCGTCACCCAGTACGGCCTGTGGATCGCCAACGCGGCCCGCGGCGATCTCGGCCTGTCGCTCAAGTCCAATCGGCCCGTGTCCCAGATCCTTGGCGAGAGCCTGCCGCGCACCCTGCTACTGCTGGTCGGCGGTTTCTTCGTTTCGCTGATCATCTCGATCCCACTGGGCATCGCGGCCGCGCTCCGCGAAGGGCGCTGGGTCGACCAGGCCATCATCAGCCTCACGATGTTCCTGCTGTCGATCCCGCTCTTCATCAGCTGCGTGCTGGCCATCTTCATCTTCGCCTTTCAGCTCGGGGTGCTTCCATCCTTCGGGACGGGCGAGGAGGGCGGGATCGGCTCGCTTTTCGTTCACATGCTCCTCCCTTGGACGACCCTGGGGCTGGCGCTGGTGGCGGTGCAAACCGCGACGTTGCGCGCGGGGCTGGTCGATGTGCTCCGACAGGAATACATCGTGATGGCCCAGAGCCGCGGCCTTCCCTGGGCCCATGTCGTCCGGCGTCACGCGCTGCGGAGCGCGCTGGTGCCGGTTGTCACGCTGCTCGGCCTGCAGCTCTCCTACATGATCGTCGGTTCAGTCTTTGTCGACTACATCTTCGGACTGGGAGGCCTGGGCACCGTCCTGATCAACGCCGTCAATTTTCGCGACCTCCCCGTGGTCCAGGGGACCGTGATGGTCGTCGCCACCTTCTTCGCGCTGGCGAACCTCGGGGTCGATTTGGTGGCCTCGCGACTGGACCCACGGTATGCGATCCGCTGAAATGGCAGAGACCGTGCTCGCCCGGCCGATCGCAGCGCCGTTCGTCACGACCGAGCGCTCCCGGCTGGAACGAGCGCTCAGCGACCGCCTGTTGATCGTGACTGGAGTCGTGATCGCGGTGTATGTCCTGGTGGGACTGATCGGCCCCCTGATCGCGCCGCAAAATCCCTACACCTCGCATCCCGGCTTCAATTTCCATCCCCCCAATGGCCACTTCCTGATCGGGACGGACAAGGAGGGCCGCGACGTGCTCAGCCGGCTGCTCTACGGGGCCCGCTACACGCTGCTCGGCGCCTTTGGCGTGATGGCGATCGCCGCCCTCCTTGGCTTCGTCTACGGGCTGATCACGGCGTACGTCGGAGGATGGTTCGATTCACTGTCGATGCGGCTCTTCGACGTCATCCTCTCCTTTCCTCCACTCGTGCTCGCCATCATCCTGGTGGCAACCTTCGGGCCCGGGCTCTACTCGGTGATCATCGGCGTGGGCATCGGATACCTGCCGGCCATCGCCCGGATCATCCGATCCGAGGCCATGGTGCAAAGCAAACAACAGTACGTGGCCGCCGCGGAAGGATTGGGGTTCTCGCCGCTGCGGATCATCTTCAAGCACATCATGCCGAATACGACCTCGCAGATCATCGTCCAGGCGAGCATGAATCTTCCCTACGCCATCATCGATATCGCCGGTCTGAGCTTCCTCGGCTTCGGTATCCAGCCGCCGACGCCCGACTGGGGCGGCATGCTGGCCGAAGGCCAGCGGGACCTCCTCTTCGCTCCCTGGCTCGTCATCGCCCCGGCGGCGGCGATCACCGTGCTCGTGCTCGCCTGGAACATTTTCGGTGCCCGGTTGCGCCGGGCGGTCGATCCAAAGCGGTACTGATGGGCGCCCTCCTTTCCGTCGAGGATCTTTCGGTGGACTTTCTTATCGACGGAACCCCGGTGCCGGCGCTGGACCGGATCAGCTTTTCGATCGGGCGCGGCGAACGGATGGGATTGGTGGGGGAGAGCGGTTCCGGCAAAAGCGTGACCGCCCGGGCCATCCTCGGCCTGATTCAACCGCCAGGGCAGATCACGCACGGCGCGGTCATCTTCGACGGTGTCGATCTGCGCCGGGCCCGCGACCATGCCCTCAACGATATCCGTGGAAAGCGGATCGCCCTCATCCCCCAGGACGCCTCCCTGGCGCTGAACCCGGTGCTGCGCGTCGGCGACCAGATGGATGAGATCCTCGCCTATCATTTCCGGCTGCCGGCCGGCGAACGCCGGCGCAAATGCGTCGAGGCGTTGCGCCGGATGGGTCTCGCCGACCCCGAGCGGGTCATGAATGCGTACGGCAGCCAGCTGAGCGGCGGAATGAAGCAGCGGGTCGGCATCGCCATGGCCCTCGTCTGCGATCCGGAGATCCTGATCGCCGATGATCCGACCTCGGCGGTCGATGTCACCATCCAGGCGCAGATCCTCTACGAGTTCCGGGCATTGACCGACCGGTTGGGTTTGGCGGTGCTGTTCATCTCGCACGACCTTCGGGTTGTGTCCACACTCTGTTCTCGCATCGTGGTTCTTTACGCCGGACAGGTGGCTGAAGTGGGAAGCGTGGACGACCTGCTGGGTCATCCCCGCCACCCCTACACCCTGGCGCTGCTCAAGTGCTCGCCCAACGTCGCGCTGCGCGTCAACCCGCTGCCGATGGTGCCCGGTGCATCACCCGACAGCCTGCGCGCGCTGCCTGGCTGCCGCTTCGAACCTCGCTGTCCCCGGGCGCTGGCGCGTTGCGCCGTCGAAGCGCCAACCCTTAGGGGGAACGGGCAACTGGCCGCCTGCTGGAATCCCCTGCCATGAACGAACCACTCGTCGACATCAGAGGGCTGGTCAAGCACTTTCCGATTTCGCGTGGCGCGCGCATCTGGAGTGAGCGGGAGACGGTGCACGCGGTCAACGGCGTCGATCTCGCGATCCAGCGCGGGGAATTCCTGGCGCTGGTGGGGGAAAGCGGATCCGGCAAGACGACACTTGCCGGCTGCATCGCCGGCTTCGTCAGGCCCACCGCTGGGGCGATCCATTTTGACGGGAAGCCCCTCGTCGAGGTGCAGGGCGCCAACGGGAGCGGCCGCCTGGTTCAACACGCCTCGCAGCGTCAGATCGCCACCAGGATCCAGATGGTTTTTCAGGACCCGAGCTCCGCACTGAACCCGAGACACCGGATCGGAGATACTCTGGCTGAACCGCTGCTGGTGCACGGGCTGATGTCGAAGGCCGACGCCAGGAAAAGGGTAGGGGAGCTTCTCGAGTTGACTGGTATTCGGCAATCCATGTGGGGCCGGTATCCACACGAGCTGAACAGCGGTCAGCGACAGCGCGTGGTCATCGCCCGCGCGCTGACGGTCAGCCCGATTCTTCTGATCGCGGATGAGCCCGTGTCGAAACTCGATGTGTCGATGCAGGGACAGATCCTGAATCTGCTCCTCGACCTTCACCGGCAGCTCGGCCTCACCATCCTCTTCATCACCCACGACCTCTCGGTCGTCCGCCAGGTCGCCGACCGCGTGATCGTGATGTACCTCGGGCGAGTCATGGAAGCCTGCAGCGCCGACGCGTTCTTTTCGAGTCCGCGCCATCCCTACAGCGAGGCCCTCGTCGCATCGACGCCGCGCGTGCGGGCCGAGCCCGAGAAAAGCATGCTCATCAAAGGCGAGATCCCGAGCCCGATCCATCCCCCGCGGGGATGCCCATTCGCGACGAGGTGCCCGCTGGTGATCCCCGCGTGCGAGCAAGCCGTGCCACCGCTTCACGAGGTCGGCCCCAGCCAGCTGGTGGCGTGCATCCGTAGGTGAGACAACATCCAAAACGACATCAAGGGGAGGCGCCACATGGATCACGTCGCTGACAACGAGACCTCGCTCACGGGGAGCCTGGCAAAGGGCCTGGCCGTCCTGGCGGTGTTCGGTCCGGACAACCCGAGCATGGGCGTGTCCGAGATCGCGCGGCGCGTGCAGATCAACCGCGCCACGGCATACCGGATCGTCTCGGCCCTGACCTCACTCGGGTTCCTCGAGCAGATCGACCGTGGCGGAGGCCGTCGTGAGTATCGTCCTGGCCTGAAGGTGCTGCTGCTGGGGCGAGCCGCGCTGGAAAGCCTCGAGCTTCCCGAGCTCGCCCTGCCCTATCTGCAACAGCTGCAGGCGCAGTTCGGGGAGACGGTGAACATGGCGATCCTCGATGAAGCATCCATCGTCTACATCCTTCGTCTCAAGACCGCGATCATCGTCAACATCCGCCTCTTCGTCGGGAGCCGCCTTTCCGCCCATTGCACCTCGATGGGAAAAGCGATGCTGGCGTTCCTCCCGGAGGATGAGCTCGAAACGATCATCGCCCAGATCGATTTCCAAGCATTGACCGAGCGCACCATCAGAACGCGCGAGCAGCTGCTGGGCGATCTCGACGACGTTCGCCGGCTGGGCTTCGCGGTCAACGACCAGGAGCTCGCCCTGGGACTTCGATCGGTCGCCGCCCCCGTCTTCAACCGGCAGAAGGTGGTGGCCGCCATCAACATCGCCGTGCCCGCCGGTAGGGCTGGGTACGATCGCGTGTCGCAGGATCTCGGTCCGGCCGTCCGGAACACGGCCCAACGGATCTCGAACGCGCTGAGCGAGCTGACCTCCCCCGAGATCTCGATGCCAGGGGGCGTGTTGGGCCGGGAGGCGTCCAGACGATGACCGCCGACGGTTCCCTCAAGGACCAGATCGAATCGAGCTACCGCCAGAAGACCGGCGAATCAGCCCGGCTCAACGCGCGAGCATCGCGCACGCTGCCGATGGGGGTGACGGGCTCGGCAAAGTTCTACGAGCCATACCCGGTCTACCTGGCGCGCTCGGAGGGCGGCCGCGTGTGGGACGTCGACGGGAACGAGTACGTGGACTACCTGATGGGCGCCGGACCGGGGATCCTTGGTCACCGGCATCCGCGGGTCCACCGGGCGGTGACGCAGCAGCTCGACGAGATCACCCAGGTGCTCGCGCCCACCCGGCTGGAAATCGAGTTCGCCGAGCGTCTGCAGCATCACATGCCCTATCTGGAACGGATCAGGTTCACCAACACCGGGTCCGAAGCGGTCCGGACCTGCCTTCGGGCGGCCCGGGCGTTCACCGGACGGACCGGCTTCGCCAAGTTCGAGGGTGGGTTTCACGGTTCGGACGATCCCTTCCTGATATCTGGGGCGAACACGGCCGGCGATGCGCAGACGCCCTCACCCGCGTTCGACTCGGCGGGCGTGCCCTCCTACATCGCCGACGACGTCCTGGTGCTGCCGTTCAACGATGGGCTGAGGGCCGCCCAACTGATCGACGCTCACCACGACCAGCTCGCGGCGGTCTTCATGGAGCCGGTGGCGTTCTCGACCGGCGGTGCCATTGCGGCCAGCCCCGCTTTCGCACACGCGGTCGCCGAGGCGACCCGGCGGCACGGCATCCTGCTGGTCTTCGATGAGGTGGTGACCTCGCTCCGGATGGGGCTCAGTGGTGCGCCCGGCTACCTGGGAGTAACCCCGGACCTTTCCGCGATCGGCAAGGCGGTTGGCGGCGGGTTCCCGCTCGGGGCGATGGGCGGACGCGCCGAGGTCATGGATGCGGTGCTGGGCCGGCCGTCGCTGGAAAATGGGAAACGCATCTTTCATTCAGGGACGTTCACCGGGAACCCGGTCTCCCTGGCCGCTGGGCTGGCGGCCTTGCAGGTCATGGAAACCGAGCCCGTGCTGGAGCGAATCGACGCCCTCGCCGAACGACTTCGAGGCGGGCTGCGCCGGCTCTTCGCCGCCTATGAGGTGGGCGCCCACGTCACGGGCGTACGCTCCGTTTTCCAGGTTCATTTCAGCGAGACCGAGCCACGGAACCGCCGCGACATGGTGCAGGGGAACCGGGAGCTGACCCGGCTGTTCCTCCTCGGGCTGGTCACCGAGGGGGTTCTCTGGCCGCCGATCCATCCCGGGGTGACGAGTTACGGACACACCGAGGACGACATCGACCGATCGCTCGCTGCCGCGGAACGGCTGATGCCAATGTTTGAAGCGCGCTGATGCCGAGCACGCCATCGAGACGTCCGACAACGGAGAAGGTGATAACGATGTCGGAGGCGGTCCGGCAGTTCGTTGTCGACGGCGACCTCGTTTATGTGGCCGGCTTCTCGCACGCGATCGCCTTCGCGGCAGGCCACGAGATCATCCGGCAGCGAAAGCGTGACCTCACGCTGTGCCGAGCGACTCCGGACGTGATCTACGACCAGATGGTGGCGGCCGGCTGCGCCCGCAAATTGATCTTCAGCTGGACCGGAAATCCCGGTCTCGGCAATCTGCACTGCATCAGTCGCGCCCTGGCCGAGGGACTGGCATTCGAAGAGTACTCCCACTACCAGTTGCTGGCGCGCCTGGTGGCCGGTGGAACGGGTCTGCCCTTCTACCCACTGCCCGAGGGATCCGGTGGCGAGCTGGCCCACCACAACCCGAACTTGAAGGTGATCACGGATCCCTATTCGGGATCGAGTTGGGTCACGGTTCCGCCGCTGCGACCCGATGTGGCCTTCATCCACGTGCAGCGGAGCGATCGTGCCGGCAACAGCCAGATGTGGGGGGTGGTGGGAGACGTCCGCGACGCCGCTGCTTCGGCGCGTCGGGTGATCGCCTCGGTCGAAGCCATCGTTCCGGACGACGTGGTGCGGGGCGACCCGAACCGAACGATCCTTCCTGGCTTCCTCGTCGACGCGGTCGTCCTCGAGCCCTGGGGGGCGCACCCGTCCCCCGTCCAGGGGCACTATGACCGCGACAACGACGCCTACCGGAGCTGGTCCGTCATCTCCCGAGAGCCCAACCGAGTGACGGAGTTCCTCGACGAGTGGATCTACGGCGTCAACGGCCGGGCCGATTACGTGCGGCGCCAATTGTCACGGCTGAAGGCGCTTGTCGTTGGCACCCGCCTGAGCGAGCCGGTCAACTACGGAAAGGCCTGACTTGATGATCACGGCGAGCCGCCGCGAAGAGATGCTCGTGCTCGGTGCTCGAGCCCTGCAGGGGCGGAAGTCAGTGCTGGTCGGGATTGGCCAGCCCAATCTGGCCGCCGCCCTGGGCAAATGTCTCTATGTGCCCGACCTGATCCTGCTGTACGAATCGGGGATCATCGATGGTGGCTCCGAGAGGCTAGCGCTGTCCATCGGCGATCCCGCCCTGGTAAAGGGAGCGGCGGGGATCTGCTCGATGTTCGAGTTGTTCGCGTACTACCTTGGTGGCCGGAGGATCGATGCGGGGTTCGTCAGTGCCGCGCAGATCGGCCGGGCCGGGGACATCAACACCACCGTGATCGGGTCCTACGCCAACCCCACCCTTCGCCTCCCGGGCAGCGGCGGCGCGAGCGATATCGCTCTCCTCGTGGATGAGCTCGTGGTCATGATGCCGCACGAGAAGCGTCGCTTTCCCGAAACCGTTGACTTCGTCACCTCGTCAGCGGGGAGGGCGATGACGGTGATCACGGACCTGGCGACGCTCGCCATGTCGAACGGCGAGCTGGTGGTCACCGCGATCCGGCAGGGTGTCGACCCCGACCAGGTCAGAGCCGAAACGGGCTGGCCCGTCGGCTTCAAGGAGCCACTGGGGTCGACGCCGCCCGTCACCGCGGAGGAGCTGGCAGCCGTTCGCCGACTCGACAAAGACGGCCTCTACTCGTAGGAGACCCAAACGGCCCGCAGCATCAACGTCGGGATTAGCGTCTCCTTCCAGAACCCAGCGCAATGGCGCATCCCCTGGCCGGATCTCTACGCGGAGACCCTCGACTTCATCAGAGCCGCCGAGGCCCTGGGCATCGATGAGGTGTGGCTGTCCGAGCACCACTTTGCCGCTGACGGGACCTGCCCCGCCCTGCTCCCGGTGGCCGCGGCGATCGCGGCCAGTACCAGCCGGATCCGCATCGGGACCAAGGTCATGCTGCTGCCGTTTCATCACCCCGTGCGGCTCGCGGAGGATGCCGCGGTCGTCGACATCCTGTCGAACGGACGGCTCGACCTCGGCCTGGCGGCCGGCTATCGTCCGGCGGAGTTCGCCGGCTTCGGTATCCCTCGGTCCCAACGGGCAGCCCGCATGGACGAGGGGCTTTCCATCCTCAAGAACGCGCTCAGCGGCGAAACCTTCGAGCACCACGGCCGCTTCTACGATCTCGGGCCGCTCACGATCGTGCCCGCGCCGGTGCAGCGACCGATTCCGCTCTGGCTCGGCGGGCGCAGCGCGGCGGCTATGCGGCGGGCGGCCGAAAACGGATGTCACCTGCAGCTGGCCGACTTCATCCTGGAGCACGCCATCAGCGATTACGGGCATTACCAGCAGGCATTGCGGGCCATCGGGACGGACCCATCACAGTACAGCGTGGCCGCCGTCGCGACCGCCTTCTTGGACGAGGATCGGGAGCGCGCCTGGAACAGCGCCGCCGAGCACCTGCTCTATCAGCAGAACCTCTACCAGCAGTGGTTCACTGAAGGTTCCGACCGACCGGCCGATCGCTACCAGCCTATGCAAAAGACCTCAGAGCTGAAGCGCGGCAGCTACCTGATCGGCGACCCGGACGACGTTCTCCAACAGCTTCGCGATTACCACCGGCAGGTCCCGTTCACCCACATCAGCATCTGGATGCTGTTGCCGGGAATGCGGCTCGGTCCGGCCCTCAGGTCCCTCGAGCTGTTCTGCCGCAGGGTCCTGCCGGCGCTAGGCTGAACGCACGGTCGCGGGCTCGAGGTCGGCCACGGCGGGGATGAGCCTTTCGCCGATCAGCTCGAGCCGTTTCGTCTCGTACAACCTTCGGCACGTGCCCGATCGGTCTGGATCCCCATGCCGGCCAGCCACTTCAGGCCCCCGATCACCTTGCCGAGGTTCTCGCCGTTGTCGCCCAGGTCGAACGTGAAAAGGGAGGTCTTCTCGATCTCGTCGTAGTTGCGGCCGACGCTAAGCCCACAGCGATAGACGAAGAGTCGAACTGTCCCTTTTTCGAAAGTGTGTACACTCTGGGCGCGAGTGTGTATAATAGGTCCTGTAATGCGCCAGCACGTGCGAAAGAACATCACGCTTCCGGCAGGGATGGATGCCCGCCTGCGAAGACTCGCCAAGGCACGAGGGGCATCCCAGAGCGGATTGATCGTACATTTGGTTGCGCTTGGATTGGCGACCGAATGCGGAGAAGGCGACCCGCTTCTCAAGTACCTCGGCTCCATCGAGGGTCCGGCGGACCTGTCAGCAACCGTCGATAAGACGGTGTACGGCGCTGACCGCACTCGCTGACGGCGGCTTACTCATCGCGGCTGTCAATCGAGGCGACCGGCATCATGCCTGGGCGACGCGTCACATCCTCGCAGCTCGCCGACAGCGCAACAAGATCGCGGTGCCGGACATGGTCGTGGGCGAAGCATTTACGAAGCTCCGATACGACCGAAGAGTAAGTCCGCGCAAGGACGCGAGCGTCGCGCTCACAATCTTCAAGCTGGTGGATGGCGCACCCGACGTGTTTGAGGTGCGGTCAGCTGGTCGCGGTACCCATCGACGGGCTCGCGACATACTCAGCCAGTACATCGATCAGTCGTTCTCCTACGTCGACGCTGCGGTGTTTGCTGCCGTGGACGACGACCCCGCTCTCGATCAGATCCTGACCGTCGATGGTCGAGACTTCTCGATCTATCGCTTCGCCCATTCCGTTGAGATCATCGTGCCTTGACCGCACGAGTCGGGGCCGCACACAGGTCGAGTTGAGGCAACTGATCTAGCGGGAGCCGGCGGGAGCGGGCTCGAGGTCGGCCACGGCGGGGATGAGCGTTTCGCCGATCATCTCGAGCCGTTTCGTCTCGTACACCTTGGGTACATGCCCGATCACGGTCTGGATGCCCATGCCGGCGAGCCACTTCAGGCCGCCGATCACCTTGCCGAGGTTTTCGCCGTTGTCGCCCAGGTCGAAGGTGAACAGGGAGGTCTTCTCGATGTCGTCGTAGTTGCGGCCGACGGCGTTGCAATGCTCGCGCAGGATGTCGAGTTTGCGCGGGATTTCGGGAGTGGGGAAGAGGTTGCAGGCGTCGGCATACTGGGCGACCATACGGAGGGTCTTCTTTTCGCCGCCGCCGCCGATGAGGATTGGTGGATGGGGGCGGGTGAGGGATTGCGGGGAGTTGAGCGGGCGCTCGAGCTGGTAATGCTCGCCCCGGAACGGCTTTTCGCTGCCGCGCTTGCCCTCCCACATCTGCTGGCAGATCTGGAGCGTTTCCTCGAGGCGCTCGAAGCGCTCCTTGATCCCCGGGAACGGGATACCGAGGCCGCGGCTCTCGGCTTCGTTCCAGGCGGCGCCGATGCCCAGCCAGGCGCGGCCGCCGGAGAGGACATCGAGCGTGGTGACGGTCTTCGCGAGGATGCCTGGGTGGCGGTAGATGGCGCCCGTCACCATGGTGCCGAGCTTGGCGCGCGACGTCACCGCCGCCATATAGCCGAGCGCGCTATAGCCTTCGAGCATCTCGTGGTGTTCGGGGCCGTTCATGCGGATCTGCCAGAAGTGGTCCATCACCCAGATGGAGTCGAAGCCGGCCTGGTCCGCGGTCCGCGCAATCTGACCGAGCGTGCTCCCGAGCTTGGCCGGGCCGGCCGGCCAGGTGAAGTCAGCGATATCGAGTCCGAGCTTCATAGATCCTCCTCAGCGGTCTGGACGTTCTCCTTCATCATGCGGCGCGGGGCAGGTCGTTTGCACCCGCCGAATGGGTGGGTCCGACGGTGAGTTAGTCGCCGACGGGGCCAGGGACGGCGTTGGCGGCGATCACCCTGCCGAACCAGTGCGCGCTGCTTTTGAGCAGGCGAGCCTGGGTGGCGTAGTCGACATGGATCAGCCCGAAGCGCAAGCGATAGCCGTCTGCCCATTCGAAGTTGTCCATCAACGACCAGACGATGTAGGCCTCCAACGGGACCCCCTCGTCGATGGCGCGGGTCGCGGCCCGGAAATGGGCCGCAAAATAGTCGATTCGCTCGGGGTCATGGCAACGGCCATCCGGCCCGACGTAATCGTGCAAGGCGATGCCGTTCTCGGTGATCCAGAGCGGGACCTTCGTCCACTCATGCGTGACGCGAGTCAGCACCGAGTAAAGCGCTTCTGGCCGGATCGCGACCCTCCCTTCGGTCATCGGCGGCGTGGGCGGCAACTTGCGAGCGCCGCGCACGATATTGGATGCAGCCTTGACGTGATCTGGATCGGCGATGACACGGTGCTGCTCGTAAAAATTGACGCCCAGGAAATCCACCGGTCGACTGATGGCCGCGAGGTCGTCGTCCCGGACGAACACGAAGTCGCTAACGCCGGCCCAAAATTCGTAAGCGTCTGGCGGATAGCACCCGCGGAATAGGGGAGACAAG
>Ga0137390_10000584_pt1 | contig 25351 bp, 25 predicted proteins | sample 15con2h24AmetaG_FD_104937 | JGI IMG/M metagenome (GOLD analysis project Ga0137390, IMG submission 104937) | Vadose zone soil microbial communities from Angelo Coast Range Reserve, California, USA - 15con2h2.4A metaG | ecosystem: Environmental > Terrestrial > Soil > Vadose zone > Saprolite... | reverse complement strand
CCCGCCGCTCCCGCCGGCCCGCCTCGATCCGCTCGCTGATCGTCACCCGCCCATCGTGCCAGCCGCGTTCAGGAAACTGGACGCCGTAGCGGTGCTGACGGGTCCATTGTTACCGGCACCCCCAGCTGCGCGACGTCCAGGACCACCGCCCCGCCCCCGGGCGCACCACCTCGGCTCATGCACAGCAACGCTACCTACCGCGGGGCCGGGCGAACATCCTGAAACGCCCGAACCGGCTTAACGTGCGTTCCGGTTCCGTTGCAGGTCCACCCCCGAATCGTGACCGCGATCGCGCGCGGATCCGGATCCGCCCGGGCGGTCACGGAACTCCGGAAAATGTCGGCGGCCCGGTGTACCTTCGGTGGTGGCTGAAGCGCCAGCCGATCCGAGCCCGCGCCGCCCACGCTGGCGTGTGGCGCTGAAGGAGAAGACGTCCCGGACTCAGCGCCCGTGATCTCCCGGCATGCCCTCGTGCTGGCGGGGCCGGGCGTGGGCCGTCCCGCCGGAAAGAAACGATCGCGATGCCGAAAGACTCCCGGGCCCTGACCCGCGCCGCCCGGTCCCGCATGGCCGCCACCGGCGAAACCTATACCCAGGCCCGCGCGGGCCTCCTGGCGCCGCCGCGGATGGACCGCGACACGCCGCCGGACGGCCTGGTGGCCGCGCTGATGTTCGGCGAGCTGATGGCCGCGGGCAAGCGCGCCGCCGCGCCCGGCGACCTGGCCGAGGCCGCCGCCGCGGTGCAGGCCGCGCTCACCCCGCTGTGGCCCCGCGTCGTGCCCGAAGTGGCCCGCGACGTGCTGACCACCTGCGCGCAGATCGCGGTCAGCCGGGGCGTCACCGGGCTGCCCGCCAGCGCCGGCAGCATCACCGCCGCCACCGTGCTCGAGCTGACCGCCGGATGGGTGGCCGCCGGCAACCCCGGCCCCGGCGCGCGGTTCACGCCGCCCGTCGCCTACGCCAGCTCAGTGGCGTTCGACCGTGACGAGGACGCCGGGACGCTGGCCGCGGTGGCGCTGCTGCTCGCCGTCGCCCACCCGGCCGCGCCCGCTCGCGAGCTGGCCGGCGACGACTGGCCGGCCAGCTGCCCGGAGTGCGGCGGCGATGACCCGCAAGGCACCTACGGGTGCCAGTGCTGGGATCCGTCCGCATGCTCAGAGTGCGGCAGCAATAGCGGCACCTGCGGCTGCTGGGACTGAGTGGCGTGCCGGGTTACCAGGACGCGGTCGCCGTGGCCGGCCGGGGCCTGGCCGTGTTCCCGCTGCCCGCCGGGAGCAAGGCGGCCGGGCCGGGGTGGCAGCGGCGCTGCACTGCCGACCTGGAGGTGCTGGCCCGCACCTGGCCGGACGGGGCGAACATCGGCGTCGGCTGCCGCGCCTCGGGCATCGTCGGCCTGGACCTGGACCGGCACGACGGCGGCCCGGACGGCGTCGCCGTCTTCGCCGCGCTGTGCCGCATCTACGGGCAGCCCTGGCCGGACACCCTCACCGTCGCCACCCCGCACGACGGGCGGCACCTGTACTTCCGCGTCCCGCCCGGCCTCGCGGCCGCCAGCACGATCAGCCGGTGGCCCGGCATCGACATCCGCGCGCCCGGCTACCGGACCGGCGGCTACCTCGCCGGCCCCGGCTCGGTCGTCGACGGCGCGGCGTACGTCATCGAGCGCGACGTCCCCGCCGCTCCTCTCCCCCGCTGGCTGGCCGGACTGCTCACCCGCCGCGCGCCGGTTTCGTGACACCGGCGCCGACGTCGGCGAGCTGGCCGCGGTGGTCACGGAACACCCGGGCGCCGGTAGTGCGGGTCTGAGAACGGCGGCCGGCTCGCGTTCGCTTTCCGGCGGCGGCCTTCCTCGATCCAGGCCGGGATGGCCTCCGGGTCGGCGCCAGCCTTGCGGCACAGCCGGGCAGACTGCCACGCGATCGGCTCGTTCAGCTCTCCCTCGGATGCGCCCTCGAGGATGCCGGCCACCTCGGCCAGCAGGTCGCCGCGCCCGTTCGCGAGCTCGCTGAGCTCGGCCACCGCCGCGGCTTCCTCCTCCCCGGTCAGCTCGCGCCACTTGGCGTGATGCCCGGCGGTACCGGTGAGCTGCGCGACGAGGATGCGATCACGATCCGGGCCCGGGTGGCGGTCAGCCATGTTCCCCAGTGTCGCTGACCTGTACGGAAAAGCTATGCCGAACTGCAAAGATAGACGCCTACCTGGTCGACACCGCCCGCTGCGTCATCCAGGCCGGGCGCACTTGCCGCCGGCATGCCGCTTTCCCGGCCGCCCGCTGGCCGAAGGCACCAACTCGGTCAGCTCGAGGAAGCGGTCGAACTGCTGGGTGGCCCACTCCGGATCAGCGATATTCGTCACGAGGCAACCATTGCAGGACCGCCGCCGTCACGGGCCAATTCTCGGCTGATCGCATGGACCCCGAGTGCCGGGCTAGAGCGCAGCGCGTCCTGGCTCACTCCTTGCCTGGTGCCCGGCGGCTGCGCCTGGGCTGCCCGCCCTGGCCGGCCCCTGATGATGTGGCGGCCGCGGAGGCCTCGGCGGCTTCGCCGCGGGCCTCCAGTGCGGCGCGCAGCTCGTCCCGCTCGTGGCGGACCGTGCCGGCTTCGGCCTCGGCACGCTCGGCACGCTGGCGAAGGTCGGCGCGGGCTTCCTCGAGCACCCGGGCCCGGCTGTCGGATAGCTCGCGGAGCTCTTCCCGCTCGCGGGCAGCGTCGGCACGGACCTGCGCGAGCTGGTCCCGTGCCTCGGCCGCGGCGTGCCCGGCCCGTGCCCCGGCGTCGGCGATGGCGGCGGCATGCTCTGCCCGGACCTGGTCCAGCTCGGCCGCGTGCGCACGGGCCTCGGCCTGTGCCTCGGCGAGGCGGGCGGCGAGCTGCTCTCGCTCTCGCTCGGCGCTGGCACGCAGCCGTTCCAGCTCGGCGGCGGCGCTGGTGCGCAGCTGCTCGAGTTCGCGGGCGGCGTCTTCCCGGGCTCGCGTGGTTTCCGCGCGGGCGGCCTCGGCGAGGGCCCCGGCCGCGGCGGCGCGCTGCCCGGCTTGCTCGGCCTCGGCGCGGGCCTGGTCCCGGGCGGCCTCGGCGGCGTGGACGAGGGCCTCGGCCTCGGCGCGGGCCCGCTCGATCGCTTCCCGCGCTGCCGCCTCCGCGCTGCCCGCGCGTGCCCCGGCCTCGGCGATGGCCTCGGCCTTGTCCGCCTCGGCCTGGCCGATGGCCTGGTCGCGCTCGGCCGCTGCGGCGCTGATCCGCCCGGCGGCGTCCGCCTCGGCCTGCTCGACCCGAGCAGAGGCGTCAGCGCGGGCCTGCTCAGCCTGCTCGCGGGCGGCGTCGGCGGCCTGCAGCTGCTCATCCATCTCCGACGCCGCGGCGCGGGCCTCTTCGGCTTCGGCCTCGGCCTGCTGGCGGCGCTGCGCCTCGCGGGCCAGGCCGCCGCGGGCGTCGGCGACTTGCGCGATTGCCTCGGCCTGCACCGCCTCGATCTGCGCCTCGGCCGCTTCCGGATCTGCGGCGGCCTGCAGCTGCTCGGCGGCCGCGGTGAGCTTGGCCACCAGGGCGGCCGCGTCGGCCAGCAGGCCCGTCCGCAGCTCCGACGCGCGGGCGGTGGCCATGGTGACCGGCCGGTCCAGGTCCGCCGGGGACGGCGCGCCGTCGGCGGCCCTGCGGTCCAGTGCCGCGCGGGCCCGGAACGCAGTCATGGCGGTGTGCGCCGGCCGCCCCTGATCGTCGGCCAGGTCGCAGTACTTCGGCTTGCTGCCGCGGCCCTCGAAGGCTGCGGCGCGCGGGGGCCGCTCGCACCCCGGGTAAGCGCACGTCGGCGCGGTCTCCGGGTCGGCTGAGGTGATGTTCATCGGATCGCTCATGGAGCTCATCGTATCATCGTTATTTCGTTTAGCAATGCAATAATGAAATGCAATAATGAAATGATGAATCGGTCGGTCGGCCGCCGCCAGCCGGCCTGCTCGCCGAGCACTGTCAGTGTCAGTTCTCAGCTGACCTGTCGGTTTCTCACGCGAGCTGTCGGTGAAGGTGTCGGTTTCTCATCTGATCTGTCGGCGGCGGGTGTGCCTGTGGCAGCGTCCGCCTGGGCGTGGCTGGGGACGGCGGGGGCTCATGGCGGCTGGCTGGCGATGCGGTGCGGGGCAGGGGCTCGCGGTTTCTCACCTGATCTGTCGGTAGAGGGCTTGTTTCTCATCTGATCTGTCGGAACAGGTGGCGGGCTCTTGCCCGGGTTGGCCAGGATTGGGCCGACACGGGTGGAGGGGAGAGGGGCTGAGGACTGGGGTGACCGCTGACCTGCTGTCTGCCGGCTGGGAGCCCGGCGATGCCGGGCTGGGGGCCGCGTGGCTTCCCGGGGGGTTCGAGGTGGAGTACGCCGAGCCGGGCGGGCGGGAGGTCCGGGCGGGGCTGGACAGGCTGCGCAGGGTGGATCTGGGCTCGTGCCTGCCGGTGCGCTCGTTCCCGTCCTGCAAAGGGCAGCGGAACTATCCCGGCTGGTTCTGGTCCTCGAAGATGGGGAAGCACGTCGGGTTCGAGTCGTGGGTGGAGCGCGGTCACCTGGTCGCGCTCGACTTCGCCCCCGAGGTCACCGCGATCGTCTCGCAGCCGTTCTGGCTGTGCTGGCGGACGCCGGCCGGGAAACCTGCCCGTCACGCGCCCGACTTCTTCGCCCGGCTGGCCGGCGGCGGGGCGCTGGTGATCGACTCCCGGCCGCGCGACGTGGCCGGCGACGATGACCGGCGGGCGTTCGCCGCCACGCGGCGGGCCTGCGAGATGCTCGGGTGGGCCTATGCGGTCTGCGGCGAGATGGACCCGGTGGTGGCCGCCAACCAGCGGTGGATCGCCGGCTACCGGCACCCGCGCTGCGGGGATCCCGCGACGGAGGCGAGGCTGCTGGAGGCGTTCGGCCCCGGGCTCCCGCTGATGGAGGGCGCTGAGGCGGCGGGGGATCCCCTCGCCACGCTGCCGGCGCTGTTCCACCTGATGTGGCGGCGGGAGCTGGCAGCGGACCTGTCGCTGGTGCTCAGCCACCGGACCGCGGTCTGGAGGGCGGGCCGTGGCTGAGCGTCCGGGGGTCGTGCGGATCGGCGACCGGGTCGTGTTCTCTGGCGCCGAGTACTCCGTGGTCGCGCTGTCGGGCAGCCTGGTGCGGCTCGTGGCGGACTCCGGGGAGACGGCCGTGGTGGCGATGGCCTACCTGGCGGGAGCGCCTGACTTCGCCGTGGCCGGGGCCGGGCCGCGTGCGCGCGTGTCGCCGACGGGGCTGCTGGAGGCCCTGCCGGACGGGGTCGCCGGCGCCGCCCGCAAGTGGGAACGGCACCTGACCGAGGTGGAGACCGGCCTTCCCCCGGGCGCGGAGCCGGGCACGGCCCCGAAGCCGGAGTTCGACCCGGTGGCCCGCACGCTGACCGAGCGGGCGCAGGCCAAGGCCGATGAGCTGGGCGTGACCCTGCGGACGGTCGAGCGGATGCTGCGCCGCTACCGGGACCAGGGACTGTGGGGCCTGGTCGATACCCGCCACGCGAAGCGGGCCAGACCGACAGGGAACGTCGACCCCAGGGTGGTGGCGGCCGCCGTCACGGTGATCGACGCGCAGACGCACGCCTCGACCGGCACCAAGTCCCGGGCGGTGCGGCGGATCAGGCAGATGGTGGAGGACGAGCACGGCCCCGGGACGGTGCCGATGCCGTCGAACGCGACGTTCTACCGGCTCCTGGACGTGCTGTCGGCCGGCCGGCACACGTTCGGCTCGGCGGTGACCAGGCGGCAGGCGGCGAACCGGCCGGACGGGGCGTTCACCCCGATCACCGCCGCCAGGCCGGGTGAGCAGGTGCTCATGGACGGCACCCCGCTGGACGTCATGGCCATCATGGACGACGGGGTGCCCGGACGGCCCGAGCTCGTCGGGGCGATCGACATCGGGACCAGGACGCTCTGCGCCGCGGTCCTGCGGCCGGTCGGGGCCAAGGCGGTCGACGCCGCGGTGCTGCTGGCCCGGATGATGGTGCCCGAGCCGATGCGGCCCGGCTGGGACCAGGCCCTGGCGATGTCGGCCTCGCGGATCCCCTGCAGGCGGCTGGCCACCATCGACCAGCGGATCGAGATGGCGGCCGCCAAGCCGGTCATCATCCCGGACACCGTGGTCATCGACCACGGCAGGGTGTTCCTGTCGGAGGTGTTCCTGCGGGCCGCCGGCACTCTCGGCATCTCGGTGCAGCCCGCCCACCAGCTGACGCCCACCGACAAGGCGACGATCGAGCGGACCTTCCTGTCCATCAACACGCTGTTCTGCCAGCACGTCGCCGGTTACACCGGCCGGGACGTCACCCGCCGCGGCTCTGGCGGCGACCAGGAGCTGTGGTCGCTGGCGGACCTGCAGGAGCTTCTGGACGAATGAGTCATAGCGGGCTGGCAGTGCCGCCCGCATGACGGGCTGCGCCACCCGTTCACGCCGGACCAGCCGTGCTCCCCGAACGACGCCTACGCCGCCCTGGTCGCCGCCGCCGGCTACGTGCCGGTGGCCCTGACGGCCCTCCCGGATCATCCAGCGAATAAACAACGCTTGGCATCACGGCCAGGTAACGACGGCGCTGGCTGTCCGGATGGCCCTACTTAGGCTGGCGACGGCGCGCTGCCGGATCCGACTGGGCTACGTGGCGGGCAACGGCCTCAGGTCCAGGCCGGGCGTAGCGTTCAAGAGAGCGGACGGAGGCGTGGCGGGAACGGGCGAGCAGCATCGGGGTATTGGTCCCGTCTTCGGCCTCGTGGGTCAGCAGGCTGTGCCGGAGCTGGTGCAGGGTCCAGCCTTGCGCCTCCTCGAGTTCCTCGAGGGTCGCGACGGGGTTGGCCAGGGGCCGGGTCGCGAGCTCGAACGTCTCCTCGGCCCGCCGGTAGGACAGCCTTGCCCGGCCGGTGACAGGGCACAGGTCTCCGGTGGCGACCGGGCGGGCTGGCCTGCGAGCGGTGAGGAACGCCGGCCCCTCGCGGCGGCCGGCGAGGAGGCGGGGCAGCAGCAGCGCGGTGCCGGTCTGCCAGTGCACCCAGTCGGTTGAGCCGCCCTTGGATACGACGCGCCCGCGCTTGCTGGGCAGGTCGAGGTCGGGGACGTCCAGGCCGAGGATCTCCTCGGCGCGGGCGGCGGTCTCGTACAGCATCCGCCACAGCGCCTTGTCCCGCAGCGGCACGTCCAGTTTCCAGATCGCGGCGACCTGCGAGCGGGTCAGAGCCCGGGTGGTGTCCACCGGGACCTTCGGCCGGGCCCACCCGGGGGGGCAGACCAAGTAAGCCCGAAAGGGGCAATGGGCTTGGGAAGAGGGCCGGTCGCCTCTGCGCAGACGCGGGGAGTTGTCCAGCTGAGATCTTCAGGGCTCACGGCCAGGCCAGCATGATCCGCTATTTGGCACTTGGGCGCACGGTTCTTACAAATACCCCGTGATTTCCGACCGCGCCGCCGCCCGGTAACGCGCCGCTCTCACCCGATCACGACCTCCCCGGGGCGAGGACGCCCCGAACCTAATTGCGCACCACGTCGTTAGAGCGGCGACCTGAGCGGTCGGTCGTGCAGCGATTTGGAGGTGACCTGGCGGGGCGCCTGGTGCCCGCACTCTCAGTCGAGGGTGGCACGGGCCAAGAAGGGAGCGAGCTCTCGTCGTGCCTGCTCGGGCGTCACCACGTCCGCGGGATCCAGCTTCTCGTAGCTGTAGCTCTCCGGGTCGTCGTAAATGCGCTCACCGATGAGCTTGGCGTCGCTCGTGTAAGCGAAGATCTGAAAGATGTGGTGGGTCATGAGGTAGTGCGCGTCGGGATCCGCCTCGATGTCATGGTCCAGCAGCAACTCTCCGGGCGTCACATGGGTCCAGACCGCCTCCGTTGTCACGCCGAAATCCTCGACGCACATGTTCATGGTGCGGGCCCCCATGACATTCGTTCTCGTATCGAAGGTCTCCCGGTAGAAACCTTCCACCGCGGCCTTTCCCGTGAGTACTCGCATTTTCCCGCGGTCACCGACCCGGTACATGGGCTCGCTGATCGTGAGCTCGGGAACGATTATCTTGTCCCAGTACCCTGACACCTCCAGCAGAAGGTGCCTGAAGTAGTTCTTCAGGATGGCTCGGTGCAGTGGGTTCCCGGTCCGTGCGAGGTACTTCTCGACGTTCCTCGGCCAGTGCGTGACATCGAACTTCGGCGGGATGTCCATCGTGGTCAGGGCGTCGTGGGTGGGGAGGGCGGAATGGGCGACCATCAGCCGGACTCCATTTCTGTGGTTGAGCAAGGGAAGGGTCTTCAGAGCCAGGGACCCAGCTCCGGTAGCGGTGCACCAGGTGAAGTACGAACGCCGCGGTCACCGCGTCCGGTGAGCCAGCTGGCCAGATCGCTTGCCCGGCCTTCGATCGGACTCCTCCCGGCCGGCCTGCCGGCAGGCCGGCCGGTCGGCCGGACCTCCAGCGTGGGGCTTTCGCCGGCGCGACGTTTGGCCGCCACTTCGGTGACCAGTTTGTCGATCATTTCTGGCGGAAAGTCATCGAAATCGCCTTCAGTGCCCAGATCCACCGAGTGGATCCAGAGCTCACGAGTCCGCAGCCATGGAATCTCCGTGGCGGGAACAGAGCGGCCTTGGCCCGTGACCACCTGGGCCGACCAGTTCGCGTCGCTCAGTCCGGACAGCGCTTCGACGAGCGCTCCCTGCTCCGCCGAAACGAAGTCACGCAACCGCGCGCCGCTCCAGGTCGCGCCCTCGGCGATCTCCTCCGCGCGCGCGGTCTCGTCGGCGTACATGCGCGTCTCCACACCCGACTTCGCCCAATGGACGAGACGGCCCAGAGCACGAGCGTTGAAACCGAGATGGGCGACGATGTGTTTGCGGCTCCAGTCCGGCAAAGCGCTCGGTTCGGCAAGCCGCGCGTCGTCGATCGCGGCCAGCCGGTCGGCGAAGTATGCGTATCCGCCGGTCATCCACGCGAGGTAGTGATCTGGCCTGCTTATCACGCTCACCTCGGCCCTTCAGGCCCATGGACCGGCGTGATGGTCCGCCCGATTCCCTCGATGCTCGTCACCAGGGTCTGACCTGGCCGCAGATACTGCGGGGGCTTCCGGGCATGGCCTACGCCGCCGGTCGTTCCGGTGGCGATCACATCGCCGGGGTTGAGTGTGATGATCGTTGAGATGTAGACGACGAGTTCCATCGGATCGAACAGCAGGTCCGCGATGGTCGAGGCCTGCTTCACCTCACCATCCACCTCGGTGCTGATGGCAGCGTTCGCGGCGAGCTCACCGGGGGTGACCAGATGAGGGCCGAATGGCGCGGTGGCCTCAAAGATCTTTCCCTGCAGCCATTCGTTCGTCCGGAACTGCCAGTCACGCATCGAAACGTCGTTGATGATGGTGTATCCAGCGATCGCCTTCTGGGCGGTACGTCGGTCGGCATGACGCACGGGCGCGCCGATGATGACCGCCAGCTCGGCTTCCCAGTCGACCGCGTTGGACTCCGCGGGCAGCGTGAGCTCGTCGTGGGGGCCGATCAGCACTTCCGGGAACTTCGCGAACAGCGTTGGGTATGTGGGAAGTTCCCTGCCCATTTCGGTGATGTGACTGCGATAGTTCAGGCCGACGCAAATGATCTTCCCGGGTTTCGGGACGACGGGAGCGTACTGCGCCTCGTCGGCATGATGGCGCACACGATTGCCTGCGGCGGCTATCTCCAGCCAATCCGGCTCGGCGAGCAATGCGCCCACGTCGGCCGGTCCGCACTCAACGGCGGTCTCCCCGTCGATGCGCACCGCCCGCGTGCCGGCGGCCGTGCGGATGGTCGCGAGCCTCATTCTGTGCTCTCCCGCCCGGTCAGCTCTCGGTACAAATGGAGTGCCTCGAAGACGGGCGCGTCGCTGAAGCGGAAGAGATCCAGATCAGCTTCGGCATGAATCTCGTACTCGACCCAGGAGGGCACGACGAAGATGTCACCATGTTCCAAGCGATTCTCAATGCCGCCGACGACGGCGGTGCCCCGCCCGGAGAAGACCTGCCATACGCTGGACCCCACCTCTCGCCGCACAACGGTCGACTTCCGCGCGCGTAGCCGGTGAAACTCGGCGCGAATGGTCGGCAGGACGTCACGTCCGGTAGTCGGGTTGCTGAACCGCACCGCGGCGTGGCCGGGCGCGGCCGTTGCCGGATGCCCTTCCGCTTCGATGGCCAGCTGATCCGCGAGTGCCCGGTCGGTGTGTTCCCAGCGGTAGGCCGAGATAGGTGAACTGGGCCGCTCGCCGAGCAACGCCACCGGCTGCACTCCCGGGTGCGCCCAGAGGCGCTCCGCGCGGGAGCGTTCAGGCGTACTGGTGTCCGTCAGTGCCGCCGGCCCGAACTCGAAGAACGAACTGTCGGTCTGGTGGACGAGCGGAATGTCAAGCCCATCCAGCCAGGCCATCGGTGTCTCGGTTACGTTCTGGTGGCCGTGCCAGTTCCATCCCGGGGTGAGCAGAAAGTCACCGCGCCGCATGGCCACCGGGTCACCGTTGACCACCGTCCAGACACCCTCGCCTTCGATGATGAACCGGAACGCGTTCTGTGTGTGCCGGTGCTCGGGAGCGACTTCATGAGGTCCCAGGTACTGGATGGCGGCCCAGAGCGTGGGGGAGGCGTACGGCCGGCCGCCCAGCCCGGGATTCGCCAGGGCAATGGCGCGACGCTCGCCGCCTCTGCCGACGGGTACGAGATCCCCCGCGCGCTGAGCGAGCGGGTACAGCTCGCTCCATCGCCACACATGCGGCCGGGCACGGGGCGTCGGCTGCTCGGGCATCAGGTCATCGATCTGTGTCCAGAGCGGGATCAGGTTGGTTTCCGTGAAGGTGCGATAGAGCGCGTCCAGTTCATCGTCGCGCTCGGCATCTGCTGCAGGCACTGGTTCCTTCCGTTCTTTCTTCCTCATGCTCAACCACCTTTTGTGCTGTCCAGGCCCGCTCGGTTCTCAGCCGCGGGAGGCCAGGCGCCGAGCTGCTCCAGAAGGGAGAAGAGGTTCGCTACGCCCCAATGCTCTGTGATCTTTCCGTCGCGTACCCGCATGGCGTCGACGGTCTCGAAACGGATCACGCGCCCGGTCGGCGCCACGCCCAGGAACGTTCCCTGATGAGTTCCGTGGTACGTCTTGTAGGTGGTCACGAGGTCGCCGTCCGCGGCCTGCCAATGAATATCGGCATGAAAGTCGGGGAAGGCGGCGCGAAGAGTGCGGTAGAGAATCCGAACACCGTCCTTGTCGGGAGTGGTGTTCGGCTGGGGCGTGTGGTCGGCGAAGTCGTCAGCGAAGAGTTCCTCGAAGACATCGAAGTTCCCACCGCCCTGAACTTCTTCGGTGTTCCGGCGGACGACGGCCTTCGCGGCTTCGCTCGCTTCATTGGTGCTCACTGGTGAACCTCCGGCAGATGGTCGTCGATCTCGCCTCAGATGACCGAGATAAGGCCACCGTCGACGATGAGTGAAATTCCCGTGACGTAACTCGACAGGTCAGATCCGAGCCATGCGACGGCGTCACCGACTTCGGACGGCTTGCCGAGCCGGCGTAGCGGTGTGCGTTGCCGAAAGCCTTCAGCGGCTTCGGCCACGCCCGGGGTGGTGTGCAGGAGGTGGGTTTCGATCGTGCCTGGGCAGACCGCGTTCACCCGAATGCCGTCGGGCCCGAGTGCGTCGGCGAGAGATTTGGCCATCAGTACCACGCCGCCCTTGCTGGTCGAGTAGGCGACCGTCATGCCCGCGCCCACGATTCCGCCCATGCTGGCCATCAGTACGATGCTTCCGGGCTTTTTCCGTGCCTTCATCTGCCGGGCCGCGGATTGCGCGCCGAACAGGACGCCGTCGAGATTGACGGCCATGAGCCGGCGGTAGTCGTCCTCCGCGACGTCGGCACCGTCCGAGCGGAGCGTGATACCCGCGTTGCAGACCATGACGTCCACGCCGCCGAACTCCTCGGCGTCCTGGACGAGGGCGTCGACTTCCGAGTGCCGGGTCACATCCGTGGGGATGAATCGTGCGGGCACACCGAGCGCTTGGATCTCAGCCGTCGTGGGGCCGCCGCCTTCACGGGGCGTTTCGATGACGTCGGCGACGATCACCGCCTTCGCCCCGTGCTGTGCCGCCGTGATCGCGGTCGCGCGTCCGATGCCGCTCGCGGCGCCCGTGACGACCACGACCTTGCCCGTCAGGATGTCGCTCATTACGCTCAGGCCGCCCGCAGCGTGGCCAGCGCGGTGCTCCACGCCGCCACTTGGTCGAGTACGGCTCCGACCGCCTCGGCCTGGTGTGCGGCGGGGGTGAACTGGGTGAAGTTGGTGAAGTCGGTGAACAGTGACAGAGCGACCTGGGCGCGGACGTCGGCCACCTGCAGTTCTGCCATGACCAGGCGCAGGTGTTCGACCGCGCGGGTGCCGCCGGCGCTGCCGTAGCTGACGAAACCCGCGGCCTTGTTGTTCCACTCGGCGTAGAGGAAGTCGATGGCGTTCTTCAGCGCGCCGGAGGTGGAGTGGTTGTACTCCGGGGTGACGAAGACATAGCCGTCGAACGAGCCGATCTTCTCTGCCCACGCCAGGGTGTGCGGCCGGGTGTACTGGCCGAGAGAGGGCGGGGCCGCCTCATCGAGGTGGGGCAGGTTGTACTCGGCGATGTCGACGAGTTCGTACTCGGCGTCACTGCGCTGCTTGGCGATGTCGTAGACCCAGTTGGCGACGGCTTCGCCGCTGCGGCCGGGGCGGGTGCTGCCAAGGATGATCGCGATCTTGGTCATGGTGGTTGCTCCTGGTGGCTGGAGACGCGGCCGGGTTGCCCTCCGCTGGTCGGGTACACCCGGCCGGTTTGTTGATGCATCAACAAGACTAGCGCGCGTATGTTGGCGCGTCAACAAACCCCTGTCCGAGTTGCGCACTGGCCGGCGTCGCTCCCGCGATGTGGGTCTGCCGGCGAGCGGCGAATTATTGACGTGTCAACAAGAGCTGTGTAATGTGGACGCGTCATCGAACTGGCGGGTTCCCTGGGCCGGAGTGGTGCGCTCGTCCTCACGCTTCAGAGACGCGGCGCTCTCTCACCCGGCAGGGGCTGCCCCGAGGAGGATTCATTGAAGGCTCTCGTCTCCCGGTCCTACGGGCCGCTGGAAGAACTGACCATTGCGGACGTCCCCAAGCCCGCTCCCGGGCCGGGGCAGATCCTGGTGCGCACGGAAGCGACCGCGTTGAACCCGGCGGACGTCACGCTGGTGACAGGCGCGATGAAGGACGCACTGCCCGTCCAGCATCCGTTCGTGCCGGGTGTCGACGTCACCGGTGTGGTGGAGGCGGTCGGTGAAGGCGTCACCCGCTTCGCCGTGGGCGACCCGATTCTGGCGTGGAACGGTGTTCCCTCCGGCGCCCTCGCCGAGTATGTGCTGGTGCAGGACGCACCTTCGGCCGCGCCGCGGCCGGCCGGTCTGGACACGGCCCATGCGGCGGGGCTGTCGACCGTGGCACTGACCGCGTCAGCCCTTCTTGACGCGGCGAAGGTGCGCCCCGGGGAGACCGTGCTCGTCGTGGGAGCCTCCGGCGGGATCGGCTCGTTCGCGGTACAACTCGCCAAGCAGGCAGGGGCAAAGGTGCTCGGCACCGGGCACGCCGACGACGAGGAGTTCCTCCGCCGGCTCGGCGCGGACGAGGCCATCGACTACAAGCACTCGGACATCACGCAGGAGACGCTGCGGCGGGTGCCGGGCGGAGTCGATGTGGTGATCGACCTGGCCAATGCAGGTCCTGCGCTCGGTGGGTCGGCCGCCGCGGCCAAGCCGGGCGGCCGCCTCGTCTCACCGCTGGGAGGGCCGCCGGCCTTCGATCGGGGGGTCACGGCCACGTACACGGGGACCACCACGCCACCGGGGCGGCTCGACGATCTCGCCGCCCGGGCCGCGGACGGACGGCTTCAGGTGGAGATAAGCGCGAACTATGCCTTCGCCGACTCGCGGCAGGCGCTCATCGACTTCGCCGGGCGGCACTTCCGCGGCAAGGTCACCATTACCTTCTGACCCGCCTCCCACGAGCCCGCCGGCCAATTCCTGGCCGGTCGGCCCCGGGCGGCATTTCACCACGCATGGTTCCGGCCCATTGTGCGGGATGTTCTACGGCTACATCCGCGGGGCCGGAACCGCTCTCCGGCGACTCCGAATGCGGCGGCCGGCAGACCGATGATGCCGCCTGGGTAATGACTATCTGCCGAGAGTCCACGACAAGAAATGGTGTTGCGCTGCCGGAGTGCCGTACCCGGGCGCGCTTTAATCAAAGGAACCAGGTGTCATGACCGAACAGCTTCTGGACTTCACCGGCAAGGTCGTCCTCATCACCGGAGGCGCCACCGGTATCGGGCGGGCGACCGCACGCGCCTTCGCCCGCCGAGGTGCCATCGTGGTCATCGGCGACGTTGACGACCGCGGTGCCGAGACCGTACGCCTCATCGAAGGCGACGGAGGCACCGGCCTCTTCGTCCCGGCCAACGTCACCATCGCGAGCGAGGTCGAGAACCTCGTCAAGACGACGGTCGACACCTACGGCGGCCTGCACGTGGCGTTCAACAACGCGGGCGTGCTCCCTCCCACCAGGCCGATCCTCGAGCAGACCGAGGCCGACTGGGACAAGACCATCGCGGTCGACCTCAAGGGCGTGTTCCTCGCACTCAAGTACGAGATCGCCCACATGGTCACCGCCGGCGGTGGCGCCATCATCAACACCTCATCGATCGCCGGCATCATCGCTGATCCCGGCATGGCTCCCTACGTCGCGGCCAAGCACGGCGTCGTCGGGCTCACCAAGGCGGCCGCCCTCGACTACGCCTCCGCCGACATCCGCGTCAACGCACTCGCCCCCGGCCTCGTCCAGACCCCGATGACCCAGGGCTGGCTCGACGATCCCGCCATGCGCGCCACCGTCGTCGCCGCCTCACAGCTGGGCCGCCCCGCCCAGCCCGAGGAGATCGCCGGAATGGTCCTCTACCTCGCCTCGCCACTGGCATCCTTCGCCACCGGCGGCGTATATGTCGTCGACGGCGGCCGGACCGCTCACTGACACGACCGTCCCGCCCTCGGGTCCGTAGTTCAAGGGAGTCCATAAGAATGGCCAAGCGAACAGTTGCCGAGCAATATGTCGACCTCCTCGCGCGTGCGGGGGTGAGAAGGATGTACGGGGTGGTCGGTGACAGCTTGAATCCGGTGGTCGACGCCATTCGACGCAACAGCGCCGTTGAATGGGTCCAGGTCCGCCACGAGGAGACGGCTGCTTTCGCGGCGAGCGCCGAGGCGCAGCTGACCGGCCGGTTGGCGGCGTGTGCCGGTTCATGCGGCCCCGGAAATCTCCATCTGATCAACGGTCTGTTCGATGCCCACCGTTCGATGGCTCCGGTGCTCGCTCTCGCGGCGCAGATCCCTAGCGGCGAGATAGGCACGGGGTACTTCCAGGAGACCCATCCGGACCGGCTCTTCGTGGAGTGCAGCCACTATTCGGAGTTGGTCTCCACTCCGGAGCAGATGCCCCGAGTGGTCCAGACCGCGATCCAGCACGCGGTCGGTCGGCGCGGGGTATCGGTGGTGTCGCTGCCCGGGGACATCGCCGGCAGGGATGCTCCGGAGGGTTCTGCCGAGCTGGCGATGGTCTCCGACCGGCCGACCATCCGCCCCGGAGATCAGGAACTGGCCCGGCTCGTGGAGCTGATCGACACCTCCGAGAAGGTGACCTTGTTCTGTGGACGCGGCGTCGCGGGCGCCCACCGCGAGGTCATGGCGTTCGCCGAGAAGCTCAAGGCTCCGGTGGGGCACGCGTTGCGCGGCAAGGAGCACATCCAGTACGACAATCCGTACGACGTAGGCATGTCGGGTCTGTTGGGCTACGGAGCCGCCTACGAGGCCATGCACGAGTGCGATCTGCTGATCCTGCTCGGCACCGACTTTCCGTACAGCGACTTCCTGCCGAAGGACGTTCGGATCGTACAGGTCGACGTGCAGCCTGAACGGCTTGGCCGGCGGACCAGGCTGGACCTCGCGGTCTGGGGAGATGTCCGGGAGACGCTGCGCTGCCTGACGCCGCAGGTGAAGGAGAAGACCTCGCGCACGTTCCTCGGCAAGATGCTCAAAAAGCACGCCGACGCACTCGAGGGTGCGGTCAGCGCCTACACCCGGAATGTAGAGAAGCACACGCCGATCCATCCGGAGTACGTCGCCTCGGTACTGGACGAGGAGGCCGCCGACGACACGGTCTTCACCGTCGATACGGGCATGTGCAACGTCTGGGCCGCCCGGTATCTCACCCCGAACGGGCGCCGCAGGGTCATCGGGTCCTTCGTACACGGCTCGATGGCCAATGCGCTGCCGCAGGCCATCGGCGCGCAGTTCCTGAACCCGCGGCGGCAGGTCGTGTCCATGTCCGGGGACGGCGGGTTCTCCATGCTCATGGGAGATTTCCTGACGCTCGTGCAGTACGACCTACCGGTGAAGGTGGTGCTGTTCAACAACTCCTCGCTGGGCATGGTGGAGCTGGAGATGATGGTCGACGGGCTGCCCCCGCAGGGCACGTCGTACCCGCACACGGATTTCGCGGCCATCGCGACCGCGGCCGGTGCGCGTGGAATCCGGGTGGAGAAGCCAGGCGAGGTGCGCAGCGCACTGCGTGAGGCGTTCTCGCACCCGGGGCCGGTGCTGGTCGACGTCGTCACCGACCCGAACGCCCTCTCGATCCCACCCAAGATCACCGCCGGGCAGATCACCGGGTTCGCGTTGTCAGCGAGCCGTACCGTCCTCAACGGCGGCGTCGGCCGGATGGTGCAGCTGGCCCGCTCCAACCTGCGCAACATTCCCCGACCTTGACGGCTTGGCGGAGGGGAACGCGGTCCCGTCAGCTTACTTTCAGTCCTGGAGACACCGTGACCTCAATCAGGCCCGACGCCCGCGGCACCGCTTTGCTCACGGACCCCCTGCTCAACAAGGGCACTGCCTTCAGCCCCGAGGAGCGCACCGCGTTCGGCCTGGACGGGCTGCTGCCACCCGCGGTGGAGACTCTGGACCAGCAGGCCGAGCGCGCCTACGCGGCCTTCCTCGCCTATGACAAACCACTCAACCGGCACATATACCTGCGCCAACTGCAGGACACCAACGAGGTGCTGTTCTACCGTCTGCTCACCGAGCACCTGGAAGAGATGCTGCCGATCGTCTACACCCCGATCGTCGGCGAGGCCAGCCGCCGCTTCAGCCAGATCTACCGCCGGCCCCGCGGGCTGTTCCTGTCCTGGGAGGACCGCCACCGCTTCCGGGAGATCCTGCGCAACCGCCCCCACCGTGAGGTGGACGTCGTCGTCGTCACCGACGGGCAGCGCATTCTGGGCCTGGGGGACCAGGGCGTCGGCGGCATGGGCATCCCGATCGGGAAGCTCAGTCTGTACACCGCGATCGGCGGGATCCACCCTTGCAGCACCCTGCCGATCCTGCTGGACGTCGGCACCGACAACGAAGAACTCCTGCGCAGCGAGCACTACCTCGGTCGCCGGCACCACCGTCTCATCGGCACCGAGTACGACGAACTGGTGGAGGCGTTCGTCTCGGCCGTGAAGGCCGAACTGCCCGGGACCCTGCTCCAGTGGGAGGACTTCGCGACCGCCCACGCCCGCCCGATTCTCACGCGCTACCGGGACCGGCTGCTGACCTTCAACGACGATATCCAGGGCACCGCGGCCGTCGTCCTCGGCGCCGTGATGACCGCGACCACGATCGCCGGCCTTCCCCTGACCGACCAGCGGATCGTGATTCTCGGAGCCGGATCGGCGGCGATCGGAGTGGCCGATATGATCCGCGCCGCGCTGATCGACGATGGCCTTCCGCCGGAGGAGGCGGCGTCCCGCTTCTGGTTCGTGGACGACAAGGGGCTACTCCGGCGGTCACGCACCGACCTGACACCGGAACAGCGCATCTACGCCCGTGACGACGCCGACGTCCAGGGCTGGAGCGGCTCCGGGCTGGCGGAGGTCGTCCGCCGGGTGAAGCCGACTGCGCTGATCGGCCTGTCCACGGCACACGGCGCGTTCACCGAACCGGTCGTACGGCAGATGGCCGCTACGTGCGAACGACCCGTGATCTTCCCGCTGTCCAATCCCACCTCGCATTCCGAGGCCGAGCCGGCCGACCTCGCCCGCTGGACGGACGGGAAGGCGCTGGTCGCCACCGGCTCGCCCTTTCCGCCTCAGGAAGCGGGTGGCCGGCACGTCCCGGTCGCGCAGGCGAACAACGTCTATGTCTTTCCCGCCATCGGCCTGGCCGCGGTCGCGGGCCGGGCCACGCGGGTCACCGACCGGATGATGGTCGCCGCCGCCCGCGCGGTGGGCCGGTGCGCCGCCCAGGCGGACCCGCGTGACGGGCCCGCACCGCTGCTGCCGCCCGTGGACCGGATGCGCGACGCGGTTCACGAGATCGCCGTGGCAGCCGCCATGGCCGCCGTCGAGGACGGCGTCGCACCCGAGGCCACCGAGGCGGGCCTGCGCTCCGCGATCACCGCGGCCCAGTGGACACCTCGATACGCCCCCTGAGCCTTGGCGGAAGACTGTTGACGCGTCAACATGCTGGTGATATTGTTGACACATCACCGAAACCGGCATGCCGGTTCCGATTCACCCGCGAATTCGCGCCCCCCACCAGGAGGATGGACATGCCGGACAATGCGCTGCTCGAGACGGACGCTGACACGATTGCCCGGGACGGCCTGGCCCGGTGGCGGGAGTGGGTGAGCGAACACCGGGTGGCTGCCGCGATACTCGCCGGACTGGTGGCGACGCACGTGGCCACCGTGATCGGCTACTGGATGCCCGGGATCGGGCTGCCGCAGCTGGACTGGAACAGGGTCAACGGCCTGATCTACACGCCACACGGCTCACAGAATGTCCAGTTCCTCTCCGGCGGAATCTTCCACTACGCCGACGGAGTCGTGTTCACCGTCTTGTACGCCATCGCGCTCCACCCGCTATTGCGGTGGCGGTCGACCTCCGTCGGCAACATCTTCAAGGGGCTCTTCTTCGGGACGGTCCTCGCCACCATCAGCTGCGCCTTCATGACTCCTCGGGTGTACTACCCGCACGTCGACGTCGGCTTCTTCAGCCACCACCTCGGGTGGAAGCTGATCCTGGCGGTCTATCTGTGGCACTGGATCTATGGGCTGCATCTGGGCATCGTCTACAACCCGCGGGCTGAGGTCCGGCGTACCGCCTCGGAACACCTTTGAGATCCGTCGTGGCCGGTGCGGCACGCGTACGGCGGTCCATCGGCCGAGACCGTCACGCCTTGTCTTCGGCGAGGACGGCGAGCATCCGCTCGAACAGCTCGCCCAGCGTCTCGGCCTCCTCGCGCGAGAGCGGATCGAAGAAGTATCGACGGACCGTCTCGACGTGCTCCGGCGCGGCCGACTCGATGGCAGCCCGGCCGGCTTTGGTCAACCGCACCATCGACCCTCGCGCGTCATCGAAGCATTCCTCTCGGGCGACGAGGCCCCGCTTCTCCATCCGGCTGATCTGGTGCGACAGCCGGCTGCGTTCCCAGCCGATCATCAGGCCCAGGTCGCGCGCCCGTACTACTCCCTCCGGCGCCTCGGACAAGGGCGCCAGAAGCGCGTACTCCGCCCCGGAGAGGCCCGAGTCGCGAACGAGCTGACGGTCCAGCGCGCCCTGCAGTTCCCGCTTCAGGTCGCGATATGCCTGCCAGACGCGGGCCTCCCGCTCGTCCAGCCACCGCGGTTCTCCCATGATCTCAATCGTACCGACAATGTTGACTCATCACTAATCCAGACTATGGAGAGAACGATCGCTGTTAGGGGTGCCGGTAACAATCGAGCCGCGAGCACCGCTACGGCGCCCAGTTTCCTGAACGCGGGCACGCGGGCGAGTGGTCAGCGTGGCCGGAACGGGTTGTCGGCGTAGCCCGGCCGCTGGCCGGTCTCGCCGCGCCGGTATCGCTCGGCCTGCCAGGCGTCCCAGGCCCCGCTCCAGTTGCGGGGTTGATGAGGCGGGCAATCCCTTGCGGGCGCCGAAGGCCCGGAACTCCAGGTCCGGCTTGGCCAGCCGCCGGCGCTCCGCCCGCCGGTCGGGCAGCACCGCGGCCGTGTCCAGGTCCCCGGCCCGCCGGGCCCGGGCGAGCTCGTCCACGTCGGCGGCGATGCGGTCGATGACCGCCGCCACCCGCGCCAGGCCGACGGCCACGACGGCCCGGTCCCGGGGACGACCGAGATACGTGCGAAACCGGCCATGGGTTGATCTTGGCCGCCGCGTGAGACCGGGCATCCCTGGGGGTATTGCGCCCAGCTGTTGGCTGACAGCCTGCCCACAACGACGTAGATCCCGGAATCTCGGAAGTCGATTCCCGGACTGTTGGCGGTCATTGGAATCTGCCCGCTGGCGGTCATGAGGAACTGCCCGGAGACGGCCAGCCCGATCACGGAATGTGACTACCCGCGGAGCCACGGCCGCGCCTGATCCGCCGTTCTGTAGTGGAACGGTCCGTTCGATCCGATCCGCTGGAGGTGCGCAGAACGGTATTTTCTGTCGCGCTGGCCGCGGCGGCTGCGCCGTGTTAGCCGCGACGAGGGCGCCTGGCCACAAGCCACACGACGATGAAGACGGCCATCGCGATCAGCCCGATGATGAGAAACGTCTTGAGCGTTGCGAAGATCCCGCCCGCAGCCATGAAGGCAAGCCATATGGCGAGAATCGCGCCGAGGATTGTTCCGATGATCCGGCCCATGTCCCCAGTAGCGCCCGGGGCCTCTGGCCGGGACGGCGCTTGCTGACAGGTGGTCACAGCCCAGCCGACGCCAGGCACGTGATGATCGCCGGCCCCGCCAGGTCGATAGCAGACGCGTCCTTTGTTCCCGGAAACGGGACATGAGTAGAAGACATGCACCGTCCCCGGCTCCCGCTCAGTCGGCTGGGCGGATGCGGAGCCACCACACCGAAGCGAGCACGGCGAAGGCGGCGACCGTGACGAGGATGCCGTTGCGGGCCAGCTCGAGCCAGATCAGGTGGTTGTGCGGCTGGTAGGCGACCCAGTATGTGTAGTGATGCTGCGCGATCCAGGCACTCACGTCGTTCACCGCCGGCAGGCCGCTGACCCGTTGCCCGCTGGGGGTCTGGAGCCAGGTTTGCACGGTGTAGGTGGTGACGCTGGACGGCCAGCCAGCGGATGTGCTGACCTGCTTAACTGCCGGTCCGATGCTGAACAGCCACGGGCGCAGCCACGTCTGGGACAGGTATACACATGCCCCGAGCGTCACGATGAACGCGATCATGGCGGGCTGCGCCCGCCGGATGAGCACGCCGGATAGCAGGGCGAGCGCCATCGCCAGCACGGTCCAGCCCGCGATGGAGAGCGGGGTCAGCTCGAACGAACTCGACCGCCACGACCAGATCGACGTGCCGTCCTGCCATTGCGCGATCTGGTACCACCAGTACGCTGCGGCGCCGTAAATCGCGGCGCTCACCGCGGCGAGCAGGACGAGCGGGCCGAACGTGCCGAGCAGCCAGTGCCGCGGGCTGGTCCCCTGGGTCCAGGTGAACCGGAACGCGCCGCTCTCGAACTCCCGGGCCACCCATGGCACCCCGGCGAACAGACCGACCAGGACGGGCAGGGCCAGAACTGCCACCGCGATGCCGTTCGGCATCGGGCTGGGCTGAATGAACGAAACCCATGCCGCGCTCCCGCACGAGCTGCCGCCGGTATCAGCGTTGGCCACCAGGCAGCCGTTCAGGTGATGCACGCTGAGCCAGTGCCGCTGCACCACGCCGTCGGCGAAGAGCGCCAGCGCGGCCAGCAGGAATACGGCGGGTATCCCGACCACCGAGAACCGGTGCTTGTACCAGGCGGCCCGCGTCATCCGCACGGTCATAGCGGTCATCGGACAATCTCCAAGCCGAGTCCGGGTACGACGCGGGCGGCCGGTTCCCGCAGGTAACCAAGGACAAGTTCCTCCATGGTGACCGGGCGGCCCGCCCAGCCGGGCGGTGCCGCGCCGGTCCGGGCCAGCACCAGGGCCTGCCTCCCGGCCCGTTGCGCCGTGACGATCTCGACCTGGTCGTACAGGTCATCGACCCCGTCGGCCGGGCCGGTCAGCGCCAGGTGCGTGCCGAGCAGGCTGTCCACGGTCGCGGCCACCTGTATCCGGCCAGCCGACAGCACGACCAGGTACGAAGCGACCCGTTCCAGTTCGGCGATGACGTGCGAGGAGAACACGACGGACAGGCCGTCTTCGGCCACGCAGGTCATCAGCCAGCCCAGCACGTCCTGCCGGGCCAGCGGGTCGAGGCTGGCCAGCGGCTCGTCCAGCAGCAGTAGCCGGGGACGGCGAGCGAGCGCCATGGTGAGGGCCAGCTGGGCTTGCTGGCCTCCGGACAGCTTGCCGACTCGCGCCGATGTTGGGATGCCCAATGCGGACAGGCGCTGTGCGGCGAGATCGGCATCCCACTGGTCGTTGAGCGCGCGGGCGGCGGCGAGCTGACCGGCGACCCGCAGGTGGCGGTACAGCGGCACCGTCTGGTCCATGGCCGAGACGGTGGCGCGGGCCTGCGGGCTGCCCGGCGCAGCGCCGAGGACGGTCGCCGTGCCGGCCGTCGGGGTGGCCAGGCCGGCCAGGATGCGCAGCAGCGTGGTCTTGCCCGCGCCGTTCGGTCCGGCCAGGGCGGTCACCTGGCCGGCCGGGACGGTCAGGTCGCAGTCGCGTACCGCCCAGGTCCGCCGGTAGCGCTTGCCGAGGCCGCGGGTCTCGATGGCATTCATGCCGCCCCGCCCTCCCGGCGAGCGCCGCCGGCGACGCCGCCCCCGCGGGCGTCGCGGTCGTCGCGGCCGGGCAGGCGGGCGGCGCCCCCGCCGTCGTTAAAATTCCGCAGCGCCGCGGTGAACAGCGCCTTCATGCCGAGCTCGTCCACCCCGGCCGCGGCCGCCTCGCCCAGCCAGCCGGTCAGCTTCTTCTGCAGGCCCGCCATCTGCTTCAGGCCCGCGATGTCCGGCGCCTGCGTGATGAACGTGCCCACCCCAGGCCGGCCGGCCGTCACCCCGCGCAGCTCCAGTTCCCGGTACGCCTTCATCACCGTGTCCGGGTTCACCGCCAGCGTCCGGGTCACGTCCTTGATCCGCGGCAGCTGGTCGCCTTCCCGCAGGAAGCCGAGGCGCAGCGCGTAGTCGACCTGGTGCACGAACTGCAGGTAGGTCGGCACCCCTGACCCCCGGTCCAGGTAAAACATGATCGGCGACAAGCCGTCATCATCTGGTTTTACGGTAATCATGGTAAAACCATAAGGCTCGGTGGCGGTTCAGTCAACCTAGGCACCAGGGAACGGCTGGTACCGGAACCAGCCCGCGCTCCGGCGCCCGTTGGATCACCAGCTCCTGGATCACCGAACCGGAGCAGGCTGGTCGAATGACGGACATGCCCGGATCGCCATCAGCGCGCACGGGTGCCTGTCCCGCGCCACAGCCGCCCTGATTGATACAGCGGATCCGCGCGGCCGTAGCCGAACATACGCCGGACATAGCGGGCATCTCCTGCCTGGAAGACGGAGCGGACCAGATCTTTGCCCGTGCCGCCGCCGACGCCGGCGGCAAGCTCGAAGCGATCATCCCGGCAGGCGTGCTGGCAATCGTCATCCTGGTCGCAAGGCACGACGCCAGGAATGGCAGCAGCTCCGCTAGCCAGCCGGCCGCGGCCGTCGCCGACCCCAGCCAGGCCACCCGAACACGCTGAACCTGAGGATCGCCATGAGATGCCCATCGTCGTCGAGGGCTCTGCCGTTCCCGTGCACAGCATCGCGTTCCGCGTGAGTTCCCCGAAGCATGCGCAGGAACTCGCGAGGTTCGCAGCCCCGTTCGGCGGCGCGTTCAGCCCAGCCCAGCCCGGCACCCGGAGCGGTCAGCCCCGGCGGAACCTGTCAGACACCGTGTACCAGGTCCGCCACCCGCTCCGAGATCACCTCACCTAGCACGCATAACAGGTTGATCCGCAGCCACCCGCGTGCTGCGAAGCAGGGCATGGACAACACGAAATAATCGGCGATCGGTGCGGGACTAACAGCGCACTGACCGGAATCCGCTCACTGTCTGTGATGGCTGCCGTGCCGTCAGCGTGCAGATCCTAGTGGCCGCCCACACCGGACGAACACGATTCGTAGTTCGCCCACACGTCATGTATTGGCCCGGTTACGGTATCGCTCGTTCATGTCGCTCTGAGGTGATGTGAGGGCACAGATCGTGGCATCGATCGATCGGACCGCATATCCACGGTTCAAGCGTTCCATCTCGGTGCGCGAGCTGCGGGGGGCGTACTCGCTGAGTCTGGATGAGCTGGAGTGGGCGCGGCAGATGACCGACAGTGACGAGGCGCTGCTGTCGCTGACGATGTGCCTGAAGTGCTGCCAGCGGCTGGGCTACTTCGCTCGCTTCGATGAGGTCCCGGCATCGATCGTCGGCCATCTGCGGCAGGAACTGGGCCTGCACGAGTCGGTGAACCCGGCGACGGTGCCGGACAAGACGGTGCGCAACCATCGTGGCCTGGTACGGCATCGCCTGGGCCTGGTGTCCGATCAGGCGGCGGCCCGGAAGATCGCCGCCGAGGCGATCCGGACGGTCGCCGAGACCAAGGACAATCCGGCGGATCTGATCAACATCGCGTTGGAGGAGCTGGTCAAGAGCAACTGCGAGTTGCCGGGCTACACCACCCTGGACCGGATGGCCGGCCAGATCCGGGCCGAGGTCAACACGCGCATGCATGAGCTGGTGCATGGCCGCATGACCGAGGATGAGCGCCGCCGGATCCTCGCCCTGCTTCGCGTGGATCCGCTGAGCAGGCGCAGCGGGCACGATCAGCTCAAGGACGTCGCGCCGAAGGCCACCGTGTCCCGGCTGCGCCGCCATCTGGATCATCTGGCGTGGCTGGATGGGATCGGCTCGGCCACCGCCGCGTGGCTCAAAGACATCCCCGCGGCAAAGATCGACCACTTCGCCGGAGAGGCCAGCGCGCTGGACGCATCGGAGATGGGCGACTTCGCGGTGGTCAAGCGGATCGTGCTGGAGGTCTGCCTGCTGCACCGGGCCCGTGTCCAAGCCCGCGATGACCTGGTCACGATGCTGTGCAGGCGGATGAACACCCTGCACAACAAGGCCCAGGAACTGCTGGAGGAGATCCGGGCCGGGCAGCGAGAACGCAACGAGCAGATGCTGGCGGTCTTCGGTGAGGTGCTGAAGGCCGCCAAGGCCATCGACGTGGACGGTCAGTCCGCCGCCAAGCCCTGGTCGCCGGTTCGGCGGCGGTATGAGACCGGCAAAGTGGTGCTGGAGATGATCGATGCGCACGGCGGCCTGG
>Ga0137390_10000575_pt1 | contig 25522 bp, 24 predicted proteins | sample 15con2h24AmetaG_FD_104937 | JGI IMG/M metagenome (GOLD analysis project Ga0137390, IMG submission 104937) | Vadose zone soil microbial communities from Angelo Coast Range Reserve, California, USA - 15con2h2.4A metaG | ecosystem: Environmental > Terrestrial > Soil > Vadose zone > Saprolite... | reverse complement strand
GGTCGGCTTCTATTCGGCCTTCATGGTGGCCGACCGCATCGAGGTGACGAGCCGCCGCGCGGGTTCGGCCGAGGCTTGGGTCTGGCGCTGCTCGGGCGGGCAGGGCTTCGAGGTCGCGGCGGCGGACGACGCGCAAGGCAAGCGGGTGCCGCGCGGGACCGAGATCGTGCTGCATTTGAAGGAGGACGCCAAGCGCTACCTCGAGCCCGCCGAGATCGAGCGCGTGGTCAGGACCTATTCGGACCACATTCAGTTTCCGATCGAGCTCGTCGGGGCCGAAACGCGTCAGATCAACGCGGCGAGCGCGCTCTGGCAGCGGCCCAAATCGGAGATCAAGGCGGAAGAATACAAGGAGGCCTATCGCAGTCTCACCGCCGGCTTCGACGAGCCCGCCATGACGCTCCACTACAAGGCGGAAGGACGGCTGGCCTACGCGGTGCTGCTGTTCGCTCCCTCGTCGCGGCCGTTCGACCTCTTCGATCCCGCCCGCAAGGGCCGCATCAAGCTCTATGTCCGGCGCGTCTACATCACCGACGACGCCGACCTTCTGCCCGCCTATCTGCGCTTCATGCGCGGTGTCGTCGACAGCGAGGATCTGCCGCTGAACATCTCGCGCGAGATGCTGCAGAACAATCCGCAGGTCGCGCAGATGCGCAAGGCGCTGACCGGCCGCGTCCTGAGCGAGCTGGAAACCTTGGCCACGAAGGACGCCGAGACCTTCGATAAGATCTGGAAAGCCTTCGGTCCGGTGCTCAAGGAAGGGCTGTACGAGGATTACGAGCGGCGCGAGCAGCTTCTTGTGCTGAGCCGGTTCACCACCACGGTGGGCGACGGGCGCACGCTCAAGCAATACGTGGCCGACCTCAAGCCGAACCAGACCGACATCTATTATCTCGTCGGCGAGAGCCTCGATCGTCTCAAGTCGAATCCAAAACTGGAAGCGGCGCGTGCGCGCGGCATCGAAGTGCTGCTGCTCACCGATCCGGTCGACGCCTTCTGGAGCGCGATGCCGTTCGATTTCGAGGGCAAGCCGCTCAAGTCGCTCAGCCGCGGCGAGATCGATTTCGGGCTCGTGCCGCTGCTCGATCAGGATACGGCCAAGGACACGCCGAAATCCGTCGACGACGCCGTCGTCATCGCAGCCGTGAAGGCGGCGCTCGGCGAGCGGGTGTCGGACGTGCGAGCCTCCCAGCGCCTCACTGACAGCGCGGCCTGCCTGGTGGCGGGCGGCGGCGGGCCCGATCGCGAGCTCGAGCGGCTGCTGGCGCGGCAGGGGCGCGGCGCCGGCGCCAAGCCGGTGCTCGAGCTCAACATGCGCCATCCGCTGGTACAGGCGGTGTCGGCGGCCAAGCTCGCTGCGCGCGAGGACGACGTCGCCGATCTTGCGGCGCTTTTGTGCGACCAGGCGCAGGTCCTCGATGGCGAGATCCCCGACGATCCGGCCGCGTTCGCGACGCGGCTCAACCGGCTGGTCGCGCGCGGCCTGCCCTCGTCGGCCTGATCAGCCGGAACGCGACAGCCGCGACTTGCGCTTGAGCGGCGCGCGAGAGGCCGTCCGCGGCCGGCGCACGGCGCGGTTCGCCGAACGGGCCTGGGGCGCGGTCAGGCGCAGAAGCCGCCGGTCCGTCAGGAACACCGTCAGCGCGTCCGCCACGTCGCCCACCTGAATGTTGCGTGCAACCGGGGTGTCGCGATCAAACTCCTCGAGCTCCTGGAGCAGCGATTGGAGCACGAATCGTGACGTTGGGAGGTTGAGGGTCGTCATTCTGTGAACTCCTGCTTCGTTGTCCGGGTCCGCACGCAACTTCTTTGGCTGGTCCGCGGATACCCAACGAACATGCGGCGCCTTCGTTGCACGCCGATGTAACGATTAAGCTAGGGATAACTCTGGGGATAAGATGTCGCCGCGCTTGCGTTGTGCACGGTTTCGTGCCTGCGCGCTGGAGTCGGTCGCCCGCATTGAGCGTAGCGAAATGCGGGGTCGGCGGTCCCGGCGCTCCGCTCGATCCGAACTACGGCTTCTACCGCTTCCTTGCGACGGCTTGCTGCCGTTTGCCCGCGCTTGCTAGCGCTTCCACACCCGGGCGTAGCGGCGGCCGAGATTGCTCAGCACCTCGTAGCCGATGGTGCCGCTCTGGGCGGCCACCGCGTCGATGCCGAGCTCGCCCCCGATCAGGGTCGCCCAGTCGCCGCGCCGCGCCGCATTGTCCGGCAATGCGGTGACATCGACGGCGATGAGGTCCATGGAAATGCGCCCGATGATGCGGCAGCGCGCGCCGCCGATCAGCACCTCGGCGCCGGCGTGGCCGTCGGCGCCGCCCGCCGCGCACAGATAGCCGTCCGCGTATCCGGCCGACAGGATCGCGATGCGCGCCTGCCGCGGCGCGCTCCAGGTCGCGCCGTAGCCGACGCTTTCGCCGCGCGCGAGCGCGCGCACCTGCACGATGCGCGCCTTGAGCTCGACGACGGGATGCATGGGATTTGGGCTGCCGGGCGTCGGGTTGCCGCCGTAGAGCGCAAAGCCCGGCCGCACCATGTCGAAATGCGCCGAGGTGCCGAGGAAGATGCCGGGCGAATTGGCGAGCGAGGCGGTGATGCCGCGGAACATGCCGCGGATCTCGCGGAAGAGCTGAATCTGCCGGTTGTTGAGCGGATGGGTCGGGACATCGGCGCAGGCGAAATGGCTCATCACCAGCGTGATGCCGTGATCGGCCGCCTTGGTGCGTTGCGCGAGCGCGGCGGCTTCGTCGGCGGAAACCCCGAGACGGTTCATGCCCGTGTCGAAATGCAGCGCCGCGCCGCCGCGCCATTGCTGGCCGGTGCAGAATGCATCCCATTCGGCGAGCTCGGCGAGCGAGCCGATCACCGGACGGATGTTTGCCTCGGCGAAAGCGGGAGCGGAGCCCGGCGGCAGGCCGCTGAGCGCGTAGACCGTCGCATCGGCCGCGAGCGCGCGCACGCGCTTCGCCTCGGCGAGATGGGCGACGAAAAAGGTCTTGCAGCCCGACTTCGACAGCGCGCCCACGACCGGCTCGAGGCCGCAACCGTAGGCATCGGCCTTCACCGCAGCGGCGCATTCGGCCGGGGTTGCCCGCGCCCAGAGCGCGCGGAAATTCGATTGCAGCGCGCCGAGATCGATGGTGAGCACGCCGCCGGTCTCGTTCTCCGGCGGTCCACCCTTGATCACGTCGGGCTCGGTCAGCGGCGCCGCCTCGACCGGTTCCGGATTCTTCTCGCGCGCCGTCATCGCTCCATCAGCCTCGTGGCCGGGCTCCAGTGCCGGACGAATGGGGCGCAATATCGGCGGCTCGCCCGGCTTCGACAAGCCCGATTGCGCGGGGATCGCGTTCATCGTAGGGCTTTGCCCGGCCGCGCGCGCTTCACCCCGCATTCACTACAAGCCCCATCACCGCATGCTCAAGCGACTGAACAAAGCCCTGGCGGACAGCGCGCTGGTGGTGGTTTCGTTCCTCGTCACCTATCTGGTCTGCGAATTCCTGTTCTTCCGCTTTCTGCTTCCCCACATGTCGTTCAACATCCGGCCGTATCTGCCGGACCGCGCCGATTTCTTCCTGCAGAACTCGAAGAGCCACTACGTTCCGCACGACTACATCGCGCTGCTCGGCGATTCCTACGCGGCGGGCGTCGGCGACTGGCTGCTGGCGAACGGCGGCAAGAACGACCGGCCGTTTCATTCCGCCAACGTGATGCACGATCTCCTCTCGCGCGACGTGGCGAGCTTCGGCCGCGTCAACATCGGCAGCGCGCAGGCGATGGTCCAGCGCGTCACCCGCATTCTGGACGACGACTATTGCTACCTGTTTCCTGCGATCGAGCCGCCGAGCCGCTTCGTGCTCTATTTCTACGAGGGCAACGATTTCGACGACAACTACGAGCTCATTCTGAACGACATCAAGCCGCAAGGCCGCGAACTGGGCGCAGAGATTGACAAATTCCTGAACGAACGGCTCGCCAAGACCTCGCCCTGGGCGTGTCACGGCCATTTCGGCGACATGCTCTTTCGCATGGCGCGCTACGCGATCAAGTATTCCTGGCGTCCGCCGGCCGTCATCGACCTGCCCTCCACCTTCAACCCGATCGTGACCGGAGGCGAGACGCGCACTGCGGGAGAGTTTCAGGCCCCGCCGCTTCTCATGACCGACGCGGAGATCGATGCGGCCGTCATGGTCTATTCGCGCTCGCTCGCGTGGCTGCAGCGCCGGTTTCCCAACGCGCCGATCACGGTCGTCTACGTGCCGTCGCCGCCTTCGGTCTACCGCCACGCGGGCGAGGCGGTCGGGGTCAAGGAGGTGTTCGCGCCGAGCGATCCGGGCGGACCCACGTTCAAGTTCGGCGTGCGCATCCCGCCGGAGCGCATCTATGCGAAGAGCCAGATGAGCTGCGAGAAAATCCGCGCAGCGAGCGCGCGCGCGGGCGTCGCTTTCCTCGACGCGCGCCCGGCGCTGCGCGCGGCGGCCGTGCGAGGCTTCGTGCACGGGCCGCGCGACTGGAATCATCCGAACGAAGCCGGCTATCGCGTGCTTGGCACGCTGGTGGCCGGGCACATCGAGCAGCGTGAGGCCGGCCCGTGCGACGATCGCTGGCCGCCGTAAGCGCCGCTACATCCGCGCTGGCAGATGGTCCTCGCTGACGAGATCGGCGAAACGGGTGACGTCGGCCTCGAACTGCAGCTTGACGGTGCCGGTCGGGCCGTGCCGTTGCTTGCCGATGATCACCTCGGCCTGCCCGTGCACCACCGACATGTCGAGCAGCCATTTCTGGTGCTCGGGCGAGCCGGGCCGAGGCTCCTTCATGCCGAGGTAGTATTCCTCGCGAAAAACGAACATCACCACGTCGGCGTCCTGCTCGATCGAGCCCGATTCACGTAGATCGGCGAGCTGCGGGCGCTTGTCCTCGCGGTTCTCGACCTGACGCGAGAGCTGGGAGAGCGCGAGGATCGGCAGGTTGAGCTCCTTCGCCAGCGCCTTGAGGCTCGTCGTGATCTCGGTCACCTCCTGCACGCGGCTCTCGGCGGCGCGCCGGCTCGATCCTTGCAGCAGCTGGATGTAATCGATCACCAGGAGGTCGAGGCCCTTCTGCCGCTTGAGGCGGCGCGCGCGTGCCGCGAGCTGCGCGATCGTGAGGCCGCCGGTCTCGTCGATGTAGAGCGGCAGCGTTTCCATCTCGCGCGCGGCCTCGGCGATGCGGTCGAAATCGGTCGGCTGAATCTCGCCGCGCCGGATGCGGTAGGAGGGAATCGTGGTCTGCTCCGAGATGATGCGGGTGGCGAGCTGCTCGGCCGACATTTCGAGCGAGAAGAAGCCGACGATGCCGCCGTTCACCGTCTTCATGCGGCCATCGACCTGCGGCTCGCCGTGCCAGGCTTTTGCGATGTTGTAGGCGAGATTGGTGGCGAGCGCGGTCTTGCCCATGCCAGGCCGGCCCGCGAGGATGACGAGATCGGACGACTGCAGCCCGCCCACCATGCGATCGAGGTCGCGCAGCCCGGTGGCGAGGCCGGACAGTTTGCCGTCGCGCTGGTAGGCGTGCGCCGCCATGTCGACCGCGGTGGTGAGCGCGCGCGCGAAGCGCTGGAAGCCGCCGTCGTATTTGCCGGTCTCGGCCAGCTCGTAGAGCCGGCGCTCGGTGTCCTCGATCTGGCTCTGCGGCCCGAGGTCGACCGGCGAATCGTACGCGACGTTGACCATCTCCTCGCCGATGATGATCAGCGAGCGGCGCAGCGCGAGATCGTAGATCGTGCGCCCGTAGTCTCCGGCATTGATGACGGTGGTCGCCTCGGCGGCGAGGCGGGCGAGATATTGGCTCGCGTTGAGCCCCGCGACGTCGAGATCGGCGGGCAGGAAGGTCTTGAGCGTGACCGGCGTTGCGGCCTTGCCGGCCTTCACCAGCGAGCCCGCGACCTCGTAGATCTTGCCGTGGATCGGCTCGAAGAAATGCGGCGGCTCGAGGAAATCGGAGACGCGATAGTACGCCTCGTTATTGACGAGGATCGCGCCGAGCAGTGCCTGCTCGACCTCGATATTGTGCGGAGCGGAGCGGAACAGCGGCTGAGCTTCCGCCGGCTGCTTGCGAGCAGTCGTTTCGACGGCCATGACGGTCCAGGGTTGTTGTGGTCACGTTCTCGTTTGACACGGCACGCACCTAACTCGCAGACCCCGCTTGCGACGGGTGACGATGGGCAATTAACACCAACACGCCGCGAAATGGGAATCACGCTTTACGAATGTCCCCGCTTATCACCGACGGGATTTTGTTTTTGATATGTCGGCACAAAACACTTGACGGCGGCAGCACGGTAACACGTTGACGGTAGTGCCGTGCCGGTCACATGACGGCCCGCGGGCCGTTCATGCTTTCATTCGCCGGCGAGCCGCAGCGGCGGGCGCCGTCCAACCTCGCGGAAGTGCAGGCGCGCCTCTTCGCTCACGATGTAGTCGCGCGTGGTCGGCACCACGCCCTGCCGCTTGGTGAGCTGGAGCTGAAATACCATCATGTTCTGCTTGGCGAACGCCATCTCGGAGGCGGCGAGATAGAACTCCCACATGCGCACGAAGCGCGCATCGTAGATCCGCTCGACCTCCTCGCGGTGGGCGAGGAACCGCTCGCGCCAGGCGGCGAGCGTCTGGGCATAGTGCATCCGCAGGATTTCGACGTCGGTGACCAGGAGGCCGGCGCGCTCCACCGCCGGCAGCACCTCGGAGAGCGCCGGGATATAGCCGCCGGGGAAGATGTATTTCGCGATCCACGGGCTGGTGACGCCCGGCCCCTCCGAGCGGCCGATCGAATGGAGCAGCATGACGCCGTCGTCGGCGAGCAACTCTGCGCATTCGCGGAAGAACCTGTCGTAGAACACGACGCCGACATGCTCGAACATACCGACCGAGACGATGCGGTCGAATTTTTCCGTGACGTCGCGATAGTCCTGCAGACGGAAGTCGACCGCTCCCGCGAGATCCTTCTCCTCGGCGCGGTGGCGGGCAAGCGCGAGCTGCTCCTCCGACAGCGTGATGCCGGTGACCCGCGCCCCGGCGATCTCGGCGAGATAAAGCGCAAGCCCGCCCCAGCCGCAGCCGATGTCGAGCACGCGCCGCTCGCGATCGAGCAGGAGCTTGGCCGCGAGGTGGCGCTTCTTGGCGAGCTGCGCGTCGTCGAGCGTGATCCCCGGCGTGTCGAAATAGGCGCAGCTGTATTGCCGGTCGGAGTCGAGATAGAGCGCGTAGAGTTGCTCGTCGAGATCGTAGTGATGCGCCACATTGCGCCGCGCGCGGCCGCGCAGGTTGAGCTGCTTGAGCCACCGCCAGGCGAGGCGCAGCGCCTCGATCGGATGATAGCGGCGCAAGGCGCGCTGTCGTCCGCTCTCCATGGCGAGCGCCAGGAGATTCGCGATCGAGCCTTGCTCGATCACCAGGGTGCCGTCCATGTAGGCTTCGCCGACCTTGAGCTCGGGGTCGAGCATCACGGCGAGCTCCGCCCATATGCTGGTGAAGCGGGCGCCGACCGTCGGACCGTTACCGTCGCCGAAGGTCAACAGGGTGCCGCGCGCGGTCGTGAGCCGCAGAGTTCCACGCCGGATCAATCGGGCGATTGCAATACGCAGCAACCAGTCCATGGGACAACTCCACACGACCGTGGCTGCCCCGATCGGCGTTATTCTCCAGGTTCGCCGAACGCCGGCGGGAACAGCCGTGTCGCGCCCTACAAAATGGACGGGCTGACAGGTCCCCAGTCGTTAATTCGCCTAAAATATGGCTGATGCCGCCCGCGCGGACAAGGTAGAAGCGGCTCGTTCGGCATCCGTTCGAACATTGGTCACTTTCCGCTGGTAGGGGGCTCAGGCATAGTCCTCGCGACAGCCTTCCGGCGGCCGAATCGGCCCGCCGCAACTCGGAATCAGGGGGTATCGGCAGTGCCCGAGCGGTTTTTGAGGCTCACGTTCGGCGTTTCGGTCGTGGTCGGCGCGTTCGGCGCCGGCGCGGCCTGGGCGCAGGACTATACGGCGGGCAAAACCCCGGCCCAGCTCTTCCAATCCGACTGCTCCGCCTGCCACAAGACGCCGCAGGGGCTGGCGAAGGGTCACGACGTGCGCTCGCTCACGCTGTTTTTGCGCGAGCATTACACGACCAAGGAGCAATCGGCCGCCGCGCTCGCGGCTTATCTCGGGGGCGGGGCGGGCGCCGGCAGCCGGCAGAAGGTCGGCGAGGCCGAAGCGAAGCCGAAGCCCGAACCACGGTCACCGGCGGCAGGAACCGCGCGTACGGCGGCCACCCCGCCCGCAGCGAATCCGGCCGCCACCAATACCGACGAAAAGGCCGGCGAAGGCGAAGCGCCAAAGCCCGCGCCGCGCCATCAGGCAACGCGCGCCAACGAGCCGCGCACCGGGACACGGCGCGCCGCCGCGCCACCGGCGGAACCGGCAGCCCCGGCGGCTCCCGCGGAAGGCGAGGGCGCCCGTGAGCCGGCAGCCCCCAACGAGACCGCAATCGTGCGCGAGGAGCCGCCGAAACCCGCGCCGCGCGAGCGCGCGCGTGCCAATCGCGTCGATCCCAAGCGCGCGGATCCGGCGGCCGAAAAGCTCACCTCCTACGCGGCGTCAGGCGGCAGCGCGAGCGAGATCGAGCGGTCCGCCGGTCCGGCCAAGAAACTCGAATCCTACGCGACCTCCGGCTCGCCGGCGCTGGCCGCGCCGGTGGACGCGCCGAAGGCAGACGCGCCAAAGGATGCCGCAGCGCCGCCGAGCGAAGGCGCCGCCGGCGAAGCGCCGCCGCCCGCCGACGAGGCAAAGCCGGCGAAGAAGCGCAAAGACAAGAAGAGAGAGGGCGCTGCTGCCGCCGCCGCTGCAGCCCCGGCCCCCGCCGCGAGCCCCGCTACGGCCCCGCGCTCGCCGCCGCGTCAGCGCCGCACCCAGGCGCCCGCGCCGGTCATGCCGCCGCCCGGGAACAACTAAGCCGGCCTCCTGCGTCCTCTTGGCAATTCCACCGACCGAGCTAGTCTCTCCCAGCGTTCAGCGACTGGGGGGATCATGAAGTTCGTTCGGTGGCACAATCTCGCAGCCGCGGCGATGGCCTTATTGCTGGCGGCGACAGCCGCGCATGCGCAGCAATCGAAAAACTGGCAATGGTGCGTCAACGAGGGCCATGCCTTCCCGGTTGATGACCAGATCCGCGGCTGCACGGCACTCATTCAAAGCGGCAAAGAGAACCGGCAGAACACGTCCATCGCGTACAACAATCGCGGCCTCGCCCACTACGACAAGGAAGATTACGACCGCGCCATTGCTGACTTCACCCAGGCGATCCGGCTCGATCCCAAATTCGGCAAGGCTTACGACGCACGCGCGAACGCGTATTCCGACAAAGGCGATCACGATCGCGCCATCGCCGATTACAACGAAGCGATCAAGATCGACAGCGCGAATCCGCGGGCCTTCAACAACCGCTGCGACGAGCTGCTCATCATCCGCCAGGCGCAGGCAGCGCTCGCGGATTGCAACGAATCCCTGAGACTGCGCCCCAACCACGCCAATACGCTCATGCACCGAGGCAACGCCTATCTGGTGCTGGGGCAGCTCGACCGTTCGATCGCCGACTATGACGCGGCGCTTCGACAAAACCCGAAGGATGCGTGGGCGCTCCACGGCCGCGGCCTGGCCAAGACCAAGCAAGGCGACGCCGCCGGCGGCGCCGCCGATATCGCGGCGGCCAAGGAGATCAACGCCGACATGCCCGCCGGGTTTGCGAAGTTCGGGGTGAAGTGAACGATCACTCCTCCTCGTCGCGCGCCTTGCGGGACTTCTTGCCGGCCTTGGGCTCCTTCTCGGCCTTCTCTTCCTTGTCGTCCTTGGCGCCTTTGGCCTCCTTCGCGCCCTTGGCTTCCTTGGCGGCTTTCGGCTCCTTCGCGGCTTTGGCGGCCTTCGGCTCTTCCTCGCCGGAAGGCGCGGCTTCCTCGCCGGCTTCGCCTTCCGCCTCGGGCGGCTTCTCGAAGAACGCCTCGGGCGCGATCGCGTCGGTCTCCTCGGCTTCCCCGCGCCGCGCCAGCACGTCCTCGCCGCGCGCGATGCGTTGCGCCTCGTCGGCGCTGCGCGCCACGTTGACCGTGACCGTCACCTCGACCTCGGGGTGCAGCGCGATTGGCACCTGGTGCAGGCCGATGGCCTTGATCGGCGCATTGAGCGCAACCTGACCGCGCACGACGCTCTTGAATCCGGCCTCGTTGAGGAGCGCCGCAATGTCGCGGCCGGAGACCGACCCGTAGAGCTGGCCGCCTTCCGACGCCTGGCGCAGCACGATGAAGCTCTTGCCGCCGAGGCTCTTGCCGACGGTCTCGGCGTCGCCGCGCTGCTCCACGTTGCGCTTCTCGAGATCGCCCTTCATGCCTTCGAATTTCTGCTTGTTCTCCGCGGTCGCGCGCAGCGCCTTGCCTTTCGGCAGGAGGAAATTGCGCGCAAAACCGTCCTTCACGCGGACGACGTCGCCCATATGGCCGAGCCGTCCGACACGTTCCAGCAGGATCACTTCCATGGTTGCTCTCCTTTGATCCGATGTGTCCGATGAGTGCGATGTTTTCCGTCGAGCGAAATCCTGTTCACGAGAGCGGCGCGCGCGGACCGCGCATCGCGGCGGCGCGCCCACGCAGATCGAGCGCGGTGTCGATGAGCCCGAGCAGCGCCATGATGAGGATCGGCCAGCCGAACACCAAGACCGCGGTGTAGACCGCGACCAGCACGATCGGTCGAGCCCCAATGTTGCGGGTGATCCCGTGCAAGACCGCGAATCCGAGCAGCGCATAGGCGACCAGCAAGGTCGCGGCAAAAAGACCGGCGCAGACGCCGGCGAGGTCGGGCAGCATGAACGCGCCCGCAATCGCCAGCGCCAGCATGAACGGCGCGGCCGGCGGCAAGCGAATGGCGGCGAGATCGGGCCACGGACGGCGCAAACGGCCCGAAAGATTCACGACGCGCGCGGCCAGCCAGAGATTGAGTATCTGCGTCACCGCGGTCAGCACCGCCGCCGCCGGCGGAAGCGCGACCACGAGAAGGTCGAGCAGCCCGCTGTTTTCGACGACGCTCGTGATCGGTTGATCGGATGGGATGTGCAGCTGGACGCGAAACATGCGCTCGAAGGAGGCGCGCAGCGTTGCCTGCAGCGTCGCCGCATCGCTGCCGAGTAGCGGAATCGCCGCCATCACGACGATCGCGCCGAGGAGCGCGGCCCACAGAACGAGCCGGCCCGGCGGATACCAGTCGAGCGACGTGCCCTCGGCGCGCGCGAGCAGGGCGAGATAGCTGAGCCACCAGGCGGGGAATCCGATTCCGACAAGGAAGGCAGGAAAGAAGAATGGGCCGAACGCGACGGTCAGCCCGAGCGCCGCGGCGAGAGCCGCGACCAGGGCGGTCCAATGGCTCCACCCGAGCGCTGCGATCATGATCGGCAGGGGCGCGAGATAGAACAGGAAGACCGAGAGCAGCGAGCCCGACAGCACGGACGCGAACAGGAGCGCGGACGCGGCGCCCGCTCCGATCCCGATCAATGCCAGTCGCAGTACGCTTGTCATGCAGCTGTCCCGCTCGGTTCGAGGAGCGGTTAGAGACGGATCGGATGTCCGTCCCAACCATTGGACGCGGGACCGCCCGCGCCCTTGTTTTTCGATGCAACGCGCCGACCCGGGAATCCCGCGGATAACCCGCGGGATGTCCCGCGTCAGCGGATCACGTAGGGCAGCAGCCCGAGAAAGCGCGCCCGCTTGATGGCGGTCGCGAGCTCGCGCTGCTTCTTCGCCGACACCGCGGTGATGCGGCTCGGCACGATCTTGCCGCGCTCGGAGATATAGCGCTGCAGCAGCTTGACGTCCTTGTAGTCGATCTTCGGCGCGTTGGCGCCGGAGAATGGACAGGTCTTGCGGCGGCGGAAGAACGGGCGGCGGGCGCCGCCGGCGGGTGAAAGGCTCATGGTGCTTACTCCACGCTCGCGCCGCTGGCGGGTTCGCCGTCGCCGCGGTCCTCACGCGGCCCGCGGTCACGCCGTCCGCGATCGCGATCCCCGCGGTCGCGGTCGAAGCCGCGATCGCCGAAGCCGCGGCGCTCGTCGCGGTCACGGTCGCGGTCGACCTTGCGCATCATCGCGGAGGGGGCTTCCTCCAACTCGTCGACGCGTACCGTGAGCGTGCGCAGCACGTCTTCGTTGATGCGCTGCTGCCGCTCGATCTCGCTCACCGCGGCGGAGGGCGCCTCGATGTTGAGAAGCGTGAAGTGCGCCTTGCGGTTCTTGCGGATGCGGTAGCTGAGCGACTTGACGCCCCAGTACTCGTTCTTGGCGACCTTGCCGCCCATCTGCTCGATGACGCCCTTGTACTGGGCGGTCAATTCTTCGATCTGCTGCGCCGAGAGATCCGGGCGCGCCAAATAGACGTGTTCGTAAAGCGGCATGAAAGCCCTTTCCTGCTTCGAGGCCCGCCCCGGCGCCTAGCCCTTCGAGCCCTTCGGGAAAGGCTGCGAAAGCATGGAAGGCGGGAACACAGGACGCCGGGCGATTTCGCCCTGCCTGATGCGCGCATCAGGCCGTCCGTTCAGCTCCCGGCCGGGGTCGAGCGGAAGCGGGGGTTATAGGGGTTTTGCGGGCGATTGCAAGGTTTGGGGGCACGGAGCGCCGGCCCTCTCCCCCGCTTGCGGGGGAGAGTTGGGGCGGGGGCGCGGCTTGCCTCCGTGCCTGTGGCTTCCCCCTCCCTAGCCCTCCCCCGCAAGCGAGGGAGGGGGCGGAGAGGCCGTGCCGCGTCCTTGACATCCCCGCCACGCGCGTGTCTTACCGCCGAAACATCGGGAGATGCACATTAATGCCGGTCGCATTCGTATTTCCGGGCCAGGGCAGCCAGGCGGTCGGCATGGGCAAGGCGCTGGCCGAGACTTTTCCCGCGGCAAAGCGCGTGTTCGACGAGGTCGATGACGCGCTCTCGGACAAGCTCTCCACGATCATGTGGCAGGGACCGGCGGAGACGCTCACGCTCACGGAAAATACTCAGCCGGCGCTGATGGCGCATTCGCTCGCGGTGGTGCGCGTGCTCGAAACCGAGGCCGGGCTCGATCTCAAGCGCGACGCGGCCTTCGTGGCCGGCCATTCGCTCGGCGAATATTCGGCCCTTGCGGCGGCCGGCGCGCTCAGCATCGCGGACACCGCGCGGCTCGTGCGCATCCGCGGGCGCGCCATGCAGAAGGCGGTGCCGGTCGGCGTCGGCGCCATGGCGGCCCTGTTGGGGCTCGAATTCGATCAGGCTGCGGCCGTCGCGCAGGAGGCCGCGCAGGGACAGGTGTGCCAGGCCGCAAACGACAATGGCGGCGGCCAGGTCGTGGTGTCGGGCGACAAGGCGGCGGTCGAGCGCGCGGTCGAGATCGCCAAGGCGAAGGGCGCGAAGCGCGCCATGATGCTCACGGTGTCCGCCCCCTTCCATTGCGCGCTCATGCAGCCCGCCGCCGACGCGATGGCGAAGGCGCTCGCGGAGGTCACGGTGAAGCCTCCGGCCGTGCCGGTCGTCGCCAATGTGCAGGCGAAGCCGCTCGCTGACGCGGACGAGATCGTGCGCGCGTTGATCGCGCAGGTCACCGGCACGGTGCGCTGGCGCGAGAGCGTGGCCTTCATGGCCGGGCAGGGGGTCACGACGTTCTACGAGGTCGGCTCGGGCAAGGTGCTCAGCGGCCTCGTCAAGCGCATCGCGGACGGCGCGACGGGCGTCGCGATCGGCACGCCGGACGACGTCGCGGCCTTCAAGGCGGGGCGCGGCTAGCGCATGTTCGGGCGAAGCGGAAGCGCGGAATTCGCGCCGGCCATTGGCCATTTTGCCCTGCTGGCAATGGCATTTGAAGTATGATAACCGAACCCAAGCTTGGCAGGGCGACGGATTTGGGGGCATTGGACGTTGCGCGTCCCTTCAACCACGCCCTGCTGTGTGACCACGACGCGCCGCGCGGCGAAGCGCCGTCCGGCGGGGGCCAGTTTCGAAGCGCACGAGGTTTAGAAGATGAGTGACATTGGCGAGCGGGTGAAGAAGATCGTCGTGGAGCACCTGGGCGTCGAGCCCGACAAGGTCACGGAGAACGCGAGCTTCATCGACGACCTCGGCGCGGACTCGCTCGATACCGTCGAGCTCGTCATGGCCTTCGAGGAGGAGTTCGGTTGCGAAATCCCCGATGATGCCGCCGAGACGATCTTGACCGTGGGCGACGCGGTCAAATTCCTGGAGAAGAACGCCAAGAGCTGATGGCGTCCATCCTGCGCGCGGCGCGGACGTCTGTTCCGCACTGCAGCACTCCCGTCTTTTCGTCACGATATCTTCGCAAATTGCGACCAGATGACCCTCGGGAACCTCGCGGGTCGATACGCATTCCCTGTCAACGGCGGCCGCCTGCCCGGCGATGCGGCTGCCGGCATTCGGTCAAGGACGTGAGAGCATGAGACGTGTCGTCGTGACCGGCATGGGCATGGTGTCGCCGCTCGCCTGCGGCGTCGAGGCGAGTTGGGCGCGCATCCTCAATGGCGAGAGCGGAGCGCGCAAGATCGAGAAATTCGACGTCTCGGATCTGCCCTCGAAAATCGCCTGCCAGATCCCGCGCGGCGACGGCTCGAACGGCACCTACGATCCCGACCAGTGGATGACGCCGAAAGAGCAGCGCAAGGTCGACGAGTTCATCACCTTCGCGATGTGCGCGGCGCGCCAAGCGATCGAGGATTCGGGCTGGAAGGCGAACGGCTCCGACGAGGCGTTTCGCGCCGGCGTGCTGATCGGCTCCGGCATCGGCGGCCTCGAGGGCATTGCCGAGACCGCCATCGTGCTCAAGGAGAAGGGGCCGCGGCGGGTCTCGCCGTTCTTCATTCCGGGCCGGCTGATCAATCTCGCGTCCGGCTACGTGTCGATCGAGTTCGGGCTCAAGGGGCCGAACCACGCGGTCGTCACCGCCTGCTCGACCGGCGCGCACGCGATCGGCGACGCGGCGCGGCTGATCGCGCTCGACGACGCCGACGTGATGGTGGCGGGCGGCACCGAGTCGCCGATCGTGCGCATCTCGATCGCGGGATTCTGCGCCTGCCGCGCCCTCTCCACCGGGTTCAACGACGAACCGACGCGCGCCTCGCGCCCCTACGACAAGGGCCGCGATGGCTTCGTGATGGGGGAGGGCGCCGGCGTCGTGGTGCTCGAGGAATACGAGCACGCCAAGCGCCGCGGCGCCAAGATCTATGCCGAGGTCATCGGCTATGGCCTCTCGGGCGACGCCTATCACATAACCGCGCCCGCCCAGGACGGCGACGGCGCGTTCCGCTGCATGACCATGGCGCTCAAGCGCGCCGGCGTCTCGCCGGCCGAGATCGACTACATCAACGCGCACGGCACCTCGACGCCGCTCGGCGACGAGATCGAGCTCAATGCGGTTCACCGGGTGGTCGGCAACGCGGCCGGCAAGATCGCGATGTCGTCGACCAAATCCTCGACCGGCCATCTGCTCGGCGCGGCCGGCGCCATCGAGGCCATCTTCTCGATCCTCGCGATCCGCGACGGCATGGCGCCGCCCACCATCAATCTCGACAACCCCTCGGTCACCACCCCGATCGATCTGGTGCCGCACCAGGCGAAAAAGCGCGAGATCCACACGGTGTTGTCGAATTCCTTCGGATTCGGCGGGACCAACGCCTCGCTGGTCTTTCGCGCTGTGGATTAAGCCTGTTCGCGGCGGTTTGGACTCACCCTTTCGCCGCAATTCCATATAAATTTTGCCAACTTGGCGCGTGATGCCGAATCCTCGAGCGGGGGGCGATTCGTATCGCGCGCAGCCGCAGACACATTCACGCCTGCGATGCCGACGGCGCAGAGGGCGACGCCGCGCGCATCGCGACATGCGGGCCGCATGATACAAGCGATGAAACGATGAGCGCGGGGCCGCCCGGGAACGACGGAAGGGGCCGTTCGCCGCCGCGCGGGCCTGCGGGTCCGGGGCCGGCGGGGCCATTTGGCCCGCGTCCACCAGCGAACGGTGCCGGTCATCAAGGCTCGGCTCATCCCCCCGGTCGGCCGCACGACTTCAACGGCCAGGGCCGACGAAACGGCAACGGCAACGGCAACGGCAACGGCAACGGCAACGGCAACGGTTACGCGCCGAACGGCCACCGGCCGATCGCGCCGGGTCCGAATGGATTGTCGCCGCGCAACGGGCAGCCGCGGTTCAATGGCGGCGCATACGCGCATCCGCCGCACGCGCCGCCGTCCGATCCAGGCACCCAGTGGAACGGTCCGCCGCCGCGCATGAGCGGTCCTCCGGGACCTGGCCGCCCCGTGCGGCTTCCCGCGCCGCCGCCGGTTACCAATCCGCCGCACAGCCTCACGCGTGCGGCACATGGTCCACTTCCACGTGCGCCGCTTGAGGCGCCATCGCGTGCCGCGCGCGGTCCTGTTCCCGCCGCAAATTCCGGGCATCCCATGCGCGGTCCCACGGAGGGCCGGCCGCCGGCGCCGGACATACGACCGGAGAGACGGCCAGGCGCCGGTGGGCCGGGTATACGTGTTAACGACCCTGGTGTACGGTTCGCCGCGCCGGGGCAGAATCACACGTCGGATGCGTCCCGGCGCGACGAGCGTCGGGCACTCGGAGGAAATGGTGGTCCAGTTGGGCAATCCGGCGAGTTGGTGCCGAATTTTGCGGACTTCGTGAATGGGTCGACTGCGTCGCTGATGGAACAGAAACGAATCTCCCCCCGCAGCCCGCGCGCCGCGCTCGAGCCCGAGCGCGTGCCGGTGCCGACGCGCCGCTCCGCGAGCGCGCGCCATCCGCTGGTCGTTGCGGGCAACGCCGTCTTCACCATCCTGATCGTGCTCGCCGTGGTGATCGGCGGCGCCTTGCTGATCGGCAAGCAGCGCTTCGAGACGCGCGGGCCGCTGACCGAGGACAAGACCGTCAACATTCCGCGCGGCCTCGGCATCCGCGACATCGGCGAGCTGCTGGTCAGGGAAGGCGTGATCGATCAGCCCTGGACCTTCTTCGGCGGCGTGGTCGTGCTCAAGGCGCGCGATGAGCTCAAATACGGCGAGTACCAGTTCGCCAAGCAGGCGAGCCTGCACGAGGTGATCGGCACCATCGTCGACGGCAAGGTGGTGCAGCATCAGATCTCGATCCCGGAAGGGCTGACCTCGGAGCAGATCGTGCAGCGCCTGCTCGAAAGCGACATTTTGACCGGCAATATCCGCGAGGTGCCGCGCGAAGGCTCGCTGCTGCCGGAGTCCTACAAATTTCCCCGCGGCACGCCGCGCGAGGACGTGATCAAGCGCATGCAGCAGGCGCACCGCCGCGTGGTGCAGGAAATCTGGGACCATCGCACGCCGGACCTGCCGCTCAAGACGCCCGAGCAGCTCGTCACGCTCGCCTCGATCGTCGAGAAGGAGACGAGCCGGCCGGAGGAGCGCACCCGCATCGCCGCGGTGTTCGTCAACCGCCTCAAGCAGAGGATCAAGCTGCAGGCCGATCCGACCATCATCTACGGCCTGGTCGGCGGCCGCGGCACGCTCGGCCGCCCGATCCTAGAGAGCGAGATCAAGCAGCCCACGCCCTACAACACCTACGTGATCGAAGGGCTGCCGCCGGGGCCGATCGCCAATCCGGGCCGCGCCGCGCTCGAGGCCGCCGCCAATCCGGCGCGCACCAAGGAAATCTTCTTCGTCGCCGACGGCGCAGGCGGCCATGTGTTCGCGGACACGATCGACCAGCACCAGAAGAACGTCGCGCGCCTGCGCGTGATCGAACAGCAGCAGGGCACGAGCGCCGCCGCGCCGGCCGCCGCTGCCGCGGCGCCTGTGGCGCAGCAGCCCGCCGCGAGCGCCACCACCATGTCGCCCGCGAGCGTCAAGCGCGGCGTGAACGGCAATCGCACAAGATAGGCACTGACTCTCCGTTCCCTCCCCCGCCTGCGGGGGAGGGAGCGCAGATGCCTCCCATGTGGCCGCGCCTTGTGAGCGTCCGTTGCTCTGTCTAATGTCGCCCGCACTTCATTCCTTGCGATTCCGCACGAGTCCCGGATGGCGCTATCGAGCATGACCGGCTTTGCGCGCGCCCACGGCGCGGCCGGCGCCTATGCGTGGTCGTGGGAGGTGCGCTCGGTCAACGCCAAGGGGCTCGACCTGCGCCTGCGGCTGCCGCCCGGCTGGGACGCGATCGAATCCGCCTTGCGGGCGCGCGCCGGCGAGACGATCGCGCGCGGCACGCTGCACGCGACGCTAAACGTCGACCGGGAAGGCGTCACGCCGGTGGTCAAGGTCAACGACGCCGTTCTGCAGGCCATCATCGCGACGCTCAAGTCGCTGCAAGGCCGCGTCGAGGCCGCGCCGGCGCGGCTCGACGGCATCCTCGGCATCAAGGGCGTCATCGAGGTGACCGATGCCGACGAGCGCGAGGAGGAGCGCACCGGCGCGCAGGCCGCCGTGATCAAGGGTTTCGACCAGGCGCTCGCCGGGCTGACCGCGATGCGCCGCAACGAGGGCGAGGCGCTCGGCCGCGTGCTCGGCGCGCGGCTCACCGAGATCTCCGCACTGGTCGCGCGCGCGGAAGCCTCGCCCGGCCGCAAGCCCGAGGCGATCCGCGCGCGTCTCACCGATCAGATCGCGAACCTCGTGGAAAATTCCGATCGCTTCGATCCCGACCGGCTGCACCAGGAGGCGATCCTCATCGCCACCAAGATCGACGTGCGCGAAGAGCTCGACCGCCTCACCGCCCACGTCGCCGCCGCGACAAAAATGCTGCGCGACGGCGGCGCGGTCGGCCGGCGGCTCGATTTCCTCGCGCAGGAATTCAACCGCGAGACCAACACGCTGTGCGCCAAGGCGAACGATCTCGAGCTCACCAATATCGGGCTCGAGCTGAAGGGCCTCGTAGAGCAGTTTCGCGAACAGGTGCAGAACCTGGAGTAGGGGCGATGGCGGGGGGCAAGGGCTGGGCGCGTCGAAGCGGGGAGGCGGGCGCGATCGCGCGGCGCGGCCTCATGCTCGTGCTCTCCTCGCCGTCCGGCGCCGGCAAGACCACGCTCTCGCGCCTGCTGCTCGACGATCCGCTGGTCGAGCTCTCCATCTCCTGCACCACGCGGCCGAAACGGCGCGGCGAGGTCGAGGGCGAGCACTATCATTTCATCGACGCCAAGCGCTTCGACGCAATGGTGCACAACGGCGAGTTTCTGGAATGGGCCGACGTGTTCGGCCACCGCTACGGCACGCCGCGCGCGCCGGTCGACAAGGCGCTCGCCGCCGGGCGCGACGTGCTGTTCGACATCGACTGGCAGGGCACGCAGCAGATGCGCGAGAAGGCGCGCAGCGATCTCGTCAGCGTGTTCGTGCTGCCGCCGTCGGCGAGCGAGCTCGAACGCCGCCTGCACACGCGCGCGCAGGATTCACACGACGTGATCCGCGCCCGCATGGCCAAGGCCGCCGACGAGATGAGCCACTGGGCCGAATACGACTACGTCATCCTCAACCGCGACCTCGACCACGCCTTCGCCGAGCTGCGCGCGATCCTGGCGGCGGAGCGGCTCAGGCGGGAGCGGCAGACCGGGCTGTCGGACTTCGTGCGCCGGATCCAGGGAGAGCTGTGAGGCTGGCGCCCGTCCCCGCGGGTTAGCTTTGTTCTGCCAAAATGGCCACGCCGGGTATCTGGGTATTTCGATACCAAGCTCAGCCGCCCTGCAGCGCCACCGCCTCCACTTCGACCTTGAAGCCGTAGTGCAGCTGCGGCACCGGGACCACGGCGCGGGCGGGGCGCGCGGCGCCGGCCCATTGCACATAGAGCGCGTTGAAGGCGGGCCACGATCCCATGTCGGTGACATAGACGCGCACCTGCAGCAGCCGCTCGACGCCGCTGCCCGCGGCGGCGAGCGCCAGCGCCACGTTGTCGAGCACCTGGCGCGCCTGCTCCTCGAACGGCGCCGCGTTGAGTTTTGTGCCATCGGGCCGGATCGGCAGCTGACCGGACACGAAGACCAGTCCATTGCCGGCGACCGAATGGCTGTAGTGACCGCCCGGCGCCGCCATGGTGGGCGGATTGAATTGTGCGATGTCGGACAACTGCATTTCTCCTCGGGATCGTTGCGAAAGGCGCGCGCTCAGCGCTTCATGCCGAACTTGCTGAGCTCTGCGGTCGCCTCCGGGAACGGCTGATAGGCGGCCGTGGCGCACATCTCCTTCGTCGCGTCGACGAACTGATTGATCTCGCCCCCGAAGTAGACGACCATCTTCTCCCGCCGCCAATCCGGCCCGATCACGCGCAGGCACGCCACATAGCGGCTGTCGTTGCCGAACGGCTTGAGCACCGGCGCCGAAAGATAGGACTCGCGCGTGTTCTCGAAGCCGCGCGGATTGGCAATGAGATAGAAGACCAGCTCGGATTTGTAGTTGTTCGGGAAGAGATTGGGATCGGGGCGCGGGGGCTCTGCCTGCCAGCTGGAGCAGCCGGCGAGCGCGGCGCCGAGCGCCAGGACGGGCAGGACAGGTCGAGAAAACGCGAACACGCAAAAATCCCGCCGGGCGTCAGCGGCGCGGCGCCGCGCGGCTCCGCACGATGATGCGGCCGATCGGCCGGCGCGGATAGGCCGAGATGAGGAGCGGCGAGCACTCGCCGCTCGGCCCGCAGCGCGGATAGAGGAAAAGCCCCGGCCGGATGTAGCTGAAGTCATGTGGGCCGTAATAGTGGACGAAATCGCAATAGGGATTGCAGTCCATCGCCGCGCGCGCGGGCGACGATGCGAATGACAGCAGAATGACAAGCGCCGCAGCAGCCGATCTCGGCATGGCGTCCTCATGCAGACTTCCGCGTCAGTGTGCGTCATCGCGGCGGGCGCCGCAACCGGGGGCGGGTTCCGACCTGATTGTACGGGCGACGATTCGCCGCTATATTTGCTGCCATCGAAGTTTCGGCCGAAACTTGTCTCTGCTGCTGTGATTCCACGGCGACTGACTGACGAGCTCTCCCAAACATCGACCCTCGGCCTCGGTCGCGAGACCGCGGTTTACGTCAACGCTCGTCATCCAAGGAGATCGCATGAGCACCGGAACGGTCAAATGGTTCAACGTGCAGAAGGGCTACGGATTCATCCAGCCCGACGACGGCGGCAAGGACGTATTCGTCCATATCAGCGCGGTGGAGCGCGCCGGCCTTTCGACGCTGCGGGAAGGCCAGAAAGTGTCGTACGAGATGACGCAGGACAAGCGCACCGGCAAGAGCTCGGCGGATCGCCTGCAGGCGATGTGACCGCCACGAGATCGAAACGAAAGAGCCCGCCGGATGGCGGGCTCTTTTGATTCTTGGCCAGCAATGCCGGCGTCATCGTCCGCGCAAGCGGACGATCCAGTAATCACCGAGTGAGAAGTCGCGCAAACCGTACCTTATCGCGAATCTGGGGGTACTGGATTGTCCGCTTGCGCGGACAATGAAGGAGAGGCCTGGGATTACCCCGCCGCCGTCTTCTCCGCCTTCTCCGGCTTCTCCGTCATGCGCCAGAGCTGAAAGCCCTGATCGCCGATCGCCTTCTCGATCGCGGCGCGCGGCAGACGGTGCGGCGGATCGACGTCGGGGCGGATCACGCCGATGGCGTGCCAGGGCCCGTGCTGCTGCGGCAGCTTGCTGCCCTCGGAGTCGCCCGCGAAGGCGCGCAGGGCGGGGCTCTTCTCCGATTTGAAAATGAAGATACGCATGTCGGACTCCTTTCAATGAGCTTAGCGATACCTGTCAGCGTCGGTGCGAACGAAGCGAAGCAATCCCAGCCACGAAGGCCAAAGTGATCGGCGGAGATTGCTTCGTCGCGCTTCGCGCTCCTCGCAATGACTGGCGATTATCTTCGCCGGAACTGCTGGCGCTGCGGCGGACGGCTGCCGCTGGCGCGCTCGTCCTTGTGGCGGAAGATGAGCCGGCCCTTTTCGAGGTCGTAGGGCGACATCTCGACGGTGACGCGGTCGCCCGCGAGCGTCTTGATCCGGTTCTTCTTCATCTTGCCCGCCGTGTAGGCGATGATCGTCTGCCCGGCGTCGAGCTGCACGCGAAAGCGCGCATCCGGCAGGATTTCAGTGACGAGGCCTTCCAGCTCGATCAGTTCTTCCTTTGCCATTGCGTCTGTCCTTCGTTGTTATCGCGGTTGGGCGTTGGCGCGGCGCTCATCGCGCCGGCGCGGAACGGGACGCCGCATGAAGCCGACGCCGCCGATGCCGTCGGATGCCTGCGCCTGCGGCGCGCCATGCTGCGCGGCGCGTGGCTCGTGCGGCTGGCCATATTGGGGGCGCTGCGGCTCCGAGCCGTGCGGCTTGGCGCCATGTGGCTTGGCGCCATGTGGCTTGGCGGTGTGCGGTTTGGCGCCGTGCGGTTTGTCCGCGTGCGCATTGGACGCATGCGGCCGGGACGTGTGCTGCTGGGGCGCATGCTGCCGCGATCTGTGGCCGTTGCTGGCGCGGCCGCCGTTGGCGTGCCGACCGTGCGCCGGCTTGCCGTGGCGATGCCCGTTGGGAGCCGGCTGCGGGGCGGCACGCTCGTCGCCCGTCGCCGGGATCGACAGGCGGATCAGCCGCTCGATCGCACGCAGCGAAGAGACCTCCTCGCGGTCGCAGAACGAGATGGCCACGCCCGCCGCGCCGGCGCGCGCGGTGCGGCCGATGCGATGCACGTAGCTCTCCGGCACGTCCGGCAGGTCGTAGTTGAACACGTGGCTGATGCCGTCGACATCGATGCCGCGCGCCGCGATGTCGGTCGCGATCAGGGTGCGCACCTCACCGGAGCGGAAGGCGGCGAGCACGCGCTCGCGCTGGGGCTGCGACTTGTTGCCGTGGATCGCCTCCGCCGAGATGCCGGCCTTGGCGAGCCCGCGCACCACCTTGTCGGCGCCGTGCTTGGTACGGGTAAACACCAGCGCGCGGTCGATCGGCTCGCGCCGAAGCAGATCGGCGAGCGTCGACGGCTTGGCGGCGCGGTCGACGTGGATCACGCGCTGCTCGACCTTCTCGACCGTCGAGGCGACCGGCGTCACCGCGAGCCGGACCGGATCGCGCAGCATCGCCTTGGCGAGCTCGGCGATCGCCTGCGGCATGGTGGCGGAGAAGAACAGCGTCTGCCGCTCCTTCGGCAGCAGCGCGACGATCTTCCGGATGTCGTGGATGAAGCCCATGTCGAGCATGCGGTCGGCCTCGTCGAGCACCAGGAACGCGACGCGGTTGAGGCGCAGCGCGTTGCTGCCGACGAGATCGAGCAGGCGGCCGGGCGTCGCCACCAGCACGTCGACGCCGTTCAGGAGCGAGCGCACCTGGCGGCCGATCGACACGCCGCCGATCGCGAGCGTGCTGGTGATGCCGAGGTGGCGGCCATAGGCGTTGAAGCTGTCGAGGATCTGGCTCGACAATTCGCGCGTGGGCGAGAGCACCAGCACGCGGCAGCTCTTGCGCTCCGCGCGCTGCGGGTTGGCGGCGAGCTGATGCAGGATCGGCAGCGCGAACGCTGCGGTCTTGCCGGTGCCGGTCTGGGCGATGCCGACGACGTCGCGCCCGGTGAGGGCGGGAGGGACGGTCTGGGCCTGGATGGGGGTGGGAGTTGCGTATTTTTCCTCTGCGAGTGCACGCAGGATCGGCGCTGCGAGGCCGAAGTCGTGAAAAGACGTCAAAACCAATCTTTCTATGTGGCGAAACGGGCCGGATGCTCGCGCATCGGCGCATGTCGCGGGTGATGAAAGACATCCCGCGTGGTCTGGGTTGTCGTCGATGAAGCGGAGGTTGCGGGCCGAAAACCGTCGATTGAGGATTTCGTTCACGCGGCCCGTGGGAGACCCATCCTCTCGGGAGGGCTCACAAATCACTCATCCGCGGGCACTTACATAGACGTTTGGTGTGTTCGTTTCAAGGCAAACTTGCGGGGTCGGGCGGTAGATTATTGAGAACGTTAACGATTGTGGCGGCGCGGCCGGGCTCGCCGCTGGCTCAGCGCTTGTGGCTGAGATTGCTTCGCTTCGCTCGCAATGACGCCTACTCCTCGTGAAACTCTGTCATCTCCGGCGGCTGGCCGTCCATCCCCAGCTCGCGCCAGCGCCGCGCGATCTTCTCGTAGACGGAGCGGCGGAGCAGCGTGCGCCTGGGAAAGTCGGCGAGATGGCGATGCGGCTTGCAGGCGTCGATCAGGGCCTTCGAGCCATATGGCCGCTCCGCCACCACGACCTTGCTCGGGTCGAGACCGGTCGACCAGGTCTTGCGCAACAGGTCGATGTCGTCGCTCGGATTGCAGCGCGTGGAGAGCGCAAACATCACCTGGTTGAAGTCGGTCGGATCGACGTCGTCGTCCACCGCGATCACCCATTTCGTGTAGTAGGCCGCGGCCGGGCATTGCGCGGTGAGCGCGAGCACCTGCGCGACGTGGCCGGCGTAAAGCTGGCGCAGCGAGACGACGACGAGGCCCCAGCCCGACGCTGCGGCGGGATGCGCGTAGACGCCGCAGACGCCGGGCACGCCCATGCCGTCGAGGTCGTCCCAGATGCGCGCCGAGCGCATGATGGCGTAATAGGCGCCGATCTCGCACGACGGATAGGTCGCCATCAGCGCCGCCGTCATGATCGGGTTGCGGCGGTGATGCACGGCCTTGACCTCGATCACCGGCTGCGGGCCGCGCGTGCCGCCGTAATAGCCGGTGAACTCGCCGAGCGGCCCTTCCGGCTCGAACTCGCCCGGCCGCAGGATCCCTTCGATGACGATCTCGCAGCGCGCAGGGATCGGCAGGTCGACGGTCGCGCCCTTGGTGAGCTCGAGCGCGCGGCCCATGATGCCGCCCGCGATGTCGAGTTCGCTCTCATTCGCGCCAAACACCTGCGCGGCCACCATGAAGAGAACGGGATCGACGCCGTAGGCGGCGACCACCTCGCACGGCTCGCCGCGCTGCCACCACGCCTCGCGGTCGAGCCGGCCGTGCTTGCCGGGCGAGCAGTAGAGGCTTACGCGGTCGCGCCCTTGCACCATCTGGCGGTAGCAGCCGACATTGATGCGGCGCGTCTTCGGGTCGCGCGTGAACGTGATGTCGCCGGTGCCGATATAGCGCCCGCCGTCGCCCGGCCAGAATTTCGGCGAGGGAAAGCGCGTCACGTCGATGTCGGCTCCGGTCTGCACCACCTCGTTCACCGGTGCGCGCGCCGCCTCGATCATGCGGGGCGCGATGCGCCGCTGCATGATGGCGCGGGTGGCGTCGATCATGTCGCGCGTCGAGAGCGCCGGATCGATGCCGATCGCGAGCGCGTAGCGTTCCTTCGAGGCGCCCAGCATGTTGGCGAGCACGCTGTGGCCGGGCTCGGCGCCCATCGGTTTTTCGAACAGCAGCGCCGGCGCGTCCTCGTCGCGGGTGGCGAGGAACGTGATGGCGGACAGCTCCTCGTCGAGATCGACCGGCGCCGTGACGCGCTTGAGCAGGCCGTGCTTTTCGACGAGGCCGATCCAGTCGCGCAGGTCCTGCCAGGAGACTTCGTGTCCCGCATCGGTGGCC
>Ga0137390_10000562_pt1 | contig 25756 bp, 30 predicted proteins | sample 15con2h24AmetaG_FD_104937 | JGI IMG/M metagenome (GOLD analysis project Ga0137390, IMG submission 104937) | Vadose zone soil microbial communities from Angelo Coast Range Reserve, California, USA - 15con2h2.4A metaG | ecosystem: Environmental > Terrestrial > Soil > Vadose zone > Saprolite... | reverse complement strand
GATATCGTCGCGCTGCCCGGAGCGCAACGCGCGCCGCAGCAGCCAGACGGCGACCGCGACGAGCAGCACCAGCACGATCAGCTTGCCCATCGCGCGATTATCTACCGGGAGAAGAAAGCAGTGGTCGGGTGACTGGACCCGGCTCCGCGCAATCGTGACTGGAATGCACGGAAAAGGACAGTTATTGGCTCGGCGCGTCTACAAAATGGTTACGTGATAGCAAACAACGTCACGTTGCGCGTTCTTGCCGCCTGCCGATGCCCGTGGTCCAGGGTGGCCAGGGGGAGGCCCAGAGATCGCGCCAGGTCGAAGTACAGGGCATCGTAGCCCTGCAGGTGGTACCGGCTCGCGAGATCCACGACGCGCCGCGGCGTGAACAGCTCAAGGTGTACTCGAATATCGAAGCTATCGAGGTCCTCGAACGCTTGTTGCAGTTTTGCGCGCTTTAGAACCTTGCGCCGATGCTCGCGCAGCAGCACGTGACCCATTTCAATGCCCCACTGCACAGGCACGTGCAGAACGGCGCCGTCTGCCGCAGCCGCACTGACCGCTGCCGCATAGGCCGCGCGTTCACGCGTTTCCTTCAGGAACCAAGCGAGCGAAACGCTGGCGTCCAGCACCAGCTCGATCGCCATCAGCGCGCGAGTCGTTCGCCGCGAGCCTCAGCGAGAGCCTGGCCTGCCGTTCGCGTGCCGCGCATCCTTTGGAGGCGGCGGATGTTCGCCGCAATGTGCCTGCCCGCCGCACGGCGCCTCGCGGCAACGATCTTGTGGGCGACGATCACGGGCTCGGACAACTTCATTTCAATCCTCGTATTCGATGCAGTTGCAATCAACGAATCCTACCGCACAAGCGGTATCGACCGCCGAAAACCGCTGCTTAAGTGCTTGACGGGGAAGTGGTCGGGGTGACTGGATTTGAACCAGCGACACCTGCGTCCCGAATCCGTCTAGGGCTGCTTTTGCGACAGTCAGTTAGACACGACTTCCTGCCGCATCAGTATCTTAGCAAATCTGTGGTTATCCACAATTAGCAGCGCACTGTGCCCAAAATGTGCCCAAATTTCTACCACTCATTACCCTGGTAATGTAGAATGGGGTTATGGCGATTGCTCATTCCAAAGTGACGGCGCAAGGGCAGATCTCGGTTCCGGCGCAGGTGCGGCGAAAGCTCGGCGTCGGGCCCGGCTCGGTGATCGAGTGGGATCAAGACGGCGAGAAAGTCGTGGTGCGGCGGGCCGGGCGGTTTTCTTCCGTCGCTGTCCATCGGGCACTGTTCGGCGATCGGCCGCCCAAACCGCGGACGCTCGAAGAGTTGAAGGCTAGCATCCGGCGTCATATCAAGAAACAGCGTGCGCGCCGTTGACACCAATGTGCTGGTGCGGCTGGTCGCCCGCGACGATCCGAAACAGGTCGCAGCGGCCGAGGAGTTCGTGGCAAAAGGCGCTTGGGTCCCGCATCTGGCGCTCGCGGAGTTCACGTGGGTTCTTTCGGCGGTTTACGAGCGAGGGCCCTCCGACATCGCCGGTGCGGTCGAAATGCTGCTGAATCACGAGAGCCTGACCCTGCAGGAGAGCGACGTGGTCGCCAGCGCCTTGGAACGATTCCGCGGCCGGCCAGCGCTCGGATTTTCCGATTGCCTGATGGTCGAAGTCGCCCGTAAGGCTGGGCATCTCCCGCTGGGCACATTCGACCGCAATCTCGCCAAGCTCGAAGGCGCGGAAAAGCTCTGAGATTGAGGCAGTCGCCGTTCCCAGGCCCTTCGGGTCGGGCTTAAGCGGCCTTGGGACTGAATCGGCGGTGAATTTGTTGCGCCCCGCTCATCCGATACCGAAACTCCATCAGATCCTCGCTCACCTCGAAGTGCTCAGCCGCGTCGGCGACCGACATCCTCTTCGCCATCGCCCATCGGGCGGCCTCATTGGGCACCAGGAGCACGGGGCCCAGCCAGCTCGCTTCCTCCTCAAGCTCACGTTTATAGACTCGGCTGCCGGCCGAGCAAGACGGCGGATGCGGTGGGTGCATCAGTAGTGCGTGCGCAAGCTCGTGAGCGACGTTGCTGCGCTGCCGCACCGGTGCGTGGCGATGGTTGTGAACGATGCATCGCCGTCGCCGATTGAATACTGTGATTGCGGAGAACGCCGACCGATGCGTATCAACCAGGAGCGCTACATGCTCGGATAGCGCGGCGTCGACGGCCAGCAGCGCCTTCAGGGTGAACACCGGGATGTGCAGGCTCTCGGCCAACGCGAACGGACAAAGCGGGGAATAAGCGCGTAGGCCGAGCTCGGCTCGGACTTCGAGCGCAAGATCGTTTGCCTCCGTCTTGAATCCCCGCCTCAACGTCATTTGTTGTCCTTGCGCAGCTGGTTGTAGGCGGTCCTTACGATCGCCTCCAATGCGGTTACTGCCTCTGGTTTCAACTTGGGATCCGCTCTCAATAGAGTGAGCGCTGCGGCAAGAGGTTCCTGCGACGGCCGTTTGCCTGGCAACTTCACGAAATCCGCTGGATTGAGGCCGGCCCAGGCTGCGAGAGCCGCTTGGCTCGCCGCATCGGGGCTGCGGCCTTGAGCCATTCGGGTAAGAGTCGTTGAGCTAACCCCCGTGACTCCGCTCACTGCCTTCCACGTGACCTTGCGCGCCTCCACTGTGTCTGCGAGTGCTTCATAGAACGCATCGGCATCGAAGTCTTTGTCTGCATGGTGCACTTGTCCTCCTTCCGGCGTAGTTGCTAAAGAGCAATTGACAGGCTGCCGGGCAAACCGGTACATTGCTCGCGTTGCAATGTAGCAACGGAAGGGCTTAAGAGCAAATGCGCTGAAAGGAGAGTGCCATGGAGCAGTCGGCTGAAGCACAAGCGGTACACGGGCAGGGTCCGAAGTACTTCGTCAGCGTCGAGGGCAAGGAGTACCCGTGGCCGAAGGACACGATCACGACGGAGGAGATCGCCCAGACCGGAGGCTGGCCGGTGACGGACGGCGTGAAGGAGATCGATGCTGACAATACCGAGCATGACCTGCGCCCCGGGCAGGTGATCCAGCTGACGCCTGGGCACGGCTTCGCGAAGAAGATCCGGTGGAAGCGGGGGTAGCTCTTTCGCCTCGCCTCGAACGCGAGCTCGCCGGCTTGCGCAATGCCTTCGAAGGCCTCGCATTCGAGGACGTGGGGCAATGGGTGTTGCTTCCGCGCTATCTCTTCCCCGACACTTGGAGTGCGCGCGCAGCCGCGGTGGCGTTTCAAGTTCCGCCCGGCTATCCCGGCGCACCGCCGTACGGCTTCTATGTTCCAGCCAGCGTACGGTTCGACGGCAAGACGCCGACTTGGCAGCACCCGGCGAGCAACAGACCACCATTCGACGGCGATTGGGCCTTCTTTTCCTGGACGATCGACGGCCAGTGGGCCGCGCCGACGGCGAGCGCGATCGGCGGCTGCAACTTGAGGAGCTTCGTGGACAGCTTTGCGCAGCGCCTCGCGGAAGGTGCGTGATGCGCATCGTGCGCTTGCGTATTGACGAGGCGCTCTATCGGCGCCTCAACGGGCATCTCCTCCCCAAGGACGCGCGCACGGAACAGGCGGCCTTCCTGCTCTGCAACTACGCCGCGGACGAGGCGATCTTCATGTGCCTCGATGCAATGCTGATTCAACATCGGCAATTCGCGATTCATTCGGCATTTCACCTCGAGCTGGACGATTCAGCCCGCGCGCAGGTGATCAAGGCCGCGCACGACCGCGAATGTTCATTGGTCGAGATCCATTCGCATCCTTTTAGCGGCGCTGCGCAGTTCTCAGGAAGTGACTTCGATGGGCTCGCGGATTTTGTGCCTCACGTCTGGTGGCGCCTTAAGTACCGACCCTATGGCGCGCTCGTCATCACGCGCGGCAGCATTGACGGCTTGGCTTGGATCGACGGACCCGAGGCGGCGGAGCACATCCACGCTGTCGAGGTTGGCGCGCGAGCACTACCAACAACAGGCCTCTCTTTTCGTAGCTTGACGGAGGGCTACCATGAGCCGCTTCGACCGCAATGAGCGATTCTTCGGAGTAGAAGGCCAACGTCGGCTTAGGTGCTCGTCGGCGGCCGTGATCGGCGCTGGCGGCCTGGGCACCCATGTCATACAGCAGCACGCTCACTTGGGGGTCGGGCGGCTGGTCATCATCGATCCAGACATGCAGGAAGAGTCAAACAAGAACCGGAACGTGGGAAGCCACGCGAGCGACCCTCATGGCGTGCTGGCGAAAGTCGACGTAGCGGAGCGGCTGGTGAAGGCCATCGACCCGGAGATTGGCGTAGAGACGATCCAGGCGAGCGTTCTCTCCGAGGAGGCGCTGCGGCGCATTCAGACCGTGGACTACGTGTTCGGTTGCGTCGACATGGATGGCGCTCGCCTCGTGCTCACCGAGCACTGCCTCGCCTTTGACCGGACATATTTTGATCTCGCGTCCGACATCCACGTTGAGGCAAACGTCTACGGCGGTCGTGTCTTCGTGACTACCGGAGCGGGCGGGTGCCTCGTCTGCCAAGGCGAACTCGACCCCGTCGCTGCACGGGAGGACCTCGAAAATCCGCACGCGCGCAAGGACAGGATCGAGATATATGGGATTCCCATCGATCTGCTGACAGAGCCGGGGCCTTCGGTCGTGTCGATCAACGCGGTCGTCGCCTCACTCGCGGTCACCGAGTTCATGGTGCACGCGACCGGAATCCGGCCGGCCCACCGCCTGCTTGAGTATCGGGCGGACCAGGGGATTGTGAAGCGCAAGATTTTGACCCCGAACCCCGACTGCTATTACTGCAAGGAGGTCTACCGACTCGGGGAGCGGGCGGGCACCTTCCGGTACGCGCGCGTAGCACACACCTAAGGTGTGCGCGCTGAACAGCGACGCGCGGTTTACCGGAACGATAGGCCCAGCAGGTCGGCGGCTCAATGGGTATGGGTGAGCGCTGTTTGAAGTAGGCCTGCAAGCCGCTGCAGATCCAGGGCTACGGACTCACTGAGAAGCACGTTACCGTCGGCAGCGTTACCCTTCTTGACTAAGCGCGTCTGATGAACTGCGGCCTCGAGGTCGTCGAGCGCCGTGGCCAAGAAAGCGTAAGCGGCGTCAAAAGCGTGGCGCGCTTTCGCGAGCATTTCGGCCGCTTCATGCAGCCTCGGATGCGGCTGAGCTAAGGCATCCAGCCTTGTAACCGCGGCTAAGTGCAAGTCCTTTAGACGGCGCGCGAACCGGCGGCCCTTTCCAAGGGGCATCGGGTTGCCCTTGAGGTAGCGCCGGAAGTTGCGCTCCGACTCGCCGTATTCGCCAGCGATCTGGGTGAGCGTTAGCGCGGGCCGGCTTCTCCGCAGCTCCTCCACCAGCTCTTTGGCGATAAAGCTGCCCGAGTCCTCGGGCATGGTCGCCACGATGTACTGCTCACGGGTTCCCAAACGAATTTTGTCCGGTCAGTTCTCTTCGGCTCGCGCACGATCGCGCAACGAGTCGAGTTTGAAAAAAGAAATGGCACGCCAAACCACCGTCCGCGATTACGAACTGGCCGAGCAGCTCGGGAAGCTGCCGGGCTATGCGCTGGTGGGGACGCGCGAGATCGCGGCAATGACGGGCTTTGCCGTCACGTCGATACGTCAGAGAAAAGTTGCGCTACCGCCTGCGGTCTACAGGTCGCGCCGAAAACTCCTTTGGCGGATAGAGGACGTGCGTAGTTGGCTGAAGAAACTGGACGGGACACGTCGAGCGGAACGGTCGAGAAGACAAGTGCGGCACAGCGATGGTCCTCTTGGTCTGGGTACAGAGATCTTCGAGCGGGACTCACAATGACGTCCCGTATTGCGCACCGCGAATTCTGCCGAGAAGGTCTGCGGGAGTTTTATCTACTAGTCCGACGGTCTGTAGGACTTTGTAAATCCGTTTATCTCGTCGTCCCGATTTGTCGTGGAGGCGACGCTGTGCCGCCCGCAGCTGCGCGAGGACGGCACGCGTCGCCCGGTTTCGTTTTCTGCGCCCGCGGCACGGCACGCGGGATTGACGCATAGACGCCGACTAGGAGAGTTCCGATGATTCGCATTGAAGTGGTGAACACGACCGTCGATGAGCGGTCGGGCAACAAGAACGGCAAGAATTGGCTGATTCGCGAGCAGGCTGCGTACGCGCACCTGCTCGACGAGTTCGGCAAGCCGATGAAGTACCCGGTGGCCTGCTCGATCCCACTGGAGAAGGACGCGGCGCCGTACCAGGCGGGGTTCTACACGCTGGACATGCGCTCGATCTATGTGGGCGACTTTCGGCGCCTCGAGCTCGGCCGCGTCAAGCTCGTGCCGGAAGCGGCCGGCGCGCGCAAGGTGGCCTGAGATGACTTCCCCCCGTTCAGTAATACGGGGGGAAAGTCCTCTTTCCCTTCCCGTATCCCTTGACTACCTGTCTTTCAGCGTGCCCGGAGGCGATGTCGATGCAATCGTGCGCGAAGCGCAGGGCTTCCTGGGAGCCGAGTCCGTGGAGGACCGCAAGCGCGGAATGTTCGGTTATCGCGCGAGCGTCGATCTCGGCGGCTACGGCCTCGTTGCCTATGGCGGTGAGGCTCAGCGCGGGACGGTTCTTGTATCAATCAACGGTGAAGGGTGCCGCCGAATTGCGAATTTTTGGCGAGTGCGAAGCTGGGCCGAGTCTGTTGGCGCTCGAATTACGCGGCTGGACATCGCCGCCGACGATCACGAGTCCGAGTCTGTGGACATTCCCCGCGCAATCCAGGCGTGGCGCGATGGTCTGTTTACGCTCGGTGGACGGCCGCCGAAGGCGCGCTGGATTGACGATTTCGGCGGAGGCGGGGGTTGCAGTCTGTACGTTGGCACTCGGCAAGGCGGAAAGCTGTGCCGGGTGTACGAGAAGGGCAAGCAGCTAGGCGACTCGGAATCGAAGTGGATCCGCGCCGAGGTCGAGCTGCATGCCAAGGACCGCGTGATCCCGTGGGAGGCGGTCACAGATCCGGTGCGCTACATCGCGGGGAGCTTCCCGTTCTTCACCTTTCTGTCGCTCGAGTCTGAGCGCATTCGCACGATCAAGCGGGCGACCGAGATCTCGATCGGCGCCGTGGCGCGCTGGGTGAGGCTGGCCGCCGGCAAGAGCATCAACGTGCTGCTCGATCACTTCGACGGCGATTACGTCGGGCTGGTGCTCGAGCTCAAGCGCGACGGCATTCCGAAGCGGCTCGAGGGCTGGTGGGGCGCGGAAGCGCGTCTCGCCGGCGCAGTGAAAGGAGGCTGAGGACGATGGCAAACGTAATTGTCTTTTGCGCGGGCACGGTGGGCGACACGCTCACCCTGCAGGGAACAAGTACCGCGCACGTCGCCACGTGCTCGGAGGCCTGGCAGACGCTGCCGGTCCCATCGAACACGCTGGATGCGGAGGAGTTCGCGGGCTTCTTCTTCGGAGTGCTCATAAGCACGCTCACGTTCTACTTCGTCGCGGTGCTGCCGCTCGGGAAGTTCCTGCGGTTCATCGGACGAAGCTTCAGGGACCTGCTGTAAGGCGGGGCGTTTACCCCGGACGTGCTGGGGGAGAAAGAAAGGAGGTGTTGGATGCGCCCGCTCCGTAAAGTCGGTGCAGTCCTCCTGGTGGGTCTGGCGATGCTCGGCGTTGCGCCTCTGGCGCTCGCCGTGTCGCCGTTCGATCCGCTTGTGGCCGCGGTGAGCTTCACCGATGCCACAACGGCGATCTTCGCTGTCGCCGCCGTGCTGGTCGGGGTTTCGGTCGTGGTGGCCGGAATCACGATCGTGTGGCGGATGGTGAAGAAGAGCCGCAGCGCGTAGTGGTAGCACGTAGCACGCAGTAACGCGGCTCCGGAGCCAAAAGCTCCGGGGCCGTTTCTTTTTCGAGGAGAGTTCATGGAGATTCTGTCGCAGCAGCAGTTGCTGGACGTCTTCGCCTGTTACTGGGCGCTGACCGTCGCGTGGCTGGTTATTCGGGAGATCCGATGAAAAAGCGCCTGATGGCCGCGCTCATCGCAACGCTCATCGTCGCGAAATCGGTGTCCGCGTTTGTAGGCGTGCCGCTGCTCTTTGCACCGCCGGTGGTCACCACGGCCACGGGTCTTGCGCTGTCGACCTGGGCGGCGATTGCCGCGGGCGTTGGCGCGATGCTTTACACAATCGGGCTGCGCGATAACGCCGGCAACGAGTTCATGCGCGTGCGTGTAAACCCCAATGCACCCGCCGAAGTGCCAAGCGGCTGGACCGCGGCTTCCAATGCTGCCAATGATCCGATCCCGCCGAACACGGCGGGAGGTCCCACGACGCAATACGCGCTGGTTGGCGTCAATCTGTTCTTCAACACGGCGCAGATGGCGTGCGACGCGTTTTATCAGTCAAACGGACAATCCGGCGGGCACATCGTTTACGCACCAACCGCGACCTGCTCCAGCGCGTCAACGATCGGGTGCTGCTTCGGCAACGAGGGCGGCGGAAATATTGCGTTCTACACCCAGACTTCGTGTCCGACCGGATACACAAACACGAGCGGTACGTGCACGCTGAGCAACGCGAGCGCCGTTCGCTATCCGGCCAACAGCCGCTGCGGTCTGAGGATCTCGGGGGGAGTCATGACGTACGACTCCCGGGACCCGGACTGCGATACGCCGCCGGCGGGCATGCTTTCGACGGATGGGAAGACGCTGACCGTCACGCAAGGCGGGCAGCGCGTGCAGGTCAAGATCAATACGGACGGAACGGTAACCGTCACGCAATGGACGCCGAGCGCCAGCGGCACCACGACGACCATGAACAGCGCGAGGGCGGGCGACCCGGCATCGGCGAGCTCTTCGCAGATCAAGAGCGCGTCGCAATCGACGACGACGGCGACGGGAGAAGATGCGTTCTCGCAGGCGCCGGCCGGGCAGACTCCGCAGTTCCCTGATGACTACGCTCGGGACGCGACCGTGGCGGCCGGCAACGCCGTGCTCGGCCAGATCAATACGAAGCTGGCCGATATCAAGACGCAGCTCACAACGGACGGGATGCAGCCGAGCGACCCGACCCCAAGGTCGCAAGGCGACGTCGAGGGGATTTTCTTTCCGGGCACCTTCGATCCGCTGAAGAGCTGGTCGATGCCGGCGCGATCGGTGGCCTGCCCGACCTGGTCCTTCACGATCTGGAGCCATAGCTACACGCTCGATTCGCACTGCTCGCTGATCGAGAACCAGCGGGCGGTCGTCTCGACGATCTGCCTGCTCGTCTATGCGCTGATCGCGCTCTTCATCGTCCTGGGGGCCTAGGGTATGCAGCAGATCCTTTTCATTGTCGTCGGGTGGCTCATCCGCGAGGTCGTCGTTAAGTTTGTCGTCATCGCGGCCATCTATGCGCTCCTGGTGATCCTCGTGCCGATGGCGGTGAGCCTGGTTACGCCGTACATCAGCACAGGCGGGCTTACTTCGCTCTTCGCCGCGGTGCCCGATTCGATCTACTTCTTCTTTTACTTCTTCCGTATCGACGTCGGGCTGCCGCTCTGCATCTCGGCGTCGATCGCGCGCTTTCTGATCCGGCGGCTGCCGGTGATCGGTTAGGCCATGGCGGTCACGGCATACGTCGGGGAGCCAGGGAGCGGCAAGACATACGAGGTCGTGACGGAGGTGGTGCTGCTAGCGCTCAGGGAAGGGCGGCGGGTGGTGTCGAACATCCGTGGCCTTCATTTCGACGAGATGAAGGCCTACCTAATGGTCGATTGCGGCGTGGCCGAGGAGAGGATCGGCGAGCTGTACTTGGTCGAGCTGGAAGAGCCTGGGAAACCGGATTTCTTCTACACCGAGACGAACCAAGCCGCGGTGGTGCGGCCGGGCGACCTCGTGGTGCTCGATGAGTGCTGGCGCTGGTTCGCCAAGGGCATGCCGATCAACAAGGCGATGTTCGAGTTCTTCCGGATGCACCGCCAATACGTCGATGCCAAGGGCGTGTCGTGCGACGTAGTCCTGATCTCGCAGTCGATCCAGGACATCGACCGGAAGGTGCTGGTGGTCGTCGAGAAGCACTTCCGCATGGAGAAGTACAAGGCCTTCGGCAGCAAGAAGCGCTATTCCGTCGAGATGTTCAACGGCTACAAGGTTTCGGGAAATCCGCGGATACGGCTGCTTGTTCGCAAGTACAACCCGCGCTTCTTTCCCTTCTATTCGAGCTATGCGGGCAAGGGCGGCGACGAGCGCGAGGTCGATAAGCGCTTCAACATCTGGAAGTCGCCATTCTTCCTCTTCGTCGTGCCGTGCTCGGTAGTGATCCTTGGTCTGGGTATTTGGGGAGTGCTGCGCTTCCTTGCAGCGAAGGCTCCCAAGCCGACGCCTGCGGCGAGCCAGGAGAAGGCCGGGACACTGGCCGCGCCCACTGTGGTTCCGACGCCGGCAGCGCCGCCGGTGTCGGAATGGCGCTCGGTCGGGGTCATCTCGCGTGAAGGACGGCTTTTGTTCGTAGTGGAGCAGGAGGGTCGATACCGCTTCATGTTCGACTCTCCTGATTATCGAATCGATGGTCTGGACATAAAGGTGAGCGTAGATGGTCGGGCGGCTACGGGTTTTAGCGGCAGCGCTTCTCGCGCTGGCATCGCTAACGGCCTCGGCAAATGAGGTAGATATCCGGCTCGAGCGCGTGCCGCTCTATCAGCTCGCACGCGTCGTCCTGGGAGAGATTGTGGGGGAGCCTTATGTGCTCGATGGCGCCCTCATAGCGACCGAGGATGTCGCGACGGTCGATGTTCGCGGCATCGAGCCGGCTGCCGCGCGGGCGCTGCTCGTAGGTCTGCTCAAGTCCCGCGGGTTCGTGCTCGAGCGCGAGGGCGGCGTGACGATTGTGAGGCGCCTCGAACGGGCGAGCGAGGCCGAGCGGGTATTTGTTTATCGGCCGAAATTCCGTTCGGTGACGTACCTGCAGGGTGCGATTCGAGCATTCGTACCGCGGGGCAGGTTCGCCGGCGTCGGCACGCCTACCGGATGGGGCACGGCGGCAGCCGCTCAGACCGCGGGCGGAACCGTCAGCACAAATACAGCGGGCGCGATTGCCTCGGCGCAGGGCTATTCGCAGAGCGGAGTAACCGGAGTCGTACCGGCACAAGGTCCCGTGCTCGCGTCCCAGGACGTTCTCGTATTCGAGGGCGTCGATGCCGAAGTGGCAAAGGTCGAGAGCCTTGTAGCGGAGCTCGACCGGCCGGCTCGCGAGGTCTTTGTGAGAGCCTACGTGTTCGAGGTCGGTTCCGCAGCGTCGGACGGCTCGGCGGTTTCGATCGCGCTGAGCTTGCTGGGAGGGAGGGTCACCGCATCGGCTCAGACGGCGGCGCTTCCGTATGGTGTCGGTGTTCGGGTGGGCGGGATCGACGCGGCGTACTCGATTCTGCAGAGCGATTCGCGCTTCAAGGTAGTGAGCTCGCCCACCTTGCGAATCCGTAGCGGGGAGCATGGCAAGCTCAGCGTGGGTTCTGAAGTCCCGGTGCTTGGGGCGGTGTCTCTGAGCAGTACCGGTCAGCCGGTGCAGTCAGTGGAATATCGCTCGAGCGGCGTGATACTCGATCTGCGGGCCGAAGTCTTACAAGAGGCGATCTATCTCGGCGTACAACAGCAGGTATCGTCATTTGTTCCGACCACGACGGGCGTTAACTCGTCGCCTACATTGCTCAAGCGTGATCTGACAACGAACCTTGGCCTGAAGAGCGGCGAGGTAGCCGTCCTGGGAGGCTTGGATGAGTTCCGTGGGTCGGATGCGCGCTCCGGCCTGCCGGGGTTTCTTTCATTCCTGGGATCCCGGTCACGGGATGAATCGCGCTCGGAACTTATCCTGCTACTCGAAGCAACCTTAGTGGATGCGAGGTAACCTTACGGGCTTGACTGGATGTGAACTATAAATTACACTAGCCATGGAACTTCGCTACTACCAGACCGCTGCCGGCGGACGCCCATTCGTCGAATGGCTGGAGGGCTTAAACGACAGGCAGGCCCGCACGAGGATCGAGGCGAGGCTGGCAAGGGTCGCGGTGGGCAACTTCGGCGACGTCGAGCCGGTAGGCGAAGGCGTAATGGAACTTAGGATCGATTGGGGGCCGGGATACCGCGTCTATTTCGCCCGGCTCGGACAAGTGGTGGTTCTCCTCCTTTGCGGAGGGGACAAAAGGACGCAGCAAAAGGACGTCAACCGTGCCAAAGGCTATTTCGAAGACTACAAAGCGCGCAGCGCGCAAAAAAAGCCGCGCGGCCGCCGCTAGCCTGCCCTACGAGGGCTGGCTGATCGAGCAGCTCAAGGACCCTGAGGAGGCCGCGGCGTACCTTGAGGCAGTCATCGAAGAGGGCGACCAGGCCGCGATCATGCTCGCGCTGCGCCAGGTCGCTCGGGCACAGGGCGGCATTGCCGAGATCGCCCGCAAAGCGAAGCTCACGCGCGAGGCTACCTACAAGATGCTCTCGAAGTCCGGCAATCCGGAATTGCGCAGCCTAAAGGCCGTGTTGGCGGCTACGGGGTTGCGGATAGCAGTAAAGCCGATGGATAAGCGGACTGCTTGATGAGCTGAGGGGAGAATCCCCTCGTTTTTGCGAGAGGACTCTCCGATCAGCGCTGATTAGGCGTTGATACGACCGTACTTGAGCAGTCGGGCACGAATTGCGCCCATCGTGCGCTGATGCGCAGCCGCGAGTTCCTGCAGGGCGCGGCCTGCATCGAACGAGGCAAGCAGCTTCCGGTCCTCGTCCTCGCTCCACGGCTCGCCGGTCTTGGCGGGCATCTGCGCCTTGCGGCGCTCGAAACGCTCTACGCGTTCCAATGCCGTGGCCGCTTCGTACAGCGCACGAACGACCTGCGGACGCTGATAGGTGCTCTCCGGCGGGAATACTTCGCCCGATTCCGGGTCCACACCATTGGCAAGGCTGCGAACAACTGCGAGTGCTTGGGCTGAATCCATTGCAAATCTCCTTTAGGTTGGTTGGAGAGGTCAAAAGGTGATCCTCTCGCTGAACCTCTCTTCGCTCCCGCCTTGGGGCGGGCGGGGGGTGGGGAGATTTGAAGCAACGCAAAAAAGCGCGCACTCGGCGCGCTCTGCTGTTATCCCCCCACAGTCCCCCTTCGCAGAAGATTGAGGGGCGGTGGCGGGGATGGGAGCGCGCGAGTTCTGTGCGAGTGGCGTTAGGTGTGTTTTTCGGCCGGTGCGGCGGCTCACGGCACGTGACAGGTCGATGCATCCCTGGCTCAGGTCGTGAAGCACCGGCTCAAGAATGCCAGGCGGTTACTATCCGATGTCGCATTGAGCGACAGGAGAGTCCATGGCGCATTACCGCAAACCGCTCGCTCAAGCGGTGGCACTTAATACGGCGATCTTCGTTGTCGAGGGCGTTGCCGGATTTCAGGCTGAAAGCCTGAGCCTGATCATGGACAGTGTCCACAATTTCTCCGACGAGGTCGCGCTTGTTTTTCTCTACCTTGCTTTCGTTCTGTCGCAAGGCGTTTCGCGGCATCTGGTGCGGTCGGCGAACGTGTTTAACTCGCTCGGATTGGTGGCTGTCAGCGGACTGCTCCTCTGGCAGTCCGCTGAAAGACTGCTTCACCCCGTCGCGGTGGCAGGCGTGGTCCCCGTGGTTGTTGGGCTCGGGGCCGCGGCAGGGAATTGGGGCGTCGCCCGGCTGCTTTTGGGACCCAGCGAGCACAATGCCGCCGTTCGCCTCGCATACATTCACAACATCGGCGACGTGTACGTGTCGCTTGCCCCTGTGCTTGCGGGCGTGCTGGTAAGTATCTCGGGACGGTCTTTTTTCGATCCCCTTATTGCTGGAATCATCGCGCTGTGGCTGATCGGGTCGACGCTCCGGGAAGTTATTGCTTCGCGAGAAGAACTGATTTGGCCTGAAAAAATCAGCTGCGGCCATCTACACGACGACGAGAACGCAGTCGTGGCGGGTCGGCCCTAGAATTTACCTACGGACAAGGGAGCACGAGGGGAGAATCCCCTCGTTTTTTCCGAGGGGCTCCTTTTCGTGCTGCTCGTCAGAGTAGGCCGCGCTCCGCGAACGAAATAGTCTGAGTCCCGGCCACGATGAAATGGTCCAGAACCTTTACATCCACCAAGGCAAGAGCGTCCTTGAGATTGCGGGTCAGGTATTCATCGGCTTGACTCGGCTGCGCCACGCCTGCCGGATGGTTGTGGGCGAAGATCACCGCCGCGGCATTGGCCCGTAGTGCGGCCTTCACCACTTCGCGGGGGTAAACGCTCGTCTGCGTCAGCGTTCCCCGGAAAAGCTCCTCGATGACAATAACGCGGTGCTGCGCATCGAGCTGGATGCAGATAAAGACTTCATGGGGCAATCCGGCTAGCTTGTGCTTGAGCAGATCGCGTACCGCGCCGGGGCTAGTGAGGCAGCTGCGGCCCTGCAGGTCTTCGGCAATCGCCCGCGCGGCAAGCTCGCGCGCAGCCTGTAGCTTCATGACTGGATCGCCCGCATAGGGGCTGGAGGCTTCCGCGCAGAACAAGTCCCCGTTCTCATGGGGCATTGAATGCAGCAAAGCGAACAGGGAAAACTTTGCCTTAGCGAATAGCTTGGTAGCGGTCCTGCGGTTTCCGAGAATGACGGTGAGCAAATCGAGATCGGTTGCATGAGTAACTTCCTTCCTGAGCAGCATGACGCCTCCTTTGGGCTGTGAAAAAACTGCTGCTCATGCGGAGTTCTCTTCGCCTCCCCTCGGGGACGGGAGGGGGAGGTTTACGAATGGAAATGCTTAAGCCGCCCGGCTCTGGCGGCTTGTTTTGCTGCTCACGCTTTCGTCCCCTCCACCACCATTGAGGGGCGAGCGGGAGTAGCTAAGCCGCCTTGGGCGGCGCGTTTCGATGGCTAGTTCTTCAGAGCGACGCGGCGGCCCGCGTCGTAGAGTTGCAACCGCGTGACAGGGGCTTCTTCCTGGCGCGTGCGTTGCGTTGTTTGAATTCCGTACCCTCGACTTTGCTTCTTGGCGTAGTGTTGACCTGCCCGCGTCTCCATTGCGTAGGTTACGATTCGCTGTGGAGCCGACAACAGTAACGAAAAGAGGCGGGTGCAAATCGCTCAAGCAGCGAAGCAGGCCTTGGTTAGTTAGAAAACCCAAGCGTCGTCCTTGAAGCACATTCTCCTCCGCGGTCAGGCATGGCGCGTTCGCAACGAGACAGTACTCGGCGCTCGCACGCGTTTTCACCTCGAGGACCCAGCGAACGGCGAGACGATCGAAGCTCTGTGTCCACCCGACGAATACGAGCAGCTGATCGAGCCAGCGCCGTCACTCGATCGCCGTTCACTTACACCGTACGGCATCTGGCGATCGCATCACGAAGCGTTGCAGTTACAGACGCCCGCGGAGGGCCGATACGCTGCGTTCCACGCGGGGCGAATTTCACCTGAGCCGTATCAGTTCGCTCCGCTTGCGCGCCTGCTCGCGGGCCCGCGCCGCAGCCTGTTGATCGCGGACGACGTCGGCCTCGGGAAAACGATAGAGGCGGGAATCTGCCTTCTGGAGCTGATCGCCCGTGGCGTGGGTAAGCGAATCCTCTTGGTTGTTCCGCCAGGCCTCATACCGCAGTGGCTGGACGAGATGTGGCAGAAATTCGGACTCGAATTCCGCTCGATCGAGAACTCGGCATCGCTCGATAGTGCGCAGACCGCCCTTTCGGAAGGGCTTCAGCCTTGGGTTTACTTCGATAGAGTGATTACTTCCGTTGAATATCTCAAGCGGCGCGACGTTCACGCCTCGGCGCTCGCCCGTCCTTGGGAGGCGATCGTGGTGGACGAGGCCCACTACCTCGCGGAATCGGGTACGCCGGCGAACCCCTATTGCACGGCGAGAACGCGTCTCGGACCGAAACTGCGCGACGCGACCCGCTCGCTGATTTTGCTTACCGCCACGCCACACAACGGCTATCGCCACAGCTTCCGATCGCTGCTGGAGCTCGTCGAGCCAGCAGATGCCACGCTTCACGGCCGCGCCGATGACATCCGTCGTCGGGTGTCGCGGTCCATGATCCGCCGCCTTAAGCCGCAGATCGTGAAATCGGCCCGGGACGGAAGCACGCAGCCCGCATTCCCGGTGCGAGAGCCCGTGAAGCGCGTGGAAGTTCGCGGCCTGAGCGACGAGGAGCGGGAGATCTTCGCCCTTGTCTCGACTTATTGCGCGAGGACGATCGAGTCCGCAGCGGGCTCCGAGGAGGCGGACTTGGTGTCGTTCGCCATGCAGATCGTCAAGAAGCGCATGCTTTCCAGCCGCGCGGCCCTGTGCAAGACCGTGGCTAATCGCCTAGAAGCGCTGTCGAGCCGGAAGCCGGAGGATCCGCCGACGCGTGCCGAGGTGCGCGAGCTGCAGGGCGATTTGCCGCTTGCCGAGGCGGCCGCGGAACGAACCGCTGGCCGCGTGCTGCGCGCCGCGATCGCGCGCGATGCGCGGCGGCGCGAATCCGAAAAGCGGCAGCTGAGGGCCATCGAGAAGCTGCTCGACAAGGTCGTGCACCGCCCGGACCCGAAAATCGCGGCGCTCGTCGCAGACCTGGAACGCGACGTGCTCTCTGTCCTGGGCGAGAAGGCGATTGTGTTCACCGAATATCGGGACACGCTCGCCGCGCTGCGCGAAGTGCTCTCGGTGCACCCGTCGCTCGCCGGCGCATTCGTCGAGTTGACCGGCGGGCTTTCGCCCAAGCAGCGCCAGGCACGGATTGCGCGATTCGATGAGGCAGCATGCCGGGTGCTTCTTGCTACCGACGCGGCGAGTGAAGGCCTCAACCTTCAGAGGTATTGCTGCCGGCTGTATCACTTCGAGCTGCCCTGGAATCCGAACCGCCTTGAGCAGCGCAACGGCCGCGTGGACCGGCATGGCCAGACTCGCGCGCCCGTTATTCGTTACCTCTTCTACCCCGACTCCCCCGAGGACCGCGTCCTTGGGCGCCTGGTCGAGCGCATTTCCCAGATGCACGACGACCGCGTGTCCACTCCGGACATCCTCGGCATTCTGGAAGGCAGCCGCATCGAGGAGGTGCTGGGCCGCATCGATTCCGCCGAGAAGGGCAAAGCCGAAGAGCAAACACTGATGAAGCTCTTCACGGCGCGGCAGGAGGAGTTCGCGTACCAGATCGCGCCGCTTCTACTCGGGGCGAAAGAATCCGGATCGACGCTGCCGATGGCGAACGCGGTGTCCGCGGACCCGATGCTCGAGGACGACGCACGTTTCGAGCGCTTCATGCTCGACGCGGTGCGGCCCGGCGCGCAACCGGCGCAAATCGAAGGAACGTGGCGGATCGAAGTTCCGCGCCATCTGCAAGGCGCGGACGTGCAGCCGCGCTATACGTGCGTCAGCTTCAAGCGCTCGACCGCAGTCCAGTATCCGGCAAGCGAGCTCGAGTTCGTGCATCGTCTCCATCCTCTCTATCGCGCGGCCGCGCAGCACGCTTTCGAGGAGCTCACCCTCGCGCCCGCGCGCCATGCGGCGACGGCGCGTGTCGCCGTACGTCGCCATCCTGCGGCGGCGCGAGGGCCGCTTGCCTTGTTCACCTACCTTGAACGTCACAGCCATCCTGCTGGCGTCGTATTCGGGATCGCGGTGGATGCGAAGGGCCGAGTACAAGATCGCTCGGTTGCGGAAGCGTTGCTTGACGACGATGCGGTATCTGCGGGCGAGGCAAGCTGGCAGGAGTGCGAGCGCGGTTTCGCTTCGACCTTCCGCTCTCTTCAAATGGCGGCGGCGCAGGCGGCGCGCGAGCTGCTGCGGGATCGGACCTCTACGCTTCGCGCCGAGTGCGAGAAAACAGCGAATATCCTTCGCGAGGAGGCGGCGCTCTACCGCGTGGATCGGCTTGCGGAGATCGACGTCGACGAAAAGGCCGAGCGCGCGGGAACCCGCGAGCAAATGGAGCTCTTCCGCGAGGCCGCGACCAACTGGCAGGCACGCCGGGCCGCGGTAGACACGATCCACCGCAAACGCGTGGAGGAAATCGAGCGCTTCGCGCAGGTGCCCGAACCATCGGAACCGCAGGCGCTTGGCGTGCTGCTCGTTTTCGAGCCCCTCTGAAGATGGCACTGCAATCCATCCGAAACCATCGGGGATTCTTCTCCGACTATTGGCTCGGCACCGCGCTCGGCGCGCGCAGTGCGGCGGGGGTGAAACTGACCGGGACGCAAGCGCGCAAGGCGCTCGATCGAGTTTCCCGCCTCATCGAGACAGTGAACGCGGCCGCGGCCCCGGATCTGACGCGGTTTCGCGAGCGGTTCGCCCGGCCCCTCCTGCACGACTTTCTCGGCTTCGAGTTGCGCGAGAACGCCCAGGAGCCCCGCCTGCGACCGCTTGCCGCCGCGAACGGCGCTGATGGCGGCAGCGCATCCGTAGGGATGGTGCTGCTCTGCCCGGACCCTCTGGAACTCGAATCGAGGCAACGCAGGCACCAGATCGAGGATGCGCTCCTCGCAGCAGAACTCGACTATGGTTTTCTGCTTTCCCCGGAAGTGTTGCGGCTTGTGCGCAAGCCCGGTGTCGGAACGCGCGGCGCGTCCTTCGATCTTGCGCTCGCCGCCGCGGTGGAGCAGGACGACCTGGATTCGCTTTCGGCCGCCTACCGGGTGCTTTCGGCGCAGAATTTCGTGCGGGGCGCGGACGGCGCGCGGCCAATCGATGCGCTCGAAAGCGAAAGCCGCCGCCACAGCAGCAAAGTGTCGAACGATCTCAAGGCCGCCGTGTTCGAGGCGGCGGAGCGCATCGTCGCCGGATTTCTCGCGGACACGCGCGAGCGTCTGGATGTTTTCGCATCGCAGCCAACACTCCCCCAATTGCGCGATGCGGGTTTCCTCGCGCTGTACCGTCTGCTCTTCATCCTCTATGCCGAGGCGCGCGATGAGCGCCTGATCCAGCACCGGCTCTATCAGCGGAGCTACTCGCTCGATCACCTGGTTGCCCGGCTCTTGCGAGCGCCGCCGGACAGTCTCGCCGCGAACCGGCATGGACTGTGGATGCATCTTCAGGCCGTGTTCCGGATTTTCAACGAAGGTATCTCGCTTAATCTGCCGGATCTCGAGAATATCCCGCCGCGCGGCGGGCGGCTGTTCAGCGAAGAGACGCCTGAAGGACGGCTGCTGCGGACGCTTCGCCTCCACAACCGCGACGCGGCGGCGATCGTTCTGTCGCTTGCGACCACCCGCCCGCGGCGCGGTGTCGGGCGCGAGCGGGTATCTTTCCGGGAGCTTGAGATCGAGCAATTGGGCGCGGTCTACGAAGGGCTCCTGGAGTACGAACCCGAGGAAGCGAGCGAGACGCTGATCGAGTGCCAGGTCGCCGGCCGCGAGTTTGCGCTTTCGCCGGTGGAACTGCTGAGATTTGCCGAACAGAAGTCGCTTGTCGTACGCGGCGATGCGGCAATTATTGCTGACACCGAAGCGGCGGGTCTCCATGCCGAATTCGCCGAGGACGAAGGCGAGGAGACAAGCGAGGAGGATGAAGCGGCGCCTGAGGAAGAGGACGAAGCCGAAGGGGAGGAAACAGAGGCTGCCCCGCTCGCACGCGGCGCGACACTGAAGCTCGTGCGTAGGCTCGAGCCCGGGGCCTTCTTCTTCAAGCCTGGCTCAGCGCGCAAGGCGAGCGGGTCGTATTACACGCCGACCGCCATGGTGGATTTTCTCGTGCGCGAGGCGCTCGGGCGTTTGGTCGAAGGCAAAGATCCTGCCGCGATCGAGCGGCTGCGCGTGGTTGATGCGGCGTGCGGTTCAGGGCATTTCCTCGTCGGCGCCGCACGCTTTCTCGGCGCGCGTCTGCTGGAGGCTTACCGCCGCGAGCGGGACGGCGATCCGCCTCCCGAGTTTCATCCCGCACGAGCGCTCTCGGCAGCGGTCCGGGCGCGCTGGGAGGTCGAGGGCGCGGATTGGTGCAAGCGACGTATCGTGGAACATTGTCTCTTCGGTGTCGATTTCAATCCGGCCGCAGTGCAGCTTGCGCAGGTGGCGCTGTGGATTGAATCGCTCGCCGGAGATCGGCCACTTTCCTTCTTCGCGCACCATGTGCGCTGCGGCAACTCGCTGCTAGGTAGCTCGCTCAAGCGCTTTGACGTACCGCCTGATCCGAAGCTTGCCTCGCCACGCGATCGGCTAACGCGCGGTCTTTTCGAGACGGAACTCCAGCGCAAACTCGAAGCCGCGCTCGCCGAGCGGCGGCTCATTGACGCGCCGCTGCCGCCCGAGGTTCGCGGCGACACGATCGAGGAGTATGCGTACAAGGAGGACCGGCTTCGGCGGGCCGAGGTGGCGCTGGAGCAGGCGTGGCTGTTGCTCGACCTGCGGAGTGCAGCGCCTTTTGTGCCTGAGATCTGGCGCGATTTCCCGACGCTGGTCTCGGAGCCCGACTTGGGTGCGATCGCCACGCGCCGGCCGTGGTGGGGCCGTTTCGAGCAAGTGCGGGCGAACGAGCGGTTCTTTCACTGGGAAATCGAGTTCCCCGAGGTGTTCCTGGACCGTGAACGCCCCGGGTTCGACGCGGTGCTCGGCAACCCGCCATGGGACAAGGTTTTGCCGAGCAAGCACGAGTTCTACGGTCAGGTGGACGTGCTGATCCGCAGCTTTAAGGGAAACGAACTCGAGCGACGCATTCGCGAATTACAGGCAAAGTACCCACGCCTCGCCGCCGAGTTCGCGGCTTACCGCGGGCGCGCGACTACGTTTGCGCGCATCCTGCGCGACGGCGGCGACTTTCCGCTCGCCGAAGCACGCTCTCAGGCGGCGCACGAGGACGTATCAAAATACTTCCTTGACCGTGCCCTCGGCATCGTCGCCGAGGGCGGCGCCGTGGGCTACGTGATGCCTTCTGGCCTCTACAACGGCGACGGCTTCGTTGGTCTGCGGCGGTTTCTGCTGGAACATGCCTCAATTGAGCGCTTCTACGGTTTCGAGAATCGCAAGAAGATCTTCCCGATCGATTCACGCTACAAATTTGTCAACGTGGTCGCTCGCAAGGGCGGGGATAAGGCCGGCGCATTTACTGCGGCGTTTATGCGGCATGACATCGATGAGTTAAAGGGAGCTTCTGAAAAACCTTGGGAGGTCCCGGTCACGCGTGAGGAAGTCCGAAGGTTGTCGCCTGACACGCTTACCTTCCTGGAATACCGCAGTCCTCGGGATCAGGAAATCGTGCGTAAGATGTACGCTGGCCGGCCGACTCTCGGCGGCACCGGCGGTGAAAGCTGGGGAGCAAGTCTTTTCACCGATTTCGCTCACTCGCAGATCTACAACTCGGCGCGAGACAAAGATCTATTTACCGACCCCAAGACAGGCAAGCTTTACACGGCAAAGCTGGTGCTCGGGATTGAGGCGGCGGACACTGGTGAAGCCATCCAGCTGATGCGAGATAAGGGTTTCTGGCCCGTGTTCGAGGGCAAGCACGTCGAGCAATTTCTCGTCGGCGTGAAACCGATCCGCTGGTGGCTGTCGGTGGAGCAGGCGAAGGTGAAGTACGGCAAGGCCCCACGCTCCGAACCCACGCTTATGTTTCGCGAAACCGCGAGCAATACCAACGAGCGTACCTGCATCGCTGCGGTACTACCAGGCCAATCTGCCGCCTCTCACAAGCTCACTGGAGTACTTCTCAAACGCGTTGAGCCGCGCGCTGCACTAACTGTGCTCAACTCATTCTGTTTTGACTACGCTCTACGCCTGCGCACCGCGGGTACAAACGTTAGCTTCACCTACATCCTACCGATGCCGGTTCCACCGGCTGAGGTGGTCAATAGCCTGCCGTCCATCGACACCCAACTTGCCTGGCAATCGAACACCAAGCACATGACAGAGGAACGGGGCCTTTGGCCGGCGCTCTGGGTGGCAAATAAGGCGGTAGCAGAGGCTTACGGCCTGAGTTCGAAGGATTTCGAGTACATCCTTGGGGCATTTCCTGTGTTTGCACGTAAGCGTCCAGAATTGCACGGTTTTCTGGCCTCCAAGGCTACGGAATGGGGTGCAAACACATCCATGAAAGCAACATAATCTTGCATAACTAATAATGCAAGATATAGAATGCGAGCTCAACGTGAGTGGCGCGTACTTCCCGCGTCAGTCGGAACGACAGAAAAGGAGAGTTCAAATGGCTCGCAAGACTGTGGATTTCAGCAAGACTGGCATTTCGAAGCTGCCGGATGACAAACCCGTCGTCTACAAGGTTCTCTCCGATGGCGGAAAGAACAACTACACCGGCATCGCGCAGCGTGGGCGTGTTCAGGAGCGCCTCACCGAGCATCTACCCGGCGGCAAGGACGCGGTTCCTGGCGCCAAGGTGCAAATCGAACAGATGTCGAGCATTGACGAGGCACGCGCAATGGAGTCGCGCGTAATCTCGCGCAGTGACCCGAAGTACAACAAACAGGGAAAGTAACCAAGCGTAGCGATGAACGAACTCATTAGTCGCCGGCTCAAGCACGCGCGCGAGAAGCTCGGGCTGACGCAGTCGCAGCTTACGGAGAAGCTTGGATTCAAGGACCGCCAGACGGTTGCCGCAATCGAAGCGGGGCAGCGGAAGCTCTCGGCGGAGGAACTTGTCCACGCCATGCAGGTGTTTGGCGTTGACGCGGATTACTTCACCGACGCGTTCCGTCTCGTGGGCGAAGGCAAGTTCTCTTGGCGGGCGGCGAAAGGAGCGTCGCCGAAGCTTCTGGACGAATTCGAGGAACGCGCAGGGCGGTGGATTGCGACGTACCGCAAGCTCGGTAAGCGCGGAGCGCAGGCCGCGAGCCCATTGCAGTACCGTCTGCCGCTTACCGAACGCAGCACGTTCGAAGAGGCGCGCGCGGCGGCCGAGGCGCTCGGGCGCAATTGGGATCTCGGGGAGATCCCGGCGTTGCGCTTGGAAGCGCGTGTGCGTGAACGGCTCGGTGCGCTGGTGCTTTATGTGGAGCCGAAGGGCGGAATCTCGGGCGCGGCGTGTCAGGTGCCGGGATTGAATGCGATTCTAATCAACCGCAACGAACCCGAAGGGCGCAGGCACTACGACCTTGCGCACGAGACCTTTCATCTGCTTACGTGGGAGCAAATGCCGCCCGAGCACACCGAATCGGATATTCCAAGAGGGGGCAAGGGCAGGCGAATCGAGCAGCTTGCGGACAATTTCGCTTCCGCGCTTCTCATGCCGGAGAGTGCGCTCGCGCCGCGCTGGCAGGCGCGCGGGACGCGCGAGATCCATGCGTGGCTGAACGCGACCGCGAGCGAGTTTCTGGTGACAGCGGTAGCGCTCAAATGGAGGCTGGTACAGCTTGACTGGCTCGGCAAGGCGGACCTCCTGGAAATTCAGGATGCGAAGCTCACCGCAAACGGCCGACCGAAGGGTGAGCAGCCGGTACCGCGTCTGTTCGGGCCGGAATTCTTGCAGCGCCTGCACGCGGCGCTCACAGAAGGCGACATCTCCATACGCCGTGCCGCGTCGCTCCTCGGGATCACCATTGAGGACCTCGCCGATCTTTTCAGGGCGTACGAGCTAACCGTTCCGTTTGACTTGTGACGGCGGGCACGTGCCATGCAGCGCGGACAGATCGTTCTCGTGGATACCAACATCATCATTGAGGCTGTCCGCACGGGTTGCTGGAATGCGCTCGCCGTGCATTTCGATGTGCACACCGTAGAGAAGTGCTGTGAAGAGGCGCGGACCGGAGAGGCGCATCGCCCCGGCTACGTGCAGGTGGATGAGAAGGCCTTACGTACTCGGCTCACGGTGCATCGCGTTTCGGCGCCGGAGGTGGCAGCTTTGAGAGTGCGGGATGCGGAAGCGTTTCGACTCGACTCGGGCGAACGGGATCTGTGGTCGCACGCGCTCTCCCGTAAGGACGGCTGGCTCGCGAGTTGTTGCGATGCCGCCGCCGTGGGTGCGGCGGTGAGGCTCGGTTGGGGAGACCGCCTGCGGTCGCTCGAGGAACTCGTTCAGGCTGCGGGAGCGAGAGCGGCGCTCAAGGAACTCAAGGGCCAGTTCGGCTCGGCGCGTCTTTCGCAGTGGCGCACCGCGGCACTCCTCAAGTGGGGGCTCAAGTGACGCGGTTTTCGGTCGTCGAGAGCGTCCGGCACCTGATCGCTGAGTACCGCAGCTTCATCAAGAGCTCGTACCGCCTCGCCGATCTGCAGCTGCGCGAGCAGTTCGAGCGTCACGTCGAAGGTGCGGAGGTGCTCGTCAAGGGCCCTTACGTGACGCTCGCGCGCGATTTCGCGCTCGGCAAGCCGCTGTCCGAAGTATTGGCCTCGCGTTGCGGGCATCCGCAGCTTGCGCGGCTGAAATGGCCGTTCGGCGATGCGCCGCTGTTCGCACACCAGGAGGCGGCGCTGCGCGCAGCCGAATCGGGCCGCAATGTCATCGTCAAGACGGGCACCGGAAGCGGCAAGACGGAGGCGTTCCTCTTGCCGGTGCTGTCCGGAATCTTTCGGGCACGCGAGCAGGGGGTGCAAGGCACGAAGGCGATCCTGCTTTACCCGATGAACGCGCTCGCGAACGACCAGCTCTCGCGGTTTCGCACGTTGATCCGTGACAGCGGATCTTCGATCACCTTCGCGCTCTACACGGGAGACAGCGAAACGGTGGCGCGGACGCTCGGGGAGCCGGTCGATGGCAACGAGCTCACGCGGCGCGACGATATTCGCAGGAGCCCCCCGGATATTCTGCTCACCAACTACAAACAGCTCGAGTTCCTGCTGGTCCGGAAATCCGACCGGCCGTTGTTCTCACAGGCTTTGCGCTATCTGGTGCTTGACGAGATCCACAGTTACCGCGGCGCGCTCGCGACGGAGCTTGCGTTTCTCATTCGCCGGCTCAAGGCGCGTTGCGAACTCAAGCCGGGTGAACTGCGTTCGATCGGGACCTCGGCCACGGTGTCGCAGGACGCTGGGGGCGACGCCGCGCTCGCGAAGTTCGCAGGCGACCTTTTCGCGGAGCCCTTCGAAGTGGGCGACATCATCGGTGAGCGTTATCGGGATCACCCGCCGGCGCGCGATCCGTATTTGCCGCCTGCCATCGAGTTGACCGAGGCAGAAGTCGGGATTTTTCGGCACGAGGACGAAGCCTCGCTTATCCGCCTTGCCGAGAAGCTGTGCGGGCGCAAGGCGCCGTCCTCGGGCTCCACACATGAAAAGCTTCGTGCGCTGATGCAAGGTAACCGGCTCGTTGAGGAGCTGCGAGCCGCCGGCGAGCAGCCTCGGTCCTTTGGCGAGATCGCCACGAAGCTTCATTCGGACGTGCCCGAACTGGGGAACATATCTGCGCCCTCGCTCGAACGGCTGATCGAGGGGTATCTGCTGGTCGGAAGCTACGGCAGCGAGGAGGAGCCGCCGCTCCTGCGGCCAAAGCTGCACACGTTTTTCCACGGCGTGTACGACGTCGGGCTGTGCATGAATCCGGCGTGCCGTACCCTCGTCGCCGACGGTTCCGAACGATGCCACGGGTGCGACAGCGCGGTACGCCCTGCGGTGCTGTGCCGGACGTGCGGTCAAGACTTCGTCAAAGTGCGCTTCAATCCGGAGCATCCGGAACGCACCGTCGCAAACGACGATTTTTCGAGCGACGAGGACACCGGCTTCATCACGCCGGCGCTGGTGGGCGAGCGCGACGAGGGGGAGGCGGAAGCGGAGGACAACGACGAGGAGTCCGACGGCGCGCCCCGCCGACCGCGCCGGGGGCGACGGCCTGCGGCACGAAAGCGGATGGTGCAGGCGTGGGTGGATCACGTCACGGGATCAGTGTACGACGACGAGCCGCATTCGGTTCCGGCCGAGAACCGCAGTCTTCAGCACGTTCTGCGTGGCCACGTTTCGACAT
>Ga0137390_10000549_pt1 | contig 25956 bp, 20 predicted proteins | sample 15con2h24AmetaG_FD_104937 | JGI IMG/M metagenome (GOLD analysis project Ga0137390, IMG submission 104937) | Vadose zone soil microbial communities from Angelo Coast Range Reserve, California, USA - 15con2h2.4A metaG | ecosystem: Environmental > Terrestrial > Soil > Vadose zone > Saprolite... | reverse complement strand
GCCTTATGGGGTACAACTTCAACCTTATACGTAAACCCACAAACCTTCTGTGGGGTGACGCATAAGGCTAAAGTCGACCGCAAAATGATTCAATCACTTACGGGGTAGCCAGACCCCATAAGGGTAAAGTTAAGTACCGCATAAGACCAAAGTTCCACCAGGTTTTGACGCATAAGGCTAAAGTTCCACCAAGTTGCTCGGCAACGGGGGAGAGAAATGGGACGCAAGTGACTGAAACCAATGATGTAGATCTTTCTGAAGTCATATGGTCGGCATATCCGTTGTTAATCTGCAATTAGCGTACTTGGATTGTCCCCGCTAGCCATTGAATTTGCTGATAACGGCGGGCATCACGCTATTTGACAGCTGTCAGTCCGGGTTCAATCCAAGAGAACAGAAATCTGCTCACTTCAGGAAACTGTGAGGCTACCAAACCGAGAAACGGTATTCCCACCATCGACGCTGTCTTCAAGAAAAAGTCGAAGTCTAAGTGATCAGGTTTTTCATTGATCGTCCGACTAAGAATTGGATCTTGGTTGATCGAGGCATAGGTTGAGATAACCACGAGTGCGAGTATCCCGAGAAGCGCCGAAAGTCCAATCATCAACGAGTGTCGATTTATGAAGGGATACGACGTTATAGACCACACCAGAAGGATGTACAGCGCGGCTGCAGTCGCCAATCGAGTGCGAATCTGAACCAGAACAAGTCGTATGTAGTGGATATAAATTAAGGCTACCCACTCCTCGAGGATTCTCTTCATCTGACCGATCTTGGGCTCTAACCCTGCACTGATTTCGGGTTTCTCCTCAGTCCGGTCCGGCGCCGTAACCAGATCGACTTGCTGTGCCCACAGTTGCTGAAGTCTAAGCAGCAACCTTTGGCCCACGGAAGCCATCTTCTTTTGGACCTCACCGAACTTCATAATGGCGTCACGTTGCTTGCCTTCTGTGAACAACTGCCACAGCTCATCCATGGCATCACGCAAACTCTCTCCGTCAATTGGCTCACCAGCCCAACAATCCATAGATCTTCGCGTGGCCTGTTCAAGAGATCGTGTTAAAGCTCGATACTGCACGTCTGTTGTCTGCGGCATTAGCCAGAGAGATTTCCACGTTAGACCAGAAATGGAGCTAAATCCACTTCGAAGAGGTGAGGATTCAAGAGGAACCAGACAATTCGCTCTTAGGCGATTCCAAAGAATGATCGCCATCACCAAGTCCCAGAGAAAGGTTACTACGACAAGAAATAGGATCACCGAAAAGAGAAACTCTGTCCGCTTTCTTTCAAACATCTTCGGCACAAGGTTGGTTGAAAATGCCACTACTGACACCGCCAACATGATAATTCCAATGATCTCAACCTTAGTGCGAATACTATTGATTTTTTCGTAGATGTTTTGCCCCTCAATCGGCCAGACCAACAGGGAGCTGATCTTCGATTCAGCATCGGGTCCGGGACAGTTCAGAGTAGGTGGGACTTTGTCGGGCATTCTCGGGGACATCGACGGTGAAAAGCTCAATAGAGAAAGCCTACTCAGTAGGATAAGCGTCAGGCCATTGAGCACCAAAAAGAGAGGAAAAATAGGCGAGGCACCGCTTAAGGGGTGCCTAGAACGGAAGCCAAAGAACATTGACATACCATCAGCCAATTCGTCGCGGCCGGGAAGCCATATCCACATCTCCCACCAGAAAAAGAAGCATCCAAATATGAAAAGGGGCAGAATTGCTAGAACACCCACGTCGATTGTCCTGTCGTCTCTACGGGCTATTTGAGAGTCTCTTGATCCCCAGAGTAGCCAGCCCGATTGTATTGTCGCAGTAGCTAGGAATGTGATTGCGATAAAAAAAAGTACTCGCCAAGGAAGCTCGTCTAGAAAACCGCCTGTTGAATCGGAACCAACTTGCGGTTCATAAATTAGACACCCCATCAGGATCCCAAGAATGCTGATACCCAATTGCAGCACAAGTTTCGGGAAGCGGGTGCCTTCTTCATAGTTGTGATACCAAGGCGCGATGCGCTCGAGCAATCTGAGGCGAAGACATTTTCCAGCATGCAAGAGGCTCAAGACAATTGCGATCAGAAGCATCAGTCGTTGAGATAACGACGGCGCTTGGAACGGATGTCCGAGATCTTTAGGCTTTTGCGGCAGCGGTGGGAGATTTATTGAGGATCGCGATGTTAGCTTACTTGCGGCCGGATCATCAAGCAACGCCACAGGCCAAAACGCGCCATTGCCGATCATTGAAAACCAAAGTGGAGGACGGTCTTCAACTTTCGCGATTAAACCGCGCCGAGTAGAGTCTTTGGCGTCAAGGGGAGATCGATAGTCCTGGAGTAAATCTGTACGCTCGCCTACGAGATACCGCGTTGCTGTATAAACGCCCTCTGCGTCACCACTCGGAAAGGAGCGAGACGATAACGCATTGCTCTGAGACATCGTCCAAACAGAATTACTTGGGACCAAAGGCCATGGACTAACAGCATACATATTACGATAAACGCTGCCCTCGCCCGACCTTAGAAATAGGACATCGGTCCCACGCAGAACGATCATCACATTCGGAGCCCGTCGTGACAAAAACTGCGCCACGAACAGTTCGTCCAGGACGTCTGAAGCACTGACTACGACTGCCTTAATTTGCTTTTCTTCAATGATAGAGGCTACTTGTCCCATGCTAGCCTCTTGCGAAACTGGCAGTTGCTGTTGCGCAAAACTCGGTACAGAATCATCGGCCTCTTCAGGTTCGTTGAAGTCGAGGTTAAGGCTCACGCTACTGGCTCCGCTGCTACCGCCAAAACCCCAAATGGCATTCTTTTGGTAGGCGCTGCGAAGATGGGAGATTTCCCGTGGAAATTTCAAATGTGAGATCTGACCTGTTTTGTCTGAATTCGACGACAAAAGTTCGCCAAATCCGCTTTCGTCCTCGGATAGTTCCGCAATCTGGTTCGCCTTCATCCTTCTCTCTAAAAAGGACCATATTTGCTGCATTTCCCATCCGCTATCGACACCAAACGACATAAATTTGTTTAAACTTTTCCCGCAATCATCCAGGTGCGGTGTCGTTGGGTGGATTCCTGGCACAAAATGTTCACAATACCAATCGCTCACTGAGCCACTTACGATAGAGACTGAGCGCATTCCAAGAAGTGGCTTGCCATCTTCTTGTTTGGCATCTCGGAGCAACGCGTATAGAGACGGTCCCGAGCCGGTGTAGTCAGGCCCCAAGATACGCAATTGTTCAGTGTTGCTTGATAATTTAAGAAATATCTGCAACGCCTCGCGAAATTGCGATTTGACCACGCCAGTGGTCGGGGAGTCCGCCGCGACCAACAAGATTAAAGGATGCTGCTGTTTAGGTAGATGCGTATCCGAAGGTCGAAAGAGGATTACTCCCGGGTATTGTTCTCGTCCAGTTTCAAATAAGCGGTTCGTCTCTTTATCTTCAATAGTGTCACTGTCAAACTTTGGGCCACCGACATTCCATGGCATCCAGCTTCCCTGGTAATCCCATCCACTATCTTGCAGAGCATCTTCCACCGCATCGATCAAACGATCAAACAACAGAGCGCCGTGGGTATGTACAGGATCGGGCGCAATCGCGAGAATAATCTCCGGTGTTTCCTGATTCATTGGACCAATTCCGGAGGTAGGCATAGACGTCAGCCACGGAACGAACTGACTAGCTCCAGGCGATCTATTGTTAATCCTTTGGGTCAACGAGGGGATTCCGACGGGACTATCGGCTTGCTCACCAAGTGGCACATCCATGTGGTGGGGGTCTGTATCAGACGACTTTGATTGAATGGGACATAGTATGAATCCGCATATCCAAGATCGCAGTTCGCGTCGAGCAGTCTCCCCACCTTCTGCCTTTGGGTCGTTCTTAAGACGGTCGGACCACGAGTCAACGGCCGAATTGCTTCGCTTTGCCCGTATTTTGTTCTGTCCCGTATTCTGAGACAATTCGGTAGAGCCACTCGGATGAGTGACCGCAGTCGGCGGACCATTTGCGGTGCGGAATACGGACGCGGCAGCCGCGAAGGCCAATACACTAATCAGGATGGGACGCTGAGCCATTATTTTCTCTCGAGACACTACCCAGACGGGAGGAAAAAGGTGACAGGCAGCCCGATGAGCGGGACGTGCTTTTATGAGGGAGCGTGGACCCTCTTCGGTTCTTTGTCAATCTTTTTCTTGCGAATCGCCAGGCGGAGATTTCCCCAAAAAACGTTGACGCCAATACGCAACGCTTCCGATTCGCCATCGAAGACGCGGGCGGATCGAAAAACAATGCTCTTTGTCATTATTTGTTTCCTCTGGCACTCGTTAAATGATCAACAAAGGTCTGATTGCCCAACGAAATCCTAGCATGGGTGCCTTGCGAGCGATCATAGGGCGATTTGTCCAGGACGACGGTCAACCCAGGAGTTCAGGGAACGTATTCGCTCTCTCTGGGGAAGTATCATCCCGGTCATGGAAGCCATATGAGAGTGACGATCATAAGAAGGCGTTGGCTGCGCTTGGTCCGGGTGTGGAGAGGGACTTTCGGATTGCTGAGGGGGTTTAGCCACTCGCTCTCACGTGGAGCGAAGACGGTTCGAGCTTCGCTCGAATGCCCACCTTAGCGCGATGAGACTGCGCGAAGATGGGAGACCCAAGTTTTAGATCTGGGCCACTCGCCCCGCACGCCCACCTGACGAAGGACAACTCACGTAGTTAGAGCGTTGGCTATTACTCCAGCTTCGAAGACGTTGTAATAAGCGAGAAAATCTTGAACTAGGGTATCGTACTGACCTGGTGTTGGCCCAAATAGACCAATTCCTCCGAATAATTGATGGGCTGTAGCAGGGCCTTGTTTGTCCATTGATGCTTCGAGACTTCTAATAAAAAACTCCTCGGCCGTTTTAGCCCCAAGGACGTTCTGAGCATCTGGATATGTTCCTATACCTGCCCGAAATTCATCTCTAAGCTTGAACAGAATGATGTCTGATGACGGTGAGACCTTCCCGGCCGCCTTTTCTTGTTGCAGAATTGCAGCACTGAACGCGTCTACATCCCCCGTTGCTACTAGTGTCATCTGACGGCTCAATAGATCCATTACCATCGGTCTGGTCTTTTCGGGTGCGTACTTTATTACAAATTTTCTAAAATCAAGAAGACCTGTGTCGTAGAGAGCTAAGTAGATCGCTATCTGGGGCTGGGGACCCAAGTTAGCGAATTTGTACATCGGTAAGTTTGCTTGCGGGACGATCAGATATTTCACAAGAGACAGATTGAAGCGCCTGAGGATTTCTGCGGATGAGCGGCCATTCGACGCATCGCCAAGATACCCAAGCGAGGAGAAAGCTCGCCTAATACTCTCTACATCCTCATCTTGAAAGCCATTTATTGGTTTAGTTACGAATGACTTCCCCACCGCCAAGATCAGGTCTGATTCGATCTTTGAATAGTGCACTTTGGGTATACTGGCCCGCAATTCCTCATCAACCGGGAGTTCCTTGACGTCAAGAATTTGATCCAGAGTCTTGGTCTCTCCCTCTGTCCCATAAACGGTCATGACGACATCCCATAGGTATTTCATCGACTTCAGATCAAGTTGACAGCGCTCAAACTTTAGAACTTGATTTTTTAGATCATCCGGCCCATAGATGCTATCGAGCGCGTTTGATTTGGTAGCCAATATCTTGCTAGCTAAATCATCCATCTCCTGCCTGAGTGATGCAACTTCTTTGTACGGGTCACCGGATTTGTTGTTCTTGAATGCATCATCAAGCTCTCGCTCATAGTACTTGGCCGTTAGTTGATAGCTGTCAAAATAGCTCTGCACTCGAATGTCATCATTGCGAGCCATTTCGGCTCTTTTCCTTCGCGCGGGCGTAGCAAAGACATTTTTTGAGGACTCAACGATTCCACTGCTCGCGACCGATAGAGTGCTTTCTGCTATTAGTATCGCTGGCACAAAAGATCCGACAATAAGTGCAAGCATCAGAATCAATAGAATGTATCCGCCGCTTCTGATCTTATCGAGTGTGTCCCCGCTGAAGACGATAAAAAGAAGGATGAATGGCAAGAGGGCGAGGGCGAATCCAATGGCTTCAATTCCGATACTGGCCCGAGAGAGAACTAGAATAAAAATGAAAGCAATGCCTACACTTGCGAATTGAATTGGCGTGCGAATTGACTTCGCTAACTCCAAAATCTTCTGAATGTTGAGCGAACCATGGCTGAGAATACGACCGGTCGAATTGTCAGACATGGCTCACTCCGTGTCGAGATCTTCAACGCAAACGTTTGGAAACGGGTATTCGAACCAACATAACACCAAACGATGGAACCGTCTCGCGTTTCTCGGCGAGCACAACTCGCACTTCAGGATCTAGATATAACAGAGCGAAATGAACTAATCATAGTAGCCGGTGAAGACCAAGCCAAAGATGTCCTCCACCACCACCACCCCTGTGGGGTGACGCATAAGGCTAAAGTCGGCCGCAAAACGATTGAATCACTTACGGGGTAGCCAGACCCCATAAGACTACTCGGGCGCTTCGCCAACGATTATATGCTTGGGGCGGGTCTAGGAATTTGCCAGACCGCTCCGCGAGAAGAGCAGGGGAACCCTCGAAGGTGAGACTACGAGACTAACCCGAGTCTTTGATTTGCCGGACATTCCTCATCGTTGCGAGCGGGGATTACTCTAACAAAAATGTTCGAGATTTCAAAGGCCGCAGTTTTCATAGTTCCGGATCTTTAGAAGTTTTTTTGGGCGTGAACCAAGTTTTTTTGCTATATTGGCGTTCTCGACTCATAGGCCAGCTTTCAATTCGCGCTAGGAGACCCATGATGTGTCCTGCTCCGAGCTTTCGTATCTATTGGTGTCTATTGTTTGCGGTCATTTTCGCAGTTCCTCAGGGTTTTGCAGCAACTAAGGCTGCTGCAAAACCTAAAGCAACCAAGATCACACTTCCAGACGCATACTCGGGCGTCGCCTATTCCACGACTATCGTGGGTCTGGTTGGACTCGCGAGCGGACCTCTAACCTGCGGCGACGCGAAGCCCGCTTTCCCTGCGGGGCTTTCTTTGAGTTACAGCCCTAGTGGGCTCCTACTAAGCGGAACGGCTACCACAGCTACCGATGTTCTTCGCACTTATGTCATCCAGATCACCGATGTGAAGAAGAACTCAATCGAACTAGACCTGACGCTGACTCTGCGACCTCCGAAAGAGACGATCATTGCTGGGACGGAGCCCAAGCCGACACCGCCTAATCCTCCGGATGCGCCGCCTGACTACAGTAAGGTCAAATTTCAGGCAACGAGCGTGATGCTGGAACAAGGGACGACCGCAACAGGCATGATCCTCGGTCTTCCTGCGAAGCCTCCGACGCTGAATGTCCGCGCTTGGATCAAAAGTGCCGGACAGCCGGAGGCGCTGGCGCAGTTGAAGCCTCCCGCATCTTCGACGAGTACCGCTCCGGTGACGCAAGTCCCACTGGGATCAGACGGGACTTACTCACTCACCTTTGTCAATCCGCTAGTTGCGGGACAAGATGTGAGGCTTGCGCTGGTGACTGCAGATGGCACCGAGTTGCCAGCGGATTACAAGGTTTCCCTCCCGTCAACGATCGCGATCAACCCGCTCCGACTGAAGATCAATAGTGAGATTGTGGCGGGCGCTCAGACGATCTCGGGTCAGGTGAGCATGCCTAATCCGGCAATTGCTCCGAATACGACGGCGACGCCGCCTATCTACGGCAACTATCCACAGATCGTCGTATGGATTAAAGATCCAGCACTGGACCAGTGGTTCCAAGCGACGCTTCAGACAGGAACTGGAACAACGGGCCTTTTTGCCCCAGTATCGAGCGATGGAAGTTTCAATATCACATTGAAAAATGCTCTAGTGACAGGACAAGAGGTGGAGGTGAGGGTAGTGCCTCCGGCCGGTCGCACGTTTCTAACGGCCGACAATCCTACCCCTCTAACGTTCGGGCCAACCTGGCGGGTGAAGGTTCCGACAGCCGCTGTACTGATACAGCCGAGCATTGCGATGCCTTTGATGGAGGGAGTTTTAACGATAACGGGTACAGCGACCGCTCCGGGGACGGCGGGGACCTTCAGCGTTGCGGTGCTCAAGTTGAAACCCCAAATTCAAGGAAGTCCACAACGCGACACATCGGTATGCGTTACCGTCGACGAACTGGGTCAATATACGCGAGGAAGGCACAGTCTGCCTCTGAGAGATATTGGGGAGATACTGCCACTGACTAGTAGCGGCAGTAATACATTGCTTGGAACGATAGATTCGACCGGCGCTTACAAACTTACGCTTGCCAATGCCCTTTTGCAGGATGAGGAGATTCAAGTTGTGCAGGTGCTGCCTGCTGGAAGTGTGCTCACGCCTCCGCAACGGATAAAGTGTGCTTCGGAGCCCCAGAAGGTTCGCTACATGTTTGACTGGGACCGCACCAACTTGACTTTTGTAGCTGGAGTGCTAATCAGCAATAGTTCGGCAAGCTCAGCGACGAACGCAAACTTTTCGCAGGCAAATGCGTTTTTAGCATTGAACCTAGACCGAGCATGGAGGCTTCCGGGTGTCGATTTCGTCCATGGATACCCATTTGGCCAAAGGGGTTCACCACTCCCGAATGCACCACCGGGCACTTATCGCGAGCCAAGGAACTTCGATGAAAATAAGGAGGGTTGGCACGCATCGGGTTGGCCCGGTATCAATACCTTTTTCGAAGGGCGGCTTACGTCGATACCGGTGAGCACCGCTGCGGCTACATCTTCGCCGAGCAACAGCACATCGTCGGGCACAGGTACCTCAAGTACGGGAACTTCTGCGACTACGACGAGTTCGTCTCCGACGTTGCTTACATCGCAAAAGGTATTTCTGGTCTCTGCAGGAGCGTTCTTCCCTTGGGTACTGACTCACAGTGGCGGACGTAATCCAACCGCGTTATTTGTGGCTCCGCTCAGTAGGGTAGGATTCGACACAATTACTGGTGCGGGAACAGCCAGCAACGTCATTCTGCCGGGAAATCAGGTTGGTTCGCTAAGCTATCAGACGGCATATAACTTTTTCGCTTTCGGCGGGCGCGTGGGGAATATGCGATTATCGGCATCACCGAATCGCGCCCCGCAGATCGAACAACATCTTGATGTGACGATCGGGCGTTACGGAAATCTCCAGAGCTTCATATGCCACACGATGCCTGTGCCTCAGGGCAGCACTCCAATGGACCCACCGGGAAGTTCGTGCCGCGCAGACTATCCGTCGACTTTCCCTCCAGGAACCCCGGTAGTCCAGAGCAGAAAGCAGCTTTACCGGCTCGATATCGAGGGATTGGTAAAAATTCCGATTCCTGCGACGGCAATTCCTTTTTATATCGGCTTCAATGCCAATATTGCGCAACATACAGTGGGGGCCGCAAAGCTTGATCACGGGTTTGCTCCCCCTGACGACATCCGCATTCTGTTTGGCACGAAGTTCGATATGGGTGCTCTTCTTTCAAAGCTGAACCTAGCTCCCAGCCAATGAAAATATCTGCTCACCGTTCGCTTCTCCCTAAGTACATGCACTACGGAGACAACTAACGGCTTGTCAGAACTGAGTTGACAGAACGGGCAGAGGTAGTAGGGCGGTCAAATATCTGTGCGTTCCCGCGAGGCACCGAAGCTATATGCCGAATAACGATGAAAAATTCGAGAGCGACGGCAGTTACATATCTGAACTTGCGATTCGAGCGATCGTTGGAGATATTCCCAGCGATCTGGTAGTCGATCGAAAAGATTATGAAGCCGCACTCAACGCCGCCAAGAAAGTAAATAACCCGTCCCCCATGGCGGACTATCTGGCCAAAAATCCTCAACTGCAGGAGCAATTGGCATATTTCCTTAATTATGTTCCCAGCAAGTGGCTCCTTAGCCAGGAGATCCCGGTCGTCGTTGATAGGCGGAACATTCATCGTATCGCTGTTACTTACCAGCCCGACGATGATCCCTACGAGTGGGCCAGGGCCCAGAAGCTTCAAGGTATCTGTCTTTCGGGCGGGGGAATACGCAGCGCAACGTTCAACCTCGGCATCCTGCAGGGACTCGCAAAACTAGAGATGCTCCATACATTCGACTATCTCTCCAGCGTGTCGGGTGGCGGATACATCCATGAGTGGTTGGCCGGATGGATCAAGCGGGAAGAAGGAAAACCAGGACCAGACAAAAGCGACCCAACTCCTCCGGTACCCGGTGCCGCTGCACGCGCTGGGTTAAGAAGGGTGCAGAACCGGTTGAAACCGTTGCCCACGGGCAATCAACTGCCATTTCAGCCCGAACCGATCCGCTGGCTGCGCCGCTATAGTAATTACCTGACTCCGCAGAAGGGGATCTTCACCGCGGACACCTGGGTCGCGGCCGCTATCTGGCTCCGCAACACATTTCTTAATCAGTTGATCCTGACTTCGGGGCTCTTCTTCCTGGTGCTGGTTCCCCATCTGATAAGTCCGGGCCTGCAGGCAATTGCGGGTTCGTACGCGTTTGCAGGGTCCTTCGCCCTCGTAGCATTCGCCACATTGATGATGTGGATCGCTCTCCACCGTGAATACGAGCGGGTCCGACATTTCGACATGTACGGCAAGCCGCCTGCACCACGAAAAACCGGGGGATTTGGCGGTGAGACGACGGTGCAGGTATTGGTGGTGCTCCCGTTGTTATCAGCGTCGGTGTTATTCCTGATTGGGACCGTCCACTGCTTTGATGGCATAAACCTACTTGTCGGGGTCTTTCTCGTATTGACGATCATGATCGCGGGTATCGCCTTCGCAGGGGGCGCGGTTCGTTCCTACAAGGTCAATCACGGTCTGATCTCCGGTCACGACAAACAGGCAGTTGCGGCAGACGTGCCGACCGGTGTCTGGGCGCGAATCGTCAGGTTCTGGAAACACATTCGATCATTTGCTATCGGTTGCGGAGAGCTCATTCTCCATCCTCTGAGGCAGAACGAACCCCTGTCCAATCATGCGGAGAAGGCCTACAAACATTTGAGGGTGTTCTTCAGTGCCGTTTTGTCCTCGGGGGTCCTTGACGGTGCGCTCGCAGCAGCGGGGGGTGTAGTTCTAGTGATTGGCATCGGCTATGTGCTTGGACTACCTGCATACCTTTTTGGCAACTGTTTCCTATGCCATCTTCCAATTTGGGTCCACTCCACTGTGGAGAGCCCGGCGGAGTGGCGCGTTCGACTTACCATCGGACCGCCTATGTTTTTGTTCGTTCCTTTTTTCGGTATGGTCCTGGCAGCCGGACTGGTCGGGCGAAACTATCCTGACTGGCTTCGCGAGTGGCTGGCCAGAGTACGGGCCTGGAGCACGTTGTTCGGACTTTGCTGGCTGGCCTACCTTGGGATCTCTTTACTTGGACCGTCCATATTCGATTGGTTCCATACAACGGAATACAAGAAGCTGGCCGCATCGATTAAATGGTCCGCGGTCTTTGCCTGGGTGGCTACGACGGCCGGTTCTGTTATGGCAGGCAACAGCAAAAAAGCTAACGGTACTCCCGAGGATTCATCCGCCGCTCTTAACCTTCTCGCGGAGGTCGGTCCCTACGTATTCATCCTGGGATTGCTGGTCATTCTCTCTGAGATCGCAGACTGGGGTTTTCATTCAGCCTATCCTGACTACAAGGCGATGGCCCTTCTGGTGCTGCTTCCGCTGGGGATCTTCGTGTTATTTGGATGGCGCGTCGACATCAATGATTTTTCGATGAACCCGTTTTATCGGAACAGGCTAACGCGCTGTTATCTTGGCGCCACCAACCCGAAACGCGATCCCAATCCGCTGACTGGCTTTGACGACCGCGATACCAGTGGGATGCAGATCTCGGAGATGAAGCCGGACCGCGGATACAGCGGTTCTCTTCCTATTATCTGCACGACGGTCAACCTTTCCTTCGGGGAAGATCTTGCATGGCAGGAACGCAAAGCGGCGTCTTTTGCGTTTTCGCCGCTCTACTCGGGTTACACGGTGGGATGGACGGCTGGCAAAGCTGGGGAGCGCCTCAATTTTAATGGATTTGTGCCGACGGCGGAGTATTTCGATCCCGACGGGGGCATCAACATTTCGACAGCCGTTGCTATCTCCGGGGCCGCAGCTAGTCCCAACTGCGGATTCCATACGAATCCCGCTACGGCCTTCTTGATGACGATGTTCAACGTGAGATTGGGATGGTGGATGTTCAACCCGCGGCGTTCGAAACGCGCGGCCCGCCTCCCCGGTTCTATGGTCGATGGGCCGGAGTGGCCATCGCCGCGTTTTGCTCCCCTGGAGCTTGTCAAAGAGCTGCTCGGAAGGACCGACGATCAGTCGAAGTACGTCTACTTGAGTGATGGCGGTCACTTCGATAATATGGGGCTTTATGAACTGGTCCGCCGACGTTGTTACCGGATTGTGATCTGCGACGCAGAGGCGGACGAGAGGTACATCTTTGAAGGTCTTGGCATGTCCATTCGCAAGTGCCGGATCGATTTCGGTGTGGAGATCAAACTCGGTAAAATCTGTGACCTGCGTCCGGATCTCGAAACCGGCGACTGCAAGGGGCACTTCGCGCTTGGTACCATCCGTTACCCCGAAACGCCCGATTCGAAGAAGGCCGAAGGAACAATTCTATATATCAAGTCCTCGCTGACAGGAAGCCGCGAGTGGCCAACTACCGATCCAGAACAACCCATCATCTCAATAGACGCGGAGCCGTTAGACATCCTGAACTACAAACTGGAGCACAAGAGCTTCCCTCATGACACAACTGCGAACCAGTGGTTCACGGAATCCCAGTTCGAAAGTTATCGCCGTTTGGGCCAACATGTTGCCGATGAGATCGAGCGTTGCGGCGGATGGGGCGACTTTCACTAAACGTTGGCCATCTCCCCAAAACCCACCCTGGGGATCCCCTCAGATTTCGTGTTTTGGGAAACAACTTCACATTATGCACGTAGACCCAGCAGCTTTTGCCGCGTTCTCCGCTTCAGGTTTTGTGAGCGTAATCTGTCCGAGCCCAGAAGGAAATTCCAGCGTCTGTCAATTCCCAGCCGCGTAGCCGGTATCCTGGGACGCGATCAGCGCGTTCATGTCGTCCCGGCGGTAGGATTGAGTTTGTGTGCGTTCGACGCGGTATGGGTCGGGTGTAAAAAGCTTGAGAAGGTGCCCATTGCGGGCTAGATCCTCGGGGGGGGGCTTTGAGAACGTCAAATGCGTCAGGCTTATTTGTGTGCGTCGGCCCAGCTCGGCGGCGGCGGTGACAGCGGCGGCGATGGCTCCCGCCGAGGTGCCTCCAATATTCTTGAATCTGTATTTACTGGACAGCCTCACAGCGGCTGCTGGGTAGATGACACCACTAGTGATGCCACCCTTCATCACCAAGTCGCAATACTCGTACTCTTCAGTTGCCTGCGTTGTGGATGTTTCCATTGACCTCTCCCTCAGTGAGTTCCAAGACCGTGAACGAATATCTAGACCAATATCAAACCCATCTTTCTCGAGCATACGTAGACAGAACAAATGCGATCCATGAACTCAGGAGGATCAAAGCGGCTGCCAAAGGAAACCACTTCCAATTGCTTGCGTAGAGGGCCTCTACACCCAATACCGCCAAAACCAACATGGTCAATGTCCACTTGACCAGTGAGGGGTTTGAGATTCTTACGGCATCCCCGGCTTCTGGGCTCCCTTGAGCCTCAATATGATGAATAGCCCTTGTGATCCCCCAGTTTTCACTCCAATCACAGATCGCAATTACTCGCACCAGTAAAATGGCTGCGATCAGAAGAGAGCCGTGGCCGCTCGGCCGGGTAAACCGGCTAAGCAGCAGGCACAACGTAAACAATAGCCCTGTATACGACGGGATAAACAGGAAGGTATCCAGATTGTTGCCCACGGCAGCGTCGTGTAGGTTCGCCTGGATATTTCCCACCAAGAAGATCTGCATCAGGTCTGCCTCGGTGCGAGCCAACTCGATCTGCAGCACAGGCCTATTACCCAAGCTATGCATCGGTAGCTGCGCCGATCCCCTCCCCTTCAAAGCATTACGGGGTGCAATAAGCAACATCGCAAGGAACGCCAGCGCCATCAACCCGCCTGCAACGTATGCGAGAGATCTCGTTTCAAGTTGCTGTGAAAATAGGACTCCCATGCTCTGCCTCAGTGAAGTTTGAATCTCTGCATCTTCGCGGGCCCGGACAGGACGTGGCAACAGAATATCATGCAGGCTACTGCGTTAGAGATATCCTTCCCGTTTGGCGAACGCGAGCATTTGAGGCAACGCCTCTACGGGTATCTCGCCGCCACGTGCGGCTCTGTTGAGTTTGTCGAACCACGTATATTTGATCGATTTTGCCTTGCCATCGCCGTTGTCCCAAGACGCAATCCCGAGCCGCAGCTCATCCGTCTTGCTTCCTTTTACCCGTTCCTTCTGAAACCAACGCATATCGTCCTCTTTCACGGTTTCGCAGTGCTTCCACAGTGTCTCAGCACTGCGGAAACACTGTCAACAATTTGTTTTGTACCCTTTTGTTCGCGGTGTTCGGGAACGGTATACCTTGCGTTGGCCCGGAGGATCCGTACCTTTATCGAAACAGGAGTAAAGGACCACCAGACGGCTCCGCGCCCGGATAAAGAGCCTCTCCGTTAGGCCGAGGGTATGCTGCGCTTCGACGTAAGTGTCGGTAGTCTGGATGGCCCTGATGATCTCAAGTAGCTCGGGGTTGTGATTCTTGACGAATCTGAAGAACTCATCCACGAGGATGCCGTTCTGAATAGCTTGGTCATAGCTCATCCCGAACGCCCCGCGTTCGCTGGCGAGCGCATAGATGTAATCCTCGTCGAGCAGCGTTCCATCCGGCTCCGGTGAATAGAAGCTGGACGTGTTGGACGCGCGAAGGGGATTCGACGCGGCCTTCTGCCATAGCGAGATAAGGCGGTTCGTCAGGATTATTTTGATGTAATTGAAGAAGCGAGGTCCTGAAGCGCCAAAGGCAAGGTCCGGATTGAAGGTCTGAATGCGGTCCTTGCACCCATAGGGGAAGCCGTTGTAACCTAGGGCGCGGAACTTGGACTTATCGGGCAAGCTCATCAGGAATATGAGCAGCTCGCTCTCATGGTCCTCACGTTCCGAATCGGTACCGTTGGGCCAACAAAGACGGACACGGCCACGGACGTACCGGGGATGCCTCTCAAAGAACTCTTCGAAGCTGCGTGGAACAACGAACCCATCCTGTCCGATGAAGTGGCCGTCCTCGGAAACACTGTACAAGTCGCCGGTCCATCCCGGCTTCTCAGGCGTGGCGACCTGCGCTTCCTGCACGGTTGGTGCCGCTTCCATAAGGGCGAGCGAGGGAGTGTATTGTGTGTAGGATTCGGTGAAGTTGCGCGGTATATGAAAGGTTTGACTAGCTTCGACGCGATTGTCCATCGCAACAGTCTAAGAAGCCTTGCTCCAAATCTCCAAAGCTGGCATCAAAATAACACTGACTCGATGATTTCTCAGAATCAATGAACTGATTTCTTGAAGCAATCGAAAGAAGCATCTGATCTCTGCTTTAGTATGCGTGTTCAGAGGCGGGACCAGCTGCCAGACACTATATTCTCAGCAAGCCGTCGCGGACCTACTTTGTGACGGAACTGTGCCCTTGCAATCGAGACGCGATTCTTCCGGACACCAACTCGTAGATGTTTGCAAAGTTCGCTGCAGGCGCAGTCAGTCCATCCTCGGATCCGCGAGGGCCTATATCCCTCAGCAGTTTTTCAAAATTGGAGGGCCAATCCGTGAGCACGCTGACTGCCGCCTGCAATAAATGTCTACCCATCTGGAGTTTCGAACTTCTGTTCGCAGTTAGTCGCTGCCATCCGAGAGAACGGACAAGAGAGAGTAGCGATTGCAGACTCATGGCGGCGAGTTGTTCGCAGGGCATGCATGAATCATTTCGAGGACCGGTTCGATCATTAAGGACTTTTTGCCGAATTAGGTCGAGGAGCCACAGCTCCTGTCTGGAATAGGAGTCGCGGGGGGACGTCAAGAGGGAGCCCCCGCACTTGCACGTTAGTAAACCCGATCTCACCCAGCTCAGTCTCCTTCGACATTTGCCGCAGAACCACACAGCGGGCCGCTCGTGAACAGGACAAGCCACCATGAGTTCAATATGCCAATGTGCCTCAATGAATCCTTTCTCGGCGACACAAGCTGGACACACCCTTGCGCCAGTCAGGTTCAGGTCTCTCGTACTCACCCAGTTCCCTAGTAATTGCATTGTTTCGGACTCGTCCCCTGAATCCTTGAATGCAATCTGGTCCAGGAGAGAGGTTGGACAATTCGCTATCGCCGCGAGCTTTGAACATTCAAAATTACTCGGCGAAGTTTCGTCTGCCCTCATGCCAGCCAATCGATATAGACTCTGCGGAGAGGTATAGCCGTTTGCTTCGCTGAGACGCAGGACATATCCCCGCAGACTTTCCGTCGGATAGGGAGGGGGATGTCGAACCAGTTTTGACGAGATCATGCGTCTACCGCTCCTTTTAAAGATGCAATTACTGCATACCAACTGCATCAGCGGGAACCAAACTCTCTAGAGTTTGACTCGCACCCGAGAAGAGGTAGCGTTTGTCCGCAAGGCGGATGAACGGCTGCGGGCCACCTCGTCTCCTTGTTGGCACCAGAAGCATGTTGATGCCATTCTCTTTACAGTGACGCATCATGGCTCTGCTGGTGGTACCTTCGCTTTTTGCGACAGATGCTAAAGAAACGTATTGCCGTTTGAACACCTCGATGGAGTCATCCGTTATCCGCAGGCCTACGGGCGTTTCGCTCCCCTCAAGAAGACCTAAGCGCACCAAACCAGGAACGGTGGTCCCATCGCAAACGAGAGATCTCGCCACTGCAGCCGGTGTGCTGGCGTTCCCTGCAGCTCTGTTACGAACATCTTCTACAAACCGGTGATATGCGACGCGTTCTAACAACAGCCCTCCAGGAGTTCCATCGGCATTGCCGACGACGGCAATCTTATCTGAAAGAACCGCTCGTAATACGTTCATCTTGATCTCGAGGGAGTCGTGGTGTCCTTGCATAACAACTCGCAGGGCGACGCATTCTTGAGCCACGCCAGAGGACGACTCGGAGCGTGGAGCGAGAGTCAACAGCCTCTGCCTGAAGGCTTCTATATCGAGTTCGTGGAATCCCGCTCGCGTTGGAAGTAGATGGTTGACTTCGTAAACACCCGCCTTCTTTAGAAACTGCAACAGAGACGCGGAAAGTCCCATGTGCTTTGCTGCGTCTCTATTCCTGAATATCTTTCCGGGCGAAGTGCGGGGAATTTGACTTTGACTTGCGTCCACCAGAATGCGCTCAGCTTTGCCACACTTCACTCGCCTCGAAGAGGCTTTTTGGCTCTTCAGAAGTCGGGCAACGGTGCTTTGCTCCACTCCTATTTGCGTTGCGAATTCCGTCTGCGTCAGGTATCGCTTGGCAACATTTGTTCCCAATACCTTTACCAGCTTGCGGTCGACAAAGCCACGACCCCAATGGTTCATGGCAAAGTCTAGAAAAGCGACCTTCAGAAAGTCAGCATCCTCTCGCGGCCTGATTGCTTCGCTCTTAAACAAGGCCTGATAGATGCTTGCAAACTGCTTTCTGACGCCGCCGGCAGTGGCTGCCGGAAGCGTTTGACCGATATCTACAAACAGTTCGATGAAGTGTTGTGGCCAGTTCATCAAGACATGTGAGGCTTTCTCTACCGCTCGTCGTTCATCGTTCCAGCTAGTCGAACCATTGGCGATCATACGATGCTTTCCAAGAGTGTGGACAACTGCCAGTATTGAGCGCAGATTCATCTTCATGAGGTGATCTTGCGGCAGCGATGCCCGGTTTTCTGCGGGCACCGGAAGCGCCAGTACCGTTCTTCTGATCACGTCGAGCAGGCTTGCTTCTGCCTGGGATATTGAAGGTAGTTCGCCGTCCTGCAGGTTCCCCCCGCACCTGCATTCCAATAGGCCCGGCCTGAACCAGCTCAGGCGGGTGCCGCATTTAGGGCAGGTCGACAGTGCCAAACACTGATGCATAGGACAGGCCACCATGAGCTCCAGGTGCCAGTGCGCCTCAATGAATCCCTTCTCGGAGACACATTGAGGGCAAAGCTTCGGCTTGGTTACGTTTAGATCCGTTGGAGCCAAGCGATGTCCCAACAGCCGAGACCAACGCTGATGTTTAGCCGACTGCGCAAATGCAATGTCGTCTAGTTCGGACACGGGACGGCTGGCTATCTTGGCCAATTTCTCTACTTTGATGCCCGTGGTTCTCATCTCGTTCTGTCTCATCCCGGCCAATCGATATACACTCCACGGCGAAGGGTAGCCGTTGTTCTCGCTCAGTCGTAACACGTACCCAAGGAGGCTCTCAGTTCGATGCGGAGCTGGATGCCGGACTAGTAATGGGGTGCTCATCGAGTCACCAAGTCGGCATTGAGAGATTTGTCTCTTGGTTTCTTGAATCCGCGCCGCGTCGGCGTCGGCGAGATGGCGTTGACCATACCTACCTTTCCGGCGCGATCGAGAATGTCCACATTTGCAACGAGTGAAAAATCGCGATCAAATGGCTTGAGAAGATCATGACTCGCCGCGTTGGACCATATTGCCTGCCCATGTGCAATGTCTAGGTCCTCAAGCGTTATGGACGTCTTATTGCCATCGACTGCGTTCCGCACGGCCTGTCGCAGAAGCTTCGCTAAATAGCCAATTAGACCGCCAGTTGCGCAGTAAAATCGGAAGGTCATGCCCTCTTCATGAAATGGGGGAACTTCGTATTTCTTGGAGAGTCGGTTATGGAATTCCTTCAGAATGCCCATAAATTCCCTTCGTTGACTCAGATCCTGCCACCAGAACCTCGGCAATTGCACCGGAGCGAGAAATCTCCTGCGCAATTGTTCATTCTGGTTAATAACGGACGCACAGGAAGGAAGCCCCGCCACCACGAGTATTGAGTGCGTGTCGTCGATCAAGACCTTGAGCCAATCTGCGATGTTGTACATAATTTTTTGCTTGTCCTGGTCATAAAAATGCTGAAACTCATCGATCATCACCATCCGTGTCCCTGTTCCTTTCATCAGCACCCGCAGGCGCTTAGATTTTTCATGCTCAGTACCCCGCTCCCAATCGGGGTCCTTGAGGGCCGCCAACATCGCCCCAGCAAGGCTCTTAACCGTTGGTTGGGGCGGCACTGTCGCTGACAGGATCGGGACGCGCCAGCCTTCGTTGGTGTGGATGGACTGGTAATTAGCTCTGAAGCTCTCTAGTACACTTGTCTTTCCTGTGCCAGATTCTCCGGTTATTGCAACTCCTTCCGCTTCCGCCTTTTCGCCCGAGAACTCAAAGCATTGCCGAATCTGTCGCTCTGCGTGGAGGAAGGCCGTATGTGGGATTACGACTTGATCGACAATCGTTGCGTAGCTATTCGTCTTCATATCCGCCCTTGTACCTTGCTGTGAATGTTGGAAGATCGTCGGAAAGGTCTTGTGCGCCCGGATCTAGAGGGCCACCAAACGGGCTTGCAAGAGAGTACGAATCCGCCGCCACAGAGTTGCTAGCAGCAGCGTTTGATGAACTTCGGGATGGGATTGATGTTGTCTCGCGTGACCCTCTTTGTACTCTGGTCCTCTCCGACCCTTCTAGATAGCGCCCAACACGCTTGCCCATCCGTTTGCGTTTAAGGGATGCGTCCTCTTCGATCCGTCGCGAAATGTCTTGGCTTACCTGCAGCCGCCCATCTGAACCCTGATCAAGATCAGCATTTTCTCTTTGTCTTTTCTTGTTTACCTTGTGCGCCCAGAGACTAAGGCCTTTTGCATAATCGAGCTCTACTGCCGGAACCTCGAATGGTTCCGAGACTTTCGGCCATAGTACATAAAGGGAACCTAGATCGCTTTCGTTGACACGTATTTCTACTTTAAGATCGGCCCCCTCTAATCGCCTCAATTCGTGAATAGCGGGCGAGTAGTAGATTAGGCTCTCGAACTCTATGCCCTTGTGTGTCAAAGAGCGCCAATATGCGCTACCGGTGACAGCATCAAGCTGGGTCGATTCATCTGGGTAGCGGATATCCTCAGGATTAATACTGGATGTCCACATTTTGGAGGGCGTTGTATCTATCGACCGGTGGGGCCGTTGATGATACTCGTCGGCAATCCATTGCATGATATTCCTCTTCAAAGTCGAGAGGGTTACGCAAGCATGCTTCGCTGAATCGTAGTCTCCCTTCTCCTCGATGCTCCTGAAGGTCGTGCCTGGAACACCCTCGGTAACTGCACGATTGAGTGTGCCTAAAAATCGCTCGATCTTCCCCTTGAACCAGGGCGTACGACGGGGTGACATGACTATATTGATGCCAAGAGAATTGCATGCCTTTTCCAGGCTAGTGCCGTGAAACTCAAGACCACCGTCGACAACCAGATCGCGCATTACGCCATGTGCTGGCCACTCCGACTGGATTTCCGGATATTCGCTCTTGAGCCTCACCTTGGGACGAAGGCAGTCATTTAGGCAGAGTTGAACAGTCTGATAGCCAGGCGGATTGAATCCCACATAGATACCCAGGATGCAGCGGGAGAAGTCGTCTATGCAGGCTGTCACATGCGGCCTGCCAATCGGTTTGGACGTCTTATCGTCTACAACCTCGATATCGAGTTGCGTATGATCGATCTCTGCTCGTTCAAGGGGGGCCTCAGTGACAACATGCCCTTTGACGGAGCGAAAGGCTTTACGGGCTGACTCGCGGCCGTACCGTGCAGCGTGCTTATCGAAGGCAGGGATGTGTTGAACGAGCCGCTTTACAAGTCGCCGGGTTGGCAAAGGAAGTGCCAAACTGGGCAGACGATGTTTGTTCTCTTCCAGGACCCTACTCTTGGCATATTCCAACGTTTTCTGAATAGTGTTGCGCTCTCTCCGCAAATACCTGGCCTCAATGGCTTGATTGCAAATCTCCACCACCGTGGAAGGATAACGATTCATGCGGTTGCCTTTCCCTTTTGTGTCGTTGACTAGCACGCGGTAGTCGCCGTTTGCCGCTTGGTAGCGGCGCTTCCAGAGATACACTGTCGAGTAACTGGGAGCCGTATCTGGAATCTTGATCTTGTTCCAGAGGTCTGCGATGACTCGTTCAAGAGATGTGCGTGAGTTTGAAACCTTGAGCGCTTCTCGCACGTAGGTAAGTCTCAACACAGCGATCTCGTGATCTTGCGAAGACATTGACAAGTTTGCTGGACCGCAGTGAATGACGTTGCCGCTGCTTGGAAACACGAGTGTTTTGTCGTCATATTTAATTAGAAGTTCGTTCTCCTCAAACTGAGCAAAGGACCCCGTTCGGGTATTCTGCAACTGCCAGCATGTAGAGCTGATTTTGCTTAGGAGGCGATGCTCCGCTCCGTCAATCTTTACGAGTGCATTTTTTTCGAACGCGCAGGCACCCATTTCAGATTCCAGCCTTTCCGGTAGTGAACCGAGTGTCGGCAGACCATGTCGCATTCATGTCCAGGGACAATGTCCCATTGAGTGCGAGGTGGCACAGAATCTCCCTGCCTCGTGAGCCATATGCCCCGGCGCAGGCATCCGACCAAACCAATGCGCCGCATCGCTTGAGGGCTAACCTTATGAACTCCTGCTCACACTCCGTGACGGTGTCTCGACCAAAGCTAAGCAGCCGATCTGCATTTCTGAGGCGCGGTTGTCTCGCGAGCTCGCGGTCGAGAACGACACGGTAGGAATAGCCCCACGTCGGAAGATGCTCAGTAAGCAATGCTGTTCGCGTAACTATTTCAGGCCGAACGGCTCGGGTCTCGGGCTTGACCTCCCACAGTTCCTTGCGGCAATTGGTCTCGATGAGAATGTCTGGAAAGTGATTCTTGACCGCTCCGTCCTGAACGTACACAATCTCGCAGGGCTGTTCCGTGAAGCGCGTGATATTCGGATCGCAGTCGAGCAAGCGGAATGCGTTAAGTTCGTTCAGAGACTCCCACTGGAGCATCCTACCCATCTTCCAGCTCGGATACTTACCCGTCGAGCGGCTTTGCGACCGCGTCACCACTTTGCGAGCTCGAAGCTGCCCTGGCTCAGGAAGCTCGATGCTTTGGATCGCGGAGATTGTTGCCAGAACTGCACCATCCGACCCTCCTATCTCCTGGATGGGCACCCTTCTGTCGATTGGTCGCCCAGTTCCTCGAGCTTGTGAGCGAGTTACAACTTTCCGGGATCGAAATTGTCCAGGTTCCGAGAAGCGGGTATCTATGATAGATTGTGATATCTGCTCGACAAGATGCGGCCGGTCTGTTGGCGAAGTATGTTTTGTTAGCTTCTTAGCGGTGGATAAAATTGTCATACGTTAACATGGGGACCTAAGGTTGATTTATGGAGTCGATCATAAAAATATTTTTGGATTGTTTCTGCAGTAGAGGAGTTCTGCTTGGTCGCCCACAGTGTTAACCAGTGATGTTAGCTGGTGAGTTACATGCTCAGATACGATGAGAGCCTGACCTTTACTATGGTGAGGCAGATACGTGTAACCAAGACGGAGAAGATCACGGTGAAATAGACTGGTCCTTCTGCTGACCCCTGGATATAAAGCTGCCATTTCCGATGGAATTTCCCGCAGTTCCTCTACATCATCGATTTCCACGAGGATGTCCGCGAGATGGCGATGACAGATCCCATCAAGGCTATCGTGGACTCGCGATCCATAAACGCCTCGAAATACCTGCAAGAGGGACCGAGGCGAGGGCGTCCTGTAGCCGGGCATCAGGGTGATAGTGCTCATGACGTTCACTAAGTGGTTATAGGGACAAATGGAGCAGTTTTGACGAAAAGATTTGTGGAAAACTGGTGGAAAAAGCGCTTCGCTCTAGAAAGCCATACGAGTAATGCCGATTAGCCGTTCTATCCACCTCCCGTATAGCCTTCCTACCTATAACCTGGGGCACTGAATATGATTTGCGGACTCAACAGAAAATAGTATGGGATCTTACAGAAGGCGATGGGAGTTATGTATTTGCCATACTTAGACCTCGACGATGTCCTGATAGCCCTTTGGTTTAGATATAAAAACGAAGTTTCATCGCAATATGACATTAAGTTCCGAAATGAGGAGCGCGTGCACGATGGCCTTGCTCACGGTCCGAGCAAGTTGGAGAAGTCGTCGAATTGCAATCGCTCAATCATGGACCCAAGCTGAGTTCATCCTCGGCTAAGTTTTCACCGGACCAGATGCTTCGTTCCCGGATGGAGTCGAAAGAGACCGCTGCAGCTTCTCTGCGAAAGAACTCAAATGTATTCCTTCGATAGCTTTTGCGGGAGGTGGCCGCTGCGGATCAGGATTGCCCCTCATCCGCCGAACTACAGCGGCGTGGACCCGTGCAGTATTGCGGGCGTCAACCAACGCGCAGTGTGGGACGCCGTCAAACTCCAATCCAAGTAATTTGACTCCATTTCTAAGGCTTGGTCGATCCCTCAAGAGAAGGAGATTCTGAACAAAATGCGCCAGGTCCAGAAGGTGACGCAAGGGGCTCTTGAGCCCATGCGATCGACAGGCGTCGGCGATAAGCCCAGCGTCGCCACCCCAAGTACAACAAAGCGCCTTTTGGGGATTGAATTCCTGTGTCACCAAATCAAGGACTTCAGCGAACGGGCGGGCCGAGCGAATGTCATCCGTTGTGATCCCGGTGAGATCGGTACATTGGGAACTGATCTCCCATCGACGGGGGCGTATGAAATGCGATTTTTCGCGAGTGATCGTAAGTGCCATCAGATCCATTTCAACGATCCCTATCTCAACAATCTCCTGCTTCATACCTGGTGGTGGTGATCCCGACCAGCAGGTTAATTCGATATCTATATATATGGCTCGGTGATGCTGCTCCAGATCGTGCACTGTCATGTTGCTTCACTGTTCCTCAATAGGGGGTGATGACCACAATAGGCGAAGAAAAGGAGAATACGCAAGATGCAGCGATAGCATCTCAGGAGCCGATGAGCGACTGGCTCCTCAGATCGATAGACCTGCATGGTTTCGTGGGGCGGAATTAGCTTCCGCCCCCCGCGCAGGTTGTTACCGGCGGATATTTGAACGGTAGATAACAGGGAGAGCGTAGAGTGCGGCCGTTATCTGGTCGTCCGGAGCATCTGGGTCCGTCAGACCAAGGGCGGAGGGTGTGACACCGACGCCGCTGACGGCCCAAGTCTGGGCGGAATGGTCATAGCGCACATCAGCCACGATGTCAGGAAAAATGCGAATTTCCCTGCCATTTTCACAGTCACCCACGAATGTGTGAGTGTCCAGCATGTGCTGCAGATAATCATTGTGGGTAGCGCGAGTGCCGTCCGCCCAACGCACCGAACTGGGCAGTTCAACGGACATATCCTGGCTTGGGTTCCACTTAGCGATAAGCTCCATCGTCGAGATGCTGTTTTTCATCCTTCTCCTCATTTTGATTGCATTAGTCTTGTGTAGAAGTGACCCTCAGTTGAATCACCATAGAGCTTTTATAGCTCTAACGAGCTTACATGTCAAGACCTGTTGCACCAAAAGATTTGACGATCGACTGGAAGACGGTGGGACGCCGGATTCGGGAACTCCGTGGGTTCGATACAAAGCAGTCAGAACTGGCTGACGCGGTCGGAGTCGCGCAGAGCTATGTTTCTGCGATCGAGCGCGGAGAGAAGGAACCTGGGGCAATGATCCTATTTCGGATCTCGAAACTCTATGGAAAATCCATCGAATGGTTGCTGACGGGGGAAGACTGGAGTCCGCTGAGGTAAGGTGTCTCTTACAATACTGTTCACGATCATAGCCATATCCATCGGGGGCATTGGCATCGCCGCGATGGGAAGTGCAGTCGGATTGCCCGCAGCAGCGCTCGCGACGGTGCTTGGGACGATAGGGGCAGCGTTGCGGGCAGGAACAGGCTGGCTGAGAAGGGTGCCGGAAACGCAGGAGGAAGCTGGGATGAAACCTCCGCTCGGACATCTGCAACATTTGCGTTAGTTTCAGTGCTTGTGGCATGCACTAAAATGAATGTTCATAAGCGCTTCTCTGGAAAGTTCAATTGATCCAAGAGGTTCCGCCTGGGCCGAACTCCGAGCATTCCTTCGCCCCCCTTCCAGTTGAACGCGGGCTGCATCCGCTATTTAAGTTCGCCGTCGTGTCGGGGTCCGATCAACTCGTGAGACTTCATATCGCACGAGGACGCGACGTGAACGCTAAAGATGAGATGGGTCGACCACTAATCGCTCTTGCGATCACAAAAGGGCGTGTGGACACTTTACGCATTCTTCTGGAGGCAGGCGCTGATCCCTGCCAAACTGACAGTGAAGGAATCGATGCCTTTGCGCTCGCTAAACTTGGCTCCTCTGTAGAAATCCTGGCGCTCCTTGAAGCTCACAGACCGATCGTAGTTTCTGAAACCGACAGCCCCCTAGACGAGAGCGAGATTGGGGCATCCGACTCTCAAAATTTTGATCTAGCCGAATGGGAAGAACAAGTCGAAACGTCCGTCCCTGCTAATGATCCTGAGTACCTGTTGCGGGCGGCAGAGTCCCAAGCAATGCTTTCAGCGTTCGAGTTTGTCAACAGTGATGAAGCCTGGGACGATGTAGAGGCAGAATTACCAAACTATCAGCTCTATGGCGGAATCCGCAACGAAGACTTTTACGCTCTCAAAGCAGGACTAATCGAGTTTTTCGGGGCAGCCATCGTCCACGGCAGTGTGACAAGTGAGCAAGTTGATAATCTCCGAACTGAAACAGGCACGATCGACCCCGACGCTCAAGAATGCCTTCTTCGCGTGCTCGAAGAACTAGGCGTGGAAGTTCTCGACGGTATTGATCCGGAGATAGCGGAAAGTCAACAGGCGGAGTTGTCGGAGGACTTGCTTGAGTCCTC
>Ga0137390_10000546_pt1 | contig 26024 bp, 35 predicted proteins | sample 15con2h24AmetaG_FD_104937 | JGI IMG/M metagenome (GOLD analysis project Ga0137390, IMG submission 104937) | Vadose zone soil microbial communities from Angelo Coast Range Reserve, California, USA - 15con2h2.4A metaG | ecosystem: Environmental > Terrestrial > Soil > Vadose zone > Saprolite... | reverse complement strand
AGCGCGCCATGTGTCGTGGTGGCTTCTGCGGCGGTCCATGCCCACGGTGCCCCGGCGTCCGGTGGCTCGTCTTGTGTGTCAGAGATGGCGATCGTGGGGGTTTGTTGGCGCGTGGGATAACTCAGCCGGACGACGTGCAAGAGCGTGCTGCCGATCGCCTCGAAGTTCAGGTCGATGGCCGGCGTGGGCGCAGCGCGCGGCGCGCGCGTGAGCTCGCCACGTAGCGGTGCGCTCACCAGGCTGCGCACCTGCTCGGTGGAGAGTTCGGGTTTGGAGAGGAGGTAGCAGAGCTTCGTCAGCGCACACTACCGAACAAAACAAAACCGAATGAATGACGCTCGTTCGTTATTTTTATTTTGCGGCGGTCGCGCGCAATGAGGGTGCGTACCTCAGGCGTCATGTCGCCCCCTGGAACTACGCCCACTTGGAGGAGCGTGCGGCCCGTGTGGTAGGCTTTGGAGACGCTGCCTTTCGCGCATTGGGTGATTGCGACGATGACCACGCCGCGCTCGCATGCTTCGCGGAGGGCCGACATTAGATCTTCGCGTTGGGGCGCGTTTCCGGCGCCGAACGTCTCGAGAACGACGCCTCGAACGGATGGCGCAAGGAATGCTTGGATTGTAGTGGCGGTGATGCCTGGAAAGAGGCGTAATGTAGCTAAGGGTGGATGGATTGTGAGCCACCATCGCGCGGGTAGGATCTGAGAGTAATCATTCACCTACATGCGGGCTGAGCCCTGAGATTTGTGAAGTTGAATATTTAGAACGCGGAGGACATATTTCAACATTGATACCACATACGCTTATGCGCTGTGAATCTGCGAAGGCTCGTTTGTCTGATGACGTCGTTCCAGTTCACCGTTATATCTATCCCCACTGTTTGGAGGGATCAGCCATTTCGCGCGCAGGAGCACTAGAAGTTGGAGTGCTTGCCATTCACGAGAGGGGGGAAATTCGGGCTTGTGAAAGCGTTAAAATCGTTGGACGAGACCTTCGAAACTCTGTTGCCCCGGAAGAGCGTGTGATTGAAGAACAAACAGCATTCTATGAGAACACTTGATTCGTCAAGTGTTTCCGTAATTGAATGAACTACGTCGAAGGGTACCTGGAATGATGTAATGGCCAGCAATAGTCAGGGCGCTCAGTAAGTTGTCTACGGCGTCATTTCGAAGTTGAGACAATGGTATCTGCGCTCCCGTGACGATCTGTGTATTTCTTCAGAGAAACAGGCGAGATGACCTATATGAAACCTCACGATGGTCTTTCCTAGATCCTCTAGTAAGAAGCTAAGGGCACTGGAGGTATATGCCATGGTATCGGTGCCATGAAGGATCACAAATGCGTCAAACAGGGAGTAATTCAACTCGATCTCGGTTGCTATGCGAATCCAGTCTGTACTACCAAAAAAAGAGAGAACGATCAGACCGGACGCCCAGGGAAAAGGCTTAGGACGGGCACGACCTTCTATTTCCATATTGCTACTATCCAGGAGCGGGTGCCACTGCGGATATAGATGAGAATTTTTTCAAGCGTTTCATCACCACCAGGGGTACCTCCAGGACAGCATAGCGGATCCGTTTCTCAACGCCACCTTTGATAGCAATCCGCGGAGTGACGAGGGCCGGCACGCGCGACTCGTAAATGTCATCGGCCACTTTGATGGAACGCGGTTGGGCACCGCCCCGAGGAGGTGTAGGCACGGACGTCGGAGATAGAACGGGTGAAACATCCATCGGACGAGAAGAGCGCACGAGCAGGGTCGGCTGCTGCGAGATGGGGCTGGCACAGTCGGCATTCGAAGGGGTCGTTCTTCCGCTGAACGACCACTGCCTGAAGCCCTCGACAGAGCCGGAGTGAGAGAAGAGAGAGTCCTGGAGCGGGTCGTGGAAGCGAGCCTGGCTGCGCAGCGTTTCGGTCAGAAAATACGGCTCTGGCACGTAGCCGCCGTGTTCTCCGACGAGCATCCCGATAGTGCCACCGGTGTATATTATTAACACCCGTGATTCATCTGAAGCAAGACAAAGTTCCATTCGTTGTCGTGGGGGTCGCTTGCCTGTGCGTTGCCTGACTGCGAGGCTCAAGGAAGTGGCTTGAGTTGAGGTGTTGCAGCAATAGTTGACGGCATTCTTTTGTTTACCAGCGATGGCGATTAGATCTTCATAAAGGCTCCATACACTGTCAACATGCCTCAATTTTTGAATTCAAAGATTTTAAATAAACGGCGGGAAAGACTTATCGTTTATTTTGGGACACATTTTAGCACAAACTTAATGTTTTTTCAGCCAAGAACAATAGGATTTTCGGGTTTATTCAATGTTTTACGTAAATTTTATGCTTGTGAAAGAACTTTAAGTTTATGTGGCAGTTTATTTAAAATCTTTGAATTCACAAATTGAGGCATGTTGACAGTGATGCATAAAGGCTCCATTAATGCCGGACTGGAGTCATTTGCCTTTCCTCCTCCCTCCAGATGGACAACATCAAAAAAGTGTTTGCTAACAAACTTGCAGAGGTAAAAACAACCCATGCCTCTCATAATGCTGCATTTCCTCAATGAGATTCACACATAGGGTGGCCATGCGCTTGTCACTTTCGTGACCGCGGGGTATCCAACGCCCCAGGATACCGTCCCCATCCTACTGGCTATGCAGGAGGGAGGAGCAGACATAATTGAACTCGGAGTGCCCTTTTCAGACCCCATGGCTGACGGCCCAGCTATCCAAGAGACCAACAACGTGTGTTCATCCTAAAGCACCCCACTTACGAAATCTTTGATCACGGTGCGAAGGTCGCTTTGCAATTCAATGTAGACTATCCAACATGCCTAGGAATGGTCAGAGAGGCGAGGAATAGAGGCCTAACGGCTCCAGTCATCCTTATGGGTAAGATTGTGCGCCCTGCGTTTGTTTTCATCCATTTACTCGACAATATAGGTTATTATAACCCTTTGCTCGCGTATGGGGAACAAAAAGCAATCCAAGATGCGTTTGAAGCAGGGGCTAACGGCTTTATTGTTGTCGATCTACCTCCAGAGGAGGCTGTATCTTTCCGGGAGAAGTGTGCAACGGCAAGGTAAGTCATCAAATGCCGCCATTGCGCGTTGCATGACCTCGATGGTCCAGTATGGCCTACATACCCCTCATCGCGCCTTCTACGACAACTCACCGTATTCGCTTCCTCGCCTCTATCGCGGACACCTTCATCTATGTTGTATCCAAGGTATGTTGGTTCAGAATGAGAGATGGGAATATTTCTGACTGTGAAACAGATGGGTACGACAGGGTCTTCGGACAAGGTTGCCTTGAATACTGCACTCCCAAATATCATCGCTCGCATAAAAGAGTATACCACTGCTCCGCTCGCGGTTGGCTTTGGCGTGTCAACGCGCGAGCACTTCAACGTGATTGTAGATGCCGGTGCAGAGGGCGTTGTCGTCGGTAGCAGGCTGGTTTCTGTCATTAAACAAGCACCCCGCGGTGAAGTCGCTGCCAAGGTGGAAGACTATTGTCGGGCCATCAGTTTGAAAGGACAACAGCAACAGGACAAGCATCGCTCCCCGCCAAACGGCCCTAGTCAAGTCACAAAATCGGTCCGGAGTGTCAATCACACCGAACCAGTCGCCCCAAGTTCGTCATCTGAGACGGCCGCCCTTCCTGCGCGTTTCGGTCAATTCGGCGGACAATACGTTCCTGAGGCTCTTTTTGATTGTCTCGTCGAACTAGAGCACGCCCACAAGTCTGCCATGGCGGACCTGGAGTTTTGGAAAGAGTGGGAAGGTCTTTTCAAATATATGAACAGGCCATCAAACCTCTATTTTGCCGAGAAACTCACAGAACATGCCGGCGGTGCGAAGATTTGGATGAAGCGAGAAGATCTGTTCGTCTCAGTTCAATCTCACTATTGCTTGGCTCACGAGCTACTTTAGCAACCACACGGGTTCACATAAGATCAATAATGCCATAGGGCAGATTCTACTTGCTCGTAGGATCGGGAAAACGCGCATCATTGCTGAGACCGGCGCTGGACAACATGGCGTTGCCACGGCCACCGTCTGCGCGCGATTTGGCCTGGAATGTGTCATCTACATGGGTGCGGAAGATGTACGCCGTCAGGCCTTGAACGTCTTCCGAATTGAAATGCTTGGCGCCAAGGTGCTCGCTCTCGACGCAATTTCTTTTGAACCGCTCTGATATGTCGACTCAGGTCATACCCGTCCAGTCAGGCTCGCGCACCCTGAAGGATGCAGTCAACGAAGCCATGCGTGATTGGGTCACAAACCTTTCGACTACCCACTATCTAGTCGGCTCTGCTATCGGCCCACATCCATTCCCCACTATCGTCCGAGACTTCCAACGCGTCATCGGAAAAGAAATTAAGCAACAGATGCTAGAAGTGAGAGGGAAACTACCAGACGTTGTTGTGGCCTGCGTCGGTGGCGGCAGCAACGCTATTGGAACATTCTACGACTTTATCCCTGATAAGCAGGTTCGGCTGGTTGGTGTCGAGGCTGGTGGCGAAGGTCAGTTGCCGTTTGGCGTCGTCAACCTGTCGCCAATCGTGTTTGTTCGCAGGCATCGATGGAGATAGGCATAGTGCAACTCTGTCAAAGTGAAAACCGGGAGTCCTACACGGAGTGCGAACCTACATCTTACAGTCCCCTGCGGGACAGATTATCGAGACGCACTCCGTCAGTGCTGGTCTTGACTACCCTGGTGTTGGTCCCGAACATGCCTGGCTCAAAGACTTAGGCCGCGCAGAATACGTGGTTGCGACTGATGAGGAGGCTTTGAGAGGATTCCGTTTATGCACGCAAGTAGAGGGTATTATCCCGGGTACGCCGTCCCTTCGGTCGTATCTATCTATTTGCCTAATCATGTCGGTATCAAAGCGCTGGAATCTGCACACGCAGTTTGGGAGGCTGTACGCCTGGCCAAAACCTTACCACAAGACCAGGACATTGTGCTAGTATGTTATTGTGACTTCTTCTATCTGCACCGGAGTTTCACACTTCACCTTCCTAGTGTCTGTCTGGACGCGGTGACAAGGACGTGGAACAGATATCCCAGCTTCTCCCTGGAAAATGGGCAGACATTCTAGATTGGCACGTGTCGTCTACTAAATGATATTTGGATTTGGATACAATGTACACTGCACCACCGCGTGCATGGCAGATTCTGCCTCTGCCAAAATATGAAATAAAAGTCATACAATTCCTATCCCACACCTCTGATCGGAGTGTCTCAAGATCCAGTCATTATAATTGACTATCACGTGCTTCGATTGTTGTATAGACCACCTCCCACATATACTTTATACATTAATCGTGGATTTACACCCATCATCCTATGGCGACAGAGCCTCAAGCAGCAGCAGGGCAACGCCCTGTAGAAGCCCTCGCAGCAAAGCTCAGGAGACGGTAAGCCCTCCTGACTGCGGCATCCAAGCTAAGTACTGTGACCAAGACTAGTGACCACCAGGCAGGTAGTTGGGTCTCGCGAGACCGCACTGGAGACGGCGCTCGTTCTGCGCCAGGTCGCATCGAAAGCGCGATTTCAGAACATCAACCAACTACTGGATATCATCAGAAGCGTAGGGCGGAAACTGATAGAGGCTCAGCCAAAAGGTGCCCTTCCATCACCCACCACTTCCGTTTGCACGTACTTAGTTATCGCTCAACGCCGTTCAAAACAAAACCCAAAAAAACAAAAAACTTGACGGCACGAATGGTCACAGAACATACCGTCGGGAACACCGTCCGCAGGTTGCTCCATCACGTTCGGGAGGAATACGACAACGCATCCAAAGTTGGCGAGACCGCCGCGTCCGCGAACGAGTTCTCGATCGCGAATTTTGTCCTCCAGGGCCAGCCGCGCAGACAGGCCGCCGAGCAAAAGGCAGAGTCGACGCTCGTGCTGAAGGAGGACGATACGGACGACCCGGACTCGTTCGCGCGTACTTTTAAGCCCGTCGTGATGGAGGCGATACAAGATATCCTCGACGAGCTCGAGACCGTCCACGATAATGTCGCGAAAAGCGCCAAAGACCACATACATTCGGAGTGCGTCCTTTTTTCTTTTTCACAAGTTAATACTGACCTGATTACCCTCAGCGAAATCATCTTGACGATCGGCAGATCAAAGACTGTAGAGACGTATCTCAAGTCTGCGGCGCATTATCATAAATTTACCGTCATCGTTGCGGAAAGCGGTCCTTCGTGAGTCCGATTGACTATCCGGTCGCCACACATACTTACGCTGCTCTCGCCCGCTCTTCCTCCAAGCTACGGGGGCCACGACATTGCGCGCTCACTGTCCTCCTCTGGCATCTCCACGTTTCTCGTTCCCGATTCCTCGATCTACGCCCTCATGTCTCGCGTCAGCAAAGTCATCCTTGGGGCCCACGCTATCCTCACCGACGGTGGCATGTTCGCTGTTACGGGTTCCCTTCTCACGGCAACTGCCGCTCGCGCGCACAGCACCCCGGTAATGGTGTGTGCGGGACAATTCAAGCTGACGCCGCTGTGGAACCTTTACCACGAGTATGGCGCCTTGGACTTTGCTGATCCAAGTGGCGTGCTTGGGTTTGAGGAAGGCGACCTTGTCGACAAGGTTAACGTCGTGAACCCATACTACGACTACGTGCGCCCCGATCTAGTCGACGTATATGTTACCAATGAGTACGTTTTCCTCCTTTCTTCGCCTTACGTCTTGACAGACATAATCACCAGCGGGGATCACCCACCACCGTCGATGTACCGGTAAGAGCGCGTTAACATCGCGAGCGTGCCTGAAAACTAAAGCATCCAAGTCTCATCAAGGAATCTTACGATGACGAAGACAATGAGTTATGAAATGTCTGTCTTATCACACGTGTACTGCTTATCGCGGATATCTCGTATGCTCGAGATGGTAGGTGTATGTATATTACTGTGGAGTCTAATGGATCCGAGCGTATCAGCTGGACAGCAATAACCTTCGGGGAGTGGAGAAATCAGGGGCGTCTCATACTCAGGATATCAAAGAATGCCTCTTGAGGAAGGTCCACGCGACCGATTCTCTTCATCTTACGTTTCGCTTCCTTTTGGTTTTCTAGGTGTTTCATCTTCCGCTCGTAATGTCCTGACCAACCGCGCCGGTCAACCCTAAGTACGCCTCATGTTGGGATCGTGGAAACAACGCACCTCCATACAGACCAGCGGTGACATCTGCCCGCAAGGCTGACAGGGTCTCACGCGCAATGACCCGCTTGCCAACTACGGCCTGAATGGGAACCTCGAACAGTTGCCGGGGAATGACTTTGTCTGCGTGGCAGCCGCATAGATATCATATGAATGTGCACAACGAACCATGGAACAGGACTACTCACGCAGTTTCTTCACCCACATTCTCCCTACCTTCTGCTCAGCACTCCGAGGCACAATCAACGCCAGTGCATCTACGGGCTTGTTGTTAAGCAAGAAGATCATCTGACCAGGACGCATGAACTCTAACAAGGCAACTTCTGTGAAACGGTGATAGGTACCTTCACAAGGTTACTCCGTTTGTAGCCGGCATCCTCATAACTTTCGGTCGTATCGGATTAGCACCAGTTGAGGGCCGCCTAGCACTCATTCACTCACTCGAAGCTGGCAAACCCCGAACTACGGTTCTTGAGCTTGTCAAAAAAATCCGCCACAACTTCGCTTAGAGGCAGGGAACATGTCAGCATGGCACGGTTCGAGGCCTGCCCCGAAGTTTCTAGATATCGATGGTCAACGCCCTCCGCTCGGTGCTGGAAGCAGAGATCCATCATCTCGCCAAGATATTCTATGAATTGTTTGATTCACGGGGTTGGTGGATTATAAAGAGGTTACAAACCTTCTGGGACGATGATATTGGCTCTCACAATGGGCTCCTGAACTTCGCGAACATGCACAGACGTGTCCACGACGTCCGGGAACTCCGTCGGATTACTAACGATGACAGTGCGGTCCCTGTACACCACTAAAAACGTGTTAGCTGCCATAGTGCTTCTGATTCGAGGACAAACCTTTATAGGGTACAGTCGGCGCTGTGACGACAATGTTTGCGTCGTACTCATCTTCAAGTCGTTGCCGGAAGACATCCATATGTAGAGATCCAAGGAAGCCAAGTCGATAACCCTGTCCAAGGGCGGCCGATGATTCCCGCTGAATGGCGACACTACGATCTGTCAGTGTAAGCTTTTGATGAAATGTTATAATGCAGTCACGTTCAATTCATTCTGATGATTCACTATACCCTTTTTATGGATTCTTCGAGCTTGGGAAAGTCATTGGATTCTACGGGATATATACCAGCAAAGACCTGTCGGTATTGACATTATTCGAGTACGCTCTCAGTCTATTAAGGGCTCGACCATACCATCGCCTTGGCGGGTTGAAACCCGGGCATGGGCTCGACGGGATCCCCAACATGATGCAAGGTATCACCAATGTGGGCTGTAGCACCCACGTAAGGAAAATCAAATGGGCATTGTTGAGAATTTTACCCTCAGATGATTGTTTCATGTTGCAGGCAACGTAGCCGACTTGCCCGGGGAGTAATTGGGCGGTCGGAACTTCCTCCGGATGCATAATACCTAGTTCCGTAATTTCATACTTTTTTTGGGTATGACAAGATGCTATTTTGTCCCCTTTGGAAAATGGGATTTGAGCCCTACCGAATAGTAAAAAAAAATAGTACCTTTACGCAACACACCGCCCTGGATGCTGACGAGAGAAATCACCCCTCGGTACCTGTCGTATCTTGAAATATGTGAAGAACATCCACCAATATAGAAAACAAATGTTACTGACGACGAGTCGAATAAGATGGCCTTCAAACTCCCTGACGTATCCTCGGGCGGGGGAGGGATGCGCTCCACAATGGCCCGTAACACGGCACTAATACCGTGCCCCGTTTTTGCTGATATATGTAAAACATCCGCGGGTTCGATACCAAATATCGAATGCATTTGCTCCTTGACTCTGTCAGGCTGAGCCGCTGGAAGGTCTATCTGAGGGCTCTATGTTGAGAATGGCTCGAAACCGCGCAAGAGAAAATAACCTTGTTCAAGACCGGGATTATCTTAAGACCTCTTTCCCGTGCAGCGTGAAATACTGACAAGGATTGCGCTTGGACACCTTGACTTGCATCGACAAGTAGAAGTGCACCTTGACAGGCAACCATCGAACGAGACACCTCCCATGAGAAATCAACGTGACCCTTTGTGGACAATTCAAATGACAGGCCACAAAGGAAAAAGAAGTGCCGCATACAGGGGTGTCGATGAGATTCAAGAGGTAACGCATATTGTTCTGTTGATAGAACATGCTGGGACCGGTCAGGGCTACGAGAGTTATCCCAGAGAACGGCTTAGTATGACTAACCTCGCAGTTTGTGCCTTGACTTGATTCATGATCAATCGACAGCTTCATTCGAACAACCCGCTGCAACTTACCTGTAATCCCTCTCTCCCGCTCGACCTTCAGCTTATCCAAAACCTGCTGATTTACTCCTTTTGAACCCATTTGGATTGTGCCAGTCAACTTCCAATGCCATCAGACAAAAGAAAGGAGGTTTTAAAGAGCAAACAGACCTCGAGAAGCCTGTCGGCAAGGGTAGATTTTCCATGGTCTGCAAAAGGTCGCTCAGAAGTCAGAAGGTGTGACTATATTGGCCGCGTAGAGGTATCTACCTATATGCGCGATGATCGAAAAGTTGCTAGAGACGCGGATTCAGCAATTAATGCAGTCCTAGTTGAAGTGATTATACCGAATTTTATCACAAGGGAAGTCTTCTAGGTTCACGGATGTCGGTGGCACGGCTGCCAAACGAAGGACAGCGGAGGTGGAGTAGGCAAGGTAGGCCTGCCTGAGAGGCGCGCGACATATCCGTTGGGAGATTTCTCTACGAGATGTCCCCTGCCATCTCAGATACATTCCTGAGTTGGAGGGTTCCTGAAGTTTGAAGCGCTGAGTGCTGGCGTTTCGTGTTCAACAGGGACTCGGACGCCGGGGGATCGCGTCTGACAAAGCTGCCGTTCAATTCAATTGACGCGCCTCAGCTCAGCTGTCTCAAATACACCTCGGACACCCGCGATGTCTCTGGCTGCGGCCTCCGAAGCACGAAAAGAGCGCTTGCTTGCATTACGAAGAAAGCGAGCCGGTGAGGAGGTTGAAGATACCAGGTATGTTAGTTACGCCAAGTTTTCGCTGGAACCGAATTGATTCGTGCCGCAAGCGGTGATGCCAACCCTGTCTTGGTGAATCGAAATTTCGACCCCGAAACACGCACGTTGCGCAAGCACCAAACCAACGTGGAGATGGACACCCTGGAGTCTAACGTCAGGGGGCTGGCGGAACAAATCATCGCCGAAGATGAGGCAAAAAGGGCCCAAGATTTGGTAACGGTTATCTCTCCGTTAAAATTTCTACGCCATTCACCCTACACGTGAAGGATCTCCTGAACATCGCACCAAAACGGCCAAATTGGGATCTCAAAAGAGAAATGGAGAAGAAGGTGGCGAGATTAGAAAGGCAGACTCAGCAGGCCATCCATACACTTATTCGTATGTGTGACGATGTGCGTTGCCCCTTGCGCCTATTGACACGCAGTATTCTAGGGCAACGACTTGCCGCACAAAAGGGCCAGTCCGATGATCTTGTAGGCGCCATGCAGGCTGCAGCAAACGCTGAAAATGATCCGGCTTCCGACGATGAAGATTGATGGCTGTAACATTGTAAATGCTCCGTACTCTTGTATTCCCAGCTCTCACTTTCAGCGATATGCTGATAAAGACAGCAAGTAGGTTATAAGATTACATTGCACCGTGTTACGTTGTCCGCCACAAGAATTCTCATTCGCACAGTTAATGATTCATTACCGACCTAGGCCTTATATAACGTGGCGCGAATTCAACATCTGAATGATGCGTTGGTCCTCCGCATGTCTTGAGTCGTTCGCCCTCCTCGGCATACGCGGATCAAAGGGCTGTGGTGTCACTGCCATTTGCAAGGGAGGCAGTGCCGTCGAAGAATCCGCAGTGTGCGAAGCCGAAGCTTGGGTTGGCACGCCTTGGCCTGCCGGACTGCGGGTGTAAAGTGGCGGCGACGAAGGCGGCGATGCTCCCAGGCCTGCGTCCGAGTTCCTTGACCTAGCCTTCCCACTCCGGTATACGCCAGCTGGCACCGTCACCCCGCGCAGTACGGGATCTTGGTCTATGGTCGGAATTTGGTGCAGATCTGCGTACGTGAAGTATGCCGTCAGATGCCATTTTCGGGGTTTTGCCTCCGGATTTTCGAGAACCCAAGCCGAATATGCCTGTTTTACAAGTCCCAGTGGATGGTGTTCGCTCCTGTCGTAGTGCGAAAGCGCTGGCGAGATGGGTCCACCCCTCGCTATACCGTCAACAAATCGGAAGTTCCCAGACGACCTGGACGAGGTCAGGCCACAGGTGGGGTTGACTGGTACATCTAGTACTGACCGAGAAGGGTGGTCGCTCGTGCGTGCCTCATCTGACGGTAATCTCTCGTCATAGAATAGATACGGCTAGTGACTGGTCAGCGCGACTGAGGAGTGGCCCGAATAATCCAGCGCACCTCGCGCATGCGGGATTGACTCCATACGCGTCCGTCCGTCCATCTCTTCAGTCCCAGGTCATCGTCGCTCTCTTCCCAGACGAAAATAGCCCCTGAGGTGATGTACATCGACCTCTCGACCTCGTTGAGACGACGGGTAACGGGTTGGAGCAGGCCATGGCGTACGGCCTCGAAAATGATGTGTGCATCACGCGCATCACGAACGTGCAGCCGGTTGTGTGTTGGTCGCTGCATGGAAAGGTTGGGTGTAGAACACGCCCTGACCTGGTGGTATGGCCTTTTAAACGGCGGTAAATAGAGCTTCCATGGCTTGGGAATTTCGTACTTCGTGGGATGAACCACTAATTGCTCAGCGAACTATGCGGGCTTGGGAGTGATAAGGTGCAGTCTTCCACTCGCCTTTCCAGTCACCCGGAGCGGCGTAGAACTTCGGCCATGTGTTTGACTATTGATCTCCGTTCAGTCGGTCCTCGCTAGCCAGACGTGTTTTCTGCGTCCGGGACGGTCTCCGAAGCCCCCTCAGATTATGTTTTTTTTTGTTCATGTCGCCTCTTCAATTTCGGCATCATATTATCCTAAAAGGGTGGGTGCAAAGCAGTGCCTCGTGAGTGTGCCTCACTAAGAGAGAATGATTGAAGCTGCCGCAGTGGGACCTGGCCTTTCCTGAGCGGCAGGAGACAAGTCCATCCACTTTGGAAGCGGAATCGCTCAGGATCGTCAAAGACCTGCACGGGACAGTTGGGTAACCGAGAGATTGCTTTTTTCTTACTTTAGAAGCCTTAAACCCGATCACATCTAGACACGCCTGGTGTCTCCTCTGACCACGGTGGATCTTTCTCGGCCCGTTTCTAGAGAGTGAATATCTTCCATTATTGTATCGTTGACGCCAACCTCAGATCAGCGTTTAAGGTATTCACTGCCTCGTGAGCAGGGTTCCGAGACGCCGTCTCTCTTTCTGTCTACTCTTGCTGTATTAAAGATCGTTCAGTCGACAGCGACAGCACGCACGACAGTTTCGTGAGACACGCGCTCCATACGTCACACAACGAAAGAAACGATGGCTCCAGCATTCTACCAATTCGGGCTGCCCGTTCTCTTCAAGCCAACCGAGTTGCAGTTGCACGCACGGACAAAGTTCTCTTCATGTTTGTGATTTGATAAGACCAGAAAATTTAGCAAGACTTCTAAAGAGTGATTTGACGGTGGTGAACAAAAACGACGGGGTTAAGCCTCAGCCGCCACCCTCGGCGGCGGAAGGGTGGACTTAAGCGTGAATTATACAAGAAAGGAAAGTCCAGCCGTGTGAAAGTGATACCATATCGAGGTAAATGGCCGATGATGCCTCCGACAATAATGGCGACCTTGTCGCCACCCATCAGTTAGTGCCATCACCACCCCATTCATTATCGACGACTTGTCACGACCTACCCGCAGTCTCTCTCCCCCTTTCACATGTACTTTTCTCCAAATGTCTTCGGAAATTGACACACCTTGTAGGCGTATACCACCTCTCGTGTACTATTGCCGTCGAGGTCAGCTCTTCAACTTGCATCTCGGCACCTTTTCCTTTGTTTATACCAATTCATTCAGTCGCAGCTGTTCATGTTGATGGTGAGCACTGCAGTGATGGGAATTTTTTACGAATCTAATCTTTGCTCTCACCATAGCGATCGTTAGCCTGGGGGATCTCTCATTCGAGCTGGTTCGACCCATTCTCGAGTCTTGTTCTGCCGAGAACCTGCGGCGGCTTGAAGATGCCACTCCAGTCAGCTGTTCATGTTCGCTTGTTATCTCTTGTCTTATTGACGCCGTCACTCAGCATCTGCGAGCACATACAAATGGTACACCCCATTCCTTATGTGTACGGAATCATGACGCTCAAATTTTTCAGACTTATGGAGACAGCAGTGCATCCGAGAGCACCCAACCGAGGCAGAGGAGTACTCTTCCGAGCTCTTAGTCCCCCCGAAGTCGTGGAGGGATCTCTTCTTTGTAAAAGGCTTCTGTAACACTTAAAATTTGATCTCACATCTCGGCAGGATCTCCGCGCGAGGAAAGAGAAACGGCTCCAAGAGATGAGCGCGCGCATGCAGAGCCAGCGACGCGAAGCGGAGGAACGCAAAAAACAGAAGGAAATTAAATTTACGGATCGCGTCCCGCCGATGAAACGTGCACGAGGCTGTGAGTCCTATCGTAAGGCTAGGATGCGGAGAGGTTTATCGTTGTGGTATCAGGGTCTTCTACTCCTCAGCAGAAGAGTTTGTTCCAGAAAACACGCAGCGAAGCCTCAAAGATACAGCGGACCATGTTCGAACCGCGCATGCGACCCCCGATGCCAGCTGCCCAGACTAATCGCGCGCGCATGCGGAATGCTCTTCCAGAGTTGACGTCTCCGTCGCAACCTGCATCGGGTACTCGAGTAATTGTAAGACCTGCGGTCTATCGTCCCTCTCCGAAAGTGCCACCTGCATCCCCTGTGTCGGAAAAGAAGTCGACCAATCTTGTCCAGAAGTCGTCGTCCAGGCAAGATTCTCATCCCTTGGAGTCAGCTCCTCGGCTAAAGCAGTCTTCTCTCAACGCCAAGGAAGAACCAACGTGTCCACTCTTCATGCCCAAGCATCGCGCCCATTCTCAACTGACCAGTCGGCTGGTTCCTTCTCGTACATTCCCGACGAAATGAGTCTCCAAGGGACAATCTAGTATACATCTCGCACGGCACTCCCTTAATCCCGACCCCCTGTACTACTTCACCTTTGCACCCGTGCTTCTCGTGAGCTTGTTCCATAGATTTAGGGACGCAATTGCCTCTTTGGCACTCTGTAACAGCATATCTCGATAGTCGTGTTCTCATACATCCTCTAAACCCGCTATCCATTCATGGCATCTGTTTTACTCTCCATAGAACTCAACCAGTCCCATTTTCGTGATTCGTCTGCTCAGTGGGAATGTGCTTATCCGAGTCACATCACCTTGTTCTCACTTTGTGATGTTCTGATACATTAATTTTCATTCGCCTAAACTCTGACACGGCTCGTGTCTGTATGTATATTCATGTTTCATCGACTTCACGAATGAACTCCTCCGTGTAGGAGAGTGACAGGAGGCAGAAACCCCCCCCGTTCGATGGTGTGACACCGATCAGTGTTCGCGCTTAAGGTGAGCGATGCATCACCGAGGTCGGGAAAGGAAGAGCGGATGCAGTCCAAGTTGGCAGTTGAATATATATGCCCTTGCTAAAAATTGCTATTATGACAGACAGTCTACATGCAGTTCGTGAGTGGTCTGGGGCGCGGTAAGACGTAACGTAGACGTGCGACGGGTGAATGCGAGAGGGGTAGATGATGAGTGCGTATGAAGTGCAGATTGTACCGATAGGGGACTATCCGAATTGGGGCTCCCAGAGGGAGAAGTGAGGAGGAGGTTGGGAGGGGGTTGTGTGGGGATGGATATCATGCTAGTCCTATTCACAGGCTTCGCGACGCAGAGTTGTCCTCATCCCAGGATTCTCTGCTTTTCCCCTTGCCTTTCCCATTGAGCTCGCCCTCGTGACTCCGATCATCCGCCGTTCCGTGGGCTAGACGCGAAGAGGAATCGCCGTCCGCGCCGCCTGTCGACGGCTCCCACAGACGTATGGTGCAGTCATCTGAGCAGGACGCGAACATTTGCGTGTTCCTGGGGTTCCATGCGACGGAGTTCACGCTCCCACTCCCGTGGCCGGTCAGAACGTCGAGAAGTATCGCTCGGTCTCTGTGCCACACGTACACATTACCATCTACGTGGCATGTGAATCACGTGGACGTGGAAGTCGTCAATGGATTAAAATGGAAGAGGGACTACAGAATTCGTGTACCTTCGCTGCCGCTGACTACAAAGTTGCCGTCAACGCCTCCAAAACAGCTGCGAATTATGTGCCGTCCTTGTCGCTGACCCGTATACTTGCGGGCGAGACGCCCCGTGAATAAGTCCCACAAATGGATCTCCTGATTCCCACAGACAACTCGCACGTCAGAACGGATATTAGGTCAGGGGTGAAACATACGTCTGGTGCGTGATTGACGAGCGCATATTGAGAGTCGCTCGAGATCTTCACGCTTGTTAGTTGACCTCCAAGCGAAACGGAACTAGGAAACCATGGTCAGCAAGAATCACAGATGCTCAGAATGGGGGCCCTACAGCTGCGGTTGCTTAGTAGTTAAATCATAAACAATCATCAAATACTCCAGCGTCCGAGGGCTGCTGGAAGCTGTGTTGTTATTGCCATTTCTGTTTGCAGAAGACGCAGCAGTTGTGTCGCTCCTCGGAGTTGGCAATATGGGATCCCTTGCAGACTCGCCAATAGCGACCAAACGTGTGAAATCAGGCGTAACAGCGAGGTCTATTATCCGAGTGGCAGTGATCCCCCAGGAATCGCGTTGCTTTCCGTCGGATCCCTGAACAGCCGTGCGCAAGCGATAGTTTATGAAGCAAACAAGTAGCAAGAAGACAGGACTTTACCCATAGGTTGATCTTTCGATCCTGGGAAGCTGAAATGAATCCCGATCCATCAGGCACCCAAGCAAGTGCTGAGACCGGTTCCGTATGCGCCTCGATCGTTCGGATGAGGGCACCGGACTAGGGATGGGTTAAGAGGTCGAGAATTCCATTAGCACAAGACTACGGCGGACCTCTGTGTTCCACATCTTGATGAGCTGCTCGCAAGATGACAACAGTATAGCATCGTCGAGGGACCATGCGAGACACCCAACGGGAAATTGGTGGTCTCGTAAATGCAGGTGCAGGGATATGTCAGGATTTGAATGTGGCTGTGACATTGAGAGCGCGACATAAGGAAGGGCCAAAGGCACTCAGGCGTTGGGGAAGATACTTACCCCGACCGACCAAACAATAACGCTCTTATCTTTGCTCGCGCTCGCCAGAAACTTTCCACTATGACTCCATTCCAGACTCCACACCTCGTCAGTGTGGACTTGTAGTATTGTCGTGGTAATGCGTGGAAAGAGATCTGTATCGCATGTGTGGTCTGCATATAACGAGAAGTGCTGGGGTGTTATGGGAGCGTTATGGTATATGCATTGAGAAATCTGGTGCAACCGTGCTTGGTCTAGCAGCGTGACAAAGCGTCGTGGGGGGATCATCAAGGAAGAGGGAATGTAACCTAAGTGAGAGGTGATACAGTTTCTGAAAATACTAGTAAAGAGAAGACTCACTTTGGACGTTGACTAATAATTTCCGCCTTGATGAGCCGTGGGCACCATCCCAACCTGCTTTCTGCCTAAGATCCGTCGCATCTGTGCACATGATCAAACTATAGACGATGAACCGTCAGAGCTAAATACATATAGTATGAATATGGCAGACCTCGACAGCGGGTGTAACAGCTCCGGATCCGTGTGGAGGGGGGCAAGTTCATTTCGCAAGACATGTAATGCCATATTTGTCTTGCCTACCTCAAGGTATTCGAGATATTTCTGTTGACTGATAAGGAACTTCGCCTCCTGAAGCCCGGCGAGTAAGAATGAAACAACCCATGCGATCGGACACGATAAATCATACCCAGAGTCCGTCATCTTCAACAACACCGAGATGTTCTAGAGCACTCTCCGCCTCACTCCATGATCCTTCCAGGATACATCGACGAAACTCTGCGACGCGGGATGTCTCCATGACGTAACCTGACTCTGCCTCTAATGTCGCCGCAGATTCGCTGGCAAGAAAAAGCTTAATTGAAATTGGTTCAGAGCAGAATGACAAGTACGCACATGTAACCAATATCCCTTAGGCTTTGTATGACAAGTCGAATGTACTCCTCCCTGTCGATGTAAGAGTCGTCATATATTGTTGAGCCAGGGAACTCTACCCTCGCAACTGGGCTCCTCGAATATTTAGAAGATCCATTCATGGGATTTCCATGACCGTTTGCAAAATGGCCATTTGCCTTCGGAGATGGTGATGGTGACGAGGACCTCGTTTGATGATGAATGCGGGGTGTCGTGGGGTTGGAGTCATATTCGCGATCGGGGGGACGCATCGAAAGGGTGTCTTTTGGAAAGAGGTCGTGCTCAGCAGCGGAAGTTCCCAATCGACTGGACGAAGCAATTTGCGAACTTGGGTTGGAAATCTCAAGTCTTTGTCTCTTGCGCACTCGTTCACTCGTTGTATCTGATAAATGAATGATCCAATGAACACTGGTAGGCTAATTGAAACAAGAAAGGACAGAGGGCGCACAAGGCCGTATGTCTGGTGGATGTAGAAGTGTGTCGGTCCTGTTCTCTCCTTCAAGCTCGGACCTCAGGCGAGTCGCTGGGACAAGAGGGTTGGTGCTTGCGGTGCGGGATCTCCCAGAAGGGGGAACGTTCGTCGATACAGCGCTTACTGCACTCTCAAATTGAGCTGAAGAGTGGAAGGTACGACGATGAGTGGGGACCGCGTCCCTGGTGGAGGGTGTCGATGGAGGTTGAGGATCAATTGTGACAACGTGCAGTTCCCTTGGAGCTAAAAAAAAGGCATACACGACTTGGGCGTGGAAGATGGAAGTTCTATGAGTCAGCACTGAGAGCTGGAAGGGACGATACGGCTCTGGACAAGATAGCACTGGCACTTGAGCACGCAAGCCCTCACCGACCCTCTCGTCGCGTGTCAGTTCGCACGATGTTGTACATTGTCCGATTATCCTTTGTCTATAGCTGTGGATAGATACAACATTCCACATCGTGCTAAAAGCTTAGGAGTAGAAAGACACCCTCTCCATGGAACATTCTACGCTACGGCAGGCGCTACCAACTAGTATCTAGCTAGGTGTAGTAAGGGAAGTCCTTAGGAAACCTTCAGGGATTACCTCAAAATCCACCCTGAATCGATGATACTGGAGGTGTTTGCAGAAATACTATAACCCCCTTGGACCAGCAAGCTGCGGTAGGAGAAAAAGACGAAAACAAAACCCCAAGCCCAACCAAACTGGAGATCACGTGTAGCACAGGACCATGTGATCATGTCGCGCGACGCGCATACAGCCACTACGCCCCACTTACGCCCCTCATCTTGTCGTTACTCGATCGTCTTCATTTTTTTTATCATGCAAGTTCAAACTGCCAAACCTCAGGTGGCACATAAATTTTATGGACCAAAAATAAATCTAATATGCACCTTAGCTCGCTATCACAGCCAATCAGAGTCTTCAAACTGTGCAAACATTGCTGAGGGCAGGAATGGGATGCATCACATATCTGAGGTAAGTCAAATTCCACCAGGAAATTAGACTCACAAATTAACTTTGTGACTTTCCCAGAGACTTGCTGCCAGAGGAAAATTTTGAGTCCAGTGAGCTCCTTACGGACTATATATACCACTTGAATCGTTGCTTAGCCTCGTCTCCTGCGTGAGGTTTGCTCACCGCCTCAAGCGATGGATCGATATCTTCTGAGACCTCTGGCTGTGGTATCCTTACTTCCAACAAAAATGGCGCTTTATCGCGCGTGGCAAATGGCTTTTCCGTTACGACTATCACCCGGGGTTGGTCTGCGGAGGCTGACAAGCTGCTGGACTATCTTGTTCGCTTATTCGGTTTCTCTGAGGTCATACATGCTCTCACGTATTTGGGTACCAAAGGAGAACGGAATTTTTGATGCTATCGAGAAGCAATACCTTCGTAGCTTCATTTTCGCGATTTATCTTGTACGTATCGCGAAGACTTTGCGCTCCTATGAGTCACCGACACAGACCTCTCAAGGACCCAGAAGATCCGAACAAGTAGGGCGAATATATCGTGCTTTTTCTTTTCGCGCATATGCTCACGAAACGCGTCAGTATTATCGAGGCGTACACCTTCAAATTTGAGGTATACTTTCTGTTATCGTCCTTACGTCCGTCCCTCATAGTGTTGTCTCAGTATCGCCGCATATCAGGAACCGAGGTCATTGTCCCGATTATGTCACTAGGAGAGGACATGGAGAAGCTCTCTCTCGGTGATGGAGCTCATTCTAAAGATCCGTTCTTATTGGCCAATGCTCAGGGCCGCCTCCCAACTTTAAAAGATGTGAAAAAGAGTTTGAAGGTATGAAGCAACCAGTTTTGCAAGTCAATAGCCAACCAGCTTCCTAGACTTTAATCAAAACCTTAATTCAAGCAATATCCCAGATGGATGCCCTTCCGAGTATCACGCATTTGCTCCGTTATCACGTTCCTCTGATGTCACCGTGCTCACCAGAACGTCGATATGCTACTTATAAAGCGTTCTATTACCCACAAACGCCTGCGTCATACGAGCCCCCTCACTTCCGTCCCGGGGACTCTGAGGCTGATCGGTATATTTTTTCCACGCACATAAAGGACGAGGTTCCCGAGCGATGGAGCATTGGCAGGCTTGAAACGAGCTGGCACGGGTGGGCATCTAGTAGTTTACTGTCGTGCGGATAGGTGACCTTTGCTCCTAGTGTGAATGTCCACGTTGCCTCGGTCTCGGCATACCTCCCCTCTGCAGAAACCGACTGTGCTTCTCCGGTAGCTATCATGGAGTTGATTTCCCGCTCATTCTCACTTAGAGACAGGTCCAGATCGAGGCGCAGAAGCAAGATGCTCAGGGACGTACCGTCGTCTGGGATGCTGAGGAGACCGGCAGATTAGACTCTCTAGATGCCGATGCGGATTTTGAGGACGTCCCTGACGTCCCACGGAGTGCTTTACATGACTTAGGAATAGGCCATGATGAGTGGATACCCATGGGAACTAGGAGTAAGGAGGGTGTGATTGTACCTTTCTCCACGCAGCTGCCAGGACTAGAATCGGTCGAAGGTACCATGGACACCGACGCTAGTGGAGCTACTCAGGAGCTTGTGTTCACCGGACGGGCAGAATGTGTTCCTGACACCGTACAGCACTTGGTTAGCTCGGTTGACTCTCGAATTATATTCATTCAGATCATCATGTCCCGTTTTAGAACGACGAGAATGCAGAAGGACGTGCTGGAAGCCTTCCGCCGACCCAGAAGGTTACTACGCGCAATAGTTCTCCCGCCGAGACCACTGGCTCTCTTCCCCCTTCAGATTTTTCCATGCGGGAACTCTCTCTGGCAGATGTTACTAACAGCGACGTTGACACCCAGGTGATCCTCGACCTTTTGAAGGGACGAACTGATTCGGATGGGTTGGATGGCAATGTCATTTTAAGTACGTTATGGCTCCTGACTGCTCGTCTCGTAGCGGCTTACGGCCACATCCAGACATGGACACACAGAATGCGTGTCCTAATCTCAATGCCGATACCATGGGATTATCACCTGCCGAATCGCTGGCATCTTACGACGATATTCAACATGAAACGATTACTTCGAAGGATCGCGGCAAGGTCGATCTAGCTGTTTCAGATCCTGTCTTGGACTGTGACTGTCATGTTTCGGTACGTCGCGATTATCACTTACTGATTTCCCCCACTCACGTTTATAGGCGGAGGACGAATCCATGTTGTGCGAAGGTGGATGCAAGAGGTGGTATCACATTTGGTATGTAAGTTACAATATATTAACCACACACACTCACTGTCTACGACACTCATAGGTGCATGGGGTACGAAGCTACCACTGCATTCAGCATTCGGGAACTACCAACGTGGTTCGCTATAGATATCATTCTCGCCGCGACAAGCGTCTACCAAAGCAATTTGTATGCTTTCATTGCGGCCTGCGAAAGGACAAAAACTGGGAGATCATCAAAGTGCAGACATGGTATGAAGAGTTACTTGGAAACTTCAGCCGTCTAGCCCTTTTCCGGTCAGTGAATTCGAACATTCTGCCCTGTAATGCCAACAACGTACTAAACTATGCTCACAGCCGGGCAATCAAAATTGCCGAGATCCACAAACCCGATTCCTCAAGCGCTTTTGCAAAGCTGATTGGTGCGTGAACTGATCGAAGAGGTGTCAGTCATGCCCAGACGTCAGTGCAGCGTGCGAGCCTATTGTGGCGGCGCAATTGTTTAAAAGACTTCAAGTCGAAGGTTAATGTTCCGGGAGAGTCATTGTGTCATCTGCTGAACCAAATCAGGATTCATTGCGCCAAGTACCAACAGCGGCGGGATAGTACACTCTGATCCGGTTTGCAAGACGAGTAACGTCAGGGGTAAAGTCAAGCAACAGAGGGCTGTGAGACAGAAATACGTTTTTGTCACGGCCTCAAAGCGAGGACAGAGGTATCGCGATTATTTCAACCCAAATAGCGCAGTGCAACTTCGTGTAATGGGAATGGAAGACACTGTGGTGCGTATCACTCTTCCTCAGCTGACCGGGCACGTTCCCTTCCTTTGTTTAACTCGCGGTCGATCATTGCAACGCGGCGGTACATGCCCGGTCTGACATGGTTCTACGCACCGCAGAACCGCGCATCAAAGCCCACAGTTCGCACCCCACCGGAGGTTTCGCAATTCAGGGAAGCAAGCCATACGCTCATGGGCCCAGGCATCCGAGTCGAGTCCGTCGAAACATGTCAAAGCGGGCTGACTCCTGACATTCTATTTAGATACAGTTCGGAACATGTTGATGAAGGGGTTCAACTGCGGGGGGATGTGCAAACCCCGGTCGCTCCCCCCCCAGACTTTATAAACCACGAACGCAAGCGTAAGGTCAATCCAGGCACGGCGGCAGAGATCGATGAAGAACTCAGCGCGAGGAAGAAAATCAAGATTTCTGTGGTCCCTGCTGTCAACCTGTATGAATGAATGCGACCTTCTTCGGATGGCTTTACCCTCTCTGTCGTCTCTGGGATTGTTCTTATTGTCTGACTGCTGGACTACTGTACCTTGCCTGGCCCATCAGCCGTCACTTAGGTGTCTTCTACGTTGCTACCTTCTCCCGTTGGGGACAATAGGAGTTGGCTCGCCATTCTCGCAACAACTTAGATGAGAGCTGCGTGGACCATTCGTTTGAGTTCGAAACTGATATGGTTGGACCATAGCCCAAACCTCCGGAAGCATTGCTCTATAGATCAGTACCGTTGGCCCGGCGCAACCAAATGGTCGTATAGGCAAAAGGCCGGGTCTCGACCAATCTAGCGGACTTAGCGCTGCATTAAGACGTCTCAGGACGCCCAGTCGCGAGGTTTGCGCCTGGTTGGATAGGTGTTGTCATGTGCACGGATGTCATAAGGACGGCGGTCTAAAAAATGGGGGAGGTTCTGATTTTCTTGACCCTGACCACGGGATAAAGATAACGAATATTCTTGTGACAGTTGAAGGACAATCGAAATCTCGTCTATCTAATACTAGTGACATTGGAAGAAACCATAGGACGAACCTAAGTGTGGCCGGGCCAAGTGAACAAGGAGGCGAGCTTGCGTGGGTAACGGGTTCCGACGTACATTGAACCTCATTCAGTCGGCCCAAAATCTCACTCGATTCTTGCTCGATCGCTAAAAAACTTGATGCACAACCTCTAGTACGTTCTATCAACATGTCGCAAGCATTTTTGATAGATGTCCTGATGTGTGGCGAAGGGGGACGAAAATGGCAAGTCGTGATCCAAGACACCATTCTATTATCTTATCAGTGTAGCGCATCGCGCCGCGCCAGAGCGGACTTTCAACACAAGCCGGTAACAACGTGTTCGAACGAGGGTCCTGTTTGTGCGTGATCCAATTTACCCAGGGCATGCTTCTTTGGGTCGCACGGCACAACGACGCCATACTGGAAATGGATGGAAGCTTCAGCCTCCGCATCAGCGGGGTTTTAATAACGTAACGAGACCCAATCGCCAGGGCGGACTACCATTTTAGTACAGGGACTACAAAGTTCTTTGCCGGAGAGCGACCATACGAGGACAAAAATGTACACCACGCAAACGAGCCCGGTAGCTGTGAGGAATAGCAACTACGGGGAGATACGGAGGAGCGATCTATGCCTTGCACCATTAATTCATCTCCTGCGAGGGCCCCACACGCGTGTCGTCAGGCCATGGGATGGTACGGACGAGGCGAGGTGAAAAACGAGTGTGAGGGGATGCTGATGCTGAGTGGGGGGTCAGCCGAGAGGAGATATAGCAAGGGGGGCGGGAGAGGTTAAGGGCCGGCCCGGAGATAATGGACCGAGGGGGAAAGGGCCAGACGCGAGCGAACCCGGGCCGAGACCGATCGCCAGAGTTGCGCGCTCGATTAATTAATCGAAGAAAGTCGGTCGGTCGGTCACGGTCGGTCGGTCTTATGGTCCCCGTCTGTCGGTTATAAATGATCAGTTATCGTATCGGGGAGGAATGCGATTACAACGCGGACGTTGTCGTTACGTGGCCATGATTTCGCTGCTGGTAACAAACTAGTCTGCTGCTTTTATACAAGCCCGCCACCATACCTTGACCTCCCAGGTAACCAATAGCATCACTCACACCGCTGCGGTTTCTTCACCATTCGGGCTGCAGTCCCTACCCTTCATCAGTTACAAACTCCCCTTTGTATCCTTCCTAAAACATCCACGTCAACCACATGCCTTTCAAACTCTCTGCTACCCTCCAAGCTCATTCAACCGACGTAGGCCATACTCTTTCGCCGCTTTTTTCGGCGCCTTAATCATTCTTCAGGTCAGGGCCGTCGTCGCCCCCTCGGACGATCTAATCCTATCGGCGTCGCGCGATTCTACAGCGATCTCATGGATAAAACCATCAGGCTCTTCTTTCTCACCTGTTCATACCTTCCGCGCCGGTCCTCGCTTCGTAAATTCTGTCGCTTACCTGAAACCGACCCCAGAAGCACCACAAGGTGAAACCATTACATTCTATCTAGACCGTCTGCTTCCCTGACAGCGGTGTTTCACTCAGGCTACATCGTTACGGGCGGTCAGGACCCGGTAATTAACATATGGGCGATCGGGCCAAGTCGAGAGGAACCCTTATATACTTTACTGGGTCACTCAGATAATGTTTGCGCTCTACACGTTGGAGGGAGTGGCACCATCATTTCGGGGTCATGGGACAAGTGGGTGCCTCTTCCACCTGTCCATTCTCGGCCAACTCACCCCCCCACTCCTCGCGAAGGACCGCTAAAGTATGGGCAAACTTTCAGCTTATGAACGACCTCGTGGGCCACACGCAACCTGTGTGGGCGGTAGTAGTGTTACAGGGGGACGAATATCTCACTGGTGCGCCCCTTCAAGGTCTCACTTGTCACCTTCCCGTACGATATCCCCTTCCGTCAGGTTCCGCCGACAAAACGATTAAACTTTGGCGGCAACACAAGTGTCTTAGGACTTATCACGGTCACAAGGATGCAGTACGCACCCTTGCGCTCTTGACAGATGTAGGCTTTGCTTCGGGCTCCAATGATAGGTCCGTGTACGACTGCTGGCTGATGCCGTGCTCACACTTGCCCCACTCAGTGAAATCACAATATGGACATTTGAGGGGGACGTAATTCACTCGCTCTCTGCCCATACGTCTTTCGTGTATACATTATCCATACTTCCGAATGGCGACGTAGCCTCCGGCGGAGAAGACCGAACCTTGCGTATCTGGCGAGGTATGTCTCCGCTCCCTACCCGACTCGGCTTGTACAGATACATATCCTCTCCACCGAACAGACGGGGAATGCCACCAGACCATAACTCATCCAGCAATCTCCGTGTGGTCGGTATCACCGATGCCCAATGGTGACATCGTAACTGGCGCTAGCGATGGCATCGTGCGCATTTTCAGCGAAGCCGAGGAAAGATGGGCCTCACCTCAGGACTTGAAAGCCTTTGATGATCTGGTCGCAAGCCAGTCATTACCTTCGCAGCAAGTTGGGGATGTCAAGAAGTCCGATCTTCCGGGCCCCGAGGCTCTGAATGTCCCAGGCATGTACTCTTTTCGTCTTACGCACATGTCTTCATCTCATTCTGGTCCAGGTCGCAAGCCGGGAGAGGTTAAAATGGTGCAAATTGGAACAGTAACCGAGGCACACCAAGTATGTTTCTTTTTGTTGGGGCATAAACTTGACCAGACTTTTCAATCAGTGGGATAGCACTAGTAATCAGTGGCAAAAAATAGGGGAGGTCGTCGATGCTGTTGGTTCAGGACGCAAGCAACTTCATGAAGGGAAGGAGTATGACTATGTCTTCGACGTTGACATCCAGGATGGAGTTCCCCCTCTCAAGCTTCCATACAATGCCAATGGTATGATTTGTCACCTACGTGAGAATCGTATGGGTGACACATGCCAACAGAAAACCCATTCGCCGCCGCTCGGCGTTTCCTCGAAAACAACGACCTTCCGCTCACCTATATTGATCAAGTTACACAATTCATCGAAAAAAATTCGGGCGGAATAAACTTCGGCGGAAGTGACGACTATGTGGATCCCTTCACAGGTGAGATTATGCCTTGATTATTCATTTGGCCTCTCGTTGACGCTCTTCTCGACCTAGGGTCATCACGACATCGCCCTTCTGGTTCGACGGCGGCCTCCGGGCCCTCAGGGTCGT
>Ga0137390_10000543_pt1 | contig 26087 bp, 26 predicted proteins | sample 15con2h24AmetaG_FD_104937 | JGI IMG/M metagenome (GOLD analysis project Ga0137390, IMG submission 104937) | Vadose zone soil microbial communities from Angelo Coast Range Reserve, California, USA - 15con2h2.4A metaG | ecosystem: Environmental > Terrestrial > Soil > Vadose zone > Saprolite... | reverse complement strand
GGTGTTGATGTACGCGGACAAGCGGACGGAGGCGATCGAAGGCGCGCTCAGCGAGACGAACCGCCGTCGCGCGGTGCAGCTCGCCTACAACGAGGAACACGGGATCACACCGGAATCGATCGTCAAGGGAGTGTCCGACATCGCCGAGTTCCTCACGCTCGAGTCGCCGACGGTTCCCAGCTCGAAGCGTCGCCGAGGCCGCAAGGACCTCGAAGGGTTGACGCCCAGCGACCTCGAGAAGCTCGTCATCGAGCTGGAGGAAGAGATGTTCACTGCGGCGGAGGAGCTCAGGTTCGAGTATGCCGCCAAGCTTCGGGACGAGATCAAGGAGCTCCGCCGCGAACTGATAGCCGCGGCCCGGGCCCCGGCTTCGGCGTAGCATCAGCGCCCGTGCTCGGCTCGATCATTCTCATCATGTTCTTCGGCTTCATCACGGGCGGGCTGGCGAGGCTCGCTGTGCCGGGGCCCGATCCGATGCCGGCGTGGCTCACGGTTGCGATCGGCCTGGCGGGCTCGGCGGTCGGAGGCGCGATCGCAATCGCGATCTGGGGGCGGGGAACGCAGGCGATCGGGCTCCTCTCGTTCCTCGGCGCGGTACTCCTAGTCGTTGCGTATCGGCGCTTCGTCCAGAAACGCCCGCTCACAGGCCCCGACGCGCTCAAGTTCCCCGAGCGCGGCATCGGTATCGGCAAGTTCCAGGAGCGCCGTCACAAGATGGAGGATCTGATGCGTCGGGCGCAGGGCGCGCAGGCGAAGAGCACGACCGACGCGAATCTCCGCAAGCTCAGTGACCTCCATGAAGCCGGGATCCTCACGGACGAGGAATACGAGCTGAAGAAGAGACAGCTCACCGGCAGCGCTTAGTCCTGGCGGGCCCAAGCGCCGCTCAGACGTAACCGGATGCTCCTGCAGACTCCAGCGCGCGGGCAAAAGCCTGTCGGCTTCCGCGGTCGAGTGCTTCCTGCAGGACGGACCCGAGCTCGGACGGAAGCGGTTGTTGCGTTTCACCGAGCATGCCGACCGCATGCTGCGCAGCTGCTTCGAGCTCGTCGCGTTCGACGCAGACGGCGAGAAGCGGAAATCGCGCCGTCCACTGGAAGAACACTGGTCCCGAGGGACCGGTCGCCGACATGCTTTCCAACGCTGCTTTTCCGTAGCGTTCGGCCGCCTCGTTGTCACCGTTTCGCCATGCAATCCATGCCCGGTTGCCGTCCACCAGGCCGGCGTAGCCGTACGTGTCGTCGAGCTTCGCAATCTCTTCGTCGAGCGCCTGAACACCCTCTACGTCACCCAGCTTTCGCCGGGCGATCGAGCTGTAGACGAGGCAACGAATTTCGGTGAGGACGTCCCCGACCGCTTGTGCGTCGTCGCGACCGGCTCGCAGATGCAACTCGGCCTCCTCGATCTTCCCCCGCCACAGCAGTGCGAACCCGATCTGGAACTCGGCGTCCCACTCACCTGCTTCTTGCGACGCGGCGTAGGCCGCCCTCGCAAGTTCCTCTGACCCTTCCGACAACACGTATCGCTCCTGGCGGCACGCGTTCAAGAGCAGGAGACTCAGAAACTCGGCGCGCTGTTTCGTGGTGGCATGGTCGTCGAGGTGCGGGCGCATCTCCTCCGCCACGCGTCCGAGCGCAACGGTGTCGGCGCCCCAGTAGTGGAGATTCCCCTGCCCGACCTTTACGTCGAACCACGCCTGCCAATACGATTCGTCGACGCGGTCGCCCGGCGATCCTAGGACTTCCTCTGCCTCGGCGAGCATCGCGGCTGCGCTTGCCATCTGTTTGCGGTGGACGAGGAGATAGCCGAGGCGGCGACGGAGCCGCGATCCGTAGAGGGGGTCATCGGTCAGGCCGATCGCCTTCTCGAGCACGCCCTCTGCTTCCGGATACCTGCCTCGCAAAGTGTGAAGGTGACCGAGGAATGAGCCGAGCGCAATTGCCGCCTCTGGGTCGGACATCAGGGCGTTTGCAAACGCGACTCGGAGATTCCCCAGATCCGCTTCGGGCCGCTCGAGCCATTCTCCGGCGTCCATCTCCCATTGGTGCGCGTCCGCGTCTGCAGCGAGGCTCGCGAACCAACGTGCGTGCCGGGCCCGGATGACTCGTCTTCGCCCGCTTCGATCAGCTGCTCGTTGGCGAACTCCCTGATCGTCTCGAGCTGCCAGTAACGGGGCTCATGGGGCGTCGGCGTCATCCGCACCAGGCTCTTCGCACAGAGCGAAGCAAGGTCGTCGACGTCCGCATCTGTGACCGCCTCGATGGCATCGAAGGCGCTTCCGCCAGCGAAAATGGACAGCCGTCGAAAGAGCCGTTGCTCTTCGGGATTGAGCAGGTCGTAGCTCCACAAAATCGTCGCCCGCAGGGTGCGCTGGCGCTCGTCCGCATCACGCGGACCGCGGAGCAGGTCGAGCCGATTGGAGAGCCGGTCGAGGAGCAGCGGCGGGGGGAGGGCGGCGGCACGCGCGGCCGCAAGCTCCACCGCAAGTGGGAGATCGTCAAGACGTGCGCACAACGTCGACACGACGTCTTCGTCCAGCAGGGTGGCGTCGGCGGCCCGCGCGCGCGTCCTGAAGAGCGCGACCGCGTCCGCTCGCACGAGCGGGTCGATCGGAATGACACGCTCGCCTCCAAGCGAGAGCGGCTCACGGCTCGTCGTGACGATCTGAAGCTCAGGAAGGCCGACGATCTTCCGCACGACCGCGGCGACGCCGTCGAGGAGATGCTCGCAGTTGTCGACCAGCAAAAGCGTGCGGGAGTCGATCAAGCTCGTGATCGAATCGATGCTGTCGCTGTCGCCCTCGTGTTCGAATCCGAGCGCTTCCGTGATCGCGGACCCAACGAGACGAGGGTCTCGGAGCGGGGCGAGCGGCACCCAGAACACACCTCCGGGAAACTGCTCGGCGATCTCGCCGGCGGCCTGGAGCGCGAGTCGCGTCTTGCCAGTACCGCCCGGCCCTGTCAGCGTGAGCAGCTGAACCGAAGGGTCGGAGGCGTGCCTGATCACCGTTCCGAGCTCACGCGTCCGCCCCACGAAGGGTGTTGCCGGCACTGGGAGGTTCGTTCGATGGAGGGTTTTGAGCGGGGGGAAGTCCGCAGGTCCGAGCTGGTACAGACGGATCGGGTCGGAGAGATCCTTCAGCCGGTGTTGCCCGAGATCGCGGAGCTGAAAGGATTCCGGCTCGAGCAGCGCCACGGTCGTCGGTGAAAGCACGACCTGAGCACCGTGCCCGGCCGCGCCGATGCGGGCGGCGCGATGGACGTCCATCCCCACATAGCGGCCGTCGACGAGTAGCGCCTCTCCCGTGTGAAGTCCCATTCGCACCCGGACGAACGTCTTAGCGAGTCGCTCCTGTGCGCGCTGCGCGCAGGCGACTGCGCTACGTGCCGAGCGGAAGACGAAGAAGAACGCATCACCTTGCGTGTCGACTTCGAAGCCGTCGTGGTCGGCTGCCGTCTGTCGGATGAGCTGCTGCTGTTCCCTCAGGGCGTCCGCATATTCGGCGGCGCCGACTTCGCCGAGCAGGCGCGTCGAGCCTTCGACATCGGTGAAGAGCATGGTGACGGTGCCAGTGGGCAAGCTGCCCCACACGTACGGAGCGTACGACGTAGCCGAACGCGGCACCAGGTCTGTCGTGATCGGCATCGTGCTCGTCGCGCTAGTAAGAACCGTCTAGACGGGTTCGGGCTCGAGCGTCTCAGGGACGCGCGGAAACGTGCGCTCGGCCGTGAGACCCCAGTCGGTGTCGCGCCAGACGTAGGTTCGGACTCGGAGGCTGCTCTCGTCGATCTCGTAGAGATGCAGCCCGCGGGCCTCGCCCTGTCGCTTCGGACGAGGTTGGCCCAGCCCCGGAGCGACCGACACGACGACCGACCGTTCCGTGCCGTGGACGATCTCGAACTCGTGCCGCTCGCTCACGGCCGCCTGGTGGATATGGCCCGCGAGAATCAGGTCGGCGCCGGCCGCCACCAGCGACCCGAGCACACGGTTGCGACGGGCAACCGGCCTCTTTCGCGAGCGCCACGGCGCGCCGACGAGGTGATGGTGCAATACGACGATCCGGAAGGCGTCGGGCGGCCCGTCCCGCAAGCGGTCCTTGGCGCGTTCGAGCTGGCCACTATTGACGCCGCCCGACTGGTGCCGCCAGGGGCGAACCGAGTTGAGACCGATCACCTGGAGGCTGGGCGAGGAATACGTCGGCTCCGTCGTCTCCCACTGCGCTTCGAACGAACGAAACGGACGCGTGAATCGGGCCGGAAAGGAATACGGAATGTCGTGATTGCCCGGAATCGCCAGAACGGGCCGGTCGAGGCTGCGCAGGAATCGTGCCGAATCGGCGAGCTGGCCGTCGCGGCCCCGATGGCTGAGATCCCCGCTCGCGATCACGAGCTCAGGCTGAAACCCGTCGATCAGCAGGGGCGCACCCCGCTCGATCGCCGCATCGTCACCCGCTCCGAAATGGAGGTCGGACAGGTGCAAAACACGTGTGAGCACAGCCGGTGGAGGCTATAGTCTGACCCGCGTGACCGAAGAGTCTGCCGAGATTTTCGACGACCTCTATCTCGGTCTCCGGGCGGGCGGCGCGATCCGGAAGCAACGCCGAGGCGAGCCTCTGACATCAGAAGAGCGCGAGGCGCTCGGGCGCTGGCAGCGACTCTCGAACTGGCGCAAAGCCCTGGCGATCGGCGGCTTCGCCATCGGCACCTTCGGCCTCGGCTTCACCCTCGGCGGCCTCATCTTCGGCCGCTGGCGGAAGGCCTAGCGCCGCCTCCGGGCGAAAGCTGCGCTTTCGCCCGGACTCAGGTACGGCGCTTCGCGCTGAACGTGCGCGGGCCGAGCCCGCGCACTCTCATGGTGTCTGCGGCGGGCTCTTGTTCCCTTCCGTGCGGGCGCGGGCGCTGACGCGGCCGCGCCCGCATCGGTTCGCCTCCAGCTAAGCCCGGCTTCGCCTGGTCTTAGCTTCCGGCCTTCCTGTTTCTGCCGGACGCGCGGTCGTTTTCCTTCTTACCTAATTCATTCCTGGGTAACCCCAGTCTCCATTCTGGGCGGGCCGATGGAGAGCGTGTCAACAACCAAGAAAGGATTGACACGCAACATGCTCAAGAACCTCCCACCGTCGAAGATCCTCCTCAGCCTCGCGGCCATTTCTGTCGTTGCCGTGGCGGCCGTGGGGGGAACCTTCGCCAACTTCACTGCGACCCCGACTGCGATCGCGTCCAACGCCTTCGCCTCGGGTACGCTCACGATGACCCGCTCGGGCTCCGGTGCCATCTTCAACGCCTCGGCCATGAAGATCGGCGACTCGGCCACCGGCTCGGTCACGATCACGAACACCGGAACCCTCGCCGGCGTCTACTCACTGTCCGGCTCGACGACCGGTAGCGCACCTCTCGCAAGCCAGCTCAACCTCAAGATCTACAAGGACGTCGACGGTGGCACCGCTCTCTACGACGGCTCGCTGGGCTCGATGAGCTCAGCCGCGTTGGGGACGTTCGCTGCCGGAGAAGCCCACACCTTCTACTTCCACGTCACCTTCCCGACGACCGGCACGGACGCGGGCGACAACCTCCTTCAGGGCCTGTCCGCCAGCACCACGTTCACCTGGTCGGCGACGCAGGCGTAGGACGAACGGTGCTGCGTTTCCTCAAGACGCCGAGCAAGGTGACGGTGAGCCTCCTCTCGGGGGCCGCCGTCGCCTTCGCCGCCGTCTACGTCGCGCTCACGGTCCTCGGCTACAAGCCGGTGGCCGTCTATTCCGGCTCGATGGAGCCCACCATCCACGTCGGTGGCCTCGCGCTCGATCGAGCGATCCCTTCGAAGAAGGTGCGAGTCGGCGACGTGATCACGTTCTCCGATCCGTACGTCAAGGGCCGGCTCGTGACCCACCGCGTGATCGACATTCTTCAGACTCCACACGGGCTCGCCTATCGCACGAAGGGCGACGCGAATTCGGGACGTGACCCGTGGACGATTCGGCTCGCAGGCCAGGTCGGCCGCGTCTCGTTCAGCGTTCCCGTCGCGGGCTACATCCTGTACTACGCGCACACCCGCGAGATTCGTAGCCTGCTCATCTGCCTGGCAGCGTTTTCGCTGCTGGTCGGCATCCTGCGCCGGATCTGGCGCAAGGAGGAGACCGCGCCCGCCGGCGCTTAACCCGATGCGCAAGCTCGTCGTCACCGCCTGTCTTTCGCTTGCCGCTGCGGGGCTCTTCACGCAGCTCAGCTCCGCAGCGTTCACATGCTCGGTGGCGGCGCCATCCAACGGCATCACGGCCGACGCACTGCACAACTACTTCTCGGTCTCGCCCGGCACCGACGTACAGCCGGGCACCTCGACCGCTGTTTCCTCCGGGAACGTGGACGGACTGTCGATCGACCTCGGCACGGTCCCATCGGCCCGAACCTTTTCCAGTGTCTTCCGGATCACGAACGTCAGCAGCGCGACCCGAACGGCGACGCTGAGCCTCTCGTCTGTTCCGCAGGTCGCGTCGGCGGTCTTCGCTTCCAGTGGAAGCACCTCAGCCGCGTTGGCCGCGGGCGCGTCGACGACGCTGACCGTGACCACGTCGACGACCGTCGCCGGGCGAGGAACCGGCACGCTCCGGCTCGGTCTCTCCGGAACGAGCTGGCTCTACCGCGACTACTCGTTCCACGTCGCCGAGGCCCCCCAAGCACCGGGCGCCCCGACCGGGACGCAGAAGCCCGCGGGACGCATCGACATCTCCTGGGGCGCGTCGACCACGACGACGAATCTCGCCGGCTACGACGTCTACCGCTCGAGCGGCGGCGCTTACACCAAGCTCACGGCGACTCCTCAAGCCGGGCTGACGTACAGCGACACCGCAACAGTGGACGGAACGGCCTACACGTACAAGATCCATGCCGTGTCGAGCGGGATCCCAGTGCTCGACAGCCTCGACAGCACCACCGTGAGTGTCACCGCGGACGCGACGCCTCCAGGTCAGGCGACCTCGATCACGCTCACGAACGGCGGGGGCGCGGGCTCGGCGTATGTCAACTCCGGAAACTCCTCCAGCATCTCGATCGCAGTCGGGCTTCCGGCTGGCTCGCTGACCACGGATGTCGTCCAGCTGACCGCGTCGGTAGGCGGCAGCGTGACGGCGACTCGTGCAGGTTCGGCCGGCGCAGGCACCGTCAACTTCAACGGCATCAACGTGTCGGGCCTCGGTGACGGCACGTTGACCCTCTCGGTCATCTCGACCGACCTTGCCGGGAACGTCTCAGCGGTTCGAACGGTCACCGTGACGAAGGACACCGTTGCTCCCGGCGCGCCGACGGCCTCCTACACGGACAACCACAACGTGGCGGATGTCGTCTTCGGCACGGCGGAGGCGAACGCCTCGATCACCGTCACGAAGACCGCGCCTGCACCGACGGCCGGCTTCTCCGGCACCGCGGACGGGGTCGGCTCGTACAGCGTCACCGTGGCAATCGAGAACGGGAAGATCCCCACGCCGATCAGCGTCATCTACACGGTCACGGCCACAGATGCCGCCGGGAACACGAGCGCGGTCACCACCCTGGTCTACAGTGACACGCGCTAAGCGAACGGCCCTCCGTTGCCGATAGGCAGCGCAGAGAGCTGTGACTGCCGCCGGTCTTCGCACGTTGCCGCCCGCGCGGATGTATCTCTTTGCGGGCCTCGCAGCCATCGGGCTGTACTTCCTGCTGCCCTGGAACAGCGCGGGGCAATCGCTCCTCTACGACCTGATCGGACTCAGCTCGGCGGTCGCAGTCGTCGCGGGCACGCGCAAGCATCGACCATCCCTCCCCGCGGCCTGGTACCTGTTCGCGGCGGGGCTCACGGCGTTCGCCGTCGGCGACATCATCTTCAATCTCTACGCCTGGGCCTGGCATCGAGATCCGCCGATTCCGTCCGTGGCGGACAGCTTCTATCTCGCGGGCTACCCGTTTCTGGTGGCCGGGATCGTGCTGCTCGTGCTGCGCGTACGTCCCCTCGATCGGCGCTCCGGAATCGTGGATGCTGCGCTCCTCACAGTCGCATTCGGCACCTGTCAGTGGATCTTCGTCATGCACCCACTGCTCACGGGTTCGAGCGACTGGGTCGCGAACACCGTTGCCCTGTCGTATCCGGCGATGGACGTCCTGCTCCTGGCAGCGCTCGCCTTCTTGGCCTTGACGCCGGCCTGGCGCACGGTCTCCTACCGCTACCTCTCGGCGAGCATCGTCGTCCTCCTCGTCGTCGACGAGATCTACGGGATCACGCCGGCGAGCTTCCCCGGCACGTCCTGGCTGGATGCCGGCTGGCTTCTCTCTTACATCCTCTGGGGCGTGGCGGCCCTCACCCCGTCCATGCGTGATCTCTCCCAGCCCACAGCCTCGTCGGCCGGGCGTCTCAGCGCCCCGAGGCTGTTCGCGCTCGGCGCAGCCATCGCGACCGCTCCGACCGTGCTTCTGGTGGAACACGTCACGCAGCGGCCGGTCGACGCCTTCGCCCTCGCGGCTGGGTCTGTGGCCCTCTCAGCACTGGTTCTCCTGCGGCTCTCCGGTCTGATCGGGTCGCTCGACCGTCTTCGGCGCGCAGAGATGGCCGCCCGTGCAGAGTCGGAGTCCGCCCGGCGCCAGCTCGCGTTGCAGAACGAGCAGTTGCTCGAAGCGGGCCGGGTCAAGGACGAATTCGTCGCGCTCATCTCCCACGACCTCAGAACGCCCCTGACGTCGATCGTCGGCTATCTCGAGCTCACACTCGAGGACGGCAACCTCACCGAGCAGCAGCGTCGGTATCTCGATGTGGTCGATCGCAACGCCGACCGTTTGCTTCACCTCGTGAACGACCTGCTCTTCGTCGCTCGGCTCGAGGCCGGGCAGCTGGAGCTGAAACCGCGCGCGCTCGACCTCGCCGCGATCGTGAGGCAAGCGGTCGTGGAGGCCGAGCCGAGTGCCGCTGCCGGAGGCATCGAGCTCAGCTGCGATGCGAGCGACGTTCCGGCCGTGCAGGCCGACAAGGGCCGTATGTTCCAGCTCATGGACAACCTCGTCTCGAACGCAATCAAGTTCACGCCCTCAGGAGGCGACGTTCGTGTCTCCCTCGCGCCGGTGAACGGTGTCGTTCGGCTCGAGGTCAGCGACACCGGAATCGGCATCGCGTCCGCGGAGCAGCAGCGGCTGTTCGAACGTTTCTTCCGCGCCTCGGCCGCCTTCGAGCAGCAGATTCCCGGCACTGGGCTAGGCCTCTACATCGCGCGAGCAATCGTCGAAGCACACGGTGGCTCGATCGCCGTTCACAGCGAGGTCGGTGAGGGCACCTCGTTCCGTGTCGAGCTGCCGACAGGGGGGCGCGGGTGAGCGGACAGCGCCTGATTCTGGTCGCCGACGACGACGAGGACATCCTCGCGTTGGTCAAAGCAGTGCTCGAGCGCTCAGGTCACGAGGTGGTGACGGTGGCGGACGGCGCGGAGGCCCTCGCGACCGTACGCACCCGTAAGCCCGATCTCGCCGTGCTCGACATCACGATGCCACAGGTGGACGGCCTCGAGGTGTTGCGTCGCCTACGCGCCGACGCAGAGACGGCCGCGCTGCCCGTCGTGCTGCTCAGCGCACAGGCACAGGAGGCCGACGTCGAGCGAGGGTTCGTGACCGGTGCGAGCGCGTACATCAAGAAGCCTTTCAGCCCGCGCGAGCTGGTGACGCGCGTTGCCCAGCTGTTGCCCTAGCTCTCTAATCCGGCCTGTACCGGTAGCCAAAACCGCGCACCGTTTCGATCGGGGCTCCCGCCGGATCTTCAGGCGCCAGCTTGCGCCGCAGGTAGCCGACATAGAGCTTCACCTGGTCACCCGAGACGCCGTATGAATCGCCCCAGACGAGCTCGAGTAGTTGCTCGCGGGAGAGCACCTGGCGCGGGTGACGCACGAGGACCGCGAGGAGCCTGAACTCGAGCGGCGTGAGCGAGACCGCTTCGCCTTCGAAAGCGACCGCACGCTGCGCGAAGTCGATCGTCAGACGATCGTCTGCGTAGTGCTCCTGCTGTTGGGCGGCCTGCGGGCCGGCTCGCCGCAGAAGTGCCTGAACCCGTGCGACGAGCTCCTGCCTGCCGAACGGCTTGACGACGTAGTCGTCGGCGCCCGCCTGGAGGCCGCGGACTCGCTCGAGCTCGTCTCCACGCGCGGTCAGCATCAGCACCGGTACGTCGCTGAGATCGCGGATCCGCTCGAGCGTCTGCCAGCCGTCCAGGTCCGGCATCGACACGTCGAGCACGACGAGGTCCGGGGGAGCCTTGTGGAGGGCGCGCAGACCGGCACGCCCGTCCTCGGCCTGCTCCACCGACAGCCCGGCGCGCTCGAGCAGCTTGGCAACGAGGCCCCGAATGTCGGCATCGTCGTCGATCACGAGAACGCGGGAGGCATTCATACCCTTCTCATACTTCCCCGAAGTCGGCTTCCCTACCAGCGCGGCCGACATTGAGGGCATGGCACGGATCCTGATCAGCGAGCCCCATCCCGACCTCAGGGTCCTGCTAGAGGCGGTCGTCAGGAGGGCCGGCCATGAGCCGGTCGGTCACGGCGAGCTGACCAGCGGCGACGCGCCTGCGGTGATGATTCTCGAGCCGGCCTCTGCGGAGTGCCTGGCTGCGGCGGCCCGGCTACGGCGCCGGCTCGAGGATCTCCCGATCATCTGCGCGAGCATCGCTCCGGCCAGCGACGAGACTCGCGCGCTGGGACCCGTTGCGCACCTGATCAAGCCTTTCCGCCTCCGCGACCTCGAAGCGGCGATCGTCGCGGCGCTCGCCGCCTGACGCAGTCGACCGCAGGCAACTGAGCCCTACGTCTCGGCGTCCTTCGCCGGGAAGAGCACGGTCGGCACGTCTTCCTCGGCCGGGTCGACATCGCGGACGACGACGGCGAGCACGGTGACGAGGACGGCGACGAGCGGGACGGCCAGCACGACCGCGAAACCGCCGAAGAGAACTCCGCGACCGCGGTCACGGAGACCAGGACGAGCAGCGGCGACAGGCCGACCGCCTCGCCGAGGACGCGTCGCACGATGACGGCCACGGCCAGAACGCCCGCCGAGATCGGCCCGATGACCGGAACGATCTCCACGACGCCGGCAAAGGCCCCGATCAGGATGAAGTACGGCTCCCCGACGGCCCAGAACCCGAGCGTCAGCACCGTGCCGACGAGCACGATCAGGAGCGCCTGTCCCCGCACGAAGGCGCCGAGCTTGAGGTCGATCAGGTCCCACGTATCGCTCAGCTTCTTGCGCTTCGGCCGTGGTAAGAGCGAGGCGACGAAGTCGACGGCGCGTGCCCGCTCGAAGATCCAGTAGGCGGCGGCCGCCAGGACGAAGAAGATCCCGAGGAGGGCCTCGAAGACCTTCAGCGTCACCTCGACGGCGGGATGAAGCAGCTCGCTTGCCGTCGGCACCTTGCGGAGGCGTTTGTCGATTGCGTTGAGAATGTCGTGCTTGATCCCCGTGGAGTTCGTGGCTTCCTGGTGGATCTGCGCTTTCGTCGTGCCGCCCAGCGCGCTCTGCACCTGATCGATTGCGCGGGGAACAACCATCCAGAGGGCGAATGCGACCACGCCGATCAGAAGGACGTAGTGGATGAGGAGGTCGAATCCACGGGGGATGCCGGCCCGCGCGAGCCGCTCGATTCCCGGGCGGAGCGCCGCGGCGAGGATGAACGCGAGGAAGACGAGGGCGAGAACGAGCTTCACCTTCCAGAGCGCGAGCGCCACCGCGACGATCGCTATGACGATCAGGGTCGAGAGGGCTACTCGCTGTGCTTTTTGCTTCAGGACCAGGGATCTTTCGCCGTCCGGCGAAAGCGGTAAACGCGATGATCACCTCGGGCTGGGAACGAGTCTGTCTCGACGAGCGCCGACATGCAATCGTGCTCGCCGGGCCGTTCGTCCGCGCGCTCGGTCTCGCGGTCGTCGGCCTCGGCTGCATGGCGATCGGCTGGCCGGCCTCGATCGCAGGCGTCCTGCTCCAGACCCTGGGCGCTCTGATCGTGCTTCGGGCCGTCTGGATGTGGGAGCGAACGCGGGTCGTCCTCACGACGGAGAAGCTGTTCGTGGTGCACGGGACCTTCCACCGCCGGGCGGCCGCCGTGCGGCTTTCGCGACTGGGAGCGGTGGAGATCGAACAGAGCCTGGCGGGGCGGCTCATGGGCTACGGGACGATCGTCGCGGGCGAGCTCGAGATCGATTACGTGCCGGAGCCGCGTCGGATCTATGGCCTGGTCGAGCGGCTCGGCGGCTGACTCGTTTCTCCGCTCCCCGAGCGGTTTCCCGGGCCGAAAACGAACACTTGTTCGATCCGATCCACCCAGCTAAACTGGGCCGGTTATGGCGCAAGAAGAGCTCGTCGTCCACGGCGCCCGGGAGCACAACCTCAAGGACATCGACGTCCGCCTGCCCCGGAACAGGCTGATCTGCATCACCGGGCTGTCCGGCTCCGGCAAGTCGTCCCTGGCCTTCGACACGATCTACGCAGAGGGCCAGCGGCGCTACGTCGAGAGCCTCTCGGCGTACGCGCGCCAGTTCCTCCAGATGATGGAGAAGCCCGACGTCGACTCGATCGAAGGGCTCTCGCCCGCGATCTCGATCGACCAGAAGACGACCTCCCGGAACCCGCGCTCGACGGTGGGCACCGTCACCGAGATCTACGACTACCTGCGCCTGCTCTATGCGCGGGTCGGCCGGCCCCACTGCCCGGTCTGCGGGAAGCCGATCACAGGCCAGAGCCAGGAGTCGATCGTCGACCAGATCCTCCAGCTGCCGGAAGGGACGAAGTTCACGGTGAACGCGCCCGTCGTCCGTGACCGCAAGGGCGAATACAAGGACGTCTTCGAGGAGCTGCGCAACGAGGGCTTCACGCGGGTGAAGGTGGACGGTGAGCAACGTCTGCTCGAGGAAGAGATCCCGCTCGACAAGAAGTTCAAGCACACGATCGAGGTGGTCGTCGACCGGCTGACGATGAAGCCGGATCTCCGGACGCGGCTCGCGCAGTCGGTGGAGACCGCGGCGCAACTGGCGGAAGGGCTCGTCGCGATCGACCTCGTCGACGAGGAGCGGTCGCTGCTCTTCAGCGAGAAGTTCGCGTGTCCCGACCACGGGGTCTCGCTGCCCGAGCTGCAACCGCGGATCTTCTCGTTCAACTCACCGCACGGGGCGTGCCCGCGCTGCACGGGACTGGGCGCGCAGCAGGAGATCGACCCCGATCTGCTCGTTCCCGACACCAGCCTCTCGATCTCCGAGGGTGCGCTCGTCCCGTGGTCCGTCGGCAATTCGGGTTTCTACGAATCGGTCATCCAGGCGATCGCCGACCGCTACGAGATCCCGCTCGACGAGCCCTGGGAGAACCTGAGCGAAGAGGAAGAGGATCTCTTTCTCTACGGGACCGAGGGCGAGCGCGTGTACGTCAGCTACCGCAACCGGATGGGCCGTCGCCGCTCCTACATGCTCGCGTTCGAGGGCATCATCCCGAGCCTCGAGCGGCGTTACCGCGAGACCGACTCGGGCAACCAGCGCGAGCGCATCGAGGAGTACATGTCCTTCCGTCCGTGCCCCGTTTGCAACGGCGCACGCCTGAAGCCCGAGGTGCTCGCGGTCACGGTGGGTGACAAGAACATCCACGAGTTCACGCAGATGTCGGTCACGCGTGCGCTCGAGTTCCTCGACCACCTCGAGCTGACCGAGACGGAGCAGCTCATCGGGGCCCGGATCGTGAAGGAGATTCGCGAGCGGCTGATGTTCCTCGACAACGTCGGAGTCGGCTATCTCCAGCTCGACCGAGCCTCGGCGACGCTCTCGGGTGGGGAGGCGCAGCGTCTGAGGCTGGCGACGCAGATCGGCTCGCAGCTCGTCGGCGTCCTCTACATCCTGGACGAGCCCTCGATCGGTCTCCACCAGCGGGACAACAACAAGCTGATCGGAACGCTCGAGCGCCTGCGCGACCTCGGCAACACCGTGCTCGTCGTCGAGCACGACGAGCAGATGATGCGCTCGTCCGACTGGCTCGTCGACATGGGCCCCGGCGCCGGGGAGCACGGTGGGCACGTGGTGGCCGAGGGGACCGCCGCGAAGGTGGAGCAGACCAAGAGCTCAGTGACCGGCCAGTTCCTGTCCGGGCGGCGCGTCATTCCCGTGCCTGCGCGCCGGAGGGAGGACAACGGCTCGTTCTGGGTTCGCGGGGCGTCCCAGCACAACCTGAAGGACATCGACGTCGAGTTCCCGGTCGGGAAGTTCGTCTGCGTGACCGGGGTCTCCGGTTCAGGAAAGTCGACGCTGGTGAACGAGATCGTCCACAAGGCCCTGGCCAACAAGCTGCACCGGCATCGGACGAAGCCGGGCGAGCACCAGTCCGTCGAGGGCATCGAAGTCTTCGACAAGGTGATCGACATCGACCAGTCGCCGATCGGCCGCACCCCGCGGTCGAACCCGGCCACGTACACCAAGCTCTTCGACCACATCCGCGAGCTCTACTCGATGACGCCCGAGGCGAAGGTGCGCGGCTACAAGCCGGGCAGGTTCTCGTTCAACGTGCGGGGCGGGCGGTGTGAGACGTGCAAGGGCGACGGCCAGATCAAGATCGAGATGCATTTCCTGCCCGACGTGTACGTTCCGTGCGAGACCTGCAAGGGCGCGCGCTACAACCGCGAGACGCTGGAAGTGCGTTTCAAGGGTAAGTCGATCGCCGACGTCCTCGAGATGTCGGTCGAGGAAGCGCTGCAGTTCTTCGCGAAGATCCCCAAGCTGCGACGGCGGCTGCAGACGCTGCACGACGTCGGGCTCGACTACATCAAGCTCGGGCAGCCGGCGACGACATTGTCCGGCGGCGAGGCGCAACGCGTGAAACTCTCATCCGAGCTCTCGAAGGTCGCCACCGGGAAGACGCTCTACATCCTCGACGAGCCGACCACGGGTCTCCACTTCGCGGACACCGAGAAACTGCTCGACGTGCTGCAGCGGCTCGTCGAGTCGGGGAACACGGTCCTCGTGATCGAGCACAACCTCGACGTGATCAAGCAGGCCGACTGGATCATCGACCTCGGCCCCGAAGGCGGCGAGGCCGGCGGCGAGATCATCGCGACCGGCACGCCGGAGGAGATCGCCGAGGTGGACGAGTCCGCCACCGGCGAGTTTCTCCGGCACGTCCTGCCCAAGGCTGCAGTGGCGGCGGCTTAGTGCGATTCGTGGCCCCCTGCGACCTAGCCGGTGGTTTAGCGGAGGCGCGGGCGAAGCCCGCACCTCCTCTGAGACGGCATCGCAAGCGACGCCGTGGCGCAGCAGCCTGACGTGGTCGCCCGCGCGGAGCCGCGCAATGACCAGAAGGCGTGGTTCCTTCGCGCGCTGCTCGTGTTGCAGAGCCCACGCCCGGTGTTCGCGGCTTTGCGCGACGACTCGGACGAGGTCGCCGAAGCTTTGCAGGACGCTGCCGGCACGATCGTGTGGCTCGCCGGAATCGCCGCAGTTCTCGCCACGACGGTCGCGAGCACGCTGCTCGACGACGTCCAGATCGACGGGACGCTGCTCGCCGTCTGGGCGTTTCTCGCCGGTGGGCTCTACGGGTTCTTGCTCTATTTCGTGGTCGGCAAGGTGCTCCACGTCGCGCTCCGGAGGCTCGGCGGCCGCGGCAGCTTCCGGCGGGCGAGGCACCTGCTCGCGTTCGCGGCTGTGCCCGTCGCGCTCGCCCTCCTCGTCTACTGGCCGATCCGCATCGGGGTCTACGGCTGGGACCTCTTTCGGACCGGCGGTGCGGACGGCCGCGGCGCCGGAATCGTGTTCGCGTGGGTGTTCTACGCGTTCGTCGTGTGGGCGCTGGCGTTGCTGGTCCTCGGCGTCCGCACCGTCCACGGCTGGAGTTGGGGCCGCTCGCTCTCGGCAGTCGGTTTCGCCGGGGCGATCGCTGCAGCGCTAGCCGTCGCGGTGAGCGTGCTCTACGCCCTCTAACGCGCCGGCCCCGGTTCCGAGAACACGGCAAGCTCCGCGTCGGGCATCGAGTACGTGTGCTGCTCCTCGGGGAAGGCGCCGCTCCGCACATCGTCGACGTAGCGCTCGAGTGCGGCGGTGATCTCCGGCGCCAGGTTTGCGTATCGCTTGACGAACCGCGGTGCGTGACCGTCGTAGAGGCCGAGCAGGTCGTGCCAGACGAGCACCTGGCCGTCGCAGTCGGCCCCGGCGCCGATCCCGATCGTCGGAATCGACAGCACGGACGTGATCTGCTTCGCCACCAGCGCCGGTACCGCTTCGAGGACGAGTGCGAAACACCCGGCCGACTCGAGCTCCCGGGCGTCCGCGAGCAGGGCTCGGGCCTTTTCGGCGGAACGGCCCTGCGCCTTGAAGCCTCCGAGCATCGTGGCCGACTGAGGTGTCAGCCCGATGTGACCCATCACCGGAATGCCTGCTCCGACGAGAGCGCGCACGCGCGAGATCGACGGCCCGCCACCTTCGAGCTTGACGCCGTCGGCGCCGGCCTCCTTGACGAAACGGATCGCGTTCGTGAGCGCTTCCTCGTCAGAGATCTGAAATGAGCCGAACGGCATGTCGGCGATGACGAGCGGACGACGTGCTCCCCGGGTCACGGCGCGGGTCAGCATCAGCATCTCGTCCATCGACGCGGGGACCGTCGAGTCGTAGCCGAGGACGACCATCGCCGCGGAGTCGCCGACCAAGATGATGTCGACTCCGGCTGCATCGGCAATGCGGCCGCTCGGTGCGTCGTAGGCGGTGACCATGGCGATCTTCTCGCCGCGACGCGTGAGGTCTTCGAGCTCGGGCAGTGGAAGCTTCCCCGGCCCAGGCGTGTTCGGAGCCGGCTTGCGCGGGCGCGTGGTCATTTGAGGTCTCCTTCGAGGATGATGTTGTCGATCAGGCGGGTTGAGCCGACCCGCGCGGCGGCGGCGAGGAGCATGACACCGTCCAGATCGAAGACCTCGACGTAGTCAGGCTCGAGTCCGTTGAGCGCGCCGCGGGCCGCAGCCACGGGATCAGACCCAAGGACATGCGCAGAACGGCCGGCTTCGAGTGCACGCGGCAGCGCCAATGCCTGCCGCCGTTCGTCCTCCGAGAGGTACGCATTGCGAGATGAGAAGGCAAGGCCGTCCGCGTTGCGAACGGTCGGCACCAGGCGGAGATCGAGAGCGAGGTCGAGGTCGCGAATCATCGTGCGCAAGACAGCGGCCTGCTGCGCGTCCTTCTGACCGAAGTAGGCGACCTGCGGCTGGACGATGTTGAAGAGCTTCAGGCACACGGTCGCGACGCCGCGGAAGTGGCCCGGCCGCGCAACGCCTTCGGCCCCGACCTCCTCGACGTCGATCCACGTTGCGTAGCCGTCCGGATACATCTCTTCCGCTGAGGGCGCGAAGAGGATGTCGACACCCGCAGCTTCGGCCAGCCGTGCATCGCCGGTCTCGTCACGCGGGTAGCGCGCGAAGTCCTCGTTCGCACCGAACTGGGCCGGGTTGACGAACAACGAGACGACGACGACTTCGCACTCGTCACGAGCCGCGCTGAACAACGCGAGATGTCCTTCGTGGAACGCGCCCATCGTCGGCACGAGCCCGATGCGCCGGCTGCCGACAAGCGTCCGCCGAACCTCTCCAATCGTCCGCAGCGTCTTCATCTCGACGTCGCCTCGGCCAGCACGTCGTACAGCGGCTCGAGCTCGGGCCTTGCCGCGCGAATCGCGCGCCGATGTGCCTCCACGGTCTCCCAGTCGCCGCGCTCGATGGGCCCGGTCAGCTCGAAGCCGTTCTCGATCGTCCTGCGCATCAGCGGAACGAGTGCTTCAGGTGGGGCACCTGCGGCGCGGAAGAGCTCGGACGCCACCGCATGCAGGGTGACGAGGTAATTGGACGCGATCGCGGCGCCGGCGTGGTAAAGCGGACGTGCGTCGTCCGCGAGCTCGAAGGGCTTCAGTCCGAGCGTTTCCGCCAGCCAGAAGCCGGCAGACCTGGCCTCTTCCGATTCGGCCGTGACGGCGGCCCAGGCTCCGTCGAGCTGCTCCGGCCCTCGTGCGCGCGTGAACGTCTGAACGGGGTGCATCGAGAAGCGGCGGCGATGGGGATCGAGCGCCGACAGAGGTGTCGCTCCCGATACGTGCGCCACCCATGGGCCTTCGGCGACCGCGGCCGCGACTGCGGCGATCGAGTCGTCAGGAACGCACAGGAGAACCAGCTGACCCTGATCGGCCACTTCGACCTCACGCTCGCGCAGGCGAGCCGTGACGGCCGCGCCGACGCGGCCGGAACCGATGACCTTGATGCTCTCGAACACTGAAGCTCCAGTTCCGTAGCGGATACCGGGCATGGGAAGCGTACACGGCGCTGCTACGCTGCCGTGCCTGGTGGGTCGTCGTCTTTTCCTGGGGCTTGCCGTCGCCCTTGCGCTGGTCGCACCCGGCCAGGCGCGCGCAGCGATTAGCCTTTCGCCCTGTCCACAGACCACGGACGGGGTCGAGTGCGGGACGGTCGAAGTCCCGTTGGATCGGACCGGCGCCGTACCCGGCACGATCCCACTCCACGTCGAGGTCCTACCGGCGAGTGGGGTGCCGCGTGGGACGATGTTCCTGATCGCGGGAGGTCCTGGGCAGGGATCGACCGGTGCCTACAGCCTGGGCTCTACCACGGCGGCCACGGACATGCAGACCATGTTCCCCGGCTACACGCTCGTGGCATTCGACAATCGAGGAACCGGGAAATCCGGCGTCATCGATTGCCCAGGGTTGCAGACCTCGACGCTGACGACGATCGAACAGGACGCCGCGCTCGCTCGTGACTGCGCCGCGATCATCGGACCAGCGCGGCGCTTCTACGCGACCCGCGACCACGCAGAGGACACGGAGTCGGTGCGGGTTGCGTTGGGTATCGGGCGCATCGGGCTCTTCGGCGTGTCGTACGGAACGAAGCTCGCCCTCGCTTACGCGTTGGCCCATCCGGACGAAGTCGACCGGATCGTTCTGGATTCGGTCGTCGCACCCACGTATCCCGACCCGTTCGAACGAAACGTCCTGAAAGAGATGCCCGGCACGCTCACCGCGTTCTGCGCGGGCGGGATCTGCCGCGGGGCAACCCAGGATTTCGCCGGCGACGTCGTCAAGCTGGCGAATCGACTCGAGGCTCACCCGGTTCAGGGAAAGGTCATCGCGCCCAACGGGAAGCTGCGGGCTTTGCACATGAACGGTGAAGAGCTGATCTCGGTGATCATCGATGCGGATCTCTCGCCCGGCCTTGCTGCCGAATTGCCCGCGGCGGTTCACGCCGCCTTGCTCGGGAACGCGCTTCCGTTGCTGCGGCTGTACGACCTCGATCTGCGCACGAGCATGCTGTCCGCGGAGGATCTCAGCTTCGGCCTCTATGCGGCAACGAATTGTGCGGACGGCAGTTTCCCGTTCCCCCCTGATACGCCGCCCGAGGCGCGCCAGGCGATCCTCGATGCGACGGTCGGAGCCTTCCCGCCCGGGAGCGTCGGTCCCTTCGGAAATTGGGCGGCCCGGATCGGGACGGCCTACTTCTGCGAGCAGTGGCCGACACCGACCGGAAACACGCCGCTCGGGCCGGGACCGCTGCCGAATGTGCCGGTGCTCGCACTCAGCGGCGGCTTCGATCTGAGAACGCCGGTTGCAAATGCGGAAGCGGTCATCTCGGAGTTTCCCCAGGGCCAGTTGATCACGGTGCCCGGCGTCGGACACAGCGTCTCCAACGCGGACTTCTCGGGTTGTGCTGCCGGGGCGATCAGGCGGTGGATCCTCGGGACCCTCTCGAGCTTGCGCCAGACATCCTGTCCGCGCGTCCCGCCGGTGGGGAAGATCCTGGACGCCTTCCCACATCGTCCGGCGAAGGCGACGGTCAAGGCCACGCTGACGGCTGCAGCGAGGACCATGCGCGAAGCCGAGTCGACGTGGCTCCAGATCGTGCTCTCTTCGGCGACCTTTGCCCCCCGCGGTCTCTACGGCGGGAAGCTCGTCGCCTCGCAGCAGGCTCTCACCTTCACGTTGAACCGCTACAGCGCCGTGAGCGGTGTCCAGGTGAGCGGGAAGGTCTCGTTCGTACCCGGAGAATTGCCTCTTTCCTACAAGGGCACCGTCCGTGTCTCCGGGCCGGCCGCAGTCGGCGGCACCCTGAAGTTCTCGAAGGACTCGGTCTCCGGCCGGCTCGGCGGGCGGGCGATCAAGGGCTCGTACTAACCCAGTTGCCGGCCGTCCGGCAGTGCCCCTAAACTGCCTGAGCGATGCCGATGTACGAGTACGTCTGCATGAAGTGCGAGGAGCACTTCGAGGAGCTCGTCCGTGGAGATCAGGTGGTCGCCTGCCCGGAGTGCGGCGGCACCAACGTCGCCCGCCAGCTCTCGACGTTCGCAATGGTCGGCACCGCCGGGCAGACCGGCGCGTTCAGCAGTGGCACCGGCTGTTGCGGCGGGAGCTGTGGCTGCGGTCACTGAGCTGACTAGGGCAGACGAGCTCCACGCCTTCGGTAGGCTCGTCGCCGACTGCACCAAGTGCGCGCTCGCCGGAGGACGCACGCAGGTCGTCTTCGGTACCGGCGATCCGAGCTCCGATCTGATGTTCGTCGGCGAGGCGCCTGGCTTCCACGAGGACAAGCAGGGAGTGCCGTTCGTCGGCGCGGCCGGGAAGCTGCTCGAGCAACTACTCGCTGGCATCGGCCTCTCGCGTGAAGAGGTGTACATCGCGAACGTTCTCATGTGCCGACCTCCCGGCAACCGCGATCCTCTGCCGGAGGAGATCCAGGCGTGCGAGTCGCATCTCTGGCGGCAGATCGAACTGATCGAGCCGCGCGTCGTGGCGACGCTCGGCAACTTTGCGACGAAGCTGCTCTCAGGCCGACCGACCGGGATCACGCGAGTCCACGGTCAGGAGCAGGAGGTGACACTCGGCGGACGTCGTGTGCTGCTCTACCCGATCTATCACCCGGCCGCCGCGTTGTACACGCCGCGCATGCTCGAGGTACTGAAGTCGGACTTTGCGCGGCTGCCCGAGCTGATGGGCCGCGAGGTTGTGACGCCGGAGCCCGTCTACGCCGCTCCGGCCGTCGCCGAGCCCGCCGTGCAGCTCGGGCTGTTCTGATCGAAACACGTTCGCCTGAAGAGACCGAGCAGGTCGCTGCAGAGCTCGCTGCAGATCTGTATCCCGGGGATGTCGTGACCGTCTCCGGTGAGCTCGGCTCGGGTAAGACGACCTTCGTGCGTGGCGCATGTCGTGCGCTCGGCGTCGAGGGAGCGGTGACCAGTCCCACCTACACGATTGGCCATCGGTACAAGGGCCGCGTCGACGTGTCGCATCTCGACCTCTTCCGCTTCCGCGGTGTGTCAGCAGCGGAGTGGGGCGACCTCGAGCCGTATTTCGACGACGCGGTCGTCTTCGTCGAGTGGCCGGAGGCGGGAGCCGGAGTTCTTCCGCCGGCACGGGCCGAGGTGCGGCTCGAGCACGGCGACGAAGAAGGGCTGAGGCTTGTCACGATTCGCAGCGATGCTGATCCTGGCCTTCGACACGGCGACTGACGTCGCCACGAGCGCACTCGTCTCCGACGGCGAGGTGCTTGGAGAACGCACGTCCCGGGCGGTCACGGTGCTCGAGGACATCGACGCCTTGCTCCGTCAGGCAGGTGCTCACACCCGCGAGCTCGGAGGAATCGCCGTCGGGATCGGCCCAGGGAGCTTCACGGGCGTCCGCATCGGACTCGCGACCGCGCGCGGGCTCGCGCTCGCCCTCGGCGTTCCCGTGGCCGGCGTCTCGACGCTCGACGCGCTCGCCGCCGGGGCTCCGGGCGCAGTGCCCGTCGTGGATGCGAGGCGCGGGGAGGTCTTCGTGCTGCAGGACGAGGCTCGCGTTCTGGCGCCGGCCGCGCTCCGCCCTGAACCAGGAACGCTCTATGTCGGCAATGGCGCCCTTCGGTTTCGCTCGCTGCTGGAAGCCGCCGGGGCCGAGATCCCGCCTGACCACGACGAGCGTCACGTTCCTCGGGCACGGTTCCACGCCCAGCTGGCCCGGGACTTCGGCCCGGCCGAGGCCGTGGAGCCGATGTACCTAAGAGTCCCCGACGTTGATAAAACCACGAGATGAGCGCGTCGCTCCCCTACGGGTCGCTCTCGTGAGGGAAACCATGTTTCCCTCACGAGCTCCCTTCTTTAGGAATCGGCTCAGCCCTCGCGCCGCTGAGATCGCCGCGTGGGCCGAGGAGAACGAGCGGGGAAACCTCCCGGTTTCCCCTTACGCCCCTTCCCTCGCTCATCGGCTAAAGGGCAGCCGATGAGCGCGACCGCGAACAAGGTGGATTTCCGTCGCCTCGAGCTACGCGACCTGAACGCGATCGAGACGATCGAACGCGACTCGTACCCGACACCCTGGTCGCGGTCGATGTTCGCCGGCGAGCTGGCCAAACCGTCCTCGATCTCACTCGGGGCGTTCGAGCCGGACACGCGCCAACTGCTCGGCTACCTGATCATCTCCCGGTATGTCGATGCGTGGCATGTCATGAATCTCGCCATCGCGCCGGAGCACAGGCGCAAGGGCGTTGCAACCGGACTCCTCGAGCGGCTATTCGAGCTGACCGGCGGCGAAGGCCGTCGAGGCTACACCCTCGAGGTCCGGGTCTCGAACGACGTCGCGATCAAGCTCTACGAGCAAGCAGGCTTCAAGGCGCGCGGCGTGCGTCGCGGCTACTACACGGACAACCGTGAGGACGCACTGATCATGTGGCGTGATCCTGTCGCTCGCAGCGATGCTGCGAGCGACTAACTGGCTCGGGGCCCTAGGCGGCGCTGGCACAACGTCGCCAATCGGTAAATCCAGAGTGCCGAGTCATGTTGATCCTTTGTCTGAATGAGTCTGATGCCAAGACGCATCGCCGAAAGACACGCCCCGCGGAGCGAAGCTGGCAAGAGCGGGCCATCGTCGATATCTGCGCCTTCGACCAAGAGAAAGGGATACCGAGCTCCCTTTCGCAGGCTTCCGATTTGAACCCAAAGTCGCCCAGTCACCAGGCAACTGTGGAGATCAAGAACGCTCTTTCGCTCGACGACAGTATCGCCTCCGACGTTGTAATCACCGATCCGAAGTGGCTCTATGCGAACTGACGCTCCGAGCTCTTCGAGAAACCTGGGAATCCCGGAGCGTCTCTCAAAGATGTCGGCTGTAATTGGAACGCGCACCATGCCAACGTTAGGACGCGACCTGTGCCGTGTCCGTAACCAGTTGGCGCTTTCGCGCAGCGAAAGCGCATGATCCTCGGTTTAGAGACTTCCTGCGACGAGACCGCTGCTGCGGTGATCACACCCGATGGCCGGATTCTCTCGAACGTCGTCTCCTCGCAAGCCGACCTGCATGCCCGTTACGGCGGAGTCGTGCCGGAGATTGCCTCTCGACGTCACCTCGAGCTCGTCACGCCGGTCGTGCAGGAAGCCCTGCGCGAATCCGGCACGAGTCTCGACGACGTCGACCTTGTGGGAGTGACCGCCGGTCCCGGTCTGATCGGGGCGCTGCTCGTCGGTGTCGCTGCCGCGAAGGCGATCGCCTGGGCGCGGCGCCTACCGCTGGCCGCTGTCGACCACCTGCAGGGCCATGTGGCGTCGCTGTACCTCGAACCGGATCCGATCGAGCCGCCGTTCCTCTGCCTGCTGGCAAGCGGCGGGCACACGATGCTCCTGGACGTTCAAGACCGGGAGGGCAAACCCCGAGTCCTCGGTGCGACGCTCGACGATGCCGCTGGGGAGGCGTTCGACAAGGGAGCGCGCCTCCTCGGCCTCGGCTACCCCGGCGGCGCCGAGATCGACCGGATCGCGCGCGCGGGTGCCCCGGGCACGTACGAGTTCCCCGTTGCGCGTGTCCCCGGCCTCGACTTCTCCTTCTCCGGTGTGAAGACGGCGCTGCTGTACGCCGTCAGGGACCTCACGGCGGATGAGCTCGAGCTCCGTCGAGCCGATCTGGCCGCGAGCTACCAGCGCGCGATCGTGCGTGCGCTCGTGGAACGGACGCGACAGGCTGCCGACGAGATCGACGCCCGGAGAATCGCAGTGGTGGGAGGCGTTGCTGCGAACTCCGAGTTGAGAGCCGCCCTGCCGGAAGCCAAAGCGGCGCCGCTGGCTCTGTGTACCGACAACGCGGCGATGATCGCTTCTGCCGCGCGGTTCTCGAATCCCATCCCGTATCCCGGCTATCTTGGGCTCGATGCCTACGCGTCCATCGCGTGAGCCGTTCAACGCGCTGGTGCTTGCGGCTCTCGCGGTCATCGTCACGGCGGTCCTCATCGCCGCCGGAGGTGGCAGCAAGAGCGTAGTCCAGCAGGGAGAGCCGAGTTGGCAGGGGCTCGCGGGCGCACAGCGACCGCGCGTCGCGGTCGGTCAGCGAGTCATCGTGATCCTGAAGGCGCCGGCCCTGGCGGATCGCGTCGGGCGCGTGGGCGGCCTCGCCACGAGCGAAGAGGAGCGGACGTGGATGCAGACCGCACTCTCCTCCCAGAAGTTGCTCGTCGCGCGCCTGCGCCTCGAGGGCGTCGTCGTCCAGCCCGAGTTCAGTTACACGCGCACGGTGAACGGCTTCTCGGCAGCGTTCGACGCTCGCGGCATCGCGCTGCTCGAGCGTGCGCCGGAAGTTGCCGGCGTCTATCCGGTGCGCGCCGCGTATCCAGCGTCGCTCAGCTCGCGCCTCCTGACCAGCTCAGAGTTCGGCGAGCGCCCCAACATCGGGCTCTCCGACAAGGACGGCCGCGGCGTGACGATCGCTCTACTCGACACGGGCGTCGATCGCGCTCAGCCCTTCCTGCGTGGTCGTGTGGCGAGCGGGATCGACATCGTCGGCGGCGAGGGCGGGGCACAGGCGGCGGCGCGCCCCGACGACCCTTCTCAGCTGGAACGTCACGGCACCGAGATGGCGGGCCTGCTGGTCGGCTCCGGCGGTCCCGGCGCTCTAGCGGGCGTCGCACCGGGTGCGACGGTCCTGCCGATCCGTGTCGCCGGGTGGCAGCGAGACGCGTCAGCGAACTGGGCCGTGTACGGACGCACCGACCAGCTCCTCGCCGGTCTCGAGCGAGCGGTCGACCCGAACGGCGACGGCGATGCGCACGACGCTGCGCGTGTCGCGTTGGTCGGCGTCGCCGAGCCGTTCGCGGCGTTCGCGGACGGACCCCTTGCGCTCGCCGCCGCCGGTGCGACACGGCTCGACACGCTCGTCGTCGCTCCGGCCGGGAACGACGGCCCTGCGGGGCCGGGGTACGGGAGCATCTCGGGTCCGGGGGGGTCGCCGGCGGTGCTGACGGTCGGGGCGGTCGATCTTCGGCCGCGTTTCGGACAGGTGCGTGTCGTGCTGCGCGCAGGACTTCGAGTCGAGCTCGACGGCATGAGTCCACTTGCCGGGGCGGTCGCGCCGTCACGACCGCTCGACGTCGGGATCGGCGCGCCGAGAGCGCAGACGACCGGTCCTGCTGGCTCTACCGGGGCGGTCCCGCTCCTCGACTTCTTCGACCGCCGCGGCTCCAGCCTCGTCGCCGGTCGTGCAGCACTCCTTTCGGCTGGAGTCGATCCGAACGGATCGGTCGTAAACGCCGCTCGGGCCGGAGCCGTTGCGGTGCTGTTCTACGGCGCGGATCTGCCCGCGGGCGGGATCGGTCTCGACGAGAGCGCGCCGATACCGGCGATCTCCGTTCCCGAGGACGTCGCGCACACACTCCTGGACAGGATTCGCAGCGGAGTGCTGACGACAGTGTCGCTCGGCGCCGTGCGGACCGAAGCGAATGCAGGCGACGGGAGAGTGATGGGCTTCTCCTCGACAGGCCTGGCGTTCGACGGACGCGTCAAACCGGAGCTCGTCGCGCCCGGCGTCGCGCTCGAGACGGCCGAGCCGGGTGCAAATGCCGACGGCTCGGCTCGTTACGGCACGGTCAACGGGACGAGCGCGGCCGCCGCGCTTGTCGCCGGATCGGCCGCCTTGCTTGCGCAAGCGCGCCCCTATCTCGACGCCGATGCCCTGAAGAGCCTGCTCGTGGGTGCTGCCCGACCCCTTCCCGACGATCCCGTGACGGCTCAGGGCGCAGGGCTGATCGACCTTGGAGGCGCGACCGCGACCGAGGTCGCGGCCAGTCCGGCCTCGCTC
>Ga0137390_10000539_pt1 | contig 26245 bp, 20 predicted proteins | sample 15con2h24AmetaG_FD_104937 | JGI IMG/M metagenome (GOLD analysis project Ga0137390, IMG submission 104937) | Vadose zone soil microbial communities from Angelo Coast Range Reserve, California, USA - 15con2h2.4A metaG | ecosystem: Environmental > Terrestrial > Soil > Vadose zone > Saprolite... | reverse complement strand
CGACCGTGGCACCGGAAATTGCCGCGCCGGTAGAGTTGGTGACGGTACCGGAGATGGTACCGATTAATTGCAGCAGGCTGAAGTTGGCAGTGGTGGTTGTGCCTACGGAGACGGTTACGTTCGATTGAGTTGCACTCTGGTAGCCGGCAGCGGAAGCGGTGACGCTGTAGGTACCCGGAGCGACATTCAAAGTATATCCACCTGAGACATTCGTGTTTGCCGTTGCAGAGCCACCGCTGTAGGAAACAGTGGCGTTGGCAATTGCTGCGCCGGTTGAGCTGGTCACCGTTCCGGAAATCGTTCCGGCCGATCGCACCAAGCTAAAGTTTACGGTCGAGGTGGTGCCAGCGGTAACGGTGAGATTTGCATGAGTGGAACTCTGATAGCCAGCAGCGGTGGCAGTGACGCTGTAGGTGCCGGGAGCGACGCTTAGGGTATAGGCGCCGCTGGAATTTGTCGTCGCGGTTGTGGAGCCGCCACTGTAGGAAATGGTGGCGTTGGCAATCGCTGTACCGGTGGAGCTCGTAACGGTCCCGGAGATCGTTCCTGGCGTCTGAGTCAGGCTAAAGTTGACCGTCGTGGTTGTGGTCGCAGTGACGGAGACGTTTGCCTGAGTCGAACTCTGATAGCCGGTGGCGGTGGCGGTAACGCTGTAAGTGCCTGGCGCAACGCTTAGGGTATAGGCACCGCTGGAATTTGTGGTCGCGGTTGTGGAACCACCGCTGTAGGAGACGGTGGCGTTGGCAATCGCTGTGCCGGTGGAGCTGGTAACGGTTCCGGAGATCGTTCCCGGCGTTAGAGTCAGGCTAAAGTTGGCGGTGGTGGTACCAAGTATGACGGTGACGTTCGATTGAGCGGAAGGCTGGTAGTCGGCTGCGGTAACAGTCACAGTGTAAGTGCCGGGAGCGACACTTAGGGTATAGGCGCCGCTGGAATTCGTCGTTGCGGTGGTCGAACCGCCGCTATAGGAGACAGTGGCGTTGGCAATTGCTGTGCCGGTCGAGTTGCTTACAGTCCCGGAGATTGTTCCAACAGTTTGAGACAAGCTGAAGTTGATGGCAGTGCTGGCACCGGAAGTCACGGTGACGTTCGATTGAGTGGAGCTCTGATAGCCGGTCGCAGTGGCAATCACACTGTACGTGCCCGGAGCCACGCTTAGGGTATACGCGCCGCTCGAATTCGTGGTCGCAGTCGTCGAACCACCACTGTAGGAAACAGTCGCATTGACGATGGGCGCACCGGTCGAGTCAGTCACACTGCCGGAGATGGCCCCGTTCGAACTTCCAGCGCCGCCTTTTAAGGTGATGAGAACGGATGCGTACTCATAGGTGATTGAGCTGGCGAAGGTTGCGCTTTGCGTACCGGTGGCGACGTTTTGTATCCGGGCTTGGCTGAGTACGAAGTCACCGCCACTCGGATTGGGAGACTGTAGAAGAATTGTGTAGTTGGGGTCCTTGGTGATGGCGGGAGCGCAGCTACTACAGTTCCAGGTCCAGGAAGTCGCCAGAGAGTACTGCTGCCCTTGTGTGACGGCGCTGGTGGTGGTGACGGTCTGAGTTGAGACAGAGGCAGAACCGCTATCGGCGGTGCCGGTAGCATCGACTGGAGCGCTTGCCAAGCCGCTCACTTCGAATATTTGCATATGGATGTTGTGGCTGGCGGAGCCGATGGAAACGGTGACCGTGGTCGGTTGCCCGACACAGTTGCTGACGTACCACACTTTCACTTGGCCGTTGGTGCTCGGGTTGGTGACATAGCTATACGCGGACTGCCAGGTCTGATGATTGTTGTCCGATACCGTTAAGGTGGTTCCGGTGACACCGGAAGAGATACCGACCGCGATCAGCGTGTTGCCTGCCGTGGGCGTGAGCGGATAGGCGAGGGACAACGAAGTCTGGCTGGATTGGAATTTATCCGCGGCTTGTACTGTGGCCATGGCAATGCCGACCGTTTGCAGGAGACTAAAGTTGATGGTAGTGGTGTTGCCGGTGGTGACGGTGACATTCGATTGGGTGGCACTCTGGTAGCCGGTAGCGTTGGCGGTCACGCTATAAGTACCCGGAGCGACACTTAGGGAGTAGCTGTCGGCAGCATTGCTGGTTGCGGTTGTGGAGCCGCCGCTGTAGGCGACCGTGGCACCGGAAATTGCCGCGCCGGTAGAGTTGGTGACGGTACCGGAGATGGTACCGATTAATTGCGGCAGGCTGAAGTTGGCAGTGGTGGTTGTGCCTACGGAGACGGTTACGTTCGACTGAGTTGTACTCTGGTAGCCGGCAGCGGACGCGGTGACGCTGTAAGTACCCGCAGCGACCGCGAGGGTGTATGCGCCGCTGGAATTCGTGGTTGCGCTAGCAGAGCCGCCACTGTACGAGACGGTTGCATTGGCAACGCCAGTGCCAGCGGAATTGGCCACCGTTCCGGAAATGGTTCCAGACTGAGTCAGGGCGAAATTCAGAGTGGTGGTCGAATTCGGGACAACGCTGACATTGGGCTGAGGCGAAGCCAAGTATCCGGAGGCGGAAGCAGTGACGCTGTAGGTGCCTGGAGCAACCGTCAAAGTATAGCTGCCGGCGGAGTTTGTGGTTGCGGTTGTGGAGCCGCCACTGTAGGAGATGATCGCGCCGACGATCGCGGCGCCTGACGTGTTGGTGACGATGCCGGAAATAGTTCCAGTGGATGTCGCCGTCAGGACCAGGTTGGAAACCGCATTGCTCCCAGAAGTGACGGAGACATCTTGATTGCTCGCGGACTGGTACCCAACCTGAGATCCACTGACAGTGTAGGACCCGACAGGAACATTTGAAAAGCTATAGTTGCCGTTGGAATCGGTTTTCGCGGTTCCGCCGCTGTACCAGACGGTGGCGTTGGCGATGGCAGACCCAGAAGAGCTAGTTACGGTGCCGGAGAGTGATCCCGGTGATTGCGTCGAGAAGAAGTACTTGACGAAAGCGGGATACCCGACCCAGACATTCAGGTTGTCCGAGACTGGGGAATAGCCGCTCTTTTGAGCGATAAGCGAGTAAGCGGCTGGTGCAGTCATGTTTAGTGTGAAGTTGCCGCCGGAGTCGCTGGAGGTCGAGGTGCTGCCGTTCGAAATCGTCGCGCCAGAAATTGCACTGCAACTCGTGTTTTTGACTTGGCCGGCCACTGTGCCCGCTCCGCTTTGCGGTGAACCCGTGCTATGCCATGGCACAGTGAACTGATTGCCGGAATCGGTGAGATAGGAATTTAAAGTTGGAGAGTAGGTTTTGACGTCGATGGTGTTGAGCGAGGGATGAAAGGTAAGAATTCTGAGGTAGCCGCTCCCACCGTTGGTCATTTCCTGATAGTCCGACAACATTTCATTGACGACGTTGCCGTTCACTCCCAATTCAGTTTGTCGTCCCACGCCTTCGTTGGTGGAGTCGGTGTACGCAAAGTGGCCATTGAGCACTAGACTGATTTGGCTGGACTGGCTGACGAACTTTTTCCAAAGAGACTCGCCGTCGTTGTCAGCACCGACGTTGTAGGTTTGCGCGTTGATGTCGTCGCAGAGGGAGACGCGAGTGCTGTCTTTATACATATAGGCATGGGTCACGAGGATGACTTCGGCGCCGGGATTTGCGGCCATGATGGACTGGGCCCAAGCGAGAGCGATGTCACGGGGATAAAACTCGAGCATGAGAAAAAGATACTGCGTACCGTTAATGGTGAGGATGCCGTAGAAGTTTTCGTTGCTTCCGGGCGGAAACTGGCCCTTATACCACGGGTAGCTCTGGTAGCGGGACGGACCAAAATAAGCGTTAAAGTTGGTGGTCTCAGAGGTTCGCCCGCTTGCATCGTCACTATTGGAATAATCATGATTGCCGATGGCCAGGAAGTAAGGAATCTTGGCATTGTCGAGCAATTTGATAGAAGCATCGGCGTTTTGATATTCCCAGGCGTTGGTGGCGGTTTGCACGATGTCGCCGAGGCCGACTACCGCCTGGATATTCAAGGTTGAGGCGTTGTTTACGATCCACTGGGTCTGCGCGGTGAAGGTCTGCGGGTAGGTTTCAGAATAGTATTGGGTATCAGGCAGAGCGACGATGGTGAAGTCGCTTTGAGCGTCCGCACGAGGGACCAGCACTGCCAAAAGCGCAATGATGGGCAAAAGCGAAGACACCAGTAGCTCTGCGAATCCACAAATAGGACTATCATTCCGAGTGAAGCGAGCGAGGGACATAGCAAGCCCACCTTTCACCGAGACGCACAGGTGAAGCGTTCCAGTCATGCTACGGAGCAATAAAGCTGAAACCCGCGCCTCTGAATCAGAGTCTGGCGGCCTAACGCCGTTCGCCATAGAGAACGGCAGCGGGCGACTTCACGGAGTCGCACTCAGATGGCCTGGGGGAGACTGGCGCGAGCGCGGATTTGCGCACTTTCCATACAGCTTTTCGCGCCCAGTCCAAGCAGGAAGTGCTTTGAATCAACAATGTGGTGTAGTGCGCCAAAGTGTGTCCGAGATTCAATCGGAGCGCACGGAATTTAGGAGCGAAAATCCGGACGCGCGCTTCGGGGCGTTGCACCTTTGCGAAGGACTGGTAAAACTGGCCTGTACCGGTTCCGAAATCGATCACCTGAATATCCGAGTCCCGAAGACGCTCGATGACGTTGAGAAAAAGAAAAATTCCAGGCGAGAACTCGGACCAGGCCGAATCAAATCCTACATGATCCGCGTACAAACAGCGTTGGTAGAGGGTACCCTTCCAGAACGACACCGGCAGACCATCGACGTAAAGGATGAAGATGCGGAGCCAACCGTGTGCCGCCTCGACAAACAATTGATCTCGCGCCCGAGGAGTATTGAAAAAGCCGAACCCGAGCTGCCGCTTGACGGAATTCCGCGCGATCTCCTCCATGTCACGCACGGCTTCATCGAGTTCTGTGACCGATTGGAAGCTGCGGACGTCGATCCTGCCAGCGAAAGTGTCGGAAAATTTCTTGTACTTGCGGCGCAATTTGGAGCGTTGGCCCGGCCCCAGACTCTTAAGGAACGCTTCCATGTCCTTCGGATGGTACAGGAACCAATGGCTTCTCAGCTTGCGGCAATGATCTCGCAATCCAATACTCGGCAACTTAGTAGCAATGAGATGCAAAGCGGACTGCGCGTCGAGATGCTCCCAAAGAGCCAAGTCGGCGGCGCCTTTCGCAAGTGACTTCATCACTGTTCGGACGAACGCCGTGGAGTTCTCAATCGAGTTATTGCCTAGCAGGCCCCCGTGGACGAACTCCAGTACCTCAAGCTCGGGCTGGATAATTGCAACGGAGCAGATTTTGATGGGAACTTTCCTGCGTTCTCTCAGCCCTACCAACAGGGCATCCGGTCGGCCATTCCTAAGGAGCACAATAACGTGAGCACTGCAGCCGCCGCCTCTGGAGCGAACCATGCCGGAGAAGAAGTCGATATCGGAATCGCGAGTTTTCTGCCAAGACATCCACAGTTTGCGTATGGATTCGAGTTCGCGCAGGTCGCAAATTGTTTGGAAAGTGAGCTGGTCAGTGGTTTTTTGATTCCATGCTAGTTGTACTCGATCGTGCTCGATGCTGATTTTTAGTGCGCTCATTTGTCGTCGCTGACGTTAACCGTAAAGAAGTTCGTGGGTTGGCGAGCGCCCTTCGGTGGAAAACCGTGAGATTCCAAATGCCTGCAAGGCGACCAAAAATAGATAAGCAGGATTAAGGAAAAGATAACGCCGCCAGAGTCGACGGGGCTCCGCTACCAATCGGAAAAGCCATTCGAGGCCGGCATCTTGCATCCAACCGGGAGCTTGCGGAACGATCCCGGCCAGAAACGGAAAGGCGGCACCGACTGCCAATGTGGGCATTTGAAGATGGTCGCGGAATTCGAAGGCAAAGGCTTCCTGTCGGGGACACCCCAATCCAACAAAGGTGATGGCTGCCTTCGAGGCCCGTATGCGAGCGGCAAGTTCAACTTTTTCCTCTTGGCGGAGGCAACGGAACCTTGAGGGCTCCATTCCCGCGATCATCAAACTTGGGAACTTGGCTTCAAGATTGCGCCGCAACGAGGAGAGAACTTCCTCCGTGCTGCCATAGAAGAAAACCGGGTGACCGTCCTGCGCAGCGCGAGCGCAGACCCTGAGCGTCAAATTCGGACCGTAGACGCGATCTGGAAGGCCAGCGCGGTACAGCCAATTCAGAACCCATCGGACGGGCTGGCCATCAGGAACCAGCAAATCGAAATGATTGAGGCGGAATTTTTGTTCGCGGTCGAACACGCCAGTCATTAAGCCGTGAACGGCAAGCGCGGAAATTGCGGTGCCGATTCGTTCTCGCGCAGCGCGAGCGATCGCGTCCACTGCGCCTTCATAGTCGGCAACGCTGATCAAGATGCCGAGTACGTTTCGCTTGCCAGCGTTAAGCATCTGTCGCTCCAACGATCGAGATTGAGTTCGAAGATTTCCTGCAGGATGTTTGGTACGTCATGCTTCAGTTTCCAACCGGGATAGTGCTCCTGAAAATGCGCCAGGTCGCTGATCCACCAGATGTGGTCGCCGCGGCGGTTTTCTTCGACGTACTTGGCGCGGAGTTTTTTGCCAGTGATGTTCTCGCAGAGCGCGATGGCTTCGAGCATGGAACAGTTGCTGTCGCGGCCTCCGCCAATGTTGTAGACCTCTCCGGCACGCGGGTTCTTGAAGAATTCGTGGAAAGCACGAATGAGGTCGGCGCTGTGGATGTTGTCGCGGACCTGCTTTTTCTTGTAGCCAAAAATCGTGTACGGAGCTTCGGTTACGGCACATTTCATCAAATACGCCAGGAAGCCATGGAGTTGCGTACCGGAATGATTGGGACCGGTAAGGCAACCACCGCGGAAGCAAGCGGTCTTCATGGCAAAGTAGCGGCCATATTCCTGGACGAGAAGGTCCGCCGCAAGTTTTGAAACGCCGAAGAGGCTGTGCATGGTGCGGTCCACGGACATCGACTCGGGGATACCTCTTGCGGCGTAGGGATGCGAAGGCTGCAACTCCCAGCGGGTTTCGAGCTCGACGAGCGGAAGTTGATTGGGAGTATCGCCGTACACCTTGTTGGTGGACATGAAGATGAAGACCGCGTCGGAAGCGAGTTGGCGCGCGGCTTCAAGCAGAACGGAAGTCCCGTTCGTGTTTACGGCCAAATCGACCGGAGGATTTGTCGCCGCCCAATCGTGGGACGGCTGAGCTGCGGCGTGAATGATTAAGGCGATGTCGCGCCGGTAGCGCACGAAAATACTTGCGATGGCGTCGGAGTCGCGAATGTCGACGTCATGATGCACGTAGCGAGGGACCTGAGCGGAAAGACGATCGCGGACCCACCGAGTGGATGCTTCTGGACCAAAGAACGCAGCACGCATGCCATTGTCGATTCCGACGATATCCATTCCTAAGTCGGCGAAGTAGGTAACAGCCTCGGAACCAACGAGTCCCGCCGATCCGGTAATCACTGCTACGCTCATTTTCTCCTCCTGGAAGTTTGTGCTGGTTAAGATCGCGATGGGTTGTTGACTAGGGTGCTCGTCAGTCAGCGCCGACCGCCGTCGCCAAGGTGTTTGCGGAATCCATCCGGAATTCAGACAGGCGGGCCGCCATGTCTCTGGAAAAGAGTGCCATCAGTGGCCTCTTAGGCACCGAGTGAATTCTGGGATCGGAAATGAGTTGATCCATCGTTGGGGTTTCCGGTCTCAGGAAGCGCCAACGGAGCGGCGTATCCCGCTCCTGATCAAAAAGCCAATCTGGCCGATATCCTAGTTCTTTCAGCTCACCCAGCCATTTCACGGTGCCCGGTGTTCCGATCAGGTCCGGATGAATTTCGATGAGCAGTCTTGGGCTGTAGCGATGGATGGTAGCGCGCATGCCCGAAAGAACTTCTACTTCGTGACCTTCGAGGTCCATGCGCACCAAGTCCACAGACTCGGGAGGATCCTTGGCAATCAGGGAGTCCAATGTGCGGACCGGTACGTTGAAATCAGTTGTTGGCCAGGGAACAGGGCTAAGGGAATGCCGATTCGACTTTTCGGAAATCCGCAGTGGAAATGTGCCATTGCGGTCGCTGATCGCAACCTGATGGAACTCAACGTTGTAATAGCCGTTTGCGCGCAGGTTATTGAGGAAAAGCCGGGCGTTTCCCGGCTCAGGCTCAATAGCGATCACTTTGCCAGTCGGGCCAACACACTTTGCTTCAAGCAGGGCGAAGTATCCGATGTTGCAGCCGATATCCACGACGGTCATTCCGGATTGCAAGGACTGTGTTAGCAACCGAGTGGTGCATGGTTCATGCACGCGATAGACCGCCAATTCGATTGAGATACCCTTGTCCTGCGGGTGCAGTGATAACTGATTGCCGAGAACACTAAGAGTCGTGCGGCCGTGCTTCCGATACCACCACCATGCAAATTTCGTGTATGCGTAAACCATGGGCTTGCAGCACTGATAGAGACCTTCGCAAAGAGCCGCGAAGAAGCCATTGGTTTGCTGGACGAGGTGGAACATGCGCCATTTGTGAGCAAGGATTTCCGTTAAGGAACCATGCCGCTCGTTTTCTAGCATTGTCACACCCATAAGATCATTCCTTTCCTGCAAAAAACTTTAGAACTGTGGAGGTGGACAGTTTTCTGACTCGACAACGAGGCTGCTACCAGATGCGCCCGCTATTTCCCGTTACCGCATAGGCAAGAGAGGCGACAGAGGCGAGCGGTGGCAGCAAACTGAGCCGTGCGCTCGCGGCAAGGTCTCCGCGGCGGATGGCGTGAGTGAGCTCCCAAGCAAAAAGCCTAGCGCCTTGGGGCAGAACCGGAAGATGCCAGAGCCCGTCGCGTTCGAATAGCATTCCCGCGCTTAGTTCGGTTGCGGAATCGACCTGCGAAGGCATAGACCAAGTGGTGCCCCCATACGACCTGATGTACTCCGAAACAATTTTCAAACACGCAGCGACACCCGGCCAGATTCCGTTTTGCTCGGCAACTGATTGCAATTCCGGGAAAGCAAGTTCGTTGCTGCGTAACAACCGTGCCAGGTTCAGGATGTCGCAAATGCGGAAGTAGAGGTGCCGGTACATGCGTTCGAGACTGGTAACAATCACGCGTTCCTCTGGGGCGGGCACCTGAAAAGTGTAACCATTTACTTGCACGGGTTGGCGACGAGCCACGATTCGTTTCGCCAGTTCGACGTGCTCGCCCGCTTGTCCCAACCGGCTGATGTGCACTTCGGCGGGGGTGTGACGGCCGGGCAACTTGAAGCTCCACTTATGAGACAAATAGTCGCCCCAACAGCGGGTCGTGGTGCGGGCACCAAGCTTTTTCCGAAAGAGGTCAAGCACAGCTCGTTCGTCTCCGGTGGTGAAAAGATCCAGGTCACTTCCGAAGTCCGGCCAGTGTTCCAGAGTCTTAATCACGACGACCGGGCAATCAGCGGACTCAAGTTCGGCGCAGATTGCTTCGAGAGACTGAAGAGCCTCACGAATTCGCCCGCGCTCCGCAGCGATGGCCACGTGAGCTCTTTCCGCCAAACGGAGGTTCCCGGTCGCCACTGCGGTTTCTGCCAATGGCGTGAGGACGCGCAAGAATATGTGGTGCTTATCGAGCAGCGAGAGAAAATTATCAAATTTCTGTTGATCCAGCGCAGAGACTGAGTTAAGCAGTTCTGTAGAGTTCGCTGGATTCAAGATAAATACGGACAGGAGATATAGCACCTCTTGCATTGCAGTGCTACGGCGCATGCGATTCCTTCCTTGTTCGTACGGAAGCACGTTCCTTTGCACCGATGAACGTAGCGGAAGCGATTTCGCGCGGAGCGTAATAGACTTCATCCAGCGGGCTGCGCGGATCGATTGCGCGACCGCGTCCGATGATCACGCGTTCGTAAATTTCCATCAGTCTGGTGTAGTTCTTGATTGCACTGAAACTCGCTTCGAATTTCGCTCGCGCGCTCTTGCCCATGCTCTGTAATCGCTCGTCGTGACTGAGCGCCCATCCGATTTTCTCGGCCAGGTGCACGGGGTCGCCAGCGCGGAAGAGCAACCCAGTACGCCCATCATCAACAACCTCATCAATGGGCCCAAGCGACGGGGCAATTACCGGCACTCCACAGGCGAACGCTTCCAGAACAGTCGCAGGTCCTTGCTCGTAACATTCGCTGGCGCAAAACAGGATTTTCGCTCTCTTGACGGCCGCCAGCGTCGCGTCGCGAGACAGGTGTCCGCGAAAAATCACACGAGAATTGTTCATTTGCGCCGCTTGTGCTTCGAGAGATTCGCGCAATGGGCCATCCCCAACAATCACCAACGGGACCGAAGTGTTTATCCGCTTCCAAGCATTAAGGAGCGTTGGAAGTCCCTTTTCCGATGTGAAACGCCCGACGAATATGGCGTAATCCCCGGGGCACGAGCGAGGGCCGGGATCCGGATAAACGAAATGGGGCTTGACGACCAACTTTTCCGGCGGCAGGCCGGCGTGTTCAAACTTCCTGCGCGCAAACTGCGAAACGGCAATGTAACAATCAATCTTGTGGGCCCAAGTACCCACCCAACGGTGAGTAGCCAACACCAGTGCTGCAGCTCCGGTGGCGATTCGGGAACCGTGGTAGCAGCCATAGGCTACGCCGCGCAGCAAACTGTGTTCCACGCATTCCTCGCAAATCCTGCCATCGCGAAGGAAGTTGCTCGGTGGACAGAAAAGCCGGAAATTGTGCAGGGTCTGAACGACGGGCACGCTTTCTTCCGCGCATGCCCAGTAAATTGAGGGAGAAATCATGACGAACGTGTTGTGCACGTGAACGACGTCGGGCTTCTCTTGTCGCAGCAGGGCGCGAAACTCCTGAAAGGTGCCGCTGGACCAAACCGCTCGTTGAGCCAGAGCGATCTGACGAACCAGGGCGCCGTTCCCGATTTCATGGTTGCTGCGCCGGTACTCCAAGACTTGGTGGCCAGCAGACCGCAAAAGGTCCCGCTCCTGCTCAACGATGACGTCTTCGCCGCCGGGCCACTGGTAGGTGTTGTGAACCAGAGCGATTTTCATCTAAACTCCAACGCTTCGACAGGCTTTAAATCCTGCTGGAGGAATTGCAAGGTCTGGCTGTTGTTGGCATAGATCACGCCGGGCCGGTCGCGAACATAGTCCAACATCTGCCGCAGATCGTCCCAAAGCCCAAGTTCCTCGATTTCCCAGGAATGGCCATAAAGGTGCCAGATTCCGCCCTCTTGCAGGGCTTGGTCGAAGAGCTTTTTGCCTAATTCGACCCAACTGTGCAGCCGACGCAATTCGATGACATATTTGTAGAGCCCAGGCAGGTCACGGCGTTTGCCGAGATTCTTGTAGTAGGTAAGTGAATCATGGGGATAGGCCTGTAGAGTGGTGGGCATCTCAAAGGCGTTGAATGAACCCTGTTGGCAGAGCATGCGCGTGGTGCGCGCACCCCGATAGCCGGCCTTGCGGACTGCGTCGAGAACCTCCTGGTTGTACCGCCCGCGGGGATAACAAAACATCTGCACTTCTTGCTCTAGGATTTGTTCTAAGACTTGCTTGCATTCGTTGACCTCGACCCAGAGCCGCTGGCCATGCAAGTCCGACAGAACTGGATGGGTCATGGTGTGGGCACCGATTTCAAACCCCTCCGAAACCAAGGCTCGCATGTCCGCGGGAGCGAGGGTACGCTTTCCATCTTCACCGAAGATGGGGATATAGAAGGTAGCAGCGACTCCCGCTTGGCGAAGCATCTCTGCGAGCCTGAGATCTTGTGGATCGCCGTCGTCCCAGCTAGTCACTACGATCAGTTGATTTACCATGGCAAACGTCGTAGAGCGTGTCGTTCTGGCGCACGCAGAGAAAGTCTCATTCCACGAGGCAACGTGGCTCGCTTTGTATCTTCCTTGGGATTAATTCCCAGGGCCACGCCTACCAGAAAATAGAACGGGACCGCAGAGTGGGAAAACTCGAAATATGGCTGCACCATACTGTCCAATAAACCGAGCACCGAAAAGGCAAGTAACCACAAGCGGAGTGGACAGGAAACTGCCCCTCTTTTTCTTGCCTCACGTACGCCGTTCCAGAGGCGTTTGAGTACTTCAGATATAAAAAGCAACCAGATCGAAAGTCCCAATAGGCCGAGGCGCCCGAAAACATTCAGAGACGAATTGTGCGGCTGACGAATGGGTTGGCCAGTTTCCGACATGAAGTCAATGAGCGGCTGTCCATATCCAACGCCCAGCAGGAGATGGCTGGGACTGGAGCACAACTTATTCCAGACCTCGCCATACCAAGCGCGGCGGTCGGCTTCATGGCCCAACTCGTGACTCTCAGCACTGGAAGGCCAAATGCTCCTCACTTCGTTTCTCAGGCTGGACATATCCACTGGTCCGAGACGCCCCTGAACTTTCCAGCCCACCGCTGAGAGTAGAAGAATTGTCAACGCCAGCGCGCCAAGACCCGACGCAAGCATGGACAGGAATTGAGACGCTCGCTTGGTTTCGCGCAGGAAAAAGAGCAGTACAAGAACGAGTGCAATTCCCACATACATGGTTCGAGACTGGAGGAGGCCCAAGCCAGCCAACTGGGCGATAGCTAACATGCCCAGAAGCCAGCTTGGCCATTTGCCCACTGTAGGCGCTACCCAAATACAAAACAGCGCTCCCGAAACTAAGTAAACTGCGAGATCCTGATAATTCCCCAATAGCGAAACCGAATGAAACGGTCCTGAAATCAGCGACCAATCTTGCAACCTCTCTGCCCAAGGAAAGGTGTAGCTGTAAGCCATTGTTACGATAAACAAAAACATCAGCCATTTCGTCAGAAGCTCAATGTTGCGCTCCCGGGCAGCCCATAAAATTCCGAGGAGAAGAAAAAGCGCCTCGAAAGAAGAAGTGCCGTCGCGCAAGGCATACAATCCGTACTCCGGTAGATCGAGGGCCAGGTGAAGTAGAGTGAGCGCCAGCAAGGCAAGAACGCAAATGATCGAAGGATCGCGCGAAGCGTCGCGAAACACCGGTCCGCGATAGCGAAGAACTGCCAAGGTGAGCGCCGCGCCCATTAGGAGTTCGCCGACCGGGATAAATCTTAAAGGACCAACGGGAACGCTCAGATTCTCGAACCCGTAATTCAACACCACATAGCCAGTGAGAGCGATGAGTGAGATCGTCTGCCAGGTTTCAATTTCCATCCGATTGGCTTGGATGAGAACTAGCAGCAGCACGCTCCCCGCCGCCAACGCAATCCCCGCAGAAGATGGGTAGATCGCAACGATCAGCCCGAGCGACATAGATAGGAAGAGGCCAATGACTTTGGTCGCAGGGTTCCTCCTTTCAAAAGCTCTCCATGCGGTAGGCGGCACAGCAGGAGACGAGTAACTGGCTTTCGCGCCGATCTGGGATGGAGTCACGAGGCCGCTCATGCGGCCTCCTGCCTGACCGTACGGGTAACTATCGCTGGACGCCCTTGTCGGGCAAGCATCGTCCATGCAACGACGGCTGCCGTAATGCTCGACAGAAGATTGCACATGACGGCACCGGAAATCCCAAACAGCCGGGTGGCGGGAATTCCGAGGACCAGTGCGACGGCGCTAGAGATAAAATAAATGTAGCTGACTGTCGCTGGCGACCGCATGGCGCGAAGGGCTATCGTCGGACCAAGGGCCACGCCAGTCAGAAGGGAAGATAAAGCAATCCAAGGTACTAGACGAATTATCTGGGAATAATGTCCGGCATACAGGAACCGGAGAAGAGGCGCCCTGAACAGGCAAATTGGTAGCCAATACGCGGCAGTTCCAAGGGCAAAGAAGGAAGTAATACGAAGCGCCATCCCTTTCGCACCTTCCCAGTTTTCTTGATGACTAGCGTGGGAGGCATGAGGAAGAAAGAGCAGCGAAAAGGCGGAAAGTATCTGAGCTACTGGCAGCGCCAGATTGAGCAAGGCGCGAAGGCTTGCCACTTCGACCAGCCCAGAAAAATGTCCGACAACCGGATAATAGACATTCCACGGGATCCAGATGAACATGGAACCCAAAATCGCCCAACGGCCATAGTGCCAATGGCGAGTAGCGACTTCTCTTAATTCGGATTTATTCTTTCTCGTAAATATTACAGGTCGTACTTGCCATAGTTGGCGGACACTCGTTAATAGCGCCGCGATTCCCATGGCGAGGAACGCGGTGAAAGCGGACAGCCGGCCTGAGCGAGCAAGCAGCCAGACAGCCGTCGAGAGCAACGCACAGTAAAGTAGCGCTCCGCCGACGGCGCGCCCCGGCTGCAACTGTAGATAAAAAGCTCTTCTAGCAAACCAGTAAAGGAGAACACACGGAGCGGTGAGAGCCATCCCCAGCAGCGCCATGCGGAACACGCCGGTGTCGTAGCGGAGGAAAGCGGAAATGGCAACGGCCAAAAGTGCGAGTGCGACTCCAGCTATTGCACCTTGGAGCCATACCAGTGTTCCGACGTACTGCCGCTGAGAATCTCGGTAGACGGACGGACCGAAGACGCTCATGGGCTCGAGGAACAGGCCTTGCTGGAGGAACGAACACAAGACAAAGATCGCGAAGCTTAGAGCGTAAGCGCCATATTGTTCGGCTCGTAGCCATCGCGCCAGCAGAATAGCCAGTACGAAATTAGATCCGGAGATCAATCCTTGATCGAGAACGGCTAGAAAGCCTTTTTGCAACCAGGATCTAATCTTAAATTTGAGGTCTGCGGGAGTCCCGTTAAGTGTTGCCACCCAAGTGTGCAACCGCTTTGTCCAGCGTGGATGGGACTTGGGAGCACGATTCAAAACGTGCCGGCATTTGTAGCGACGGCTCAAATACTCCACGATGGATTGGGCCAATTCAGCGGTAGTGGACTTGAGATCTCGATCCGTTCGGATTAGACAAGCGTTGGGAAGGTCTTCCGCCAGTTTCCGATATGCGGCCAGCTGGCGACGCACCTCTGTGGGAGCTACCTCTTGTTTGCGCTCCAGGATAACTTCCGGAGCGGCAGCTAAGATCAGATAGAGCGATTCCGTGCGCGGCAGGACGTTGGTCAACAACGTGAGCACCCAGCGCGGCCCACCGTAGCGATACCGGCGGTGATCGACAAGGATGTCATGGATATCGCGGTCGTAAAGGATTAAGGCGGAACGGGAGAGTAGCGGCTTCACCAAAATGAAATGACCCAGCCAGTAATCAAAAAAAATGGCGACGATTCGAGCGAGCGACTCCAGAGCGCCATGCGGCGGCTTGCTATGGGGCGGGTCGATCGTAGAAGGATCCTTCGACAGGCGAGGAAGAACCTCCGGACGCCAGAGGAGTATTTTCCGAGGCCCAAATGCGGGCCCGAATAGATCAAAGATCGTTGTTGAAAGAGTGGTCTTTCCAACCCCATCAGGGCCAAGAATGGTGATCAGTAATCCGTTCGGACGAAACCAGTTGTGGAGCAGCCACGATCCGTTCCTGACGACAGCCAGCAAGGAACGCGCAATTCTTGGTAGCAGATTGTTGCGCCAGCCAAGGTTCCTGAGCTGAGGTAGCATCGCGCTGAAAGAACCCGAGGAGCATGCAGCAACCACCGCTGTTTGGATTTCCAAGCCAAACAGTCGGCCAGCTACCTTTTCGGCCTCTGCTCTACCCAGGCTGTCGACCGATAGCTTGAAGCTCTCTTCCTCGGGACCCGTGAGTGCTCCAACCTGGGTGGCCTTCGCCAATAGATACGAGAACTCGTCGGCCGGTGCGGCCATCCAACATTTCCCTTGCCATTGACTTCGTGCGAAGAGCGCATCTTCGACGGCGGACAACAAAGCGCACATCCCCGCATACCGAATATCTACACGAACGAGTAACGGTCGGGGGCCGTCGAGTAGCGCAAAGTGGAATCGGTCCGTCCCGTAGGCTGCGCCGATGCACTGCACGGGCCGGAAGTGCTCTCTCGGAAGGCCATAAAATAACGTGGCGAGTTCCCTGCGGTGTTCGAGATGGGCAGCCAATTCAAGAGTCTCGCTGCCATCCGCGGCAACCGACGCCGCAGCCCTGAGCACGCAGTACTGAATTGCGCTCTCGTTCAGTAGGCTGAAGAGAGCGTCCAAGAAATTGGAAATTTTCGGCGCGGCCCGGAGGTCGGCTGCGCTTTCAAAAGCGACCGCAGCGTCATCACTAGCGATGTGTTTCATGATCGTGGGATGTGGTTGGCGAACGTGAGAGCGCTTAGTTGCGTTTTCAAATTCCGTGCAAGCCTAAACCGGATACTTGGCCCGCTTTTCCTTTACGCTGCGCCCGAGCCCTTCAGAACCGCGGGAATCGTTCGAATGAGAATTCGCAAGTCCAGCCAGACGGACCATTGGTCGATGTACTCCATGTCCAATTCCATCCACCTTTCAAAGGAGACGGAACTCCTTCCAGTAATCTGCCAAAGACAAGTGATTCCTGGGCGGATGCTGAAGCGGCGGCGCTGCCAGTCTTTGCTAAAGCCCAGGTAATCCCTCAATGGCAGCGGGCGGGGACCAACGAGGCTCATATTTCCTATCAGTACATCGAATAGCTGAGGCAGCTCGTCGATGCTGGCTTTCCTAAGAAACTTTCCGAGGCCGGTGATGCGAGGATCATTCCGGATCTTGAAAACCGGTCCGCTGACCTCGTTCAAATGTTCGAATTGGGCCTGCTTTTGCTCGGCATCTGGCACCATGGTTCTGAACTTGTGGACCGATATTAGTCTCTTATTGAGTCCCACACGCTTCTGCACGAACAGGATCGGACCTGGAGAGGTAAGTTTGATCAGCACAGCGGTGATGAGAAACACAGGGGCAAGCAACGCGATGCACCACAAGGAAATGGTGATGTCCAGAAGCCGTTTGACCAGCAAAGCCCAGCCCTGCCTCGCATCGGCGTGAAGAGTGATGAGCGAGTCGTAGTCCAAGCGTTCGGTCTTCGCCCGCGCCACATTGAGATCAAAAAGGTTGGAAAGAAAATGCGTAGTGATACCGAGTTCTTCGCAAAGTGCCACAACCCGCGAAGCCTCCGAATAGAATGTGTTTACCGGCAGACCGATCACGACTTCGTCCACTACGTTTTCGCGCAGAAACGAGGCGAGCCCCGCGAAATCGCAGACCACCGTACAGCCGGTCTTGCGGAAATCCGCCATTCCCGCCCATGGGTGATCGACAAAACCAAGAACACGATAGCCAAGTACGGTATCTGCTTGCAGGGCCCTTGCAAGCATCACGGCACGTGGATTTGTGCCCACAATCAGGACGTGCCGCAGGTTGCGACCTCGAAGCCGGGCTTGTTCGAGTATGAACCGAAGTATGCTCCGACTTAGAACAGCGGCGGCGGTACTGACCAGCCAGAACACGATCAGGAACAAGGGATACACTACCGTCAGCCGGAATACAGTGCCCACCAGAAAGAGACCAACCGTTCCTAGTGAGGTCGCACTCAAAACGTCAATGGCTTCGCTACGTCTGCGCAAGAGTCGTCTGGATTCGTACAAACCCATGGCGGTAAAAAGGAAGTGCCAGATTACGAGCAGCCCTGCGAACAGTACGAAATTACGCACCGAGATGCGCATGGACAAGAATTCACTGAGCGAAGTCGCGCCGACCTCCTTCAGACTCGGGATCGCGGCAGCGATGAAAGAACCGATCAGGAGCGCTAAGTCAAACGCCTTGAAAATGCTCAGGAGAATGTAGCGATGAGGCAAACCCACGCTTCACCTATCAACGGAACTGGGATCGTGATTGAGAATCGATGGGCGGTTTTTCAGAAAGTCCAGGCTGGTTTCGAAACCCCAGGCGCGCGCCCGCTCCAACTCGGGAACCACATTTCGCGCCGATGCAGCACAACACCCAGCACCCGACCTCCGGCTGCCTGCACATTTTCTTTGGCATCGCAAGCCGCTTGTCTAGGGGTGAAGCGAGGCTCCACGACCAAGATCAGCCCGTCGGTTAATGCTGCCAAGTACGAAGTGATGAAGTCGCTCGTTGCTGGTGGCGCAGCCACCACGACGAAGTTGAATCTGGTTCCGAGCTCCGAAATTCGTTCACGCAGGCGTCCTGAAGCCAAGATGGCACTCAAATCTGTTCCACTGCTCGGCTCGCCCGCGGGCATCAGATGTAAACGGGCCTGTTCGAGTGGCTTGGCAAAATTTTCAATTGGGCCGGAATCGAGAAGGGCCCCTGCCAATCCGCCGTGATTCTCGACGCCGAAATATGTGTGTAGAGAAGGGTTGGCGAGATTCGCGTCCACAAGGCAGATGGATTCTTGTGTGTAACCTGCAAGCAGCTCCGCGACTTGCGCCGCAATCAATTGGTGCTCCTTGCTCTGCTCGACAGGACTAAACACCACTGATCGAGGCGCCGTGGAGCTTGCGCCTAGGAAAAGGCGCTGGACAAGTTTGCAGGTCTCGCCGCTAATGGATCCGCCAGCTCGCTGCGATTGTGGCACCGCCAGTTCGCCTGACGACGTGGCATCCTTGAAGAACCGCTTCTCAATTTGGGTTAGGTGCGAGACCTCATCTTTGCGGGCATCCGTAGTCTCAGGCGGAATCTCGCGTTGGAAAAGCTCGCGCTCTCGGTGTAACAGACGCAACAATTCATAATTACGGCTCATGGTAGATCCTTATTACGGCATTACGGTGCGATGGACTGCTTGAGACTGAATGGTTTGCATTTCTAAACTCAGCCGCACACGCTTCACTTTCCGGTTCTTTTCTTAGTTTCACGCTTCCAGTGTCGCTGTGGTTGTGCCGTCCTGAACCGGTGGGAGAGGGCGAACAATCCTTGAAGTCAGCGAAGGCCCGAAATAAGTGCTGAGCACCTCGGTTAAACCAAGTTGCTTAGTCATTTGAGATTCGGCAGTCAATGGTAAGGGAATTCGCCCTTGGAAGCCTGTCTTACGTAACTGGCTTTCGCGGGCCGAAATAAGCGCTGGCGGAGCCTGTTCCGAGTGTGTTCCCTCCATGCCGCCCTCTACGGCCTTGCTGCTCGTGAGCACAGCATTACGCAGTTTTTCCACGTTCTGTATCGGAGTGCCGATGGAAATAGGAGGATCGGCATCGATCACTCTGGCCGACGGCTCCGCTTCGCGATGCGGCGCATTCAACTCGTGCTGAGAAGGTTCAACGAATCTGTAGGCAGCATTAACTTCAGAGGAGCCCGCCGTGAAGCTTTGTTCATTTTGAGACTGTCCAGAGTTGAGCGCGGCGGCTGGCCGGACCGGTGTGCCTCGACGCGGCGCGATGGCCCTCGGCGCTAGAACAGAGTCGAGCGTAGCTGCGAGCTTCGCGGCTATATTTGACTTCTGCGCAGTCTGCGATTCGGAGACGAACGGAGTATTCCGTGCACGTCGGTCACCTAAATTGCGGGCTCTTTCGCCGATGACCGCTTGCGGTTCGGCCTCCGAAGATGTGACCTCTGCCCTGCTTCCGGTGTCTGTCTCCCACGCGGCGCGTATTGCTGCATGAAACTCGCGATAACTCTGTTCGTTTGTAGGCTGCAATTCGCCCAAGGAGAACAAAGAATCCGAAGCGGTGTCCGCAGTTAGCTTGCTGTTGGAGCTCAATGCGTTCAAATCCAGGTCCGCCAAAACTTCACGCACAGTGGAAACGTCAATCTGCTCCTGGCGCTTCGAATAACCGAGCGTGAGCGCGTTGAAACAGACGTTGTTGATGTTCCGCGGGATCCCGGCGCTATGAACCGTTATTAGGTTTACGGCGTCATAACTGAACGGTGAGGAACCGGAGTGTCCGGCCACCACCAAGCGATGGTCGATGTACACCAGAGTTTCTAAGCTGCTGAGCGGTTGAAGTTTGCTTACGATGGAGATGCGCTGGCGCAATTGAATCAAGTCAGCATGCGCGAGCCTGTCTGCCAGTTGCGGTTGCCCGCACAGCACGATCTGTATGAGCTTGGTCTGCGATGTCTCGAAGTCGGAAAGTAGGCGTACTGTCTCAAGCACTGAGTCGGCTAGATTCTGCGCCTCGTCAATCACCAGTACAAAGCGCCGGCCGGTCCGGGCATTTCGCAGCAGCACGGAGTGCAGTGCCTCGTACATGTAGGCCAGATTCTGGCCGTCGCAGTCAACTCCCAGGTCTAAGAGCAATTGGCTCAAGAATTCCCGTGAGTCGCACTGGGTGTGAAAGAGGAAGGCTGTCTGGGCCGTGCCTCGCAGTCTCTCTAGGAGTTGGGCCAACACGGTAGTTTTTCCCAGGCCCGGCGGCGCGATCAGGGTTAAGAATCCGCAACCGCTCTCAATGCCGTAGAACAGCGAACCGAGAGCTTCCCGATGCGTCTCGCTTAAGTACAGGTACCGCGGATCCGGAGTAACGCCGAATGGTTGCTCACGCAGTCCGTAGTATTTCAGAAACATTGATGCTCCTTTAGCGGGCACGGAGGGAAATCGAAGCCAAAACCGGAACATCCAAGGACTCCACGACGTCGAGTGGAGTCTTGAGCGAGGGATTCAAGTATTCTGCCGTAGTTGCAGACGCCACGCTGGCCGCAATTGCAGCCAACAGGCCCACCAAAAGACTGAACAAACGCGATCTTGAGGGCAGATCCGGAATCACCGCGGGTTCGGCAACGGCTACGTTAAGAATGCGGCTACGGTCCAAAGCGTTGGATATCCTCGCCTCTTCCTGCTTACGTTGGTACAGCAGATAGTTGTCTTCCTCCGCTTTCTTTTTCCTCTGCAAGTCTTGTTCGACCGATTCTTGTCCGTCGAGAACACTGGCTTGCTGTTCGTAAGCAGCCACCGTGCGCTTCAACACTTCGGCTCGGGCCTGTTGAGCCGCAAGCTCGGAACGGGTTTTTGCTAATTCCGCGTCGACCCATTCGTAGGTCGGATTCCTGTTAGTAGTCTCTTCGCGGAGCTGAGATTTCTCGGCTGCTTCAATGGCGGCTCGCGTCTGTTCGATCTGAGTGTCCACCTCAGTAACCAGTCGATAGGTCGGCTCGAATTTTTGCAGCAGCTCCGTGCGCTTTAATTCCAGATTCAATAATGTGAATTTCAGTTGTCCCATCAACTGAGGATTGTCTGACAACCGTGCCTCTGTGGTGGTTCGGGAAGGCACCGTACCTACCTGCGCCTCAAGGACTTTCCTGCGATGTTCGGTTTCGGCGATGGCCGCCTGAGTCTGTTTCAGCTCTGCCCTGAATTCGGTAACCTTCTGCAGCGTCGCAATCTTCTCTTGCCCAGGAGCAACCACTCCCTGTGCTCTTCGGAATCCGACCAATCGCGATTCCGCTTCGGATAAGCCATGCTCGTAGTGCTGCGCTTGCTCATGGAAAAAATCATAAGTTCCGGCTGCCTGATGTACCGCCAAGTGCTTCTCCATGTAGAGATCTACGAGTGTATTAAGTACTTGCGCGGACTGTTGAGGATTGGGCGCGTCGTAAGTGATGGAGATAATGTTGGTCTTGGGTACTGCTTCAACTCTCAGATCGCTGCGTAGTTTGCGCACGGTCGCCGCGAGCACCCTTTGCGGGTCGTCGTTGCTGCTCCACAAACTGGACCATATTGCGGACCATATAGGGTGCCGCTTGTTTTGCAGCCCCGAGGCGGTGGCAACTTTTGCCAGTAGATCCGGACTTCTGATCAGTTCGACTTCCGAATTGACCTCGGTGTCCGTAACCGCCTCGGAAAACTGAGACGCCGAGCCAGACGAATCCGCGGAAATCGGGGGATCCCTTCTTTCGTGTTTGACTAGAATCTTGGTGGTCGCTTGATAGCGGCTGGGCAGTAAAAAAGTGCCCAGAATGGCACCGAGAAACACGCCCACAAACGAAATCGTCATCACTCGCCGGTGCCGAAGCCCGATCGTTGCGCCGTCGATTAGCTTCACCAGTGGCGACCGGCTGTCCGCTTCCTTATATGTCAACTCAAGCATGACTTCTCCCTGGATTCAGCACTCAAGGAATCGTAAAGCCAGCCCCTAACCCCGGATTGGGTATGAACTGGCGGATCTTTGAAATCGAGTTCTGTGGCACATAGATAAGGTCGCCGGACTGGAGATGTAAGTCTTCGGAGAGATCTCTACTGGCTAGCATTAGTTTGATGTTGAGTCGTTTTGCCTGCACCCAACCCGCGGGCACTCGGCGGTAAAGCACGACGTCGGAGTGTTTTGCCTTCTCGGTGAACCCTCCAGCGATGGAAACCGCCTCGGTTACGGTGGTGTCACCACGTAATTCATACTTTCCGGGTTTGCTAAATTGACCGCCTGCAATGAAGTACGGCTTCTCGAAATCCTTTAATTCGATAGTAATGAGGGGCTCATGCAGAAATTGGCCGTAGGCTTTGCGAAGCGCTTCTGTTAATTCCGGAACTGACTTGCCGGCTACCTGCAGCTCGCCCACTCCCCGTAGGCTGATGTATCCGTCAGGCTGGACTGTTACGGTCTGGTCGAACTCCGGAGAAATGGAGAACGTGAGTTGAAGCACGTCGCTCGACCGGAGCAAGTAGCGCGGGTATCGCTGCGCCGGACCGGGCCGTGCGGCAGAAGGGTCTTGCTCAGATTCGGAACGCGCTTGCTGATTTCTCGCGCGCTCAGTGGGTTCTGACTTTTCCTGAACCGCGGCCGTAGCTAAGCCCGCCACCAATATCCACAAAAACGCGTATCTGCGGAGAATTTTGATGATCACGAGAGTCGCTCCCCGTATCCTGTGTGACCCAGTTCCTGCCACTTAGCCGTATAGTTTTGAACGAGCGTCTGGGCCCGAAAATTGTGCGGATGCGGACCATCCGTCTGACGTGCTAGCGGCTCAACACAGAAAGCATCTACTTCGACCGCGAGCGACTTTTGTAGCAATTCGGCCGACAAGATCAACCGATATGAGCCCTTCTTGCGAATCAGAATGCCTTCGACGTCAGTGAGCGGGCCAGACTTGATGCGAACCCGATCTCCACAATGCAAAAATGGATGGGGCTCAACGCGAAGTGAGCTCCCGACCGCCAGTCGGATTGCGTCAATTTGCGCCGTAGGAATAGGGGCGGGATGTCCGGCGATGGAGACGATGGAAAAAACTCCGGGCGCGGAAACAACCTGCACGCGTCGCTCGGAATTGCCACGCACGAATACATAACAAGGAAATAGCGGTAGCGAGAGGTGTTTCTTTCGATCTTTCCATTGCCTCACAACCTGGTATACAGGCAGAAAGGTTTCGATCTCGTTCGCAGAGAGATTTTCGACAACGGTTTTCTCGTGCTGGTGGCGAGTATAGACAGCCCACCATTCGTGTTGACCGCCGTTGTAGCCATTTGTATGGGGACTCGTCATGGGGACACGGCTTCGCACTGTGACTTACAGTAGGTCACCTGAATGCGACTTTCTTCTCCGTCACCAACTACCTTGGAACATTCCGCAGCGTGGCCGACTCTCCGCAAACCAGACGCGCCCACACGCGGGACCTGATCCAAAAGCTTGCGAGCCCCCTGAGACCCGCAGTAATCTCTTCGCGCCGCCCTTACGACCGGTCGTGCTAAGCGGCTATTGCTCCCCGAATCTGGAGGCTTGGCCTACATAACTGGTCCTATCCAGGGAAGCAAATGGTATTCCTCGATCGTCGCGGCCAGTATGCAGAGTGCCCTCGCTTCGGTCCGAAACTCTTTCCGCACAATCTCACCAAGACAGACGACATGGGTACCGAACGGCTCGCTCTGACCGCTCCGCAACACGAAGTCGATCTCTACGTGTTTGCGGAGCTCAGCGGATTGATGACAGTTGAAGGAGATGCCTGCCGCACTGATGTTCTCCGTGGTTCCCGTGTGCCAATCGCTTTCCCCGAATTCGCGATAGCGCATCGGCAATTTAATAGGAAAGCGCTCGGCTTGCCGGTTCTCGCTTGGCTCAATCATCCGCATTTGACGATTCGGTGACTGCATAGAAATTCGAAAACTGAATGAACAGTCGGTGTTGACGATCACCTGTCTCAAAGTTGACCGGCAATCATGCTGATTTGCCTACAATGTGAATGGAGTGTGAAAACTCGTCAATGGCCCACAGGTGCGGGGCGGTGCCATCCTCTCATTGGCCTCATGGAGCCGTCACCTGCCCGGATTCTAGCTTCACTCGATCTTTACCGCTCCTGCCATAGCTTCGAAAATTCGACAAACTCATAGAAGGCGCTCATTGAATCTTTGATTTAAATGTTTTGTTTTTTTGTTGCGTGCATGAGGGCTTTGTCTGCAATTTTGCCGTAGGTCATCACGATGTATGCGAAATCTCAGCAATGCAGTGAAACTTTTCTCGTAACACCGGCACTGCAGCAATCTGTGCGGCAATCCCAGCGGAACAAAGAAGTAAGAGTCTACAATTGGTTACTGCTGGAGCCATCCAAAAAACACCCAGCGTCACAAAACGGCGCATGTCCGACGAAATTACCGGGCAAACAGTTTTTTCTTAATCGGCCCGCAGTGCGGGAAGTCTCGCGTAGTAGTCGAGAGTGTGTCCCGTAATTTCCGACCACTTTTGTGAGTGTGAGTTTGAGCGTGAAAGGAATGAAGTCACAAGGCGAAGCAAGAAAGAGAGGGAAATCCACAGCCTACTTTTTTCCACAGTACTAGAGCTCATTTTATCCTCTTGATTTGCCATGCAAGTAAGAATAAAGTCTCATTTGCCTGCCTTGGGCGAAACCAAACGTTCGGCTCCAAGCCAAGGGCGACGGAAAAGCCCCGATTTATTCCGAGGTATATAGGCAGGACCGCGTATCGAACGCGGCAGTTAAGGGGTGCGTGCCCCCGGCCCCCTTCTGGATACAACGCTTTGATTGTTGGGTTTTCTGCCAGCGGGAAAGAGCGTTGGTTCTCGTTTGGCCAAAACCAAGCGTGGGTGTGCTGTGAAGGACAGCACAGAGTTCCCATTTTGCTTTAAGTTTTGGCTGACTGAAGGGATCGACCATGGATCTGACCCCCCTCAGACCCACTGCTAGTTTTTTATCTAGTAAGGTATGTATTCACAGATGGATTTCGCGGTCCGGAACTCGGCTGAGTGCTTGGATCGTCGCATGTACGTTCGTCTTGGCTGACGGAGATCCGGGATGGACCGCTCCTCCACGCTTCCCACTGATTCAGATTGTTGCTTTCTTAAGATATAGCCCGCATAACCTGTTCCTCGTCCTCCTTCACGTCAAACTTCCGGTGAATCTGGATAAACTCTTAGTCTGCTACTTCGCGGCGAACTGGTCTGGTCGGCCCTCCGCTACTCACCCACGAACTTGTCAGGGTTTGTCGTCGATGATGATGTTCGTCGATTTTGCTCTTTGGCCTGCTTTTTGCTCGGAGAACTGGCAGTCGCAATCAAAACTCGGGCTTGGAGCGCGCTTAGAGCTTGGTGTTCGTAAGGGGGACCGATGGGTAATTCCGCCAATCCAATCCGCGTACTGATCGCCGATGAACAACCATTGTTTCGTGACGGCCTGCGGCTGCTGCTTGAGGAAGAGCCAAGTTTTCGCGTGATCGGCCAAACTGGCGACGTAAGAGAGACCGTACAACTCACACAGGGAGCAAGGCCAGACGTGCTCCTGCTTGATTTAAGCCTGACGAGCTGTTCCGGATTGGAAGCTCTGAGCCTAATCCAATCGCTATCGCTGCCGGTGCATATCCTGATAATGGCTACGACGATGGATAAGTTTCAAGTTCTTGACGCGCTGCGCCGCGGCGCCTCCGGGGTCCTGTTAAAGGAATCTTCTATTCAGCTTTTGCGCAAATGCATTCGAAGCGTCATGGAGGGGGAATACTGGATTGGCCGAAGAAGCGTGGGAGATCTAGTACGAGAGCTGAAAAAGTATTCCGTGCCAGCCGTTGAAACGAAACCACAACGGAATTGGCGTCTGACGCCTCGCCAATTGCAGGTTGTTGCAGAAATCATTTCTGGGAAGACGAATAAGGAGATCGCGCTAAAGCTCGGCCTCAGCAACCAAACGGTTAAACATCACCTCACTAGCATTTTCAACGAACTCGGCGTTTTCAACCGTCTGGAGTTGGCGCTGTTCGCGGTCCACCACAACCTGGTATTCAGATTCGCCAATAAGTGAGACGTAGCGTGTGGCAGCCATTTCCTCTGAACACTTCGAATTGCAGAAAAAAGTTGTACAACGGACCCGAAATCGGAGTTAGCATCACCAACATCCTAATTCAGGCTGGCAGGTTCTGTTTGCGTCGGCGAACATTTTTTAACGGGATCATTCCATCAGACGGTCTCTGTGGCTGTCGTGGATGCGCTATTATCAATGTTTTGCTTAACTGGCCATACAGAATCAGACGCACCGAGAGAATGAAATGTTTTTGAATTT